>WBZN01000003.1_pt1 | contig 366158 bp, 360 predicted proteins | sample 5204281 | NCBI WGS metagenome assembly WBZN01 (sample SAMN12344347, study PRJNA552823) | activated sludge metagenome | biome: Activated sludge suspended growth; feature: Nitrification reactor; material: Wastewater; isolation source: activated sludge from nitrification reactor of wastewater...
AAACACCGGCTCCGGACCAGGCTCGACCTCTTCTTTAATCACCTCTCCGACTTGATCAACTTCCAAACCGTCGGCACCGCGCGCACACTCGTCAACGGCGGTGAGGCCGACATCTATGGCACCGAAGTGGGACTGGAGTTCCTCGCTACCAGATGGCTCAGCGGCTTTGCGAATGTGTCCTACCAGAAAATCGGGCAGACCTTCACCGGCGTCTCGCGACGCGGCGGCCCGGACTGGAAAGCGAATGTGGGCCTCCGCGGTGACTGGGACAACGGCTTCAATTCAGAAATCGCGGTGCATTACGTCGCAAGTGCCACCTATCCGTTGATCGAATTTTTCACCGCACTCGCGCCGGTGCTGCCCGCGCCGACCAGTCCGACGGTCGATAGTTATACCCTGCTGAACCTGCGGGGCGGGTACCGATTCTGGCACGACAAGGCCGAGGTGGCCGTGGCGGTCTACAACGCGCTCAACGACAAACACAAGGAACATCCCTTGGGCGATACGCTCGGCAGCCGGGTGATGGGTTGGGTCACGCTCAGGTTCTGAATGTGGAACGATGAATGAAACATTCAAACGAGCCAGGCAGTCGATGCTGACGGCCGTGCTGACGGTCAGCATGACGGGCGAGGCATGGGCCGAATCCGCTGCACCCGATCGGCCAGAGCCGGCTGCGACCGCCATCAGTGAAGAATTGGAACTGCTGAAAGAAGAAGAAACCGTCAGCATCGCGAGCCGCTATGAGCAGCCGATCTCGCAGGCTCCGTCCAATGTCTATGTGATCACCGACGAAGACATTCGCATGTCCGGCACAACCGATATTCCCACCTTGCTCCGGCGCATCCCCGGCCTGGAAGTGATGCAGACAAGCGGGGCCGACTTCAACGTCAGCGTGCGAGGGGACAACCAAACCAACGCTAACAAGCTACTGGTGATGGTGGATGGGCGCTCCATCTATAACGATCTGCAAGGCACCATAAACTGGAAACTCCTGCCGGTCACCCTGCCGGAAATCAAACGGATCGAAGTCTTGAAGGGACCGGCCTCTGCCGTCTGGGGCTTCAACGCCTTCGACGGCGTCATCAATATCATCACCAAATCGCCGGAAGAGATGAAGGGCACGACGTTACAATTTGGCGGAGGCAGCTATGGAACCATCATGGCTTCCGCGATCCAAGCGGGAACGGTGGACAAGTTCGGATACCGGCTTTCCATCGGGCACAACCAAAATGCCTCGTGGAACAATAGCAGTGCCCTGGCCTTTCGCGACAATCTCGTCAACGTTCTGACCGAATATGCCCTCTCAGCGGACTCCAAGATTAGGATTTCCGGCGGACTTGTGGACTCCAATGCTAACAATCCCATTGTAAGCCAGGATGTCATTGTCTCCGATAGGCCCGCTCAGGACTATGCCAAAGTTGAATACGAGCGCCAGGGCTTCTTCGTCAGAGCATTTTGGAATCAAAACACCAGCAATTCGGCCTACACATTCCATCCTCCCCTCGCACCTTTCCTGAGTTACAGATCGGGAAACGGGTCGCCGACTACGATTTTTACGGCGAACACCTATAATGTCGATATTCAGCATTCGGCTGGACCCTTTTCGGGCAATCGCCTGACATATGGCGTGAACTACCGCCTTAACACGCTTTCGGGCAATGCCATCACCCAATACACCACAGAAAACCGACTCGGCTTCTTCGTACAGGATGAATGGAAAGTCGCCGAGCCCTTTACGGTCGTCGCCGGGGTTCGATATGACTTGGACACGTTCATCAGCCCCACCATCAGCCCCCGCGTGTCTCTGTTCTATGCTCCGTCCAGCGATCATATTTTCCGACTGTCCGGTTCTGTGGCCTATCGGCCGCCCACCATGCTGGAAAATCAGTCGAATGCATTCGTGAACACGAACCCGCCTCTACCGCCTGTCGCAACAACTATTGCCGGAAGGCAGAATCTCTCTCCTGAACAAATTATTTCCTACGACCTGGGCTACCAAGGCTGGTATTGGCGTCACCGGCTCAGGGTTCGCGCCGATGCGTTCTACAATCACAGCTCCGATCTCATCAGCCTTCGCAATCAATCCGCGACACTCGCAGTCTTCAGTAACGACATCGGCTCGGCGGATATCTATGGCGGCGAGGTTGGCTTCGAAGTGCTGGCCACTAAATGGCTCACCGGTTTTGCGAACTACTCCTACCAGGAAATTCATCAGACGTTCACCGGTCGTGTGCAACGCGCAGGGCCGCACAACAAGTTCAACGTCGGACTGCGCGGCGAGTGGGACAATGGCGTCAACGCCGAGGCCATATTCCATTACTATGGAGCGACCAACTATCCGCCAGGTCAGTCATTTACAACGTTCTCTCAAGCCGGTCTCGTCACCCTTCCGAATCCAGACGTCGGTGCATACAACCTGTTTAATCTCCGCGCCGGATATCGCTTCTGGCAGCAGAAGGCCGCGGCAGGCTATATGCGCGACGCCGAAGTGGCCGTCTCCGTCTTCAACGCGCTCAACGACGAACACAAAGAACATCCGTTGGGCGAGCTCATCGGCAGACGGGTGATGGGATGGGTCACCGTAAGATTTTGATGGAATCATCGGCATGCTCAAAGCAAGGCTTCAGCGCATGAGACTTCCGGAGTAACAGCGAGGCCGTTATGACAGCCACTACGCCCGGCCATTCAATCCTCGTCGTGGACGACGATCCAGATATCGCCCTCGGACTACAAGACTTACTGGACCACGACGGCTACGACGTGAGCGTTGCCGGTACCTGCGCGGAAGCGCTCACGCGGACACACGACCATCACTACAATGCCGTCCTGCTGGACTTGGGCTTGCCGGATGGTGACGGCTCGTCTGTCCTGCGAACATTGCAGGAACAACAACCGCAGCTTCCGGTTATCATCCTCACGGCCTACACCAGCGCCGACCGCACCGTCGGTTCATTGACTCAAGGCGCGTTCGCCTACCTCACCAAGCCCTACAACCGGGACGAGCTGCGGGCAGTCCTGCGCCAGGCCATCGGCATCCAGGCGCTCGCCGCCAAAGCCGAGCACGCCGAACATGCACTGAGCGAAAGCGAAGCACGATTTCGATCCCTGGTCGAGGCCGCCACCGACTCCATCGTGCTGGCGGACCACAACGGTCGCATTCTCTCCTGGAATCAGGCCTCCTCCCGCTTGTTTGGGTATACCGATGACGAAGTCCGAGGGCACCCTCTGACCATGTTGATGCCGCAACGGTATCGCGTCGCTCACGAGCGAGGGCTCGCCCGCGTGAAGGACACCGGTCAGTCCCGCCTTATCGGTCGTCTGGTCGAGCTGGAGGGCCTGCGCAAGGACGGCAGCGAGTTCCCAATCGAGCTGTCGTTGGCCATGTGGAAAACCGATGTCGCCGTCTTTTTCAGCGGCATCATTCGCGACATTACTCAACGGCGCAAGGCGGAGGAAATTCTCGACCGCCTCCGCCGTCTGCACGAAGTCATCCTCACGCAAGCAGGGGAAGGCATCTATGGACTGGATCGCAACGGCGTGACCACCTTCGTAAATCCGACCGCCGCTCAATTGCTCGGGTTTGACCCCTCCGAACTCGTTGAGCAACCGATGCATACACGGCTCCACCACTCACGGCCCGACGGCAGCTACTACCCGGCCGATGAATGTCCCATCTACGCGGCCCTTCGCGACGGCGTGGTCCATCGAGTGCCGCGCGATGTCTTCTGGAGGAAAAACGGCACCGCTCTCCCGGTGGAATATGTGAGCACCCCGATCATTGAGAAAGGCGCGGTCGCAGGGGCCGTGGTCGTCTTCCGCGACATCACCGAACGTCTGGAAGCCGAACGGGCCGTCGAAGAAAGCCAGGAGCGATTCCGTCAGCTGGCTGAACACATCCGGGAAGTGTTCTGGATCACCGACCCGGCCAAGAGCCGCGTGCTCTATATCAGCCCCGGGTACGAAGAAGTGTGGGGGCATTCCTGCGAAAGCCTCTACGCGATGCCGGGCTCGTGGATGGAGGCCATCCATCCCGACGACCGGTTACGGGTCCGGGACGCGGCCATGCGCCGGCAGATTTCCGGATCGTACAATGAGGAATATCGCATCCTCCGCCCGGATGGATCGATGCGATGGATCTGGGATCGCGCATTCCCGATCCGTGACGCGTCCGGAACGGTCTACCGCATTGCGGGTTTCGCGGAAGATGTCACGGAGCGCAAACGGGTTGAAGCGGCGCTGATCGAAAGCGAACGCCGGTATCGGGTCCTGTTCGACGACAACCCGTCCATGTATTTCATGGTGGATGCGGCAGGCACCATCCTGTCGGTCAACCGCTTCGGAGCCGAACGCCTCGGCTACGACGTCCAGGAACTCCTCGGATTATCCGTACTGAATATCTTTCACCCGAGCGATCAGGGCGACGTGCGCCGGAACCTTGCCGCCTGCCTCTTAGAAATGGGCAGGCCCAGAGGCTGGGAGTTTCGCAAGGTTCGGAAGGACGGCAGCGTCATCTGGGTGCGAGAAACCGCTCAGGCCGTGCTCAACGACCAACAGACTCCGGTGGTACTGATCGTGTGCGAAGACATCACCGCCATGAAGGAGGCCGAGATCGCCCTCCACGACAGCGAAGAATTCAAGAACCAAATCTTACGCAGCAGTGCAGACTGCATCAAAGTGCTGGATCTTGACGGTCGGCTGCAATACATGAATGACGCAGGCAAAACTCTGCTACACATCGGCGACCTCACCGGCTACCTGAACAAACCCTGGGCGGACCTGTGGGAGGGAGACGATCGGAATGCCGCTCTGGCTGCGCTCGAAGCCGCGAAAGCCGGCGAGATCGGCAAATTTGTCGGCTTCTGCCCCACCACCGACGGCGTCCCGAAGTGGTGGGACGTGCAGGTCACTCCCATGCTCGACACGCGGGGTTATTCACGACGACTCTTGGCAATCTCTCGCGATATCACAGACTACAGACGGGTCCAGGATTCGCTTCGGGCAAGCGAGGAGCGGCTCGAATCGGTCATCCGGGGATCGAACGACGGATTCTGGGATGGCCATGTGCTTCCCGACCAGCCCTGGCACTCACCGATGACGCCGGTCTGGTGGTCGCCGCGCGTGCGGGAGATGCTGGGATACAATGAAGAGGAGTTTCCCGATATCCTCGACAGCTGGGCCTCCCGGCTGCACCCGGATGATCGCGAGATCGTCTTCGACCGGCTGGCGGCCTGCCTCGAGGGAGGCCAGTCTCACTACGACGTCGACTACCGGTTACTGACCAAGCAGGGCGAGTATTGCTGGTTTCACGCACGGGCCGAAGTGCTGGAGCGGGACGCGCAAGGGTATGCGCTCCGCATGGCCGGCTCGCTGCAATGCATCACGGAGCGCAAGCAGGCGGAAGCCCACCTGCGCCTCAGCGAGGAACGCTTGCGCACGGCCCTGACCGAATCGGAAGTCGGCATCTGGGATTGGGATGTGCAGTCCGATCGCCTCTACTGGTCACCCGACGTCGAGGCCCTGTTCGGTCTGAACCCAGGGTCTTTCCCCGGCACCTATGCCGCATATATCGGCCTGATTTATGCGCTCGACCGCGGCCCGGTCCTGATGCAGATCGAACACAGTTTGCGCGACCAGTCCACACTCAACATCCGGCATCGTGTCGTGTGGAACGATCACTCTATCCATTCGCTGGCCTGGACCGGTCGTATTCATCGCAACACCGATGGGGTCGCCACACGCGTTCTCGGTATCGTTCACGCGACAAAGGGGCACGCGGACACGTAGACAGGGGCCCGCGAATCGCTCACGGGGCCGGCTGGATCGACGAGGATGCAGACTGTGACGTTCCCATCCGCACAATCACCGTTTACCATAAGGCATGCCGATCGGTTTCGGCAGAGCCTGAGTCGGATCGTCACCGCCCTCATCTGCGTCCTCTTCAGTACCGGGCTGGCCTCGGCCACGGATGTCGTCATCCTCAAGTCGTCGGACATCGCCGCCTATAACCAAGCCATCAGCGGCTTCAAGGCCGCCCTTCCGAACGACGTCGTGCTCGCCGAATATGACTTACAAGGTGATTTGGAGAAGGGACGGAAACTGGCACGCAAGGTCCGTGCAGCCGACCCGACATTGGTGTTCGCTGTCGGGTTGAAGGCTGCGAAAGCGGCACAACTCGAACTCGTCGACATTCCAGTGGTGTACGCCATGGTGTTGGACCCGTCCAAGTATGGACTCAACGCCCCCAACATGACGGGCGTGCTCATGGAAATTCCCATGGAGCGGCAACTCACCCTGATTAAATCTTTGCTGCCTCGGCTCAAACACGTCGGCACCTTGTACGATCCATCCAAAACCGCCGCGCTGATCGAAGATGCGCGGAGACTGCTCAAATCCAACGGGACAGATCTTGTCCCGATCCAACTCAACAGCGAGCGGGATGTACCTGGCGCCCTGCGCACCTTGCTGCCGTCGATCGATGCATTGTGGCTCGTTCCCGACTCGACCGTGCTCACCGATGAATCGCTTCGGTTTATCTTGAATACCGCATTGGAGGAACGCGTGCCGGTGGTCGGATTTTCGCGGGAGTTCGCGCGAAGCGGGGCCCTGCTCTGCCTGTCGGTCAACTATGGCGATATCGGACGGCAAGCCGGACAACTCAGCCGCAAGATCCTGGACGGGCACGTGTCACTCCCCGCAAAGCCATTGCCACCGGATCGGATCGAAATGAGTCTGAATCGTAAAACCGCCAAGTTCCTCGACATCGAGATCCCCAGAGACCTCGAGGAAAAGGCCGACGAGCTCTATTAATGAAAGGACTCACCGTGAAAGGCCCCGCCCACTACCTCACATCACCCTCGTTGTACCCGAGCGGCCCGGGACGATTTGTCAGTCTCCGGACCAAGTTCGTCGTATTTTTCAGTTTGATCATTATTCTGACCTGCTCGGGAATGAGTTGGTACTTCATTCACAGCAAACGTATCGCCATGACCGAACGAGTCCAGGATCTCGGAACTATTTTGGTCAAGAATCTCGCCCACAACGTGCGATACGGCATCATCATCGAGGAACGAGTCATCCTGGAGCAGTTCATCGACGGTGTCATGGGGGTGGACGAGGTGGTCTATGCGCTCATCACCGGCACAGACGGCCAGATCCTCGCCGCAAAGAGCAAAGGCAGACTCGACAGCCCGCTCGGGACCGTTCGATCGACAGAACGGCCTTTTTATCCCCGGCCCGACATTGCGGAGGCGGTGATCAAGCGTTCGGGCACGGAGCCGACCATCACGCACCTCAGGCTCAGCGGTGCGAACACAATCCCTCTACGGGAGAAGGACTCGACCCTTCCCATTTCGACATCGGGCATTCACGTAGAGACGTTCTATGATTTCGCCATCCCCGTCATGAAGCGATCGGAATCCCGCCTGGAAGCGCTGGCACTCCAGGAGGAAGAAACGCGCAAAGCGGCGATTGCACCGGCCACCCCTCAGGCGTTCGGCGTCGTCCAAATCGGCTTGACCGAGGTGCCGATGCAACGAGAACTGGCGAAGATTCTGCGAAACTTTCTCCTTCTCACCCTCGGCATCATCACCGCCGGCATTCTCTGCACCAATCTGCTAGCCCGCCGGATCATCACGCCCTTGCGCCATCTCGCCGCAGGCGCGCGCAAAGTCAGCGAGGGCGATCTCTCCACCTTTGTCGTTCCGACAACTCAGGATGAAGTCGGCCAACTGACGGCACTGTTCAATTTGATGACCAAATCCCTTCAAGAGCGCAACCAGGCCATCTCCGCCAACCTTGAAACCATCCGGCGTCATGTCACGCAACTGACCACCCTGAATCAGTCCAGCACGGCCATCACCTCCACGCTCGATCTAGACAGGCTCCTCTCTATTGTTTTGCAGCTCCTCAGTGAAAATTTGGGATTCGCCAGGATGGTGTTGTTTCTATGGGATAGCGAGCGGGGCGTCGCGACGGTGGGACAAATGCTGGGCATGCCCCCGGAAGCGGAAGAAGCCGCTCGACGGCTTGAGATTCCCGTGTACGAAGACGGCGGGTTCGCCGCCGAACTGCTGATCCATGGCAAGCCCCTGTTCGTTCCGAACATTGAGCCGGTCGCCGATCGCATCTCTCCCGCAGTGCTTCCCTTGCTTCGTCAGGTGGGAATCTCGTCCTTCGTCGCCGCGCCGCTTCGAAGCCAGCAGCGGATTCTCGGCTACCTGGGCGCCGACCGTGGCACCCAGCCCTGCAGCCAGGAAGATCTCGATCTTCTGGTCACCATTGCCAGCCACGTGGCGGTTGCCGTGGACAATGCGCGCGCCTATACCGCGCTGGCCACGCTGACGGACCACCTCGAACGGCGCGTGCAGGAACGAACGCACGAACTGCAAACGGTGAACGAACGCCTGCAGGAGCACGACCAGCGGCGCTCGAAATTTGTGTCGGTTGCTTCACATGAATTGCGTACGCCGATGACCTCCATCAAAGGTTTCGTCGAGAACATGCTGGACGGGCTCACCGGTCAACTCTCAGAACGGCAGGAGCACTACCTCCAGCGGGTCAAACACAACGTGGATCGGCTGACACGAATCATCAATCAACTGCTGGACTGGTCCCGCCTGGATGTCGGCCGGATCGAGATCAAGCCCGAATCGCTGCACATCGACGAGTTCATCCGGGATGTGGTGGAAAGCTTTCAGACGCTCGCCGCCGAGAAATCCATCGTCCTCGACGTGCTGCCTTGCGAACAACCGATCACGGTACGTGCCGACCGCGACAAGCTCGAGCAAATTCTTTGGAATCTGGTCGGCAACGCCATCAAATTCACTCCCCCTTCAGGACATGTCTCAGTCAGCTGCAGCATCTGCGACGCGAGGTACGCCCAGATTACGGTGGCCGACACCGGCTGTGGAATTGCCCCCGACGAGTTACCCCATGTCTTTAACGAGTTCTCCAAGGTTGAATCAGCCATGCCGTCCTCGCAAGGGGCGCAACTCGGGCTTTTCATCACGAAGAGTCTGGTGGCCCTGCACGGCGGACAAATGTGTGTGGACAGCCGGCTCGGTGTCGGAACTCAGTTCTACTTCACCTTGCCGCTCGACAACGCACCCGCATCGACGCCGTAGGCAGCGGCCATGCAGCAGTGCGACAGCATCTTTTCCGCTGTATCCGATCCGATAAACCCCGCATTTATTTGAACACTCGCAGGCAGCGCCACCTGGCGCGCACGTCTTTCTTCGCTCGCTGTTGCTCACAGAATCAACGAGTTCCCGATCTGTGGTCTCACGCGCCATCGGCGCACCGGCGGCATAGGTATTGCCCTCACAGGAAAACGTGAACACGTCTCACAATCCGGAGCAGTCGCACCATGCGCCCTCCCGTTCTCATTGTCGATGACGATCCGGATATCCGGGAATCGCTCACGGACATGTTGGGTCACGAGGGATACCTGGTGCACAGCGCCGCGTCCGGAACCGAGGCCCTTCAGCAAGCCAAACAGACCCGCTACGACGCAGCGCTCCTCGACATCCAATTGCCCGACCTCAACGGTCTCTCGGTCCTGAAAGTGCTCATGGAATTGGACGCGAGTCTCCCCGTCATCATCCTGACCGGAAACGTCACGCCCGAAAACACAATCGGCTCTCTGGCCAAAGGAGCCTTCGCGTACCTGACCAAACCGTATAACTCCCAAGAGCTCAAGGCCATCCTGCGCCGGGCCGTCTCGGTGAAAGGGTTGACCGTCCGGGCCGAGCATGTGGAGGAGGCATTGCAGGCCAGCGAAGAACGCTTTCGGGCGTTGGTGGAGTCGGCGACCGACGCCATGGTGCTCGCCGACCAGAGCGGCCTCATCATCTGGTGGAACGGCGCCGCCGAGCGAATGTTCGGGTATACCAAAGAAGACGCCCTGGGGCGTCCGCTGACCATCATGATGCCGGAACGGTTTCGCGCCGCGCACGCGGCCGGCGTCACACGCCTCGCCCAGGGTGGAACAGCCACGATCATCGGGCACACCATCGAGCTCGTGGGTCTGACCAAAACCGGCGACGAATTCCCGATTGAGCTCTCGCTGGCATCCTGGCGCGCGAGTGACGGGATGTTCTTCAGCGGCATCATTCGCAATATTGCGCGTCGCAAACGCGCCGAAGAGTCCGTCGTCAGGTTGAGCCATCAGAACGCGTTGATTCTCGACAGCGCCGGGGAAGGCATCTTCGGACTGGACCCGCAAGGATGCGTCACCTTCGCCAACGCAACCGCGGCGAGGATACTCGGGTGGAGCGCAGCCGAGCTGATCGGCAAACCGCTGGCACCGCTCCTGTATCGGATCGCCAACGGGAATGCGGCGCACTCCCCGGACCCGTTCTGTCTCTGCGCGGCGCTTCATGACGGGGCTGTTCATCGCATCCAGAACGAAGCCTTCGCCAGAAAGGACGGCTCGCTGTTTCCCGTCCAATACGTCACCAGCCCCATCCGTGAGCGAGACCGGCTGGTCGGCGCCGTCGTGGTGTTCCAGGACATCAGCGCTCGCAAACAGCAAGAAAACCTGCAGCAGGCCCAACTCTCCGTCAGCCATATCCTCGCGCAAGCCGGCACCGTCGAAGAAGCCATCCCGCAACTGCTCCATGTCGCAGGCACCATGGGTGCGTGGGATATGGCGCTCTTGTGGCAATGCGGGCGGATGGGAGATCAGCTGACGTGTCATGGAAGCTGGATCCGTCCCTCACATCGATGGGATGAGTTTCTCTCGGTCTGTCGCAACAGCGAGTTCCCGCCGGGAATGGATTTCCCTGGCATCGCCTGGGCCTCCAAACTCCCGCTCTGGATACCCGACGTCCTGACGGATTCCCGATTCACCCGCGCACCGACTGCCTCTCGCCTGGGTATTCACGGGGCCTGCATCGTCCCCATCCGGACCGGCAGCATCATCCACGGAGTGCTTGAGTTGTATACCGAGCAGCGGCGGTCCTCCGATAGCCACCTGATTCAAATCCTCGCCGACACGGGCATGAAGATCGGACAGTTCATCGATCGCACGCGGGCCGCGCAGGCATTACGGGCGGCGCATCGCACGACTCAGAGCCTGCTGGCCAGTCTGCCCGGCGCCATTTTCCTGTGCGGAAGCGACTTGCAGGTTCAGTATGCGAATGCGCTGGCCCATCAGTATTTTGCCCTTCCCGGCGAATCGCTGATCGGCCGTCCGCTGTACGAATGTCTTTCCCTCAGCGAGCCCGCGCTTCAACGACAGGTGGTGGAATGGAACACGCACACGTCAGACTCGCCTCATAGGCTTTCTGAATGTGAGTGCGAAGTCGCCGCACGCCTGTATCGCTATCGGTTTTTTCCGGTGTCGACCCCGGAATCCCCGCAGTATCAAGTGGGCATCCTGTTGTGGGATATCACCGACGACAAACGACTCCAGGATGAACTGATCCAGGCAGAAAAACTCTCCAGCCTTGGCACCATGGTGTCCGGCATGGCGCACGAAATCAACAACCCGGCCCAAGCTATCCTCAGCATGGCCGAGTTGATCCAGGAGGAGGACGATCCGCACACGGTAAAACAGTTTGCCGCCGATATTGTGGGCTACGCGCGGCACGTCTCCACCGTCGTGCGGGACTTCGCCGGCTATGCCCGCGCGGCCGGCAGGGATGGAGAGACGGAAATCGATGTGGCAGAACGTTTGCTCGAGGCGGTCAAAATGGTCCGGCGAGGGCCTCATTTCGGGCAAGTGGAGATCGCCACGCAGTTCGATGCCCCGGTGTTTCTCCGTGCGCGAAAGGGAGAAATCGATCAGGTGTTTGTCAACTTGATCAGCAACGCCACCCAGGCTATGGAGGGGATCGGCTGCTTGACGTTAACGACCGGTCAGGACGGCAGATGGACTCAGGTAACCATTGCCGATACCGGTCCTGGCATCCCGGCTTCCATCCGGCCGAGGATTTTCGATCCGTTCTTCACCACCAAAACAGCCGGCAAAGGGACGGGACTCGGACTCAGCATCGTGCACAAAATCGTGACCAAATATGACGGAACCATCACGGTGGAGAGCACCGAAGGCGGAGGCACCACCTTCCGGCTACGATTTCCGGCACTCGTTCAGTAAGAGAATCTGTCACGACGACGGCGTGATTCCATTGTGGCCTGACGAGAAGAGACACGCGAGGAGTCGGTCGGCAAACTCGAAGCCGCGACAAATGTCAGGACTGCGAGCGAGGAGCGTAGGCCCGCTTAAACACCGAGCGTAATCCGAAATACGCGAAAGAATCTTTCAGATTGGAATACAGGCGCTTGAACGCGCCCATGTCGGGATTCGTCACATACTCCATGGTTAACACAATCCGCTCTTCCTGCTCTCCGAGCGGCGTCACGGCGTGCCAGAGCTTGTCGCCGTTAAAGATCACCAGATCGCCTGGCGCAGTCGCCAGTTCACGGTGCACCGGCTGCTTCCCCGGCACATCTTTGAAGAGATCGCAGACTAAACGGCACTGCTTGGACCGATCGAGCAACCCCATCAGAATGGTGTACCGGGCGCCTTTGTAATAGGACGTATCGTAGTGATACCCGATATGATCGCCGGCTTCCGTATAGTAGTAGAGCGCACAGGAATGGGGATCGCTGTCGGGACAAAGCAACAGATTCACTCCGGTCAACCGGTTGAGCATCGACCGGAAGGCGTCCGAGCGATACAGGTCGATGAACTGCGGCGCGTTCTCCATCACGGCATAATAGCTGACGCTGCCGCCCTTCTTATGCCCGGGAATATAGTTGCGGTTCAATCCTGACTTCAGCATCTGGGCTTGCTGAGCCAGGGTGGCCTCCACAAAATCGCGCGGCAAGAATTCCGGGATATACAGGAATTCGTTCTGATCCCAATATTCCCGCTCAAGCCGGTCGAGATCCAGCGCCGCGATCGCCCGCTCCACCGCCTCGGTCACGCTGCTTATACAGGTTGGGCTCATACCTTCGCCTTTCGTGAAACGTCGTTCATATCTCGTCCGGAGAACGAGCGTATGGCGCGTAGCTGGTAGCAGGAGTCGGCGCAGCAGAGCGAATGGCCACTAGCCGATGACGGGGAGCCAGAAATCAGAGCCGCAGAGCTTCTCATACCATCCTCAGCCATATGCTATACGCCATGAGCTCTACGCTCGGCTCTCTCACGAGATACGCTCCACGATTCACGCATGACGGATATCGAGAGCTAGGGTCTGCTCAGCACCGGAGCTCGCACAATTTCTACATCGGCCGGGGCCTTGAAATCAAATAGATCGTCCTTCAGTCCGCTGTTCGGCTTCAACTCTGAAAACTCAAAGGTCGCGATATTGCCGCTGACCTCATGCAGGGCGATCGTCTTCAGGAAGTACGTCTTCGGCTGTACTTCGATCACAATCTTCTGAATCGCGCGCTCCGGCTCGGCGCGTCCCTGCTTCGGAGTCAAAGAGACCAGCAGAATGCCCCCTGCGCCACGGTCCTTGGTCGCCGTGGGTTCGACGTCGAACTCTTCATCCAGCTTGGCCACCCCTTGCAGCAATTGCAGCGGCGCCTGGGAGGCGGCCATATACGTGAGCTTGCCCACCAGCACCTGCTTGTGCTCCGGCACGTACATTTTGACGTCGTCTTTGTTGACGTAAATTTCTTCCGTGGCCGGTTCGATATAATCCCAACGCAGTCGCCCGGGCTTCTTGATATAGAAATGTCCGGTGGAAATCACGGGCGTCGAAAATCCTTCGATCCTGGTTTTTTGCGTGAACGAGGCCTGCAAGTCCTTGGTCTTCTCGTACCGCGCCTGAATGTTCTTCACCACTTCCTGGACTTCCTTCAGGATCTGGAGGTCTACCGCCGGCTCATCGGGCTTCACCGGTTGAGCCACGGCCGGAATTCCGCTCATGAGCAGCACCGCAACGAGTAAGAATATCCGCATCATGCCTCATCTCCACCGACCGGCCCACGACGTCCCAATACTTCTCGACGCCCGTCCCGGCCTGCTGCTCCGACCACACCTTCCGCTTCCATCTGCTCGATCATACGGGCCGCCCGGGGATACCCGACGCGGAGACGCCGCTGAATCAGCGAAGCAGAAGCCTGGCCGGTGGACAAGACCAGATCTTTGGCCTGTTCGTAGACTTCGTCCTTGGCTTGCTCCTCTTCCGCCTCTTCGATCTTGAGCGATTGGAGTTCCCGGCAGTAGGAGGGCAACGCCTGCTTCTTGACGAATTCGACCACCCGCCGCACATCATCGTCCGACACATAGGACCCGTGAATCCGCATCAGCTTCCCGGTCCCCGAAGCGAGATACAACATATCGCCGCGACCGAGCAGCGCCTCGGCACCGTTGGCATCCAGGATCGTGCGCGAGTCGGTCTTGGACGAGACTTGAAACGCGATACGCGCCGGAAAATTGGCCTTGATCAGACCGGTCAACACATCTACCGAGGGCCTTTGGGTCGCCAACACGAGGTGAATCCCGGAGGCACGCGCCATCTGGGCCAGACGCGCAATCTTATCTTCCACATCTTTCGGGGCCACCATCATCAAATCCGCCAGCTCGTCGATCATGACCATGATGTAGGGCAGGGGCTCCGGCGGGCTCGGCTTCACCGAATCGGTTGGTCCGTTGTCGCCGGCGGGCTCCGCATCCTCTCCCTTGGAGAGACGCTCTTCTTCGGACAGAAACGTCAGTTCGACCTGCTCAGGCTTGCCGGATTGCCAGACATCCGACACGGCCCCTTGCACTTCTGAGATACGCCGGTTGTACGCATCGATACTGCGCACCCCTGCATCAGCCAGCAGCTTGTAGCGCCGCTCCATTTCCTGAACCACCCATCCCAACCCCCGCGCCGCCGATTTGGGATCGGTAATGACGGGACGGAGCAAATGCGGAATGCCGTCGTAACTTTGGAACTCCAGCATTTTCGGGTCGATGAGCAGCAGTTTGACTTCGTCCGGGCGGGCGTTGAACAGAATGCTCAACAACATCGTATTTAATCCCACACTCTTGCCGGCTCCGGTTGCGCCGGCAACCAGCAAGTGCGGCATCGTTCTCAGATCTGCACAGACCGCACCGCCGAAAATATCTTTCCCGAGCGCGAGACCCAATTTGGAGCGTGAGCGCGAGAAGGCGTCGCTGGTGACGACTTCCTTCATGGACACCATTTCGCGATGGGGATTCGGCACTTCAATGCCGACCACCGACTTCCCCGGCAACGGCGCTACGATACGCAAGCTGATGGCTTTGAGCGCCAGGGCCAGGTCATCGGCAAGATTTACAATCCGCGCGACCTTCGTCCCCGGCGCGGGCTCGAATTCATACATCGTCACGACCGGACCCGGTCGCACCTCCGTCACCCGTCCTTCGATCGCAAAACTCTTCAACGCCTTGGTCAGGATTTCGGATTGCAGTTTCAACTCATCATCGCTCAGACGGGCAAGCGGGCCGGAGGGATCGCTCAGCAATTCTTGCGGATCAGGCAGCACATACCCGTCGGACACGGAGGGACTCGTCGCGACGGTCGCCGCCGGTTCGTCCGCCGACACCGCACGTTTTTCTACTTTCATCGGGGGTTGAATCTTGGGAGGAATCACAGGAACGGGAATCTGCTCCACCGCCTCGGCTACCACCTGCACTTCGCGATCGAAGTCCTGCGCCTCAACCTCGCGCGGAGCGCGCGCCTTCTTCTCACGGACGCGCTTGGGCAGGGCCTCCTCCTGCTTCGTCGGCCACTCCGGTACCAGCCCGTCCATTCGCTCGCGCGCGGCCGCCCACCAGTCCGGAACCCGTTGCAACAGCGCCGTCAGCGACAGCGGCGCTGTAAACAGGAGCGCCACCATCAAGCCGGTGAGGATCACGATATGCGCGCCGGTCGTGGCAAAGTAGCTTCGGACCCCGTCGGCCAATACCTGTCCGATGATCCCGCCGGCCAGACCGCGATTGACCCAGCCGCTGGAGATCGTGGGAACCGCCGTCACTTCCAAATGCAACAGGGCACTCAAGAACACCATGGCCGCCAGACCGCTGCCGGCGTTTCTGAGTCGCATGGTGAGCGGGATCGGCGTGAAGCAACGCGCGCCGAGCAGGCCGAGAAGAATGGGAACCAGGTAGGCGGCGCCGCCGACCATGAAAAAACAAGCGGCCGCCGTCAGCGCGCCCACCGACCCGATCATGTTCTTGGGCTGATTGCCGGCTGCTCCGGATGCCGCAATCGATTTGGCGTCGCCGGGAACGAACGACACCAGACTGAGCAGGATCAGGAGACCGGCGGCGATCAGGAGAACCCCGATCACTTCGCGCTTCACATGAGAGGAACGAGAAGGGGCTGAGCGGGCGTCACCGCGCTTTGCCGTGGTGGATACACCCATGCGGCGGATCGTAGCACAGGGAAAACGCCTTTTCAAACAAACGGGGAATGTTGCGCAAGCCGATGCAGCCGCGTCCACTCACACGCATAGGAGGCGGAGTCATACCGAATCACGGTCGAACGCAAGCGCCAGTGTGCGGTAGTCGTCGAGCGTGAGCATCTCGGCCCTGGCTTGCGGCGGCACGCCGGCCTCCGCAGTGGCCCGCGCAATCTGTCCGGGAGGATAGCCTTCATCACGCAGGGAATTCACCAGGGTCTTGCGGCGATGAGCGAACGACGCACGCACCAGCCGACGGAACCGTTCGTGCCGGACCGGCTCGAACCCTTCCTGCCTGTTGATCCGAAGATGCACCACCGCCGATCCGACGGTCGGACGGGGACGGAAACAATTCGCAGACACGCGAAAGGCTAATTCCACCTCGGCCGCCTCCTGGGTCAACACCGACAGCACTCCATAGTCTTCGCTGTTCGGTTTGGCCGCCAGCCTGAGCGCCACTTCCGTCTGCAGCATGAGCACCAGACGATCGAGACGGGCACGCGTATCGAGCAGCGCGAAGAGAATCGGTGTAGAGACATAATAGGGAAGGTTCGCCACCACCACCGTGCGCGGCGGCAAGGTTTCGAAGGGAAAGGCGAGCGCGTCCCCTATCCGAAGGTCCAGGTTTCGGCAATGCCCCAGACTGTCCTGCAGATGGGGCTGCAACTGTGGATCGATCTCAACGGCAATGACACGTCCCGCTTCGGCGCACAAACCGGCGGTCAGGGCGCCCCGCCCCGGTCCGATCTCCAAGACAGTGTCCTCCGGGCCGAGCGCCGCCAGGGACACGATCTTGCGGATAATGTTCGGATCGATGAGGAAATTCTGACCGAGCCGTTTCAGGGCTGGGGGAAGAGAGGACGCCATAATACCGTACGGCCGCCTAGCCGGCGGACGGAGGGGCCGCGGCCCGAATGCGTTTGGCAAGCGTCACGAGGTAGGAGCGATACGTTTCCACCTCGTCGGTGAACTCTTCGATCAAATCGTTGGTGAACGCCATACCGGGGGTTTTTCGCGCCAGCTCATCGGCCGCACTCTGTCCGGCATGCTGCTGGAGCAGGGCCACCGTGCGGATCTTCCACTGCCCCATGCGTTCAGTGCCCAAGGTGGTGTTGAAATCTTGAATGGTGCGTGTCGCGATCGCATCCAATTCCTTCACCTGCTGATCGATCATCGTCGCCGCGGAAAGCCCTGTCTCTGCCATGGACGTATTCCCCTTCTTTCCTATCGGGACGTTTTGGTAACCGGCGACCAGGATTTGGCCAGGCGGGCCGCCACCTTCACGGCCTCCAGCAAACTCCCATGCTCGGCTACCCCTTTGCCGGCGATGTCGTAGGCCGTTCCATGATCCACTGAAGTCCGGATAATCGGCAGCCCGACGGTCAGGTTCACGCAGGTTCCGAATGCGACCAGCTTCAGAGGAATGAGCCCCTGATCATGATACATCGCCACTACACCGTCGTAGTCGCCGCGGGCGGCCTTCCCGAACAGGGTATCCGCCGGAAGCGGATCACTGGCCTTGATACCCGCCGCCCTGGCCAGCTTGACGGCCGGTGCGATGCTGGTCGATTCCTCGTTGCCGAACAGACCATGCTCTCCTGCGTGCGGATTCAACGCCGCCACACCGATCCTGGGACGCACAATGCCGAAATACTTCGTCAACCCGAGATGCGCGAGGCGGATAGCCTTGCCGATCCGCTCCGTCGTCAGCAGCGGAGACAGGGCATTGATCGCCACATGAGTGGTAGTGAACATGATTTTGAGCGGCCCGCCGACAATCATCATGCCGAACTCTGTGGTCTTCGTCAGATCTGCCAGCAGTTCCGTATGCCCCGGGTAGTGAAAACCGGCCATGTTCATGGCTTCTTTGTTGATCGGGGCCGTGACGATCCCGCCCAGGCTCCCCGCCTGCGCCAGCGTCACCGCTTCCTTGATGAATGCGATGGAGGCTGCACCGGTCACCGCTGTGGCGGCACCCATGCGAAATTTCGGCAACGGACTTTCCAGCGGGTCCGCCACGGCCACCTGCCCGGCCTTCAACCGCAGGCCATTCGACGGATTGAAGTCCACCACCTGCAAGGGCAATTTCAACCAGGCGATCGTCCGCTCCATGACCGGACGGGAGCCGACGACAACGGGCGTGCAGAGTCGGGTCAGAGCCCTATCGGCCAAGGCCTTGGCGATGACTTCCGGTCCGATCCCGGCCGGATCTCCCATCGTGAGACCCAGGACAGGACGCGCTGCTTTCGTCGTACGTTTAAGAGCCATGTGCATACAAGAACAGTGTGTACCCAAGGTACAGCAGCGCACTACCGCTGAGCAACCAGGGCCGCCAGTGCCCGGACCAGACTGCCTGCAGTAGACTCAAGCCCATAGCAATCACGGCGAGCACCATGGTCGCCAGCGCCGTCGTCCCCAGCGTCCATTCGGTGCCCAGCAACCCGACAGAGACGGGAATCGAGCCCTGAAACACCATCGCACCGGTCACATTTCCGACCGCCAGCCGATCCTTCTTCCGGTACAACCAGAGAAAGCTGTTCGACATCTCCGGCAACTCAGTGGCCAGCGGAGCGATCAGCAACGCGAGGATGAGCGGAGAAACCTGCATTTCCGCTGAAATGGAATTCGCGGCCGTCACGAACAGATGGGCTCCACCGACCAGGCCCAACAGACCCACGATTCCCTGCGCGCCGATCACCAGATACGACGGACGCGAGGACCGGCGGGCGAACAACAGCGGCTCCAGTTCACCACCCCCCTCACCTTCTTCATCTTCGGCCGAGAACTTGAGCTTCATGTAATAGATGTACATGCCCAACAGCACTGCCGCGACAACCACGTGAAAGAGCTTGGAGGGGATGACCGCGCAGGTCAACGCCAGCGCATAACTGATGAGAAAGAAGCTGATATCGACGCGGACTTCGCCGTAGTTCAGCTTAAAGGTCGCCGTCCGCTTACCGAGCTTCGCGTAGAGCAACAACAACAACGCCAGAATCGGCAGGACCAGCGTGCTGAGCATGAACGGCGCCCCGAGAATGGCGCCCAGACCGACCTCCATCTGCTCTCGCCCGGCCCCGAAAAAAATCGCAATGATCGGAATCGACGTCTCCGGGAGGGTCGTCCCGACCGCCGCGAAGACGCTCCCGACCGCGCCTTCAGAAATGTTGAGACGCTTGCCGAGCCATTCAATGCCGTTCGTAAAAAGGTGGCACCCGGCAAGGGTGATGACGACCGAGGCCACAAACAATCCCACATAGAACAGGATCGTCACTGGTGGCCTCGCGAGGAAGACACGTCACACAAGAAGACAACGGCGGCAGTGTCTGTGGTCACCGGCTCCCTTTTCCCTTTTTCGCATGTCCTGCCGTGCGCCGATAGACCTGCATGGCCTCTTCCAAAATGTCTTTCACCGGACGGCCGCTCTGTTCGGCAATCCGTTTACAATCCTCATACTCAGGAGCGGCTTTGCTCCGACCCGGTTGGGAGTCCGCCACCTTGATAGACACCTCGTGGCCGTGGACCTGTACCGGGACAAATCGTCGTGGCAGCACCCGCCGCTGCACCTCATGGGTCCTGACCCCGAGCGCCGTCGTGTCGGCAAACAACACGGCCAGCACGGCCTCCACCTTCTCCTGGGGAGCCAGCACGGAGAGTACATTTCCGGGACGGCCTTTTTTCATCGTGACCGGTGCCAGGGTCGCATCCACGGCTCCCGCAGCAAACACCCGATCGAACACGGTCTCGTAGACCTGCGGATTCAAATCGTCGATGTTCGTCTGAAGTTCAACGATGGTTTCCACAGAACCTGCAGCGGCCGGTTCTTCACCGATGAACACCCGTAATACATTCGGCCAATGCGCCGGATCGGCGGTTCCTGCCCCATACCCCACCCGGCGCACCTGCATAGGAGGCAGGCACCCAAATTCTGTCGCCAGGGTTCGCACCAGCGCCACTCCGGTCGGAGTCGCCAGTTCCCGCTGCGGCCCTCCGGCATAGATGGGCAGGCCGACCGCCAGCGCGGCCACCGCCGGTCCCGGCACAGGCAACGATCCGTGTGCCGACATGAGGGTGCCCGATCCCACATTGATCGCGGAGGCCGTCACGCGCCGCGCCCCTAGGAGATGGAGCCCCAGGACCCCGCCGACCACATCGACAAATGAATCGATCACGCCGACTTCGTGAAAATGCACATGCGAGGGTTCGACCCCATGGGCTTTCCCCTCGGCGTGAGCCAGCACATCGAACACGGCCTGACTCTGTTCTTTCACCACCGGGGGCAGGCCGCTCTTCAGTAGAATCCGCTTGATCTGCGCCAGGGTTAACGGCGCGCGAAAGCCCTTCTCGACGAGCACATCGACTTTAGTGGCCGTGAGGGCCCCGCGTTCGACCCGTTTCCGCGTCAGGCGAAACCCCTCGATCCGCAGCAAGGCCAGCCCGCGCACGAGATCTTTAAACGGCAATCCCGCATCGACCAGCGCGCCCAAAATCATATCGCCGCTGATGCCGGAGAAACAGTCGAAATGAAGATGTGTGGCCACGTCACTCCTACGATTCATCATCCACTGCGAGCGAGCGGCATCTTACCGGAGCCGCATCCAGACAGCAATCATTCCGCTCGTTCATTGACAGCCCTTCGATGCTGTGTTATCCCCAATCAAGAGACGCATTCCATCGGACCACCGGCCCACACGCTGCGACTTCAACACCATGACCACTGCCACACCATTTTGCTCTACGATTGCCTTTCGCGCATTGCGTGCCGTACGACTCGGCCTTCTGCTGCTCTTCGGTGCGGCCTTTCTGCTGGGAGGACAGCCCCTGGATGCGTCCGCCAAAACCAAGGGTAAAAGCAGCGTCCCGCGCCCGGAGCCGGACCTGAAAATTCTCTCGCTCCATGCCGCGCCGATGCCCTACCGCCCGCAGGACGGGCCCTTTCATTTCATCGCGACCGTGCAACTGCCCAAGGAAGTCGATGAACAATTGATGCTGGAGGTGTCCGCCCTGGTCACCTCCTCCTCCATGACCTCGCTCCGCTTCCTCTCGATCCGGCAGCCGGTGAATGAACATGCGCAGACAGCGACCAGCGCCGCCGGAGATACGCCACAGAAACATGTGCAGGTGGATCTGGAGTGGGACGGGCTGGACCACAACAAGCAGCAGGTGCCGGTCGGGTCCTATGAATATGAAGTGCGGGTTAAATTGCTGAGCAACGGCGAGAAGGGTCAACGCACGCAGATGTTGTCGTGGCCCAAACGCGGCAAGTTTGTCGTGAAGAACTGAGCCATCGAACACAGCACGCCGGCCGGCCCACTCCGCCGGTCAGCGCACTTCGCTACGCTTCCCCCACCATATTGATTCGATGCGCGAGGCAGCCGGCTCCGAAACCGTTGTCGATGTTCATGACCCCGACTCCGGCCGCGCAGGAATTCAACATGGTCAACAATGCGGCCAACCCGCCGAAGTGCGCGCCATAGCCCCGGCTCGTCGGCACTGCAATCACCGGTTGACGAACCAGTCCGCCGACAACGCTTGGCAGCACGCCGTCCATGCCGGCCACCACGACGAGCGCCCGGGCATCGTGCAAGCGCTCCTGCTGCCCCAGCAGACGATGCAAGCCGGCCACTCCCACATCGTACAACGTGTCGGTCTTGCTCCCCATGATATCGGCCGTCACCCGCGCTTCTTCCGCCACGGGAATATCGGCGGTGCCGGCGGTGACGATCAACACGGCCCCCCGGCGCACCAACTTGGGCGGCGCAATGGCGACGACCCGCGCCGCTTCATGGTAGACCGCCCGTTTGCTCACGCGCAGGAGCGCTCGTGCAACCGGGGGTTCCACCCGCGTCGCCAGCAACGCGTTGTTCTTCCGCAAGAGCGTCTTCGCGATGGCCACCACTTGCAATACCGTCTTGCCTTCACAAAAAATGACTTCCGGAAACCCCTGGCGCAGCGCGCGATGGTGATCGAGCGAGGCAAATCCTAAATTTTCATAGGGCAGAGTTCGTAGCTGGTGAAGCGCGTCCGGCACCGCAAGAGCGCCCTGCTGAACCTTCGTGAGCAACGCCTGCAGCTGGTCCTGATTCATGACGGGCTCTTCTCCCCCTTCGCTTCGCGCTCCATGAGATCACCGACCGCCTGACGACAGGACTTGTCGGCAAAGAGCACGGCATTGACTTCCTGCACGATCGGCATGTCCACACCACAGCGCAGGGCGAGATCCAGCGCCGCCTTCGCCGTGCGCACGCCTTCCGCCACCGCCTGCATGCTCGCGAGAATCCCCTCCAAACGTTCGCCTTTTCCCAACCGCACCCCGACCGAATGATTGCGGCTCAAGGGCCCGGTGCAGGTCAGAATGAGATCTCCGACCCCTGAGAGACCATAGAACGTCCGTGGATCGGCGCCCATCGCGACACCCAGCCGGATCATTTCGGCCAGGCCGCGTGTGATGAGCGCCGCGCGGGCGTTATGCCCGAGTTCGAGCCCATCGACGACACCGGCAGCCAGGGCCATCACGTTCTTCAGGGCACCGCCGAGTTGCACGCCGATCAAGTCATCGTCCGCATAGACACGAAAGTTCGGCGTCATGAACAACGCCTGAATCGCCTTGACGACACCGGCATCCTGCCCGGCAAGACAGAGCGCCGTCGGTTTTCCTCGGCTGACCTCACTGGCAAAACTCGGTCCTGACAGGACCAACAATGAACCCTGCATATGCGCAGGCAGCACCGCTTGCATGACCTGCGTCACGAGCGCAAGCGTCTCTTCTTCGATCCCCTTGGTCGCACTGACCAGCGGAATGGGCTGCGGCAGCAAGACGGCAATCCGGCTCAGCACCGCTCTCGCCACATGCGAGGGGACCGCAAAAATCAGGCAATCAGCGCCCGCGATGGCGTCGGCTAAGACATTCGTTACCGAGAGGGTCGGCGGAAGCAGCACGCCCGGAAGGTACACTGTATTTTCGCGCCCGAGCTGGATCGCCCGGACAACCTCCGGTTCATGAGCCCAGAGGCAGACAGGAATCTGTTTTTCAGCCAGATGCCGGGCCAACGCCGTCCCCCAGGCCCCGGCGCCGATGACTGCCACATGCTTGATGGCCGGCTGCTCCATCACTGCCCCACCCCCGTGACCTGGTCGAGCGCGCCGGCAGTCGGACTGTAGTACGCGGACTTCATGGACGCGGATTATAGGAAGGGGCTTTGAAAGCTGTCAACGAAACGATCCCCTCTCTCGCCACTGGAAATTCTACCGCCGTCGCGTTAGGCTGCAGGCTCCATCTGGATCGACTGTCATGAAACCCTGTCCTGCCTGCGGACGTGCCTTGCCGGAAATCAACCGCTACTGCACCCAGTGCGGTGCAAGTGTTGCGGGGAGCACCGACCGATCCAGCACGTTACCCACTCCCGACTCCGCCAGAGAACAACTGAATCTGAACATTCTTTATGGCATGGTCACGGTCCTGATCGTCTCTCTCGTGATGCCCCCATGGGAAACGCCGCCCTCGCAACCGGCTGCCTTTCTCGGATTTCATTTCATTCTCTCCCCGCCGCAACCGGATGCCATCGTCAGTCGGCTGTTGCTCACGATTGAGCTCACCACGACCGCCATCGCAGGCCTGTACTTGTCGTTTCTCTTTCGCGAGAAACGGTAACCGATCCGTCGTCGAAGGGTACGGGTCAATCGCGAACGGATTCTTCTTCCGATCACTACTGCCCTTCATCAATAACGGTCGACGAGACGGCCTGGCCCGGAATATTCATGAATGCCGTCGCGAGGCCTTCGAGACAGAAGCCTGCCGAGGCTGCTCGCAAGTGAGGCCAACACAGGCATACTGACAGTCCGTCGAGGAGGGCGAACGAGAACAGCCTCGCCGGGCGAGAGGATCGGCCGAGGGCGCAGGGATTCATGAATAATCCGGGCTAGTCCAGGGCGAGAGTCAGGCATTTGGCTGCGCCGCCCGACTTCATGAATTCATCCAGATGGACGGGATGGGTGCGATAGCCTCGATCTTCCAGGAGCCTCGTGGTGCGCGGGCAACCGGCGGGAATCACGACCTGTTTGCCCACACAAACCGCATTGCAGGCAAATCGGAGCGCTTCTTCTTCGGGCACGGCGAGGCGACGATCGTCCGACACTCGTTCCGCAATGGCGGCCCGGCCGTACGAATCGAATGCCGAGGGCAGGTAGAGCAGATCTCCACCGCTGAGCGGACAAAAGCAGGTGTCCAGGTGATAAAAGCGGCTGTCGACCAATTCGAGCGGAATAATTTCTCGCTGAAAAATCTCGCTTAACTTCGGAAACGCCCGGATGTTCGACCGCTGACGATAGCCGCCGAACCAGGTATCCGGAAATCCAAGCAGATCGCCGGCGCCTTCAAAATACAGGGAGGGCTCAAGCGTCAACACTTCATACCCCCGCTCACGGAACCATCGCGCAAAGTGCACTTCCTCCCGTTGCCGTTCCGGGTAACGGAAGCGGCTGACCAACGCGCGACGACCGACGACCACGCCCGCATTGGCCGTAAACACCAGATCGGGCAGTCCTTGAACAGGCTGCATCCGCTCCACCCCGACACCGACCTCCTGCTCCAGCACGGTCATCAGCGTCTGCCATTGCCGGACCGCACGCGACGGATCCACGCCATTGTCCCGCCGCATCCAGGGATTGATCTCGTAATCGATCTGAAAATAATCGGGAGGACACACGAGGAGACGGCTCATGGACGCCACCCGAGCTCACGCGCGAGCTCTGCGAGAAAGGAGGCGGCATCCATGACGAGACCGACGGCTTGGAAACTGCCACGGTCGGCCAATTTGGTCGGCACCGCCGGATTCACATCGACGCAGACCGTGGGCACCGTAGCCGGCAACAAATTGCCGGTCGCAATCGCATGCAGCGTGGACGCAACCAACAGGGCGAGTCCGACCCCGGGAATGGCCGCCCTCATGGCCTGCTGCGCGGCCATGGAGTCCGTCAGCACACCGGGCAACGGGCCGTCGTCGCGAATGGTGCCCGCCATCACCAGCTTCACATCGCATTGCACGCAGGCGGCCATGATTCCCCCGGTGATGACTCCCGATCGCACAGCCTGCTCGATGCTGCCGATGGCACGAATGCGATTGATGGTGCGCAGGTGATGCTCATGCCCGTGCGGCACGGAACGGCCGGCCGTCAGCCCATACCCGAGCGACGTGCCATAGAGCGCAGCCTCCATGTCGTGCGCGGCCAAGGCATTGCCGCAGAACAAGACGTGAACGTACCCGGACTCGATCAACCAGGTCAGGGCCTCCCGACCCCCGGCATGCACGATCGCCGGGCCACCCGCAAGGAGTACCTTGGCCCCGGGACGACCTTCGCGATGCCATTCGCGCAGCTTCTGAATGCGCTGCGCAATATCGGCGATGATGGGGTGATGGGGCCGCTCCGATGAGACCAGCGACTCCATAAAGCCGAACACATCGCGCTCGGCGGGCCGGGCGAGGGGCGTGACCCTGATGCCCTCGCGCCCGGTGACAATGAGGTCACCAACGGCGACCGTGCCCATAGGAATAGTCCTGGCGCGAGCCTTGGCCGGGTCGACACAGATGCCGAGATCCATCTCTATCCCTTCTACGTCCACCCACTCGCCGTCGAGACGAATCTGGGTCGGCAGATGGGTCGTCGCATAGAACTGTTCGGGAAACACTCCCGCGGCCAGTGCCGGCTCGAAACGACAATCCGCTTCGCGCTCGACCGCGGCGCCGTGCGGTTGGATAGCCCGTAGAATTTCGGCCAACAGACGGCCTGACGACGCTCGCACGACAATCCGCGCCTGAGAGGGGGCATCCCTGGTCGCACCGATCTTGACGTCCTGCAGATCGAAGGTGCCGCCCATCATCAGAATCGTATCCAGGACTTTGGCCAGGATCAACGAATCGATAATGTGGCCCTGCAGAAACACGGTTTCCTGTACTGCGGTCATGATCGACCCCTCATGACTCGTGGCGACGCCGGAGCGGAACGCGTCCGGAGAGAAGATGCCTTGCTCTGTAGATTCTACCATCTCCCGAACGGAGTGCCGCACCTGCGCTAGTCGCTTTTCTTCACCACTTCCCGCAAGACGCTCGTGGCGTAGGACCCCGGAGGAAGCCAAAAGGACAGGGTCAACACAGTGCCCTCCAGCGACCAGGACAGGTCGTTGAGACGAACCCGCAGGGCTCGCCGTTCGCCGCGAAATCCACATTCGGCGCCGGCCTTCGACAGGAGTTCCGGCGTAGTGCCCAGCTCTGCCACCACTTCCCGTTCAATGTCACCCGGGACTCCCGTCGCCCAGGGTGCACGGGAGCCGAAGAGCGGCCCGGTCGGACTGATTTCAAACCGGTCGGCACGCGGCTGCTCGACTTCCTGCTGCTCCACGGGAAAACAGGCCCCGTTGTCGGATTTCATGGCCCAGTCGCCCGGAAATACCCGATCAATCGTCTCGATCCGTTTGGCGACGATGCGGTTAAACACATGGGACTGATAGGCGTTCATGAACCAGATGCGTTTATTGCGAGGCATCTTGTTCCGACGGGCCGCGTCCTGCAGCAACTCGGCACCCAATTGGAAGTTCGTCCCCGATCGCCCTTGCCGTTGCGGACCGAAATAGTTGGGGACGCCCCGCCGCACCAATTCATCAAACAACCGTTGCAGGTCGTCTTCGCTGCGTTCCCGCACATCCCGGATCACCAAGCGAAACTGATTACCCGCATGATGTCCCTTACGAAGCCGGTTGCGGTGACGCCCCAGGATTTCCAGCGTCAGCAACCGGTCGTCGGTGGATAATGCCGCGACGGTTTCGGCCTTCACCCCCTGCAACGACAGCATCTGCGTCGTCACGGCTTGCGCATCCTTCAACCCGGCCACCCCGACGGTTTGGGCTTTGACGTGGAGCTGCGAAGCGAGCCGCAAGACGAGGTCGGGCGTGGAGAGCCCACGCTTTTTCACCCGGATATACAGATGCTCACCCTCCCCGCAAGGCAGATAGAGGGGACGCTCCTCCACACAAAAATCATCCGGGGTACTGCGGATCCGGCCGCCGAGGGCGGGAACCGAGGCGGTCAAATAGGGCACCGTATCATCGAGCCAGGACGGAGGCGGCATAGGTTTCCTTCTGTGCTTCGTCGGGCACAATTGCGGTCATTTGGGTAGGCACAGGGACGACCCGTGTTATACTCGAACGAGGCCGTCCACAACTCCTGCAATTATCTGTAGACGATTCCGATGTCGATCAGATTGAGTCATATCTCCTGCGCCGTCTGGATGCTGTGCTGCGCGATGACGACCGGCTTCGCGCCATCATCCCTGGCCGCGACCCGCTTGAACGGCCTCGACATCTTCGCCCAGTTCACCCAGCACATCCAGCGCCAGGCTGATACCGACAAGCAGGCCTTTGCCGTGGCCAGTCAGTGCATGACCTGGTTCTACAAACAGCAGCGTCACAAACCGGCCCCGCCTGCCGTGCAGAACATTGCCTGGAGCCGACAGACAACGTCACCGTGGATCGTCGCTGATTCTTCAGAACAGGAAGGCTCCGACTGCCGCATGCGCTACCCGGGCGGGATCGACGCCGTGCGCACCGACTTCCAACGCACCCAGGCATTTCTCTCCCTCAGCCTGACCTTTTACGAATTCGCCCTGGTGGGCGACGGCGACGATAATTCGACCTACAGCGCCCGCGAACTCCACGACATGCTCACGGCGCTGAACCTGGCCTCTGAACCGTCTCTCGGAACGGATGCTCATCTGCGTTCCCTCACCTCGAGCTTCGACTCCCTGCACGAAGCCCGGGGCATGGAAGCGCTCATGACCGGCATGGGCAAACTGTACGACCAGGGCTACCGCGTCACTACCGCAGACAAGGCGCATCTCAATCGAGTGATGGAATGATCTCCACCTTGATGCGGTGGCAGGAGCTGACGCGCGTCTGGATTGGCCACTGGCTCAGCCGCCCCTTTCATCATCTGTTCAATTTAATGCCGGGAATCGAAATCGGGCTGTCCGCACCGGCTATCACCCGCCTCCCCCTCGTCCATGCTCCGCTGGCGGGACGGCGCGCCGTGCATCTCAGCGACCTGCATCTCGACCGCTATCGCCCTCGACACCGTGCACTCGTCCGCACCGTAGCCGACCTCAGGCCGGATTGGATCTTCATCACCGGCGACCTCCTGAACGTCCGCGACGGTCTGCCGCATATGCTTCGCTTCCTGACGGAACTCCGTCGCCTCGCACCGGTCTTCGTCACGCTCGGCAATCACGACCACTACAGTGGGGTACGCGTGGACGAATTCGCTGAACAATTCGACCGGCGCAAGGTCACGCTCCTGCTCAATCAGGTCACGTTCCTGCCGATGGACACAGGCGAATTGGCTCTCGTCGGGCTTGACGATCCGTCGCTGCACCGCGCGGATCTCCGTTGCATTCCCTCAGCGCGGGCGGGACGGTTCACCCTCGTGCTGGCGCATGCGCCGAATATCCTGGACCAGCTCACCCCTGACCATCGCGTGGACCTGACGCTCTGCGGTCATAGTCATGCCGGTCAGTGGCGTATTCCCTCCATTCCCACGTTCTGGCTCCCCCCTGGTTGCCATGGACGAACGAACGGCACGTATACCAAAGACAACCATCGACTCTATGTAAACCGTGGAATCGGCTGGTCGGCCATCCCCATGCGGTTGAATTGCCCACCTGAAATCGTTCTGCTCGAATGGGCCGCGTAATCGTTCGACACGCTGCCGCTCTCGTTCCTTTTTCTTCTCATCGAATCCGTTCCAACGCCTCACGAGCCCGACTCCGCACCGTTTGATCCCAGTCTTCCTTGCTCACATACGCCAGCTTGTCCTTGGCCGCGGTGGCTCGCAAGCGACCGAGGCCCAATGCCGCACTGGAGCGCACATAGGCATGGTCATCTTCCAAGGCCGCCAGGAGATGGGCCACCGCCGCGTCGTCGCCGATCACTCCCAGGTGGCTCGCCGCCATTCCCCGTACCTGATGCTGCTTGTCCCCCAGCGCCCGCTTGAGGGTCGTCACAAATAATTCCTGGAGCTGCGACGCGATCGACTCGAGCCCGACTCGGCGATATTGGTTCACCTCGATCACCGCAAATGCCAGCGTGAGTCGTTTCTCGGAGGAGGTCTGGCTCTCAAACAGCTTAATCAGCCGAGCCCGCTGCTGGTTCCGTCGCCGGCGTTTGACGATCTTTCCTGTGAGGATCCACACCGCCGCCAGCACCGCAAGCGAGAGGGCGGCCAAGGGAAGCGCCTGGTCGATGATGAGGTCCTGCATGTCCGGGGACACACGCTTCCACACCCAGACACCGGACACAACAAGACCCAGCAGGAGGAGAATCGTGGTCAGATTGGCTTGACCGGATTGCGCGTGACGAGGCATGGCAGGCGACATGATAGGGGGACGGTCTGTGCGGCGTCAACGCAACCTTGAGCGGCCGACTCTTGACAGCTACCCGATGGGATGACTAGGCTGCGCGCGCAATGGAATTGCCCGACCTCAAAGACGACCCACACCTCAAAGTCCTGCGCCCCTTGGTCGAGACCTACCTGGCTTTTTGGCGCATGGATAGCCGTCACGTGCGTTCGTTGAAGCTGACCCCCTCGCAATTCGACGTGATTGCCACGTTGGGCGATACCAAGGGGCTGACCTGCGCCGAACTGTCTGCCGCTACCCTCGTCACAAAGGGGACCCTGACCGGGGTGCTGGACCGTCTGGAGGATAAGGGGCTGATTCGACGCACACCGGTCGCCGATGACCGACGCAGCACGCGCATCTGCCTGACCGAGAAAGGCGACCGCCTGTTCAAGAAAACATTTGCGGCCCACATCGCATTTTTGCGCCCCTTTTTCGAACGAGCGCTCACCGCCACGGAGGCGGAGCAATTGCGCACGCTCCTCCGCCGCCTCCACCGGAGCTTTCAGGAGAAGCCGCCGGCATGATCCGGGTCACGGTGCTGGGCTCAGGCACAAACGTTCACCCCACACGCGCTGCGGCCGGGTACCTGGTTCAGACCGACCAGACGTTTCTCCTCGACTTCGGACCGCGCACGCTCAGCAACTTGATCGCCAGCGGTGTCGATCGGCACCGGATTACACATATTTTGTTTTCTCATTTCCACGCCGACCACTTCGCCGACTTCATTCCCTTCTTCTTCGATGCCGTCATCTTCTGCAAGTACCAGGGCGGCACCAGACCTCCGTTAACCCTGATCGGTCCACATGGAACCGCCAAATTGATGCGCGCGATGATGACCACCTTCCCGAGTTTCAACCGCGCACCGTTTCGCGTCACGATTCGAGAGGTCTCCGATCGCAGCTTCCGCCTCGGCGAGACCGGCATTAAACCCGGGACCGTGACCCATGCGCCCCGACTGCATTGCGTAGGTTATCGGATCGAATACCAGGACCATGTCGTTACCTACTCGGGAGATTCCCTCTATTGCGACAACCTGGTCCGACTCTGCCGCGAAGCGGATCTCGCCATCCTGGACTGTTCCTTTCCGGAAAATCGCCCGGGCGCAGGACATCTCCACGCCGGGCTCTGCGGCCGCGTGGCGCAGGAAGCCGGCATCAACCAACTTGTACTGTCTCATTTTTATCCGATTGCGGAACGGTATGACGTGTGTGCACAGGCGGGTAACTATTTCTCAGGGCGCATTCGGATGGCGCGCGACCTGCTCAAGCTCAAAGCTTAGCTGGGGACCGTCGGTGGTTCGTTTTATAACACAAGAGAGAGAGGCCGGCTAGCGAGAGCAGACGAGCAGGTTGCTCAAAAAGCCCGCCCAGCAAGACCGCAGCGAGTGAAGATCCGAGGCGCACCCTAGTGGTACGTTTGAGGGGCTGGGCGAGACGAAAACGCAGCGGGCGGACTTTTCAGCCTTCTGCGCTACAGCCCTTCTTCCCGTTGCTCACACCCCAATATTTCAATAAAGCGAGGCAAGCGGGTCTTTTTCAGCGGCTCATCGAGTTTGTTGTAGATGGCGAGGAGATTCTTGATCATGCGGGCGAGAATCGCCCGAGTCGGACTCTTCTGCAGAAACCGGTCTTCGAAGCCGTAGCCGGCCTCCGTCAGGAAACGGGCGCAGTTTTTTTCCGTCAGCAGCGCGCCTCCGTTGAAACAATCGATAAAGATCTTATACCGATCCGAGTCGAACTTGACGAGGAAGTGGCCCGGCATGCCGATCCCCTGCACCGGCAGGTGCAACCGCTTTCCAATGAGCAGATACACGGTTGACAGACTGATCGGGATTCCCGTTCGCCGGTCCATCACACAGTTGAGATAACTGTTCTCGACCTCATAGTAGTTCTTGGTGTTTCCTCGAAAACCTGCTTCGGTAAACAGGTAACGATTGAGCGCCTTGACGGTCTCCTCCCCCGAGACCCGGGATCCGATCTGCTCCCGCACCTCCTGGGCCATGCGATCCAACTGTCGCTGATAGCTCTGGACGTCGAGCGTCGGATAGGCATACCGCGCCAGCAGGAAGGCCCCCGTTTCAAGATCGATGCGATCTTCCGGCAGGGCGATGAGATCGCGGAGTTCCTCCTCCAGTCTGCTCCCGCGGATTTCCTCCAACACCGTGACGATGCGATCGGCCATCTCCGGCTGCTCGATCTCCGCCTCCTGCAGGAGCGGCACGGCTGAGTCGCCGAAATCGATGAGCTTGCCGCTGATCGTCTTGACGATCCGTTCGTCCTCATCGCCGAGGAGTCGAATCAAAGCGCGGATTTGGCTTTCATTCACGAACATGGAAGGTCTCCGCTGCGCAACCGCATTCACCCGATCGCACGCCGGAATGCGCGCGCGCCGCCATAGAGGCACAGCGCGTCGAACAGCACCATCACCCCGATGACCATGCCGACATGGGGCAGGGCTTCAGCCCACCCGTGCAAAATAAGCGGCCGCACCGCATCAATAGCCCAGGTCATGGGGTTAAACTGCGCGAGAAAACCCATCCACCCCGGCATCGCCGCGAGCGGCACCAGGGCCGAGCTCAGGAAAATCATGGGCAGGGAGAGAAAGCCGAGGACCGAGAAAAAATCGCCGTGGCTTTTCACTGAAAAGGCCATGGCCATGGAAATCGCCGTCAACCCGACACCGAACATCATGCCGATGAACAAGATCGTCGCTACCCCTAGCAACCCGGTGACCGGCTGCACACCGAACAACCAGGCCACACCGAGAATAACCAGCACTTGCAGCGACGTAATCGTCGTCACAAAAATGAACCGGCTCAGGATCACCGAGGTGCGGTGAATCGGTGTGGACATCAATCGTTCGAGAAACCCGTTCTCCTTATCGAAGAGCAGATCCACGCCTCCGGCCAATCCGTTGTTCAACACCGTCATGACAACCACACCGGCGGTCAGAAAGCTGATGTAACTCGACGCCTGCGTCACCTGCATGTCCGCGGCGCGCTGGAACAGATTCCCGAAGAAGATCAGCCAGAACAACATCGGCTGGACCAGGGTAAAGAGCATGCTGAACTTTTCCCGGCTCAGCCGCCGCACCCAGCGCATCGTCAACGCCCGAATCTCCTGCCAATATTCTTTCATAGCCCCTTCACCGCGTTCTTCACCGAACCTTACTGCCCCTCTGCTTTCGGCTGGTCGTCCTTGATAGACCGCCCCGTATGGGCGATAAACACATCATCCAATCGCGGCCGGTGATAGTCGATGAACTCCAGCTGACAGGACAGGCGGTTCGCCGCGTCAAGAATGGCCGGCAAGGCCTTCTCGGGAGAATCGACTCGAATATCCAGCCCGGTCGGCGTGGTCGTGACGGCTCGAATGGCCGGCAGATTTTTCACCGCCGCCGCAAGCAACTCGACACGATCATGCTCCCGCACCGTCAGCGACACCAGATCTCCGCCCAAACCGGCTTTCAACTCGTTGGGAACGCCCAAGGCTTTGATCCGCCCGCCGTCGATGATGGCGATCCGGTCACAGAGCTGATCGGCCTCATCCAGATAGTTTGTGGTCATGACGACGGTAATCCCCCGCTCCCGCATGGCCCGGACATGGTCCCAGATGCGGAGACGACTCTGCACATCCAACCCGAGCGTCGGCTCGTCCAAAAAGAGAATTTTTGGATCGGGCAACAGTCCGCACGCAATATCCAACTTTCGTTTCATACCGCCGGAATAGGTCTTGGCGGGACGATCGGCCTGCTCCTCCAATTCCACCAGCTTCAATAGCTGAGGGATACGCGTGGACGCGTCTTCAGGCGACAGGTGATAGAGATCGGCGAGCAGCTCGAGATGTTCGCGCCCCGTCAGGAACCGATCAATGGCCCGCTCCTGAGGCACGTACCCGATCGTCTTCCTGACACGGTCGGCATCCTTCACCGAATCCATGCCGAGAATCGTCGCCGACCCGGATGTTGGATGGAGCAGCGTGATCAGGATACGGAGAGTGGTGCTCTTACCGGCACCGTTCGGGCCGAGCAGACCGAATATCTCTCCCGCATAGACTTGAAAGGATAGATCATCGACGGCTCGTACCTTCTCGTACGTTTTCCCGAGATGCGACACCTCAATGGCGACCGACCGCGACATCAGCCCCACCCTCCGGCACCGCGCCGCTCCGCCAACTTGAACTGGATGAGGTCGCTGAGGCGGCGGGCTTGCTGCGGCACATGGTCCGCTTCCAGCAAAAACTGCTTCTCCAGCGGGGTGCAGTCGAGATATGTCGAAAGGGAATTCACGAACACCTCGTCCGTCACATCAGGCCGCACCAAGCTGTGAAGCGGCGAGGCTTCTTCATCGGCCTTGAGATATTCGCCGAGCACCTCTGTCAAATAGCGGCGTAGCGCCGGCTCCATGGAGCCGGCGCCATCCCGCGGCTTCAGCGAGACCCGGGCTTCGCGATAACTTTTCTCATAAAACTCTTCATGTATTTCGTACCGCTCAATGCCCTGCAGGAGGATGTTCGAGCGGCCGTCAGGCAAGGCCTGTACGCTGGCCAACCGTCCGACGCATCCGATCGAAAAAATCGGAGGATTCCCGTCGTACTGTTCCTCCCATCCTTCCTTGAGCAACGCCATCCCGATGCATTGCCCTCCCGCCGCCGCATCCGCTACCATCTGACGGTAGCGCGGTTCGAACACATGGAGCGGCAGATAGGTTTTGGGAAAGAAGACGACGTTGGGAAGGGGAAACAACGGAATACGCTCCGGCACCGGAAACGGCTGCGCCTTTCCCGATAACTCCCGGCTCGACTGGTCACGTTCAGGCTCAAGAAACATGGCTCACGATAGCTGATGCTTTGCAAAATTGTCAACGCTGTCAGGCAACGCGATTACAGAAACGACCATCGCAAAACCCTCATGAATACTGGCGTTCAGTCGATCTCGCCTCACAGCATGGCCGCGCATCATCGGACGCGCCTCCTGACCGGACACGGGCGACCGCCAGGGAGTCGAACGTGCTGACAAGGCGCCACGCTGCATTCGCCGCCCTGACGGTGATGGTCGTGCTTCTGACCGGCACCCTGCACTCTGTGGCAACGGACCACCAGGCTCCTGTCTTTGACACCGCCAAGCCCGGCTACCGGTATGCATTTCCCAAAGACCACGGCGCCCACGAACGGTTTCGTACCGAATGGTGGTATTACACCGGCCATCTCACGGCCGCCGGAGGCCGACAGTTTGGATTTGAGCTCACTTTTTTCAGACGAGGCATTCCACCGGAACAAGTCAGGACTCACCCCTCGCAGTGGTCGATTCAACAACTCTATCTGGCCCACTTCGCCCTCACCGACCTTGAAGGCAATCGATTCCTTTTTGCCGATAAACTCAGTCGCGAAGGTCTCGGCAAGGCCGGCTCGGAGACGGACCGGCTGCATGTCTGGCTCGATCGTTGGTCAGCCGCCATGGATGATCCCGCGTCGTCCCGACAGAGGCTCCAGGCCGCCACCGATGCATTTGCAATCAATGTGCAGGTCACCCCGCGGAAGCCGCCCGTGCTCCACGGCCGGGAAGGCATCAGCCGCAAGGGCGCGCGACCCGAGCAGGCCTCTCACTATTATTCGTTCACCCACCTGTCAACCGAGGGGACCATTCGAATCGGCGCGGACACCTTTTCCGTCACCGGTCTCAGCTGGATGGATCACGAATTCGGCTCAGCCGACTTGGGGCGGGATGTGGTGGGATGGGACTGGTTCAGCCTGCAGCTGAGCGACTCGACCGAACTGATGTGGTATTCCCTGCGGCGGGCCGACGGATCGGCAGACCCGGTCTCCAGCGGCACCCTGATTTTTGCGGATGGACGAACCCAGCCGCTCACGGCCAGGGACCTGACCGTTGAGCCGCTCGACTATTGGACAAGCCCGCGATCGAAGGCGAAGTATCCGCAACAGTGGCGACTCACCGCGCCCTCCATGGGAATCAATCTGGATGTGCGATCGCTGCTCGCCGACCAGGAACTGCATACCGCACGCAGCACCCGCGTGACGTACTGGGAAGGAGCCGTGTCCGCCACGGGACAGGCCCGAGGCGCCGCCGTCACGGGTCGCGGCTATGTCGAATTGACAGGATACGCCGAGCGTTTCACCCAACGACTGTAACCGCTCACCCAATGTCGCACCTTGACTCAATCGTCACGCTATGGTTAGGTCTGCGCCCATTGTGATGACACGACGCACTCGAATGGCCGCCCTGCTCCGGACATCCGGCTTCCTGGTCGGCCTGTTCCTCCTCGCCTGCGGGTCACGCGAAGCGGCGGTGGTCTCAATCGCGCTCCATCCGTCGAACCCCAACATTGTCTATGTCGCGACGAACGAAGCCGTGCACAAGACCCGCGACGGTGGCGCAACCTGGGAGCAGTTTCAGGCCTTCACGGCCCGCCGCGTGACGACGCTGGCAATCGACCCGAAGCTCCCGGCCACAGTCTACGCGGGCACAATGGGCGATGCCATCTACAAGAGCCCGGACGGCGGGCAGCATTGGCTCCCGCACAATGTCGGGCTGAAAGAGCATGTGTCCTTCGTCAACGAAATCATCTTCCATCCCGACAATACCGAGCTTATCTACCTCGCCACGACGGTCGGCGCCTTTGTCAGCAAAAACGGAGGGCGGGAATGGGAAGAGCGGATGGCGGGCATGAAAGAAGTGCATATCGTCACCTGCATCACCATGGATCATCAACACCCTCGCGTCTTGTACGCCGGGACGACAGGCGGCACCTATCGCAGTGAAGACGGCGGCACGACCTGGCAAAAGAAGAACAACGGACTCATTCCCGACGATGTGTTGAACGCCGCCATGGCGCTCGGGGTCAATATGCTGGCCGTCGATCCGCGCAATTCCGACATCGTCTATGCCGCCACCACCAAGGGGCTTTTTCGATCCACCAACCGGGCCGACTACTGGGAACAGATCGGCCAGAACCTGGCCAATCAATTCATCAGCACCATGGCTCTGCATCCGACCAATCCCGATATTGTGTACATCGGTGGCCCGGAGGGTATTCTCAAGACCATCGACGGCGGAAAAACCTGGCAGGCACACAACCAGGGACTGACGACCATGAATGTGCGGACGATCAGCCTCAGCCCCAGCGATCCTCAACTGCTCTATCTGGGAACCAATGGCAGCGGATTGTATCGCTCGACCAACGGCGGGGCACAGTGGACCCCGATCCCTCTGACGAGTCACGCGCCGGCGGCACCCGCGCCGTAGGATTGGAGCGATCTCCCGATGCCGATCGTCCTGCTCATCAGACATGGAGAAACGGAGTGGAATCGATCCGGCCGGGTCATGGGCGATCAACCGATTCCCCTCAACCCGACCGGCGAAGCACAGGCCCGCACCTGCGCCGGTATCCTGTCTCGCACCCCGATCGCGGCCATCTACACCAGCCCGGTCCTGCGGGCCGCGCAGACCGCCGAGATTCTACGTGGGGCACAGGAGATCCCGCTGCATCAGGTTCCCGGGCTGAGTGAGATCGGCGTGGGGAATTGGATCAATCGCTATTGGCATGAATTCGCCGACGACCCGGCCAAGCGGGAGTGGTACACCCACCCGGACCGGGCCCGGCCTTCCGGCGGAGAAACGCTGCGCGAGGTGCAACAGCGGGCGGTGGCGGCAGTGGAACAGGCCCTTGCCCCCGTCCACGACACCCCCGTCGTGATCGTGTCACACGGGGATGTCATTCGGGCGATTCTCGCGCACTACCTGCGGCTCGACCTGGCGATCATCCGCCAGGCTCGCATCGATCACGTGGCGGTCAGCGGGCTGGACCTGACGGGGGCCGCAGCCCAGCTGCTGTTCCTCAATCATCGCCCCGGCTTAGAAACGCTTCTGTAGTCGACCATCCTACCGTCTAGGGGTGAGCGGCAGCAGGAGCCGCAGCTTCTGCACCCTTGCCGTAGTACCGGCTGCCATACCGTTTCAATTCCTCCGACAATGCCGACCATTCCTCGGCTGTCAGCAACGACTTCATTTTAAAGCGAAGGCTGAGCATCCGTGCGGACGAACGCATCCGGTTATTGTTCAACTCGTCGAGAATTTTCGTGAACTCCTCCGGCGTCGCCGTATAGTTGGCGTTCAGCTCGTAGAGCGCGCGATGAGACTGGCGATGCTGCTCCCGTGCCGATTTGATCTCCGTGATCATCTCTCCCATCACCGCATTGACCTGCTTCACGGTCTCCGGATTTTTGACATGCTTTTCAACCAGCCCGCTCACATCCTGAGAAGCCTTGCTCCAATAATAGTCGCCCTTTCCCTGTCCATAACTCCCGTGGTGATGAGATGAACAACCGGTCAATCCGGTCACAAGCACGCCGATGAGGACAACCAAGGATCGATAACGCATGACAGCCTCCCTACATAAGAAAAATGAATGCCTCGCACGAAAACGCGTTGCGCCGCACGGCGTTCCTCCCGTAAGCTGCCTTTGAACAGGGCACTGCACAGGAGAGCCACATGGGCACACAGAAGGACCACCGGCAGGGGACAGGCCCGGTTGAATCGCTCCGGGACGAATTCCGGGAGCATCTCGACACCTTTTACAGCACGCTCAAACTGGCCGCCCCCTACGACACAGTCGAGAAAGCCCTGGGGGCCTTGACCGCGAGACTCAAAACGTTGCCGCCCGAAGAACTCCAACGGGTAGCCGCGGACTCGTCGTTGCGATGGACGCACTTCCGGCAGGCCTTCGTCGACTCCGGCCTGAGCGCAAAACATCGCGGGATCATCGCCGGCCTGGCACGATCCGGAGCCGCACAGGACCTGCCGCCGGAATTCGACCACCTGCTCAACCTCTATCGTCCGACCAGCTAAGCAGTCCCGCCGCTTTTCAACGCCACGTCACGCAGCTCCGTGTAGACCTGCATCAGCCTCGTATTTTCGATGCGATAGGCCACTGTAATGGTCAGCATGCCGAACGCGACTACGATCATTCCCACCCCGGTGACGCCGATACCCAGCAGGACGCTCCCCAGTGAGTCGAGCTCGCCTTGCAGCAGATAGGTAATCACGAACCCGAGTGTCCCGAATCCCACCAGACTGAACCATAGAAACGTGAGAATCGAAGAGGACCAGGGCACCCGCTTCGTACACACCAGCTTCAGTCCCTCCGGTTCCGGCGCCCATTCGATGGAGCCCTTCAGCGGCCAGGCCGTTCTGAACCGCAGGGAAAAGAGGCGATGGACCGGCCTGATAACCATCCGGTTTGCCTCCGGAAAGACCCGCGCGACGCCGTGGGGCAGACTCAAAAATCCGTTCTGATCGAAGGTGCGCAGCAGTTGGGGAACGGTCAGCGCAGTGAACTGGTCCTGCACCCGCCCGATCCCGTACCCGTACCGGCTGGCGTCGGACGAGAGACGGGCAAAGTACATCCAGTCACCGACGATCAACCCGACAAACAACACGATGGCAAACGCACCGGCCAAAATCATAGCGGAAACTTCCCACAGGGCTTTATGGAGAATCAAGCCCGGGCGGTATGCAGCAGCGCTCAAAAACCCGAGGAACCAGTTGACTCCCCATGAGTGCTTTGGCTACATTAAGCCCGTTCTTGTCCGGCGGGTGAGGACGAGTCATCCGGATTGCAGTCCCGCCTTCATAGATTTTTCCACGCCACACTTCTTATCGCCGTCGCTTCTGCACTGCAGAGTGTGCGGGCGGAGAGGCGTGATTTTGCGGAGGGACGATGGATATCGCCAAAGTCGAGCGAGTGTACACCAGTTATTCCGGCGTCTACGATCATATTTTCGGAAAAATCTTCCACGAGTCGCGGGAAGCGTGCGTGCGCAATCTCAGAATCCGACCGGAAGAGAAAATTTTGGAAGTCGGCGTGGGAACTGGAATCGCCCTGGAGTACTACCCGAAGAATTGCGAAATCATCGGCATCGACCTCTCCTCAGGAATGCTGGCGAAGGCCAGGCAGCGCCAATCCCACTATCATCTCGACCATGTGCGACTGATGTTGATGGACGCCGGAAAAATGGACTTTGCCGACGACAGCTTCGATACCGTGATGGCCGCCTATGTCGTCACTGCCGTACCGGATTATCGCAAAGTCGTGAACGAAATGATTCGCGTCTGCAAACCGGGTGGACGCATCATCATGCTGAACCACTTCAGCAACGGCAACAAACTGATCGCCGCCGTGGAAAAAGTGATCTCTCCCCTCTGCAAGCATATCGGCTTCCGAACCGACCTCTCGTTGAACACCGTGCTCGAAGGGACCAACCTCCACGTCGCCCGTAAAGAAAAGGTCAACCCGATGAAGTTCTGGCACTTGGTGGAATGTGTCAATCAGAAGGGCGCCAAGAACGGCAGCGTGAATGGACACGGGAGTGTGAACGGGAACGGAAGGCACGGACATCACAGCTGACAGGCTGATGGAGTCTCCACTTCATCGGCTGGCCTGATGTGTGGGTCTGAATGATTTCCACTCGGTCCATTCCTCGTGTGAGAGAAACGTCTCCCCGACAAGGCACGTCCCACGATACTGCTGCGTGACCAGGTCGGTCACCAGGCTCAGCAGCCGGCCACCCAAGCGACGGGCAGCGTCACGTGTCTGCAAGCGGAGTCCGAATCCGGCTCCATCTATGGGCCCGTACGCCTCCACGCGGAGGTCCGCTGCAGCACCGGCCGCCGTGCCGGAAGCCATTGCTAACTCACCTTCCCAACACATCGGACTGTGTCGGCCTTGCCGACGCGTCGCTGCCTTCCAGATACAGGGCACACCCGCCTGATCGAGCCGGGCAAGCAGCCATTCGACCGTAGGGGCCTCGCCGGAATCGGCCTGAAACGTCAATTGGGCAATCTCGCCACCCATGTCCGATTCACTGGCCGGCAACGAGACTTCTTCCAGCGTCGCTTCGTCGCAGACCACATAGAGATTCCCGTCGGGATCGAACCAGAACCGTAATTTCCCCTCGCTCATCTCCACCTGAATCGCGCCCAGAGGCGAACAGTCGCTGCCGTCCTGTTCAAAAAGGGAGAGATCGGTGACGCCCAGCATGGTCAGTTTGGCGACCCGTAGAATGCTCTGCACGTGATACCGTACGACCACCGTCGCCATACTCCCGGCCATCACTTCGCGACCTGAGACTTCATCGAAGATACGGCGCTTCGACAGATGCACATCGGTAATGTGTCCGCCGCAAAACCCCGCCGTACGCGCCAGAAACCAACGCAGATCATCCACCGTCTTGATCGAATGGGACATGAATATCCCAAGGCCTTTCCCCAAGGTGGCGTTATCCAACAGCCGCATTTTCTCCACCTTATCATGCCGGGACCGTCGATGAGCGCGAGAAGAGGAGGGCACAAGGAGAGAAATGACGACGAGCGGTCGCTAGCCCGGATTATTTATGAATGCCGTCGCGAGGCGTTCGAGACGGAAGCCCGCCGAGGCTGCTCGCACGTGAGACCGACGCAGGCGTACTCGCAGTCCGTCGAGGAGGCCGAACGAGAACAGGCTCGCCGGGCGAGAGGATCGGACGACGGAGCAGGGATTCATGAATAGTCCGGGCTAGAAGAGTGCCTGTTGTTGCTTGAACTCGGCCAACTGACGCTCCAACTCATCCACACGTTCCTGGAGACGCTGATTGTCGAGACGCAGCAGATCGAGACGATCCAACAATTGTTCCCGTTGGATATTCGTCCATTTCAGCGATCGCCTCAATCCAGCCAGCTCTAACTGAGCCTGCTGTCCATCCTCAAGCCCGGAACCCATGCGTGCGCCTCAGTCGATCGCCATCCGGCAGTAGATGGCAAATCGTAACGCACTCTCGGTCCATTGCGGAGTGATTACTGATTTATCGACAGAGAAGGTGAGCGGAGGGGGATCAACCGAATTGGATGAATAAACCGGGAACGTGAGACGATCAACTCGCGCGGGCGCGGATCGGCAATGCGGCGGTCGAACCTGTCTCTCCGGCCTCCCAGCGATAGCGAACAAGAACGCCGTTGGCCTCCCATCCCGGCGGGCACAGCTTGCCCGTGCCATAGTAGTCGGCATCCAGCACGGAAAAGGGCGCCACGTTCTTGATCCAGTCCTGGACATGGCCGTTCGACTCGATATAGGATTGGAAGAAATACGCGCCACCGGTGAGCGGTAATTCAGGCAAAATAAAATCGACATACCCTTCACCGCGCAAGGTCAGGGGTTTCGGATCGACGATGTCGGTGGATAAGACGAACAGGTCCTGCGCCTTCCGTCCGTTCACGGAAATGCTGACACGGCAATTCAAAAATTCTTTTCCCGCCGCACAACGGTAGTACATACGAATCACCACATCCCGACCGGTGATCGCCGCTGCGACAGGATGCCTCTGAGCATCCATCACTTCGATCCTGGTGAGCAGGATCTCGCCGAGTCCCTCCCGGTCATGGCGCGCCTCTATCTCCGTTCCCGCCAGACCCCGAATGGCATCGGCATAGCCCTCAACGACCTCGTGCGTGTTGCCGATCTTTGCGACACGCCCCTTCTCGAGCAGAATCGCGCGTTCACACAACCCTTCGATCACGGTCATGTTATGGCTGACGATCAGCACCGTCCGCCCGCTTCGGCTCACTTCCTCCATTTTTCCCAGACACTTTTGCTGGAAACTGGCGTCGCCGACGGCCAGCACCTCGTCCACGATCAGAATCTCAGGCTCGAGGTGTGCGGCGACTGCAAACGCCAGCCGCACGTACATCCCGCTCGAATACCGCTTGACCGGTGTATCGATGAAGCCTTCCACACCCGAGAACGCCACGATCTCATCGAACTTTCGCCGCACTTCCTCTCGTCGCATGCCCAACATCGCCGCGTTCAGATAGATGTTTTCCCGGCCGCTCAACTCGGAATGAAACCCCGTCCCCACTTCGAGTAACGAACTGACGCGCCCGTAAATATCCGCCGTTCCCGTCGTCGGCTGAGTAATCCTGGAAAGGATCTTGAGCAAGGTGCTCTTCCCCGCGCCGTTGTGCCCGACGATCCCCAGCACTTCACCTCGTTTGACCTCAAACGAGATGTCCTTCAGGGCCCAGAACGACGGGTTCGACTCCTGCCGACCACCACCCCATCGCGTGAGGCCGCGGAGGCGATGCATCAGATGATCCCGAAGGGTATTATGCTGACGGCTTGCGGCTCCGAGCCGGTAGTGCTTCGACAGGCAGTCCGCTTTGATGGCAATATCGCTCATTCAGATCACGTCCGCAAACGTTCGTTCCATCGAACGGAAATAGATGAGGCCCCCGACAAAGACGACGAACACCACTCCCAGACTTGGCAAGAACATCGTAAAATCGACCTCAAACCCGGGAATAAGTGCCCAGCGAAATCCCTCGACCACACTCACCACCGGATTCATCGCATAGAGCGCACGCCAGGACTCCGGGATCTTGCTCACGGGGTAGAGGATGGGCGACACGAACATCCACAGCTGGATCAACATCGGCAGGATATGCCCGACATCCCGGTACTTCACGTACAGCGCGGAAATCCAGAGCCCAGCGGCCAGCGTAATCGTGGCCGCCAACGCAGCGAACAGCGGCAGGGACAGAATCCGCCAGGTCGGGAGGATTCCAAACCAGGCCATGAGGCCCAGAAACGCGACGAATGCCAGGACTAAATCGACCAGAGGCGCGATGGTTGCCGAAAGGGGCAGAATCAGGCGCGGAAAATACACCTTGCTGATGAGCGGGGCCTCTCCCACCAGACTGGTCCCTCCCCTGCTCAACGCCTGAGACACATAGAACCACGGCAGCAGGCCGGCATAGAGAAATACCGGGTAGGGAAATCCGTCGGATGGAATTTTCCCCATGACACTGAATACAACCGTAAAAATGAGCATGGTCGCGACCGGCTGAAACATCGCCCAGGCGACTCCCAGCAGGGTTTGCTTGTACCGCACGGTCACATCACGCCAGACGAGAATATAAATCAGCTCGCGATACTGCCAGAGCGCGGCCAAATCCAAATCCAAGAGGCCGCGGGCCGGCTGGATACGCACATGCGGTAAGGTCGACGATGGCCTCTGGTCGGCAGTCAACGCGGCCATGGCAATTTCGTCACTCCTCATGATGCTCGCACCGACGGCAACCGTACCGAAGGCCGGCCCCCTGAGTCTCAAAAGCAGGAGGGCGTCACCGCCAGTTTACACTTGGTCCTAACTCGAACAGGCTGTGATCGTTTATGTCAAAATTTTCCGCTTTGGTCAAGAAATTCGAACTGTTATGTAGCTCTGTGGCCCTAGCCCTGCACGGATTGCCGAATCCCGGCGCCAACGTCGAGCAGGCGGGAGTTGCAGGACACCCACCAGGAAAACTCCATCCTCTCAATTGCCGGGCAATACCCTGAAGAATCAACTATACCAAATGACTCTGGATGAGGAAGGATACAGGGTTGGGAGCAGTCACGTGTAATAGGGAACGATCGGCTACGGTGCAGGAGGGGCAGGTTTCGGTGCAGCAGGCAGTTCGTCGGGGGAGACGTACCGAATCGCCAACCCGGACATGTGGAGCATCCAGCCCTGCCCGCCACCGGCGCCCTGCGTAAAACTCCACGCATCCATTCGAAACGGATTCCAGTAGCCGCTGCGATACGAATTGCCCGACGTCGCTCCCGGTACCGCCGTGCCCATGGTCGATTGGAATGTCGGCCCCCGGTCTGCGAGGCGTCGCACGTCCGCCTCACCAAGGACAACGGCATCGGCCCCCAGTTCTTTCGCCCGTGCCAGGATTCGATCACGCAACGTATCTTCACTGGCATATTCACTGGTCGCAATGATGCGGGCGATCTGCACGTGGCCGTGATGGGGCTCGCGCTGTAACGTCGTCACGTCCTCGCTTCCAGATCGAGGCTCAAACGCCTTGCTGGTCAAGGAATCTACCTGCACGGAGACACAGGCACTCGACAGCCCAACAACAAGGACCAATGCAAAGCGGGAAGCCTGCTTTATCATGGCTCGGATTCGAATGTTCATGTTCAACAGTCCAGGCTCAGATCTACTGTAGCGTGACCGAGTTCTATAGTGACGGCTTGGATCGATCAATTCAACCACAAATTCCTCCGAGACTTGATGGTACCCATCGCCGACTGTGCGGTCAATCCGGAAACTCTTGTATCGTATCCTTCAGTGTCATGATTTGCACTACAGCCTGCCTTCGATGACCACTCGAATCTCCTCCATACGCCGTCGATTGACACCGAGATCGCTATAGCCCGTCCGGGAAGCGGACCGAAAATGGATCGTCTTGGTCGCATCATCAAACACGAATTCGACATCGTCCACGAATCGAAGCAGCAGGCTCGTAAATTCGTAATGGAGGTAGTCCTCATCCTCCTCAACGAGTTTCGCACGGGGCAGATCGGCCACAATGGTCTTAAGCGTCTCTTTGGCCTCCGCCAGAGTTTTCTGATATCGATACGGCAAAATGCCATGGCCTTGACCGGATGCCTGGGTCGACACACAATTCGGACTGGATGGGCAGGGCTGGAGTGATCTGATCATTGCCTTATCAGCAGTATAGACATCCTAGGGACACGAGCTCCAAGCGGGAGACAGTTGACCAGATACACGTCCCCAATGTCCCAACGGGGCTGACCATCTGATTATCGAACTGTAATGAGAGGCCCCGCCCCTGTCAACCGCTGTACCAGAGGTCCGGCAGGCTCCTGCCTATGGGCGTTCGTTGAGGTGAGCAACCAGCCAGGCATGACACCGGGGTACGGCAGCCATTGCCGGTTGTTCAATCAGGCGAAACGTGGCAAAACACAGGACAATGAGAATGGGCACGAGGGCGAGCACAACGGACCAATGTTCAGTGGCCGAGAGCGTTGACGCCCATTCGCCAAGTACCAACCGATAGACGGCAAACAACAGCAGGCTATGTAGCAGGTACAGGCTATACCCCATTTCGCTCAAGAGGACGGACGTCGGCCATTCAAGAATGCCGTAGATCGAGTTCCCACAGGCGATAATCGTAAATGCGCCGGTCAGTAGCAGCAATGCGGGAACCGTGTAGGCCGTCTGGAAAAGCCACATCGTTATCCCAAGACAAGCGACCACGACCAAACCCCAGACTCGATGAGTGAGCCTCGTACGTATTGCATCAACACGCGCCAGGCTCGCGGCTGCGATCCCTCCACCGAACGCATACAACACAGGACTGCGAACGTCCGGCATCACCGTCGTCAGTGTCACGACTGCCGCGGCACTGAACAGCAGCCATGAGGTCGGCGTCGCCGCACGAAGGCACCATGAGCCGATGGGAAGGCATGCATAAAACAACCATTCATACGGCAGAGACCACACGGCCCCGGCCAAGGGAATCGTTTCGGCAAAGCCATTGACGGGCGCAATCCCCGGAATCGTAAACGTGAGCCAACTCGCTAGGTGCAGCGCAAAGGAGGTCATCGACTCCTGCAATCGAAATCCGGCACGATAGAGCGCGATACTCACCACACCGATCACCACCAATAGATACAACGGCACCAGTCGAAATACCCGGGAAAGATACAGTCGCGACCAGTCGACCGGTTGCACTCGCCCGTCAAGTAGCTTGGACCAAAACAGAAAGGCGGTAATCATGAAAAAGAGGATCACGCTGCTTTGGCCGAGGTGCGTATAAAAATTCGAGGGAGGGACATCCCACGTACCGGAACGCAGATAAAAATACCAGATCGACGAATGGCTCAGGAACACGGCGAAGGCCAGATATCCCCGAAGCCCATCGAGGGAGGTATATCGGACAGGCGATGTCGCCTGATGGGGAGTAATCTCCGGAAGCAGCGTCGCGGTGCCCAGTGCGAGCAAGAGGGCCGCAACGGCGGGCCACAGGCTGGTAACATCCATGTATCGGATGAGACCATAGGAGTTCACATTTGTCGAAGCTTTCCCGCAACCTGACCGGTGTATGGCTTACGAATACGCGAGTCCCGCTCCCAGCCTCTCGCCCACCCACCAACCGGACATCACGCCTCTTCCCGTAGCACTCCGTTGATTGCCGGAGTGATCCTGCGGTACCCTAGCCCCTTATTGATCCCGGGTTGAGGGCGAATAGCCGCTCACCGATTGCACACAGCTGAGCGCTGACGCTCAGGTCAACAAAGGAGTCCTCACGCATGGCCGGTTTCCCGATCGAAGTCGCAACCCGCATTAAGACGCTGCCGCCTTACTTGTTCGCCGCCATCGACAAGATGAAACAGGAGGCACTCGCGCGGGGGGTCGATATCATCAACCTCGGTATCGGTGATCCCGACCTCCCTACGCCCACGCCGATCATCGATAGCTTGGCCCAAGCCGCAAAAAACCCGAAGCATCACCAATATCCCTCTTATGAAGGCATGCTGTCGTTTCGTAAGGCCGTCGCGGATTGGTACAAGCGACGCTTCAATGTGGCGCTCGATCCCGCGGATGAAGTGCTGACCCTGATCGGATCGAAGGAAGGCATCGGTCACGTCCATCTGGCGTTCATCGATCCCGGAGACATCGTCCTCGTGCCGAGCCCAGGGTATCCGGTCTATCCGGTGGGAACGAGCTTTTGCGGCGGTGTCTCCCACATCATGCCGCTGACAAAGGCCAACGGCTTTCTGCCCGACCTCAACGCCATCCCAAAAGATGTGGCGAAGAAAGCGAAGCTGATGTGGCTGAATTCGCCGAATAATCCCACCTCGGTCATCATGAGCAAGGACTACTTCAAGCGCGTGGTGGAATTTGCCCAGGAGAATCAGGTGATCGTCTGTCACGATGCCGCCTACTCGGAGATTTATTACGACGGCAAACGTCCGGTGAGTTTTCTGGAAGTGGACGGGGCGAAGGATGTCGGTGTGGAATTCCACTCGCTTTCTAAGACCTACAACATGACCGGCTGGCGGATCGGATTCGCCGTCGGGAACAAGAATGTCTTGGCCGGACTCGGCCGCGTGAAGAGCCAGTTGGACTCAGGCGTATTCGAGGCGGTCCAGGCAGCGGGCATCACCGCGCTCGGGCTGGACGATTCGGTCACCGATGAACTGCGAAAAATTTATCAGGAACGGCGCGACACCCTCGTGCCCGGATTGAAGAAACTGGGCCTGGAAGTCGATCCGCCTCCTGCCGCCTTCTACATTTGGGTGACGGTTCCAAAAGGTTATACCTCCGCCTCCTTCACGGCCCACCTCCTGGAGAAGGCCGGTATCGTCACGACACCGGGGAACGGGTTCGGTGCCCCGGGCGAAGGCTACATTCGCATGACGGTCTGTACGACGAAGGAACGACTGGCGGAAGCAGTCGAGCGAATCAAGAAAGCCGGATTCTAAGGCAGACGTGACGACCCCTCTTCCATTCCGAGTAGAGGGGCCCGATACGAACATCTTCATGTGCCATTGAGCCCTGTCAGGACCACGATGGCTACTGCATTCATCGGTTTCGGCTCGAACCTGGGAAACCGGATCGACTTTTGTGACCGGGCCGTGACACTGCTTGGTCTGCTCCCGCATTCACGGCTGGAGGCGGTGTCATCGCTCTACGAAACCGAACCGCTCGAGGACGGGGCCACCCCCGGTCCCTCCTGGTTCCTTAACGGTGTGGTGCAGATCGAGACGAACATCGCCCCGAAGAGCCTGTTGGAGATCTGCCGTGAGATCGAACGGGCGTTGGGGCGCGATCACGACAACCGCAAGGGGCCTCGCACCCTGGATCTCGACGTGCTGTTGTATGATGACTGCATTCTTGCCGAGCCGACCCTGATCGTCCCGCATCCCCGCCTGCATCAACGACGATTTGTGCTGACCCCGCTGGTCGAACTCGATCCCGAGCGGCGACATCCGGTGCTCGAACAAAGCTTGCGCGATCTTTTATTGCAACTCACTGATCCATCGATCGTTCGCCTGCTCGTCCCTCAGCCGAATTCCCGTTACGGATCACGCCCTGCCTGCAGCCCACCCCCGACAGCAGGTCCACGGGCATGAAGATCATTCGCACGACGCCGGCCATGGCCGACTGGAGCCGCCGACTTCATCGCGAAGGCGTCACGATCGGGTTCGTGCCGACGATGGGAGCCTTACACGAAGGGCACCGCGCCTTGATCCGTGCCGCCCGACTGGCCTGCGACGCGGTTGTGGTGAGCATCTTTGTAAACCCGACACAATTCGGGCCGACGGAAGACCTTTCGAACTATCCACGCCAGCTTCGACTCGATCAAGCGCTGTGCCGCAAGGAAGGTGTGGATGCCATCTTCGCCCCTACTGTCAAGACGATGTATCCGGCCGGCGCTCAAACGGTCGTGACCGTGCCGGGGATAGCCCGGCGCTGGGAAGGGGAAGCGCGACCGCACCATTTTCAAGGCGTGGCAACGGTCGTCACCAAATTGCTGTCCCTGGTCCAGCCCGACAAGACGTGGTTCGGTCAAAAAGACTATCAGCAGGCCGCCCTGGTGCAACAACTCGCGAAGGATCTCAACTTGCCCGGGCACCCCATTATCCATCCGACGGTGCGGGAGGCCGACGGGCTGGCGCTCAGTTCACGCAATGTCTATCTGTCGAGCTCAGAGCGGCAGGCGGCGCCTGTACTCTCTCGCGCGCTCCAGGCCGGCATAGCGGCAATTCGTGCCGGAGAACGGAATGCAGCCCGTATTCAGCGTCACATGCTGCGCGTGGTCGCGACAGAACCTCTCGCGACTGTGGAGTACCTTGCGGTCTGTGATCCCGTGACTCTCGAACCGCTCTCCCAGCTCAATCGCCAGGCTGTCCTGCTCGGGGCCATGCGCATCGGGAGGGTACGCCTCCTCGACAATATGCTGACGTCCTTCCGCCGGAAGCCCTGACATCACAACTTCATACATAGTCGCAGCCCAACGCCGGAAGGAGACGGGAGTTACGCGAATGGCACGACGTCGAACCGCGTGATGGTTACGCGCTGACGCGGGGAGGCGCTTGTTGATGTGCGAGGAGTTCGAGAACCAGCTGTCCCATACGCTGCTTGTCATCAGGCTCAAACTCCAGGAACTTCACCCCGATCGACAGCGGCTGGATGGAGCAAATCATGGCGGCATCGACTTTGATATCGGAGTGGCCGGCAGGCGCATGCACGACCAGCTTCACGAACGTACCCCGCGGGAGCGAGGAGTAGGCTAGCAACGTACAGCCGCCCATTGAGATATCGGTGATCACCCCCCCGACCGCCGGCTGGTCCAGGATCAGCGACGCGGCGAAATTCGCCCGTAATCGTCTGTACTCACGCCGGTCAAACTCTTGGGAGGTCTGCCGTTTCCCCGGCCGACGGGCCTGAAAGCGAGCCGTGCAGAGCTGACAACGGACATGAAAGATGGACAAGCGGTTCAGCGTCTTCTCCATCAGATTGGTTCCGGATGTTACTCTCACGCAGGGCGTGCCGCACGCCGGACAATACAGCTCTTTCATGCTACGACTCTGACTCCTGCATTCTTCTCTCCACTTGCGATCTGCCCGCCGAACTCCCGGACGATTGCGCCGCAAGCAGCGGTTCCACCTGGGCCGGAGAATAGGTCGGTGGTTTGACCCACTTGCCGTCGGCTCGCTTGTACCCTCCGACTTTGCTCAGGTTCGACCGGTGCACCTCACGAAACACCGGATCCATATCCAATCCATAGGACACGGCGGTGCCATAGACGACATACAACAGATCCGCCAACTCCTTCGCTACTCCAGGGAGATCCCGGGCGACCATGGCCTCCTGCAGTTCTTCAAATTCTTCTTGAATGAGCCGAACCCGCAGCTGTCGGGTGGCGTCTTCCGGAAGAGAAGGCCGGTCGCTGACGGCTATATCGAACTTGCGGTGAAATTCTTCCACCATCGCCTGCGGATCTATCATCCTCACGTCCCTCTACTCTCTGCCGCACACGCAACCCCCGTCCTTGGTTCGACGCTGGAGGCTTCCAGCAACGCAATGTCTTTATCAGATGATATCCCGAGGTCTTTGAATTTTCTAGCGGCCGGAAGCACGCGAGACTCCAAAGATCCGACCGCCTTATTGTAGGCCCCCACGCTTTTCCCGAGCGCCTGGCCGATCTCGTTGAGGTGGTCGGCGAGGACGCCCATCCGCTCGTACAGCTCCTTCCCCAGTCGTCCCGCCCGCTCCGCATGTTCGTTCAGCTGCTCCTGCTTCCAGCCATAGGCCACGGCGCGCAAGAGCGCCATCAGCGTCGTCGGCGTGGCGAGCACGACCCCTTGCGCAAACCCGTCTTCGATCAGGGTCGGATCCTGCTCCAATGCCGCCCCGAGAAATTGCTCCCCCGGCAGAAACAGGACGACAAATTCAGGCGTTTGCCCGAACTGCGTCCAGTAGGCCTTGAGACTGAGCGCATCCATCCTGGCTCGCACCTGACCGGCATGGCGGAGGAGATGCGCTTGACGCTTCTGGTCATCCTCCGCCTCATAGGCATCGAGGTAGGCGGCTAAGACCGTTTTGGCATCCACCACAATCTGCCTGCCCCCCGGCAGGTACACGACCATGTCCGGACGAATGAGCCCTTCCAACGATCCGATCGTATCCTGCTCCACAAAATCGCAATGGGCGACCATCCCCGCAAGTTCAGCGACCCGACGCAGCGTCATCTCACCCCATCGTCCACGCACGGACGGGGCCCGCAAGGCTTTCACCAGGTTACCGGTTTCCTGCTGGAGCCGCTGGTGCGATTCGGCCATGAATCTCAACTGCTGGTCAAGGCCTCCATATTCCCGCTGCCGAACCTGTTCAGCCTGCTGCAGCTGCTCTTGATATCGCTGGAGCGATTCCTCCAAGGGCTTGACCAATTCACCGATGGCTTGCTGCCTCTGGGACAACTCACCCTTAGCCTCCGCCTGCAAGGTGGCAAACGACGTGCGCGCGAGGTTCAAAAACGCCTCATTGTTCTGCCTCAGTGCCTGGCCGGACAAGGCCTCGAATGAGTCGTGGAGTTCTTGCCGTGCCTGCGCCAGCAGCGACTTCTGGTCCTCCAAGCTGCGAGCGACCTCTTCCATGCGGGTTTCGGCTTTGGTCCGGCCCTGCTGCGACGCGGCGAGCGAGTCCCGCAACTGTCCCATCTCCGACTGTTGATCATCCACTCGCTGCTGAAGCGACGCCGCCAAAGCATCGGCGCGCTGCGCGCGCTCTCCGCTCTCAAACAACCGGGCATGATAGCGTGATTGCACACGAACGGTCACCCACCATCCGGTCACCAGAACGCCCACGGCGAGACCAACGGCGGTGCCGACCAAAAACGTTGGGGAACTGAGGTCGATCATGGGGGCTTCCCTACGAATGCATCGACTGACTGGAAATCCGTTTACCTTACCGTTGTAGGGAAATCGCGTAGAAGGTACGAGAATCCAAGAGAAACGTCAAGAGACCAATCGACTGATGAGGCCTGTGGAACTTGCGATTTCGACCTGTTCATTTTCGCGCAATAGACTGGTGACATAGGGCACATTGACCAGGACCGGAAGGCCGTATTCACGAGCGATGATCGCCCCATGCGAGAGGGTTCCTCCCATTTCGGCGATGAGACCGGCCGCCATTCCGAATAAAGGGGCCATCCCGGGATCGATCACCGGAACAACGAGGATGTCTCCCGCCCGCACCCGTTCCCAATCCGCCGTCGATCGAATGAGCCGGACCGGTCCCCTGGCAACCCCGGCACTGATGGCAATACCCCGCAACACGCCTTCCCGCCCCTGATCGCTTGACCGGGCCCCCTGCTCGACGACTGCCTCCCAGTCCCGAATGGTGTCGGGCACCTGCAAGGCCTCGTGCTGAAGCCGTTCCTCGCGGCGCCGACGCACGAGGCTCTGCCAATCACGACTTGCGCCATCAGGCAGTGCGATGCGTTCATCCAGCGTGAGATAAAACACGTCTTCCCGCACGGCAAGACTTCCGCGTTCCACCATTCGTTCACCGAGCCGAAGCAGCAGATGGCGGGCCGCTGTGGAGTAATACATCAGGTGATGGCGATTCTCCTCTCGCAAGGCACAGAAGCGACTGAGCCTCCGATACCACCAACGGAACAGGAGCCAGCGATGGCGCCGCCACCCGAATCGCCGGGCGATCTCACTGAGCGCCTGCTCGCGTCGCTGAGCCTGACGGGAAAGCATTTCTTGGGGTGACGCCGTCACGCCGGCACGCACCTGTCCCTGCAACAGGGCCAGCACGGCATCGGGCTGATCTGCAATCCGTGGGGACATGATGTCGGACTCTCCGACTGCACGATGCCCGTACTCCGCTAAGTACTGATCGAACAGCCGCAGGAACTGCGTCCCGTGAACCGCGTCCCGATACCCACGCGCCGTCCACTCGTCCGAGAAACACCATCGTCGAACCGTTTCTTCTTGCTGTGCAACCACGACAAGCTCTGCCAACCTGACAATTTGGGCGGCACTGACAACGGTTCCCTGCCCCTGTAACGCCCCATTGAGCAACTCTCGCCAGTCTGAACCAAGCCAGCCCGGAAGCACCGTCCCCATAGCCTGAAGACTCTGCGCCACTCCACCCGCGATTGCGAAGGTCACCTCATGATCGTCGAGCCACCGCCCTATGCTGTCGAGGGTTGCGGCCAATTCCTGCACCGACAGATTTTGGTTGCGATCGTAGTGGTAGCGTTCTGCCATGGCCTTCATGGCGGCAAAGTTCTTCGGCCCCTGCTTCGCAGCCTTACGCCACTCCCGCATCATGCCGACTCCGGCACGAACAAGCGCGAGCGCCCCGAGCGGCCGAACCGACGGGGTAAACATCACGGGCTCACCGCCCATCTGTTCGATCAAGAACGCCGGATTCCCGTGAAGCTGCATGACCAAGGTGTAAAACAGCGTGACGTTGAGATAGGGACGTCCATGGAGCACACGAACCGACGAGAGCCCTTCGGGGACCGTGCAACCAAGTCGGCGATAGGGAGTGACGATGTAGGCCTCCATGAATCGCTCGAGAAACGACAGCCCTAACGGGCTGGGCAATTCCGGGAGGGTTTCTTTGAAATTGGCCCGCGTCCATTCACATTCGTCATTGGTCAGAGAGGGCCACGGTCGCACGGCGGTAATCGGACGGGCCTGCACGATCCAGAGTCGCTCCACATCCCACGCCCACTCGAGATCGACTGGTTGACGGAACGCGACTTCGATGCGCTTGGACATCCGTGTCAGCTCGAACAATTGCTTGTCCGTCAGACAAGACTGCTGTTGTTCCGGCTCGGGAATCGACTCTTCCTGCAGACCTCCGGGTGTAGCCGTCAGCTTCCTTCGTTTCCGAGCAAGCGTGCGTCGTCGTACGCGGAAGGGTCGATGATCGTCATCGTATACCTCCACCACATACTGATCCGGCGTCACCTCTCCATTAACCAGGGAGAGTGCCAATCCTGGCACGGCATTGATCGATACCTGAGAAGTTCGACCTGTGACGGGGTGAATAGAGTATGCGACGCCTGCCGCCTGCGCGCTGAGCATGGGTTGAATGACGACAGCCATGGCGGGACAAGGCCGGTCGGCGCCTGAGCGACACCGATACTGAACCACCCGTTCATTCCACAACGAAATCCAGCAGTCGCGGATGGATTGCAGCACAGCCGCCGGAGACACACCCAGCGTCGTGCGGTATAGACCGGCGGCGCTCATATCCACAGCATCCTCATTCGTAGCGGAGGACCGGACGGCCCACCTGGTCGAGGAATCGCCCCCCAGCCTTGTCAGTTGCGTTTCCAGATCGTCCGGGAACCCTGCCGGCCAGGGCTGATCCAGCAAGAGCTGCTGAATTCGTGCCAGCTCCTGTGCCCGTTGTTCCACAGACAAGCCAGGCAGTTTCCTCCATATCGCCGGCGCATCAACCCCGGCCTGATCCAGGCCCTGTTGATAGACTGCGGTCGTCACGCACAGCCCCTCCGGCACAGGAAAGCCGGCAGTGAGTGCCTTTGCCAGGCCCGCAGCCTTGCCGCCGACAAGATAGAGCGCACTGCTCTCATCCAGAGAGAGAATGAACGGATCAGCCATAGAGGGGGATACTAGCTAGAGTGCAAGGAGGAGGTAAAGATCGTTCACATTGGTTCCGGTCGGACCAGTCACAATATGAGCACGGAGTTTCTTGAAGCACGGATACGCATCGTTGTCCTGAAGTACGCTGAGCAGATCAAGCTTGGCGCGCCGAGCCCGCGCAACCGTTTCCCCGTCTACCACTGCGCCTGCGACGGACGTCGGTCCGTCTGTGCCATCAGTCGCAAAACCTGCCACCCACACGTTTGAAAGCCCGGCAATCTCCATGGACGCTGCCAGGGCGAACTCCTGTGCTCGCCCACCGGTTCCCTGACCTCGAATCGTCACTGTGGGCTCCCCCCCGGCAATGACACAACAGGGGCGCGCCACCGGGCGACCCTGCAGCGCAATCTCCCGGGCCATCGCGCCGAAGAACTTGGCGAGTTCGCGAGCTTCCCCTGTAACGGTAGTGGATAGGACCAGCGTCTGTAGCCGCTTCCCCTTCGAGGCCTTCGCGACGGCATCCACAGCTGCGCGATTGTCTCCGATGATCAGATTGTTCACACGGCGAAAGAGTGCAGCGCCGGCCTTGGGAGTTTCGGGCAGGCTCTTCTTCATGCCCGCTTCCAGACGTCGACGTACCGAAGCCGGAACTTTTCGGGCAACCTCGTATTGCTCCAGAATCCGCCAGGCGTCCCGAAATGTTGTGGGGTCAGGCGCGGTGGGACCAGACCCGATCGTACCAAGATCGTTGCCGATCACATCCGAGAGGATCACACTCGCCACACGCGCGGAGGTCGCTGCAGCAAGCTGCCCGCCTTTTGCGCAAGACACATGTTTGCGAACCGCATTCATTTCTTGAATGGTCGCCCCGGACCGCAACAGCAGCTGGGTCGTCAGCTGCTTGTCCCTGAGAGTAATCCCCGCAGCGGGGGAGGGAAGGAGACTCGAGGCACCGCCGGACAAAAGGACAATCAGCAGGTCGTCCGGTCTCAGCGTCCCGATCAATGCCATCATCGCACGGCTGGCCCGGAGCCCCGCCTCATCCGGAACCGGATGCCCGGCTTCCAGGATGCGAATCTTCTTCGTCGCGGCACCATGCCCGTATTTCACCACGACCAGTCCGGTGTCGATCCTCGCGCCCACCTGCCGCTCCAACGCCTGAGCCATACGACCCGACGCCTTCCCGGCCCCGACCACCACCAGTCGCTGATGTTGTGAAAGAGGATAGCGCTGCGAACCGATGGTGAGTTGCCCGCTCCGGAAGCGGACCTGACGGCACACCGCCGCGTAAGGATCGACGGCCTGGAGTCCCGCACGAATCAGTGCTTCGAAGAGGGCTCGTGCCCTGGGCTGCGAGACTCCGGCTTGTATCATGGGTACTATGGGAGCTTGTCTTGCTTGAAACAGCGATTCGGACAGGTCTGTCGCGGCACCTTAACCTGGTAGGTGCCCTTTGGCAAGTAGTCCTTCGTGAATTCCGGATTCAACATCTTCAATTCAAGAAAATAGGTTCCGTATTCCTCGGCGATCGCCGTGAGGCGGCGCTGCGGCTCCTTAATGATGACCGTCACCGTCTCTGTTTCAAGCGGAGGATACAGATCCTTCTTGGTCAGGCCAAGATACTTCTCCGGCTGGGAATAGATTTCTTTCGCCGCAATAATGCGCGCCACATACCGCATGGTCTCTCGTGGGCCGTGCATGCGCCAGTAGTCATTGATCTTCTGTTCTTTGATCAATTTCCGCACGCGGTCTTCCCCGGCGTTGTAGGACGCCATCGCCAGGAACCAATCTCCCTGATACAGGTCCCGCAGATACCGTAGATACTTGATGGCGGCTTCGGTGGACATTTCGAGATTGCGGCGTTCATCCAGCCAACGTTCGTTATGGAGTTTATACCGTCGGCCCGTGGAATTAATGAACTGCCAGGGACCTGATGCCTTGGCCCGCGAATAGGCGGCCGCGATACACTTGCTCTCGACCAGCAACATATATTTCAAGTCATCCGGCAATCCGGCCTCAGCCAGCTGCTTCTCAGCCGGCGCAAAACATCGCCCTGTCCGTTTTGCCAGAATGATGCTTTCACCTTGATCCTCGAGGAACTGATAGAATTCGTACTCGATCCGCTCACGCACCTGCCAGCTGTCCAACGGAATGGCTTGCCCGGCGAACGTCAACTTATCGGGCAGCTTGAAGGAGCTGAGGAAAAAGCGCTCTCCCTCCCGTTTGATTTCGGGAAGGATGACCAATCGGTCTTCAAGCTCAGGCACCAACTCCAACTCGCCCGGCGGCGCGACCGGCATCTGATCGGACTCCTGGGCGCTCCGGCCCTCCTCCGGCTTAGCGCCGGCCGATGCGGCAGAATTCGATTCCGCCGATAGCACCGGCATGGCGAACGACAGGCCGAACAGCATTGTGACGCACGCTAGAAAAGCCTGAACACACCGCGCTTTGTTCCACATGCCCCTGTTATCCTTTCGTCATGACTGATAGCCCATGCTAGCAACTAGCTCATCAAGGGACAAGCAACTCCTGGTTTTGGTACACTTCCCACCTCATGTCGGCACTCTCCATACTCAACAACGACATCGTCGCCTGCACGCGCTGCCCCCGGTTGGTTGCCTACCGAGAAGCGGTGGCCAGGGACAAACGACGTCAGTTCCGCGATTGGTCCTATTGGGGGAAGCCGGTCCCTGGATTCGGAGATCCCAACGCCAAGCTCTATGTTTTGGGCCTCGCGCCCGCGGCGCATGGTGGGAACCGAACCGGACGCGTATTTACCGGAGACCGTAGTGGGGATTGGCTGTATGAAGCGTTGCACCGGTTCGGGTTCGCCAACCAGGCGACATCCATACATGCGGGCGACGGCCTCACTCTCACCGACTGCTATATCGGCGCGACCGTCCGATGCGCACCACCCGCAAACAAACCGGCTCCGGATGAGTTCACGGCCTGCCGTCCATTTGTCTTGCGCGAACTACGGCTATTGAAGCGAATGCGTGTAGTCGTCACCTTGGGTAAGATTGCATTCGATCACTATCTCAAGGCGAGCCGTGAATTGGGACTAGCCCCGCCCAGTCCGCTCCCTCTATTTGGGCACGAGGTCGTCTACGATTTACCTTGGGGCGTGACCTTAGTCGGCTCATACCACCCTAGCCAGCAAAACACGTTCACCGGCAAGTTGACTCGACCAATGTTCCACCGCGTTTTTCTCAAGGCACAGCAGAAACTCGCCGCAGCACCATTGAGCGATTAGCCGCCTCGAAAGTCTATTTCTTTCCCATAGCATCCCAATCGGCCAGAAATTTTTTCAGCCCAATGTCAGTCAGCGGATGCTTCACAAGCTGCTGAAACACGGCGTAAGGCATCGTGCAAATGTGCCCCCCGGCCAACGCTGCTTCGACGACGTGTTGCGGATGGCGGACGCTCGCGACGAGGACCTGCGTTTTATAATCGTAGTTCTTATAAATCGTGACGATCTGGCGGATTAGTGCCATTCCATCCGAACTCACGTCGTCGAGACGACCGATGAATGGCGAGACACACCACGCGCCCGCCTTCGCGGCCAGCAAGGCCTGCGTCGGGGAGAAGCACAAGGTAACATTCACACGAATCCCCTCTGCGGCGAGCTTCTTTGTGGCCCGAAGACCTTCCGGGATAAGGGGAACTTTCACCACGATATTCTTGTGAACTTTGGCCAGATCTCGCCCTTCTTTGATCATGGCCTCGGATTCGACACCAACCACCTCTGCACTGATCGGACCATCAACCATCTTACAGATTTCGAGCAGCATCTCCTTGAAACTACGCCCTTCCTTGGCGACAAGCGAAGGGTTAGTTGTCACACCGTCGATAAGGCCCAGGTTGGCCCCCTCTTGGATTTCTTTCACATTGGCCGTATCAAGATAGATTTGCATTTGAAGATCCTTTCCTCGCTCTGAGCATTCGACACACCGTTCCTCAAGTCATTGTAGAAGCAACTCGATACCAAGGCAATAAGTCAGGGCAGGCGTGCTAGACTTGTTTGACAGATGAGAATGGTGAACGCTAAGATTTTTCCCGCAATGGGCACTAATGTCGCGGTTTGCACCCCGGATTCAGGAGGACAACCTATATGCGCAAATCAGCCTGGCTTCTAGCGATCGCCCTCCTGGCCGGAGCCTGCAGTCACAATCCTTACCTAGATGCCTCCCTTACTCGCTATCAGGGAAAAGATCGTGCGTGGATTGAAAAGGAATTGGGCGCTCCTGATGCCAAGACGTCCCGATTCTTCGGTGGAGAGAAGTGGACCTACAATCGAATTGCGGGGGGGAAGGCAGGGCCACCGCTATTTAACTTTAAGGCAAACGAATGCCAGTTGATTCTGTTTTTCAGTAAGGACGAAATGGTCTCGGACTCTAGCTATTCCGGCTGCTAACTAGAAAGTTGCTTCTGAAACGTATCGGCACAACTACGACTGCAGAAATAATAGGTCTGCCCTCCAATCTCCTCTCTCACCGCATTGCCGCGAGGAATGAAGACGCGGCACACCGGGTCTTGAATCATTTGATTTCCAGCCACCTGCTCTTCTTGAAGGCTCACCGCCCCGCCATCCTCTTTCATTTTTCTAATTGCCCTGCGAAGCAGGTAGTAGAGGAGAACGAGCAAACCGGAAACCAGCAATAATCTATACATGGTAGTGCATCCTGCCAACGCCACTAAATATTAGGCCATCGTCCATGACGTGAAAACAGTGACGGGCCCTACCTCGCCATCTTACTAGCATGGAACAATCCCGTAAGGGGCAATCTTAGGACCAAATGGCCCAGATGCTTTTGTGTCTATGAGGGGCCTTTTCCCATGCTTATACAGTACTTCAGATGGATGGTTTATCCTACAGCGCAATGTTATAAGCCAGGAATGCATAAATGTGACAAATGCCGCGGAACAATGTTGCCGGAACGGGCGGTTGACCTGAATGCTGGCTTGGCGATCACAGTCCTTGCGTGCCTCAACTGTGGCCGACGAAAAGCAGCTGACGCAGAACCGAGACCGATCACGTCACGACATTAACCCGTCGCAATAATAATCCTTCGCAGGACCGCTCACATGCGTTGAGCCGAAGTTGGGTTACCCCAACTTCCTCGAGCATTGTGTCCACTCTGGACTTGATGCCCCTCTCATCGCAGAGCAATCCTCCTCTTTATCCTACTAGCCAATGTTTGGAGCTAACTGCCAGGTCTGCCCAGATTCTCTATCCAATCCCCAAGATTTTACGTTTCTACATATTCAGGCAGTGATCCCAGCGACAATGGAATCCTCATATCAGGAGCACCAAATCATTCCAGGCGTCTTGGAATGAAAAAGAGGTAGCCTCGGAGGGTTTTTTTACTTGAGGCTCAATACATCCAGCATGTCGTAAAGACCGGGTGGCTGCTTCACAACCCAGCGGGCGGCACGGAGGGCTCCTCTGGCAAATGTGTCCCGGCTGCTCGCACGATGAGTGAGCTCAATTCGTTCGCCCATCGTTCCAAACATCACGGTATGGTCTCCCACGATGTCTCCGGCTCGAATAGTCTGAATTCCGATTTCGCCCCTTTTCCGCTCGCCTATTAGGCCTTTTCGCGCATAAACACCGACTTGACCAAGGTCTCGATTGACTGCGCGAGCCAAGACCTCCGCCATTTTGAGCGCAGTACCACTCGGAGCATCCTTCTTCAGGCGGTGGTGGGCTTCGATCACTTCGATATCGTAGTCCTCCCCGAGCGTCTTGGCCATTTCGGCGATCACCTTGTAAATCACATTAACCCCCACACTCATATTGGGGGAAAACACGCAAGGGATCTGCTTACTCACACTTCGGAGCTCATCCAACTCTGACGATGAAAAGCCGGTTGTCCCAACCACAATGCCACGTCGATGTTGAGCCACAATCTTCAAATGCCCAAGAGTCGCCGCAGGCGTTGTGAAATCTACCACGACTTCCCCACGCTCCATCAAACTGGAAAGATCGTCGACAATCGGCACCCCTGTTCGCCCACAACCAGCCACTTCGCCGGAGTCTTCGCCCACAGCATGATGCCCCTTGCCCTCCACAGCTCCCGCAAGGGTCAAGAATGCAGAATCTTTTACCAAGGACACGAGGCGAGAACCCATTCGTCCCGCCGCACCAGTAATAACAACCTTGATCATGGCAACAACCTTTACCAGCAGCAGACCGACTACACCAGCCCGGCCTCTTTCATCGCATGCCGAAGTTTTTCTCTATTGTCGATTCCCATTGGGCACAACGGCAACCGCATCTCGCGGTCGATCTTGCCCATCATATGCAGCGCTTCCTTCACAGGAATTGGGTTGGTTTCATAAAAGAGAGCCGTAAACAGCGGATAGAGCCGATAGTGCTTCGCCCGCGCATCATCAACTCGACCAGCCAAAAACGCATTGACTAACTCGGCCATATCACTGGGCACTAGATTGGCCGTCACCGTAATCACTCCCTTGCCACCCACGGCCATCATCGGCAAGGTCAACGCATCATCTCCTGCCAACACGGCCAGACGCTCCCCGCAAAGCTGTATGATTTCTGATGCTTGCTGAACCGAGCCGCTTCCTTCTTTAATGGCAACAATCGTGGGGCACACCGTTAATCGTGAAACGGTGCTTGGCATCATATTTACGCCGGTTCGCCCGGGAATGTTATAGAGGACAAGGGGTAAATCGACTGCCTCCGCGACCGCCTTGTAGTGCAGAAATAGTCCTTCCTGCGTAGGCTTATTGTAATAGGGCGTGATCAGCAGTGCGCCATCAGCCCCTGCGGCTTTCGCGTGCTTGGTCAGAGCAATCGCTTCTGCAGTGCTATTTGATCCCGTTCCCGCGATCACTGGGACTCGTCGCCTGGCGACTTCGACCGTGAATGCCACCACACGATCGTGCTCGGCATGGGTCAACGTGGCAGACTCACCGGTCGTGCCGCAGGGAACAATCCCATGCGTACCGCTGGTGATCTGCCATTCGATCAGGTCCCCGAGGGACTGTTCATCGAGCTTACCGTTCTTAAACGGCGTCACAATGGCGACCAAGGATCCTGTGAACATGGGACGCTCCATAAGGAAGACAGTAAATACTACGGGCTAGGAAAGAAACGCCGGTATCTGCTCGCCGTGCACCAGGTCGTCGTAACTCTCACGCGCGCGAATGACATGGATCTGCCCCTCATGAACCAGAACCTCCGGCACACGAGGTCGCGAATTATAATTGGAGGACATGACGAATCCGTAAGCGCCCGCACTCATTACGGCCATGAGATCTCCGGCATTCATTTCCGGCATGGCCCGGTCTTTCGCCAGAAAATCACCGGATTCACAGACTGGCCCGACTACATCGACGGTCTCCTTTGCCCCACGCGCCACATTTTCATACACCGGCTTTATATCGTGATGGGCATCATACAGGCTGGGGCGAATCAGATCGTTCATCGCCGCATCCACAATCAGGAACCGTTTGGTTTCGCCGTCCTTCGTGTATAACACCTTTGTGAGCAACACGCCGGCATTCCCCACGATCACACGCCCAGGTTCCATGATCAGGACACACTTCAAGTCGCGCACAAGCGGGAAAATCGCCGCCGCCAAATCTTTCGGTTCCGGAGGAGTTTCATCTGAATACGTAATCCCCAGACCGCCGCCGATATTCAAATAGCGAATAGGAATTCCCTGCTCGGCCAGGGTCTGCACCATCGTCAACACCTTCTTCAGCGACTCGACGAAGGGGGCTACTTGCGTCAATTGCGACCCGATATGTGCATGCAACCCCACCACTTCGATGTGGCTGAACGCTGCGGCTGCCTTGAATTCCTCAATGGCACGATCCGCCGCAATCCCGAATTTGCTCTTCTTCAAGCCCGTCGAAATATAGGGATGCGTTTTCGGATCAATGTCGGGATTGATGCGCAAGGCCACGCGCGCCTTGACGCCCATGGACGCCGCCACGTCGTTGATGGCCTGCAGCTCCGCGGACGATTCGACATTGAACATCAGAATATCCGCCTTCAAGGCGTCGCGAATTTCCTCCGGCTTCTTTCCGACACCGGCAAAGACGATCTTGCCGGGAGGCACCCCTGCCTTCAGCGCACGAAAGAGTTCTCCTCCGGAGACGATATCGACACCGCTTCCTTCCTTGGCCATCAGACGAAGCACCGCCAAATTGGAATTGGCCTTCATGGCAAAGGCGACAACGTGAGGAATGTTCTGAAAGGCACTATCGTAGACACGGAAATGGCGGACAAGCGTGTGGTGACTATACACATAGCAAGGGGTTCCGACCTCTTTCGCAATGCGCGAGAGCGGCACATCCTCGCAATAGAGTTCACCTTCCCGATACTGAAAGTCATTCATGGTGGTCATCCTCGATCAACAATTCTATACCTGCCTCGGAGAATCCGTCCAATAGCCACAACGTCAACCGGCTGAAACCACGGCCACGCCCCAGACTCACGTCTATCGCGTACCCATCGTCCTCAGCGGCGGAGTCGGCAACGGGTCGGGGTCCGGAGGAATCGGGGCTTCTTCAACGGTCACGGCACTCGGCGCGCTGGGCCTGGAAGCAGATCCCCACACATTCGCGCCTGGCGCTAACAGCCCTTCGCGTCTCAACTGCCGCTCAATCACTGGTGCCACGCCGACATCTTCAGGGGGGATCGGCGCACCCAATACTCCGCATCCGCCCAGCCCGACAAGAATCCACACTACACCGACAACACCACCCCTGACTCCCGGGCGACATGCCCTGACGAGCCTCATCCCTTCAACGCCTTCTCAAGCTCCTTGATGCGCCCCTCCACACGCCGTCTCGCTGTGCCACCGATCTGGCCCTTCCGGTCGATGGCGCCCCGCACGGTGAGGCAACTCAGGACATCCTCACCGAAACGGGCGGAGAAGCCTCGCAAGTCTTTCAAGGTCAACTGCTGAAGGGGCCGATGCTGTTCGAGTGAGAATCGCACAATCTGACCGGTAATGGAATGGGCCTCCCGGAACGGGACACCTCTCGTCACAAGGTAGTCAGCCAGCTCCGTCGCCAGCATGCCGCCACCTTCGGCCGCCTCAGCCAGAACGTTCTTATTGACGACCAGCCTCCGCATCAACTCCGTGCAAAGCGCCAACGATTGCCCCGTCGTATCCACGGCGTCGAACAACGCTTCTTTATCTTCCTGGAGATCACGATTGTAACTCAGCGGCAATCCCTTCAGCAGCGTCAGGGTACCCATCAAGTGACCATAGACGCGACCCGTTTTCCCACGCACCAACTCCGGCACGTCCGGATTCTTTTTTTGCGGCATCATGCTGCTGCCGGTGCAGAAGGTATCGGGCAGATCCACGTAACGAAATTCCTGCGACGCCCAGAGAATCAATTCTTCGCTCAAGCGTGAGAGGTGCATCATAATCAGCGACAAGGCGCTGAGTGTCTCCACCACCGCGTCACGATCCGAAACGGCATCGAGGCTGTTCTGCGTCACCGCAGGAAATTCCAGCAGTGCCGCTGTATATCGACGGTCGACCGGGTAGTTTGATCCCGCTAAGGCCCCCGACCCCAGCGGCATCACATTGAGCCGCTGCCGGCAGTCATGAAGACGACCACGGTCACGATCGAACATTTCTACATAGGCTAGGAAATGATGCGCCAGCAGTACCGGCTGGGCACGCTGCAAATGTGTATACCCGGGCATGACGACATCCAGATGCGCCCGGGCCTGCCCCACGAGGACTCGGCGGAATTCCTGCAATTGACCCATCAGCGTCGAAAGCACATCGCGCAAAAATAGACGCAGATCCAGGGCCACCTGATCGTTGCGGCTTCGACCCGTGTGCAGCTTTCCACCCAGCGGGCCGATCAACTCAGTCAACCGGCGCTCGATCGCCATATGAATATCTTCGTCCTGCGGCGAGAAGGGAAACCGCCCGCCATCCAACTCCACCTTGACGAATTGCAGTCCCCGCACGAGCTGCGCCGACTCACGGGCAGTGAGCACCCCCGCGCGCTCGAGCGTCCTGCAATGGGCGATGCTGCCTTGAATGTCATAGGGGTAGAGCCGACGATCACAGGCCAGGGAGGAGGTGAACTGCTCCACCAACCGGTCGGTTTGTTCGGCAAACCGGCCGCCCCAGGCCTTGCCTTTGGGCAAGGCACGACGGGACCGTGGCGACGCAGTGACAGATTTGCGGGCACGCGCACCGGCAGATTGAGACTTCGCCATTACCGCGTCGACCTCTTCTTGCGCTGGGCCCGAATCGCCAACCGGAGCGCGTTCAGACGAATAAACCCTTCCGCATCCTTCTGACGATACACGTCGTCTTCTTCGAACGTCGCCATGTCCAGCCGATAGAGCGAGCGCGGAGACTTCCGCCCCACCACGGTGCAGGTCCCTTTGTAGAGCTTCACCCGAACCGTGCCCGTGACATCCCGCTGGGCTTCATCGAGCGCCACCTGGAGCATTTCCCGCTCCGGAGCATACCAATATCCGTAGTAAATGAGCTCGGCATAGCGGGGGATCAGACTATCCCGCAGATGCAGCACTTCCCGGTCCATCGTGAGTGACTCCAGGCCCCGATGGGCCGCATGCAGAATCGTGCCACCGGGCGTTTCGTACACTCCGCGTGATTTCATCCCGACATAGCGGTTTTCAACCAGATCGACGCGACCGACACCATGCTCGCCGCCCAATTTATTGAGATGGGCCAGCAAGGCGGCCGGGCTCATCTTCTTGCCGTCCACCGCCACCGGGTTACCCGCCACATACTCGATCTCGACTTCCCGAGCCTTGTTCGGCGCCCGCTCTGGCGAGACCGACATCACGAAGATCTCTTCGGGCGGGGCTTTCCAGGGATCCTCCAAAATCCCGCCCTCATAACTCGTGTGAAACAGGTTCATGTCCATGCTGTAGGGTTTCGCCTTCGTGGCCGTGACCGGAATGCCGTGCTTTTCCGCATACTCGATCAACTCACGACGCGAGCGCATGGTCCATTCACGCCAGGGCGCAATGATCTTGATCTGCGGATGCAACGCCATGTAGGTCAACTCGAAGCGGACCTGATCGTTGCCCTTGCCGGTCGCGCCATGACAGACCGCCTCGGCGCCTTCATCAGCGGCAATTTCAATTTGACGCCGCGCAATCAGCGGACGGGCAATCGACGTGCCCAGCAGATAGCTGCCTTCATAGATCGCATTCCCGCGAAGCATGGGGAACACATGGTCCTTGACGAACACCTCGCGGAGATCCTCCACGTAGACCTTTTTCACGCCCAGGGACTGCGCCTTCTTTTTGATGGCCTTCAGATCCTCACCCTGCCCCAGGTCGGCGCAAAACGCGATGACTTCGCAGCCATAGACCTCTTCCAGCCACTTCAGAATCACCGACGTGTCCAGGCCCCCCGAATAGGCCAATACCACTTTCTTGTACGATGACCGACTCATACGACTCCCTTTCACTTACGTGCTCCGTGCAGGTTTCTTCCCGAGGAGCCTGACTAGAATGGCCTTCTGCATGTGCAATCGGTTCTCGGCTTGATCGAACACCACCGACTGCGGTCCATCCAGCACCTCGGCACTGATTTCCTCACCGCGATGGGCCGGCAGACAATGCATGACCAGCGCATCTGGCTTCGCGCATTTCAATAGTCGCGCATTGAGTTGATAGGGCGCCAGGCTCTTGAGCCGCTTGGCTTGCTCCCGCTCCTGCCCCATGCTGATCCAGACGTCGGTATACACCACATCCGCATCTTTCACGGCTACAAACGGGTCGGCGCCGATTTCAATCACCGCACCGGTCTGCCGGGCTTCCTCCCGGGCTCGATCCACAATGCCCCGGTCCGGCTGATATCCGGGCGGGCACCCGACGGCGATCGTCATCCCCATCTTCGCCGCCGCCTCAATCAGAGAATTCGTCACGTTGTTGCCGTCGCCGACATAGGCGATCTTGATGCCTTTCAGCCGCCGTTTCTTTTCCTGAATGGTCAACAGGTCGGACAGGGCTTGGCAGGGGTGATTCAGATCGGTCAGCCCGTTGATGACGGGTATGCTCGCCTCGCGGGCCCATTCTTCGGCAATCGCGTGATCAAAGGTGCGCAGGACAATTGCGTCCAGATACCGGGACAGGACATGCGCCGTATCGGCGACACTCTCGCCACGCGACAACTGGATATCGCCCATCGGCAACACCATCGCCTGCCCACCGAGCTGATTCATTCCTGCCTCGAACGACACCCGCGTCCGGGTGGAAGGCTTCTGAAACAGCAGGCCCAACATGCGGCCCTGTAGCAGAGGATGAGATACCCCGCGACGCTGCTTCACTTTCAGCTGTGCCGCCAGGCGCAACAACCCCGTGAGCTCTGCGACAGGGATCGAGAGCAGTTCCAGAAAATCTTTCCCGAGACCGGCCCGGGAGGATGACCGATGCGGACGCCGCGACATACGCGCCCCTACAGGATTAATGATGGCTTGATGTAGTTCGCTGACTCAACACCTGCGCAAGCGCGACCAGCAAACGATCGATCTCGCGCTCCGTGATGATGAGTGGGGGAACGAAGCGCAGAACCCGATCGCCGGTGCAGTTGATCAACAATCCGCGGGCCAGACAATCGGCGACAACAGCTTTCCCATCAATATCCAATTCCACGCCTTGCAATAGACCAAGTCCGCGCACTTCCTTCACGCAACGCTGCCGGTCCTTCAGAACAGCCAACCCTTTGGCCAACGTCTCACCCATGCGTCGTCCCTGGTCCAGAATCTTCCCGTCCAACAGGACTCGCAATACAGCCAACCCGGCCGCACAGGCCAGCGGATTGCCGCCAAAGGTCGAGGCGTGGGTCCCGGGAGAAAAAGCCTTCGCCACGGCTTCCGTCGCCAAACAGGCCCCGATCGGGACACCGCCGCCCAGCCCTTTCGCCAGGGTCATGATGTCCGGCTGCATACCGAACTGCTCGTAGCAAAAGAGCGTGCCCGTGCGGCCCATGCCCGTTTGCACTTCATCGAAAATCAGCAACACATCGCGCTCCCGACAGAGATCGCGCAAGCCTTGCATATAGCCGCGATCGGCCACATGCACTCCGCCTTCAGCCTGAATGGGCTCCAGCATAATGGCAGCGGTTTTCGATGTGATGGCGCGCTCGACTTCCGAGAGATCGTTGAACGCCACATGCGAAAACCCCGGCATGAGCGGTGCGAATCCCTTCTGCACCTTTTCCTGACCGGTGGCGGTCAAGGTGGCCATGGTGCGCCCGTGAAAGGAGTTCGTCATCGTGACGATCTCGTAGCGGTCTGCTCCGTACTTATCGTACGAATACTTTCGGGCCAACTTGATCGCCGCTTCGTTCGCTTCCGCGCCACTGTTACAGAAGAAGACTTTCTGCGCAAACGAATGTTCGACCAGGGCCTGAGCAAGCCGCACCTGCGGCTCGGTATAATAGAGGTTCGATGTGTGGATCAGGTGCTGCACCTGTTTTTGAACCGCCAGCACCAGGTCCGGATGTCCATGACCGAGGAGATTGACCGCAATGCCGGCCACAAAGTCGATGTATTCCCGGCCTTCCAGGTCATAGACCTTCGAGCCACGTCCCCGCACGATCGAAATCGGCTGGCGCGTATAGGTGTTCATCAAGTACTGTTCGGCGTTGAGACGTAACTCACCCGTCGGCATGGCACACCTCTCCCATCGTGAGTCGGCGAAGCTACCATAGGGCACAGGTGAAAGCAACCGAACGAACGCCTGTCAGCGGCTCCTGGCGCGGCCGGCGGTCTGTTCTTGACCTTGTCGCTTGCGGGGGTCCGCCCTTGACGGGGAGAGACGGCGGATGGGATAAGGTGACCGTATGAAATCCTGCTCACAATGCCGGCAAGAGAACCGGGACGATGCCCGCTTTTGCCACCAATGCGGCAGCGCCTTCGCCGTTGAAAGCCGGGAAACAGTGGTGGAAGCCGACTCGGCACCTTCGCCGCAAACGGATGCGGAGCTCTGGAAAGCCTTCATCGGCCCCAATGCCGACCGCTATCTGGAGATCTTCAAGAAATTCACCGGGCCGTCCGGGCCGAAATTCGCCCTGACCTGGCACTGGCCGGCGTTCGTCTTTGAGCCCTTCCTCTGGTTTCTCTACCGGAAGATGTACGTCTACGCGCTGATCTATGCCATCGGTCCGGCGATGGCGTTCTATATCACCCAGGACCTCTCCGCCGACATCATCTGGCGTGTCATCGCAGGCGCCAGCGCCAACTATATCTATTTCTGGCATGCAAAAGAGCAACTCGCCAAGATCAAAAGCGAACGGGCCACGGGTGGAGAAGCCAGACAGCAGATGTTGGGAGAATTAGGCGGCGTGCAGCCGTACGTCGTGTGGGTCGGCGTCGGCCTCCTGGTCCTGAAGATCGGCCTGGTCGTCGCCATGTTCAAGGACGGACCTCCTGACGGGTCTAAAAATCCTCCCGCCAAACCCCACCCCGCCAGCGTCACGCACGTCTAGCGAAAGAAGGTTCACAAGTCGCCTCCAGCCTTCCGACAACAGTTGTCACACATCTGAGACGCTTATCTCAGGCGAGATATGAAGCTCAACGGATCTTTCACAAACTGAAAGGCAGGATTCCCGGATTGCTTCCTTCAACATTGCCAAAGCCGGCTCGATCACTTTTCCATCGTCAGTAATGAGCCAGCACTGAAGGTCTCGGGAAAACTGCACCGCAGTCTCCAGCAATTCAATCGATACCTCTCTCACGTCAAAGCGGAAATGGACTTCTACAAGCGACTCACCCTCTCGCAAAATCGTTAAACACGACGTGTCGAGGCTACCGCGCACCTCAAGACCCTTCGACCATGCCCTCCCGGAGGGAAGCATCTTTTCCACATCGCGCAACAGCGTAACGGGTAACCGCCGATCCCTCCACCACACAATGGACTCTCGCTGTTCTTCAGTGAGAACCATCCCTGCACGCAATGAGTTCGCCTCTGCGACCGCCTTCGGCACCAACTCGATTTGAAATTGCCAGACGGCCATTGCGTGATCCGAACCCTCGGGGCGGAATACACCTTCCAGAGCGACTCACGAAACACAGGCCTTCGCTATTCGGATAGACGCTGCCGCTGCCACTCGATCCATGACACGAACCAGTCAAAGTCCTGCTGGTACGCGGCCCCGCTCAGATCGGGCGCGGCCTGAGTCTGCTCCAATTGCGTATAGGTGCGCGGCCAATTCTTCTGCCACCAGGATTTCAGCTCGTCGGGGCCGTAGGCCTGCCCGTTGGGATTGGTGATGCCGGCTGCCGCGCAGAGCCCGGCCACAAGCGGCCAGTAGCGATCCTTGCCGAGACCGACGCTCCGGAAATGCTCGCGGAGCAGGAACACCACCCAGAGCTCGGCACTATTCTTCTTGTTATGTTTGAAGGGCTGCGTTTGCCGCAGTGGAACCGGGTCGAAGGTTTTGATGACCGACGTATAATCCGGACCGCCGTAGCTCCCCGCGGATTCGGCAATCCCCTGCAGCATGTTGGCGAGTTCCACCTCGACGACCGGCGAGCGGGCCGGGCTGTGGTCAGGGACTCCGGCACTCAACGGATTGGCCGCCGTCAGCAACTCGATCAACGGCTTGAGCTCACGCAACCGAACGGCGGCGGCTTTGAGGATCTGCTCGGATTCGAGCCAGTAGTCAGGGTCACTCTTGGAGGCCCGTTCCCGGCCGGGCGGCGGCAACACAACCGGAATCCAGTACCGCACCAGCACAAAGAGGACGTATTCAACCTCGCCATCGACCTGCGCGACACCAGCCAGCGCCTGACTGACCCCGAGCGCCCGCCGAAAAAAGGCTTCGACCCGGTCTTCAACCTGCAGGCGCCGACCCATTGCGCGCCACCACTCCTGCAATGGAGTCCAGTCAGAGGGGGAACGTTCCGTCATCGATGCGCTCCGGCGTGAGGAGAAACCGGCGGCATCGTACTGGCTGCCTGATGTGATTGCAACTCACCACCACGAAGCCACGGCAGGCGTCAATGGGCTCATCCCGCTTGACAGGGCGAAGGGGAAATCGCATAACCTGTCATGAAACCGTTCTATCCTTTCGGATAAGGAGACGAGGCACGATGAGCAAACTGGTTCTCATTCGTCATGGCGAGTCGCAGTGGAATCTGGAAAACCGTTTCACCGGCTGGGTGGATGTCCCCCTCTCCCCGAAAGGCATCGAGGAAGCGAAGGCGGCAGGAAAAAAACTGGCGGGCTTCACATTCGACCGTGCCTTTTCATCTGTGTTGGCTCGCGCCAATGAAACGTTGCGCCTCGTCCTCGAAGGGATCGGACAGACCGGCATTCCCATCGAAAAAGACAAAGCGCTGAACGAGCGCATGTACGGAGAACTGCAGGGGCTCAACAAAGCCGAGACGGCCAAGAAGTTCGGGGATGAGCAGGTGAAAATCTGGCGCCGGAGCTATGATGTCCGACCGCCGGGCGGAGAAAGCCTGAAGGATACAGCCGAACGGGTGTTGCCCTACTACGACAGCCGCATCAAGCCCTACGTGCTCAAAGGAGAGACCATCCTCATCGCCGCCCACGGGAACAGCCTGCGAGCGTTGGTGATGCAGCTCGAGCAGCTGACCCGAGAGCAGGTCCTCGAACTCAACATTCCAACCGGAGCCCCCCTGCTCTATGAGCTCGACAACAACGGGAAGGTGTTGTCACATCGGTATCTCTAGCAGAGCATGACAAACTCGCGCTTAGATGCTCGCCGTCCATCGCAAGATTAGTCGTAGGCTGCTCAACACGGCCGTCGAGCAAAGCCGCAGCCAGCGAAGAGGCTCAACGTCCCCTCTGGGGAGGTTGAGCCTCTGAACATCGCGAGACCACCGCTCACGGACTTTTTCAACAGCCTACACGCACTGGCTCAGCAACTCCTGGTACTTATCCAGAGGCACCAGATCGGGCAGGAGCACGAGTAACTTCGGCCGATCCTCCGGCTGAATCAGACCCTGATTTTCGAGCAGATCTGAGATTTCCTCGGAGGCGGCGATGGCGCCGCCTTCGTAGTCCCCCACCGGCGCATAGAGCGCGCGCCGTTCTTCCATTTCGATCAGATAGTTCTCCCACTTCACCGACTCGAGCTTGAACGTCGCGGCCCAATCCGCCTGAATCAATTCCAGCACCCGCTGAAACAGTACTTCGCGGTACTTCCGTGGAATGTGGGCGTTGACGGCCGCATGAACCCAGTAGAGCGTGAACGAGAGGAGCTCCCGCGTCATCGTCTCCTCATGCTCTTCCTGGCCCTCAATGCCATATTCGCTCAACAGCTCAACCGAAACCCGGCGTGGAATCAGCTTGTACAAGGCGTCGGCGACTTCGGCCGGCGTCATGGCTCCTTTTGGCATACTCATCCTCCCGAAAGGGGTCCAAGCATACTGGAGGCCCGCGCGCGTTGACAACCCTGGATGGGACACCAACGCCGGGCGTCGATTGCTTGTCCGCCGGAAAGGCCTATGCTACATAAAGCCTCATCACCGCGAGATGGAGAACCATGACACCTATGCGACGTATTCGAGCGCTGCTCATCGGCCTCACCTTCCTCGGCATTCACTGGGTTGCACCGACCACAGCCGCAGAGGTGCAGGAACCACGCTGGGGCTTCAGCACCGATCTCGGCCTGTGGAGCGGCACCACCAACGACACCACCTTCGCGCTCGGCTTCGGACTCGATTACTACATGGACCAGAATTTTTCGTTCGGCGGGATGGCGCTCTTCACGCCGGTCGGGGACCTGACACAGATCGGCATCGCGGGAGTCGCGAAGTATCATCTTCGCCTGAATAGCGGATTCAATCTGGTGCCGTTCGCGGGACTAGGCATTCTCCACGCGGACCTCAACAGGGGCAACGGACCCACCAAAGTCGATCGCAACGACACGAGCCATTTCATTCCCCTGGGCATGTCACTGGAATATCAGGTCGGCCCCAAAATCGCCTTCTCGACCACCCTCATGGTCAACCTACACCACATCACCCTCTCGGCCCCGGTTCCTGACGACAACACCAGCGTCGCGTTGCTCTTCGGCATCCGCTGGGGGCCATAGCCTCAAGCCCCTCACACTCTGACCGATCTGACTGGGCGACAATTGACTGTCGGTTGGAAAACAGGGGGCTTCGGAGCAAGAATGGCCGGGTAATCAAGACCGCAGCAAAGCGAGGAGGCGAGGCGTACCCTTGCGGTACGTTGAGCCTCGGAGCGAGACGAGAACGAAGCTGGGGAACCGTTTCAGCGGCTGCCCTAGCGGATGTTCAAACGGGTCTTGTGGCAAGGCCGCAGCAAGTGAGGGCCCGAGGCGTACTTGAGCAGTACGGTGAGGGCCTGAGCGATGCGAGAACGCAGCCGCAAACCCGTTTCAACATCCGCTACGCGGCTTGGGCGGGACGCCACCGCAACCCCACATGCAACAATTCCTGCAGGAGGTCTTTGTAGGCGAGGTCGGCTTTTTCGGCCGAGTCGGCAAAATCTTCGCCGCTGGCGATCTGAGGATTGGGATTGGCTTCAAGCACGTACACGTTGCCGTCTTGATCCATCCGCATATCGATGCGAGCGTAGCCGCTCAGCCCCAATGCGCGATAGACGCGCTTGGCCAGATGCTGGATATGGTCGACGACGCCGTCCGGGAGGTTCCTCGCTTCGCACGAGCAGATGCCGTACTTGTCCTGGTATTTGCGGCTCCACTTTACCCGCTCCGTCGCGATGCGGCGGGCCTCCTCAGGCATCTTGTCCATCACGAGTTCCCAGACCGGAAACACTTGCAGATGCGCATTGCCCATGACCCCGACATACAGCTCTCGTCCTTCGATATAGCGCTCGACCAGGGCTCCGGTGCCGACATTGTCGTGGATGAAGGCCACCCGTTCCCGCAGTTTCTCATCGTCATCGACGATTGAGGCCTGCGAAATTCCGAGTGAAGCCTCTTCGCTGATCGACTTCACGATCAACGGGAAGGGCAGGTATTTGGGTCGCCGCACCATGCGATGCAAAGGCACCACCATGAACTCCGGGTACGGAATACGATGGTACGACATCACCTGCTTCGCCAACGCCTTGTCCCGCGCCAGCATGAGGCCGCGTGGATTGCAGCCGGTGTAGGGGATGCGCATCAACTCGAGGTAGGACACCACGTTCTGGTCGTAGACCGCCCGCCCGTCGAACTCCTCCAGCAAATTAAACGCGATATGGGGCTTCCAATCCTCGACGGCCGCACGAATCACTTCCAGATCGCTCTTGACCCCGAGCGGCTGCACCTCATGGCCGAGTTTCCGAAGGGTGGACACGACATCGTATTCGGTTTTCCAGGCCGCCCCTTCAAGGTGCTGTCCGTTCAGTTGGTCGGGAGGGACAAGATCTTTATGCATCAACACAAGCACGCGCAATCGTCTCATAGTGCCACCTTGTGCCGGCCGCTGTGCAGATAGTTCATGGTCTGCACCGTCAGGAGGATCGCAAAATCCAGCTTGGCCTGCTCTTTATGCTGGGTCAGGTGTAATTTCGACGCCTGACATCGTTCGATCATGCCTTCCAACACCTGATCGATGGTGTACTGATATTCGCCGGTCCATTCGGCGACCCGGCGGCGGATTTCTTTTCTCGTGCGACGGAGAAATTCGGCGGCGCTGGGATTTTTTGCGTAGGCCGGCACGTCGGAAAACAGCTTCTTTAAGTCGGTATCGTACGACGGCGTGCGGCCGATCCCGTAGTGCCTACGCTTCTCCTCGTAGTGATCCCGGAGGGTCTTATAGATGCGCGGGAGGGGATCCAGCAATTGCCGTCCGGTGACGACCGGTGTCGTACCCGCCAACTCGCCCATGAGTCGATCCATGAAATCCAGCTTCTTCATGACCGGCCAGCCTCGATACCGTTCCTTCCAGAGCGAGTGCGGATCCAGCCACACGGCAAAGGTTTCCGCGAAATCTTCATCCGGATGGCTCTGGGCATACCAGACATCCAGGTGGCGCACGAAACTCCGGCTATAGGGGCGCGGCGTGTAGTACTCGGGATAGGGCTGGGAGGAACGTCCGAAGAGTTTCTGGCGACGGCGACGACGACGGAGCAGGTAGGCGTTTTCAATGGCGTGACCGGCCTCGTGCCGGAGGATCCGCATGCACCAGTCCCTGGTGCCGCCTTCCACTTCCAACATCTGCGTCGCTTCCAGTTTTGCCAGCCGGGGATGCGCGAGATAAAACGGCACGGCAATGCCGGGCACACCGTCCGGCGTGAACCATTCGTCGGAGATCCAGAAGTGTGGCCGGAAGGTAAGCCTGCGCGCCTCCAACTCACGAGAGAGCTGCGCAATAGGCTCTTGATAGAAGGTCCCTTCCAGGCGCAGGTCCAGATCGCACATGCGCAGATCGAGGAGCTGTTCGTCGCTCCACTCCGCCCAAACCGGGGCGGGATCGGTCGCGCCGATGCCTTGTCCTCGATGATTCTTTGTCCGCCCCATCGTTCAACCACCAAAAAGCCCCGATCGGCGCCGTTTTGTTCTGTTTCAACTATAGCAGCTGATGGAAATTATGCAGGGCGGTCTCCCTTGACTAACGATGCGTCACTCAGGAAAAACCCTCGGACAGTGAGCCAGTCGAACCAGCCACCTCATTTTGGGACTGCAGGGAATGCCGGTTACGGATTACAGGGCGGGCAGACGATCGAGCAGATGAGGCACTCCATCCCAGATGTGGTCGATGACCAAACGCAGATAAACACGTGATGGATCCGGCTGATCCCTCCAGTCTGGGATGATCTCATGCACGTCCAGAATCGGCTGATCGATTCCATAACATACGTGATTGAAGAGAGGGACCTCCCGTCCGAATTCCCCGCGAATCCATGCCTGATGGTTCCTGCCCATGGCCACAATGACAGTCGTAGCCTCGATCAAGTCGCGCGTCAGTTTCCGCTGACGGTGGCGGGATGGATCGACCCCCTTCTCAAGAAGGCCGGCCAGGACCACGGGATGGATCTCCTGCGGTGACGCCTCGATGCCGGCAGAGCCGATGAGGTACCCGGCCCGTGAGCCGAGGTGAGCCTTCAACGCATATTCAGCCACGAGGCTTCTGAAAATATTGCCCGAGCACACGAAGAGAATCGACGTCATCGCCTCAACCCGTCAGTCTGAATGCCCCCGGCAACGACTATCCCAATCACGGCCCCGGTTGCGCTACAATGCCGGGCCATGCAGCCTACAATGATGCCGACATCCGCAAGCCCCGTGCAGCCGACCAGACCTTCCGACGAGATCGAACGCATGCAAACCCGCCTTTGTCGCCTGGTGGGACAAGCCATTGCCGACTACCGCATGATCGAAGACGGCGACAAGGTCATGGTGTGTCTTTCCGGCGGGAAAGACAGTCATGGCCTCCTGGAGATCCTCTTGTCGATCCGCAGTCGCGCGCCGATTCATTTCGACATCATTGCCGTCAACCTGGATCAGAAGCAACCGGGGTTCCCCGCCCATGTCCTTCCGGAGTACCTGACCAGGCGCGGCGTGCCCTTCCATATCGAAACGCGCGATACCTACTCCATCGTCAAACGCCTCATCCCCGAAGGCCAAACCACCTGTTCACTCTGCTCGCGCCTCCGGCGCGGCCATCTCTACCGGCTGGCCACGGAACTGGGCGCCACGAAGATTGCCCTTGGCCATCACCGCAACGACATCCTGGAAACACTGCTGCTGAATCTGTTGTTCACCGGCAAGATGAAGGCCATGCCGCCCAAGCTGCGCGCCAAGAGCGGACGCCATGTGGTCATCCGCCCCCTGGCTTATGTGAAGGAAGCCGATCTGGCACGGTACGCCGCCTTGCTCCAGTTTCCGATCATCCCCTGCGACCTCTGCGGCTCACAGGAGGACCTCAAGCGGAAACAGGTCAAGGCCCTCCTGCAGGACTGGGATCAACGGTTTCCCGGCTCCAACGACAGCATGTTTGCCGCCCTCGGCAATATTGCACCGTCGCTGCTCTTGGATCGAACCCTGTTCGACTTCTCATCCCTCAAGGCAGACGCCTCCCCGACAGACCCGGCCGCGAGTGACGCTGAAGACGATTTGCTCTAGCCTGACGCGCTGCTGCTTAGAGCAGGCAGTGGAAAATCCCGGTTGGCATACGAAAACTCAGATGGTCCACACCGAGTGGCATAGCAGAATACCCCGCAGGATGCGAACCATCACTGGAAGGAATCGCCGGAACAGTACCGGAGTCAGACACGCTGGCGGAGATGGGTGCGACGGCCGCAGCGCAAGCACCGATAGGGATAGTAGCCGATCAGGAAGAAGAAAAAATCCAACAGGCCTTGGCGGCGGGAACGCTTCGTATACCCTGAACATTTGCCGCAATACGACATCTTACACTCTCACGTGGTGAACATCCGGCCCACTGCTTCCAATGGCCTTGATTTTGGAAGGAAATATCCTACTGAAACATCCTAGGGCCATGCAAGTCTAGTTTGCACGACGTGCCCGTCGTTACTCGGCTACGGCATTCATCTCAATGTGACACGATCCCGGTTGCTCGATCAGTGCGCAGACGTGCCAGGCACGGCAGTGTGCCGGACTTCGCCCGGCTAGGCTCGACGGCGGAGACGAAACCGGTAGACGCAAATGGTGCAGCGAAATGGATAAAACCCGATGAGATGCATAAAAAAATCCCGCCAACCATGACGGGTCACTCGCTTGGCCTCACCTGAACACATCGGACAATAGACCATGGACTGTTGCGGCGCGCCTTTCTCCGTCGCATCGGGTAAGATGACCGAGGTGCGCGGGAACGTGAGTGTGAATCAGTTTGCTACGGGGACGCAAGTCCCATCGAAGGAGGCCGGCGAGTGACATGAAGCGGTCCACACCATCCCGCCGGCCTGGAGCCGAACCCCCGCTCTGGTCGATCGCGGCCGCAGCCGGCGTGATTATCCTCACCCCGATGTTGCTGTATTCCCTTGCGCCGGAAGGGCCGATTCGCGAGGGTGATACCGTCTTCTCCAGCGGAGCCCACAAGGTATCGCTCTTTGAACCTGACCGCTACCGGCAGGCCGGCTACGAGGCGACCTGCATGCTCGATCCGAAAGACCCGCTCATTGTGACCCATTCTCCCTCAGAAGATGAGTCGGGCGAGGTAATCATCGCCCAGGTCCAAGGCAAAAGCACGATCGAGTGGCCGTTTTGCCCGCCGCAAGCGGAACTTCTCGTCAAACGATACCACATCACTCAACAGCCCAGCATCCTTCAGGACATTCGGGACGGACTGCTGCGCCTGTTCAAACCTTCGTAGCGACAGAACCCTCCTCGCCCGGCGTTAGGCTTTGAGCAACGACGCATAGCGCTGACGAAACTTGGCCACTTTGGGCCCGACGACGTAGGCGCAGTACCCCTCAAACGGATTCCGTGCAAAATATTCCTGGTGATAGGCTTCGGCCTCGTACCACTGACTCGCCGGCACCACTTCGGTCACAATCGGATTGGGATAGACGCCCTCCCGCGTGACGGCAGCCATCACTTCCTGAGCAATCTGCTGTTGCTCCGGGGAGTGATAAAAGATGCCGGATCGATACTGCGTTCCGATGTCGTTGCCCTGCCGATTGCGCGTCGTCGGATCATGAATCACGAAAAATACGTTCAAGAGATCACGAAACGTCACCAGCCGCGGATCGAAGGTGATCCGCACGGCCTCCGCATGCCCCGTGTGCCCGCTACACACCTGTTCATATGTAGGGGCATCCACCTGCCCGCCGATATATCCCGACTCGACCGACTGCACCCCTTTCACCTGGTCGTATACGGCTTCAAGACACCAAAAACAGCCCCCTGCCAATGTGGCGATGTCCATCGTTTCCTGCCCCATGTCCCACCTCGTCGTTGACTCGCACCGGCAGGCTAGGCCTGCCCTCCATTCCACCACTCCCGCCCTTCACGCTTCAACAACGCCTCTGCCTCCGGTGGCCCCCAGCTTCCACTCGGGTAATTCGGAAACGCCGCCGGTCCGGGAAGGGACTTCCACACGTCGAGAATCGTTTGTACGACCGCCCACCCCAGTTCGATATTGTCGGCGCGCTGGAACAGCGTGGCGTCCCCGGCCATGGCATCGTGCAGCAGCGTCTCGTACCCGGTGTGCGGGGCATTGCCGAAATAGTCGGCATACTGGAAGTCCATGTCCACCGTACCGACCCGCACGGTCGGTCCCGGCACCTTGGCATCGAAACGCAGGGAAATGCCTTCATCAGGCTGGATGCGGATCACGAGCACGTTCGGAACCAATCGATCCACCTGAGTTTTTCTAAACAACATGAACGGCGCCCGCTTAAACTGCACCACAATCTCCGTCAACCGCCTGGTCATCCGCTTTCCGGTCCGGAGATAAAACGGCACCCCGGCCCAGCGCCAGTTATCGATGAAGAGCTTCATCGCCATGTAGGTCTCAGTCATCGACTCAGACGCCACATGCGGCTCCGACCGATACCCCATGACCGCCTTCCCGTCGGACGTGCCCGGGCCATATTGCCCGAACGCGACGAACCGCAGCACGTCCAGCGAACTCAGCGGGACGACCCCACGCAACACCTTGGCCTTTTCGTCGCGTACGGCATCGGCGGCAAAGGAGTTGGGCGGTTCCATCGCCAGAAAGCAGAGCAGTTGCAGCAAGTGATTCGGCACCATATCCCGCAACGCGCCGGCCTGTTCATAATACCGGCCCCGATGCTCCACCCCGAGACTCTCCGCCACGGTGATTTGCACATGGTCGATGTACTGGCGATTCCAGACCGGCTCGAAGATGCCGTTGGCAAATCGGAAGACCAGAATATTCTGCACCGTCTCTTTCCCGAGATAGTGATCGATCCGGTAAATCTGCCGTTCATGCAAGACCCGTTGGAGCTCGTGATTCAGCGCCCGCGCCGATTCCAGGTCGTGTCCGAACGGTTTTTCGATGACGACCCGACGCCAAGCGCTCTCACGTTCGACCGTCAGACCATACTCTCCCAGATGCGTCACGATTTGACCGAACAGACCGGGAATGGTGGCCATGTAAAAAATATAGTTGCCCCGGGTACCCGCGGACGCATCGACCTGCTGCAGCAACTCGTTCAGCCGTCGATACGTGGCGCCTTCCTGGAAATCCCCGGCCAGGTAATGCACGTGCTCCGACAACGCCTGCCAGACCGATCGGTCCACGGTCGCCGGCAGATAGTCGCCCATCACCCGATCCAACTTCTCGCGAAACTCCGCCGTCGTCATCTCCGGACGGTCCAACCCTACGATCGCGAACCCTTCCGGCAAAAAATGGCCGGCCATAAGATTGTAGACCGCCGGAATCAGTTTCCGCTTCGCCAGGTCGCCATCGATCCCGAAGATGACCATGACGCAAGGAGTGCGCAGCTGGGGGAGGTCCATCAGAGGTTCCGCGCTCATCGTTTCGGCCGTTCCATCAGCATAGGGGCATCCTGCCTGATCCCTCCCACAACCGCAACCTCCTCACCGGGCCCATGACGGTTCTTCCATTTGAGTAGGCGCCCGGTCTGCCCCGTGATACTCATGGAAGGGACGACACACCCGACAACCGAACAGGCGCCCCCACCATGCCGCTGCCATCTCCGTTGTTACCTGCGCCTCCTATCCGAGTCCCGCTTCGTAGAGTGAGACAGTGGTGCACCTTCGCCGCACTCTGTGGCATGCTCGCCGTGATGGCTGGCGCCGGATTCGTGAGCGGCACGACGCCTCAGCTCACTCCCCGGGACGTGCACATCGAAGTGCCGGCCGATAGTCTCTTCGGCTCCCTGCCGGTCAACCGGAGTCTGACGGTTTCGATTCATGTCCCGGAACCAACGATTCTTCGAGGGGACACACTCGTCGCCGTCTTTGAAACTCCGTCCTCCGCGCCCTACGTGGTTCCGCTGGAAATCGATCGCTCCCGGCATCACTATTCCGCCACCGTCGACCTCGGTCGGCTATCAGGCACCATGGGCACTCCCCCGAAAGCGACCGCCCTTCAGGTCCTCATCGGCCACCGACAGGGGTTACACGTTGAACCCCTTGTGCGCCGCACGGTCGTCGTGACCCTTGCGATTCCTGGATACGCCGATCACCGGTCAGCCCGAGCGGATTTCGCCAACCACATGGCCAATGGTTCAGGGCCGCTTCGACATCAATCCGCGGACCTGGCGTTACTGGACGAACGAGTCGACGAAGAGGAATTGGTCGGGACCGGGGGACTGCCACAGCAGGAAGGCTATTGGAAGATGCTGCAGGGACTGATCCACAAAGGGATGCCGGATGGAGCGGCCACTCGGCGCGGGGGAGAGATCGGCAGGATGCCGGGCATCGGGTTTCGACTGTATGCCAACGGCGAGGCTCAGTTGATCGAGGTCGAACGTAGTTCAGGAGATGTGGAACTCGATCAGGCGGCAGTCCTGGCCGTCGTCAACGCCCACCCCTTTCCCCCGTTTCCGCCCGGAACCAGCGACACCCACGTCGATGTGCATGTCGAGATTCCAGGAATTCCCCGTTAGAACGGCACCGGGCCTCACCGGTCCCCGGACGCGCTAATTGTTGTGCGTCCGCTTCAGCCAGTCGATAAAGCGCTGGAGTCTCGTATGCTCCTCGTCATGCAGGTGCACAAACACCAATCCAAAGCCTGTGGCATTCGTCCAGCGCACCTCGGCGACCTCGACCGTCATGGGCTCATACGGAGCCGGGAACTCGACATGGAGAGAGAGACAGGCTCGTGCGGGGAGCGACTCCTCGCTCACAACATGACAACCTTCATTGGACAGACTGGTAACCAACCCGCTCCCGGCAATGGCCTTACCCGAAAACGTGAGCGGCACTTCGATTTCATAGCGGGGACTATCGCGACGCTCCACATGTGCCTTTCGAAAGATGAGTGATCTGGACTCGATCCATAAATTGCCCGGAAATGGATACGCTGTTCCGCTTCCGAAATCAACCTTGCTGACCCGGGGTAACACGAGTCTGCACACCGGCCCTGTTGCCGCCCGTGTCCTCGACGACCAGCCGGTCGGCGTATCGTTTAGGATACGAGTCCGTATCTCTTGTGACAGCCTGAACCACCCTGCCCATCGCTGAAACAATCAAGCACCCCTGAACCACCGGGACATCCGGTCCGGCATGCCGCCCACTCCCTGAAAGCCGGTGCCTGCTTCGGCTGGCATGAGGGTTGCTCAATACAACAGTAACAAGTAGCTCGCTCGACCCGAATTGGAGCCTCAAAAGGAGCGTCTCATGGAGCACTTATCGGAGATTGTGATTACCGTCGTGGCCTTCGCCGCCTTGATCGGGCAGTGGATGACAGACCTCCGCACCATGCCGAACAGGAACCGCCCCACAAGCCCCGATGAGCGGTGAGGCCGCTTTCCATCACCACGCCACACCTCAGATGCCAGGACGATACACCAGGCTCTTCGCCACCCCGATCGCGCCCCCTCACAGACCCGCCGACAGGATTCTGGCTAGCATTGCCCTTGTCCTCATCCCTTTCCCCGTGAGCAGCCCCCTGTTGCTGTGGCTGACAGGCCGGCGCCATTTCTCCGACAATCCTGACCTGCCACCCCCTCACCACGACCGGACATCCTGACCCGGACTATTCATGAATGCGATCACGAGGCGTTCGAGAGGGAAGCCCGCCAAGGCTGCTCGCACGTAAGACCGACGCAGGCGTACTTGCAGTGCATTGAGGAGGCCGAACGAGAACAGCCTCGCCGGGCGAGAGGATCGGACGCCGGAGCAGGAATTCATGGCTCGTCCTGGTTAAGGGTTTTCCCGTCTCCCCGGATTCCCGGGGGATATTTCTGAGCAGTCCGGCTAAAGTTCAGGAAAAACCCTGCCGAAAAGGTCCATACGCCCTCAGGAACGAGGGCCAAGGCAAGGAGGCCTTACCATGGACATGGATCTTCGTTCATCCACTCGGGTCGCAGTGACCTACCCTGTTCGCCTGTCGGGCGACTCGATGATCGGCCAGGGAACCCTCATCAACCTCTCCGGACCTGGCTGCGCGGTTGAAACCACGCTTCCCGTCCAACCGGGCGATTACCTCGAACTCCATGTGATGGCACCGGACCAGGCGCGACCGCTCACGGTAGGCCTCGCAAAAGTGCGCTGGGCCACCGAGAAAAAAGCCGGCATCGAATTTATCCGGGTGCGTCGGGATGAGCAGAGCCGCCTGCAACGCCTGATCGGCCAGGTGCTCGAAGAGTCGGCCATGGAAGCCAACACGAACGGTCGCGAACTGACCGCTGCCTAATCAGCAGACACCGACGCGACGCAGTGAAGTGCACGACAAGGTAAGACGCCGGGAGATCCGGGGGATACAGCTCAGTGCCCTGCCGGATCCTTGGCGGGATTGGCCATCCGCTTGACGATAATTTTCCGGCCTACGGTCATGAGGGTGAACGACGTCGCAAACGCGATCGGAACGAAGATCGCCGTCGCCACATTCGCATTCTTCAGCCAGCCCATCTCGTAACAGGCCTTCAGCACGTAACTTCCCAAGCCTGTCAGGTAGTAGGTGATCACGATCACGGAGAGACTCTCCACCGTGCGCTGCAGGATCGCCTGAGCCCGCGTGGTGGAGTCCACGCTGATCAGCAGCTTCATGTTCTGATCCTGCAATTGGATATTCTGCTCCTGCAGCCGCAGCTCGATATGTGTCCGAAGCACGGCCACCGTCGCCTCAAAATCCTTCTCCATGGCATCGATACGCCGGAGCAATTGCTGGTAGCCCTCGGTGACGCCGGTGATTTTCCAGCTCACATACTCTGAAATCTGCCGGAGCGGCGGGTAGGGTCGCTCCTGCAACGCCGCGAGGTTGCTCTGCACGATGCGGTCGTACGGCACCGAGGCGGAGAGCCTGTACCGCATCGACTCCGCCAACCGGCTCACCTGCAACAGGTCCTGGGTCAGGACCGTCAGCCATTTCTGCATGGTCGGCGGGGTCGTTCCGCCGAGCTGCTCGATCAAGACAGCCCGCTGATAAAGATGTCGTTGTTCATAGTCATGGATTTGATCGACGGCGCGTGAAAACGCTTTCATCGGCAACATGACGAGGTGGTAGTAGTTCTCGATGGCGACGATCGTGTCCACGATTTTGGCGACCTGCTGCCGAAGCGCTTGCTCGGAGGTTGAGCAGATCAGATACCGTTCCCGGTCGAACTCGTCCGGCGTGAAACTCGTGACCGCCACGATCTCGTCGCCCAAGATACGGCTGCCATAGACCATGGCGCCGGGGAGTCGCGCCGGGAGTTCCTGTTCGAGCGGCAGCTCCTGCGGCAGAAACAGCAGGTCGAGCGCATTCACGCGGATGCCGAGCGGGCACAGCGGCATCATGTAGCCGGGAAACGTGATCGGCCCGAAATCGAGCGGGGTGGTCGCGTCACGGACGACATGCCACACCTGGTAACTGTAATACTCCGTGTGGGCTTCCCACACGACGACGAGACGGTCGCCGTTGGCCGCGACTTTGAACCCGTAGCCGAACCGGTCTTCGATGGCCCCTTCGGAAATCTCCAGGGCCTGCAACAGATGCTGGAACTCCCGGCGGCTATTGGGGCGTTCCACCGGCGGGTTGGCCATCCGATACGCCACATGGTGAATATGGGCCGGAACACCAAGCCACTGCGGGAGATACTGTTTATTGGATTGATGGATCCGGTTCAAAAATCCCGGCGGGCGGGAATCGGTTCCGGAAGGCTCCACGTGATCCGTCATAACACCCGGCGCTCCGAATGAAACCGACAGAAGGCGCGTCTTACATCCAACCCCATCAGACCTGCATCAGAACAGAGCGGATACCGCAGCCATTCACCGCGGCGGCGGCAGGGGCCACCGCCACTACTCATCTTCCTCTTCAATGTCTTCAATACCCTCGTAGCTGACATCCCCTTCATGAATGGACGTCGCCATCTTTTCACAAGCCGACTCAATGATCTCTTCAGCCTCTTCGGGGGAATCGGCTGAAATCAAAAACTTCACGGTAATTCCAAAGCGCTGGTTCACAATCGTACTCCTTCGGCGAATGAGGGGACAGAAAGTCTGTCACCTGCTGTGGCTCAATACCATAAGCTCCCGCGTATTGTCACCCTTCTGTCGTAGGCCGTGGAAACCGGACAGGTTCGACCGGGTCCCTTCACCCGCCGGAAACTGGGCCGACAGCTCTCGGCGGAAACCCGTGCAACTGTCTCAGCCGTATGAGAAGCAGATCCTATCGCGATGGAGAAAGAGGGGGAATCGGGGGCAGGAAGGGAAGATCGAAAGGGATACGCGCCGGCGGAAACCTGGTCCCGACGCCCACTCACGGGAAGGCGCCGGGACCGCTCGATTATTTGCGCAGCAGCATGTGGCCGCGACGATTCTGTTGATGGCAGGCTTCGTCGTGGTCGGCACAGAACGGGCGATCCTTGCCATACGAGACAATCGCCACCTGCTTCGCATTGACGCCCAGATCGACCAGGAAGCTCTTCGCCGCCTTGGCTCGTTTTTCACCGAGCACCAGGTTGTAATCGTGGGTCCCACGCTCATCGCAGTGCCCGGAGATCTTGAGGAGCGCCTTGGGATTCTCCTTGAGCCAATCGGCATTGGTGGTCAGCGACGTCACGCCGTCGTTGTCCGACACGCTGTACCGGTCATATCCGTAGAACACGTCCTTGAGCCCGGCTTCCATGGCCGCGGCCTCCTCGCGACGAATTTCGGCATACCACTTCTCATCACGATCGACCGGCATCAGCATATTCCCGATGTTGCTCCGGCTGAGTCGCTCTTCCCCGGAAATCTGGCCGTTCACCAGCGGCGAGAAGCCTCGCAGCTTCCCTCCCTCCGGCTCGCTCATCCCGTCTTCCCGGCCGAGGGAAGGATACTGTCCATCTCGCGCACCGTCGCGCTTCGCATACTCGCTTCCGGAACGGCCCTCCTGAGACATGGACTGGTCATCGGAGCCCGACTGAAACCACTTCATATTGCTACAGCCTGGTGCCGCCAACAGAACCATTGCCATTCCGCTCATCATCAGTTGCGATGCGCCACGGTACTTCATGAACCTTACTCCTTCACGCTGGGGTGTAACGTCTGCCTGACGTTACAAATATAGCACCGGCATAAAATTCCTCAGGATTCCGCATGCGCGTGCCATAAATCATCGTCATTTCCTACAGTTATCTACCAGAATCCGGACGACACGCACCCGTGACACCTATAAGAAATCGCATATTTTCAGGCATTCTGAGCGACAATCGTGCGGAGCGTGACCAACAACGCAGAAACATGACCTGTGAGGAGGAGCAAGGGATGAACTGAAGACACCAGGAGACTATGAAGGCGTGAAGGTGAGAGGAAGATGTCTGTGCTGTTTGGTGCGCCCGGAGGGACTTGAACCCCCAACCCTCGGATCCGAAGGCGCACAAAGCACTTTAGAGACAGACAGCGATCAAGGAGGACAGATGGATATGTTCTCTTTATAGATCAATGCTTTTCACCACAGTTCATGCAGATCAATGACGACTGACGTATACCTGCAATCGTGACTACAACCGGGACCGAACCGTGACCAAAACCGGGACCAGATTTTCCTAACAAATGAGAGACGATCTGGCACATTCACTCGAACAGATCAGCGTGGGAGCCGGTACGTTCCAGGTAAAGGAATTCATCATCCGTTCGATAAATCAGTAGCCAGTCTGGGGCAATGTGACATTCGCGGTGATGCTTCCAATTCCCAGAAAGGGCATGATCTCTGTTTCTGACAGGCAGAACTTTTTGGAATTGTAGGAGATCAATGATGTCCTCGAGCTCATCGATGTCCTGTCCTCGTTTTTTGGCTAACTTAAGGTCTTTGAGAAAACGGCTGGTGGGTTTGATGGTGAGCAAGGCTATACGCCCGTCTGGTTTCTAAGGGCGCGGAAGGTCTTAAAGGAGGGAAGTTTCTCCGGCTTGTTGGTTTCGTCAAAGGCAGCAATGGTCGTGGCATTTGGAATGGTGAGGGGGAAGGGAATACCTTGATGGAGTTCAACCTGAGCATAAAAAATCCGTATGGCTTCTGCCTCACTAATCCCCAGGCGATCGAAGATTTTCACGGCTCTCTTTTTAAGGCCGATATCGATACGGGCATTAATACGGTCTGACATGGACAGATGCGACGCTTTCCTCATGTTTCACATTGTACGCCATTTGTCGCACAAGTCAATCATCTGTCAGAACAATCGCACCTTCCCCCAGAAACGAGACCATTGGCCAAGACGACGTAAAAAGTGCCCTAGAGCCTGACGGCGATCAGGGAAGGCAGATGGATACTTTCTCCTTATAGAACAAAGGTTTTACCTTCAACCGATAAGGATCAGTGGTGATGGGGCATACCCGCATTCGTGCCCCAAACCCGGGACCAGATTTTCCTCGAAAACGAGACACGGTCTTGAGTCGAAACACGATACGCCTCCCAGGTCTGCATCCCCGTCGGACGATCGAGTTTGCGTTACGTCGCCATGTACAAGCTACTTCCTAACGCAGCCCTACACCTATTGGGTACAAGTAGGTTACCGGCATGTCGTCTGGACGGAATTCTCAATTGTATATGAGGAGCATTGCACGGGCGTTTGGTTTTTCTGAGGTACAGATAAAGCTGACCACATAGTAGCAAGTGCTGCCGATTGAGAAGCTGTGGCTTGAGCATTCTGTGCTCTGACGGCTTGGACCTGAAGAGCAAACTGAAGGTCTTTATCGAAATCAGGAGAGTTCATATTCCGCGACATATTAAAAGTGTAATTACCATCAGGTTCGCCGCAGTGCTGCAAGACCGGCACCTCTGTTATTGCCCCACTAGCCCACCTTGCAGTGAATCCCTGAAGTTGAAAGCAGCCCTTTTCATCTCGCTTAAGCGATTGCTTATCCCAGAATGCGGTAACAGGCACAATTCCTGACACTCCCGAATTGCCAGACGTGATATAAGCGCCGTCAGGAGTAGATGTAACGGTGACGGTGACACCTGGAGTCGCGCAACCCAAGAGAGTTGCCACTAAAGCAGAGGCAAAAATCTTTCCTATCACAAGTGGCTCCTCCTGCGACACTGAGAATACTTCAGTTCCCTATACCTACCCATATCTCGGAGATACTAAATGAAGTTCACAGTGGTTAAAAGTCTAGAGAAACAGAAGCCGCTCGCTCTCTATCCCGACGTATCCGAGCTAGAAATGCATGCAATAGGAAAAATGACAGTGTCATGGGCCCTCCTTGAGGCTCAACTCATAAGAACAACCCTCGAACTAGCGGAACATGGTTGTTACGACCTACCACCAGACTTTCTGGTAAACAGCAGCCTGCGCAAAACGCTCAATGAATTGAAGAGGCTGATTAGCATTACCAAAAAACCTGTGAAGGTGAAGGGTTTTTTTGTAAGCGTACTAAAGAGAGTTAACAATCTCAAAATGCAGCGGCATATCCTAACTCACGGAATTCTTACATGGTCGATTGACAACCCACAACGCATCAGAGTGCAAACTCCTAAGGCGAAGCAGCCACAACACTTTGATGTAGATAAAATTAGAATCCTGGCTCAAAAGATAGCCGAACTTAATTTCGAACTGATGTATCCCGGTGGGGAAAAGAAATTTTTAACAGACAAAATTAGAGATGGATCCAGCATTAGTAGAAAATACGCACTGTTTGCAAAAAGCTGGACAAGTTCTGGTCCTAAAACGAAAAGTCAGAAAAGTTAGCCAGTCAACGACTTGCGATCTGGATATGAAGCCGATGGAGTAAGCAGCAATGAGCAGAGAATCACTATGCTGCGCGACGGCTTTACGAGTGCGATCTTAAGAAAGCTTAGTGGGGTTCTTGTCCCATGGAGTCGATCCAACCATGTGTGTATATACTCAGGGAGGCATCGGGTTCTGTTTTTTCTGTTACCGTGAACTCCATGATCGTTGGCACTTGATACTGGCCCTCTTGGGGTAGCCATAAATTAGGAACAGCTACGGGCACTTTGTTATTTGCAGTTGTTGAGAACGATGAAATGCTTTGAGCGCCCTTTATTCTAACCTTCCCGCTAATGCGCCCTTTATCCGAAGTAAAGAACAATAGCAAATAATCTGCAACACCCTGCGGAACATTTCTCATTTCCACTTCCATCCAAGTTTCTGCTTTGACTTTCAGTGCCTGGAAAATGAGTTCCGTTTTATCGCTAATATGAGAGGTATTAACTTCCAACTCTCTGATCTGTGCTTTCAGTTCGTCTTGAACCTTACTTGAGTTCCGTTTGTTCTCTTCCTCTTCAACTTTCCCATAGTAGTAGGAGCCAAAACCCCCGATTGCACTCAGAAGCACTCCAACAAACAGCACAAGTTGACTAATAGTCTGTAGTGTCATTTTTGGTTGTGATGCCTAAAATTTGAGTTCCGCTGCAAACTTTTGCCCGTCCGCAGAAATATAGGAAGCTCGGATTTGCGGCAGATCATAGAGCGATTCTTGCTCTGCATCAATGACTTGTTTACATCCCACTCCTATCCAACTCGGAATCTGTCAAGGTTATAAGCCCCGTGTAGATCGCTAGGTCCTTCAAGGCTTCTGCGAGCACGAGCGAAATGGTTCGGCCGGTGAGTCGAAGGGAAGTATTGTCCTACTTTGACCATATAGATCAAGTGAAGCGGGGGCTGCGCCCCCGATCCCCCCGGCCGTCCGGTCCAGTGGTCCGGAACGGCCGGGCGGCCTCGTTGGGCGGAGTCTTTGTGTTCCTAATCTCCCCATGGTTTCAGTATTCCCCTTCTCTTCTCTGTCTTTGTAAGCAACGATCCAACAGAACGGCGGCCAAGCTGACGCATCGTCGCCTCGCATAAGGACGGAGCATCGTTCCCTCTCACCCGTGAGGGATAGTGGACGGGTGACAGGGAGAGATTGATTAGAGCGTGTCACCGTCGCCCCGAGAGCCCCGCACAGTCGATACAGAGCCAGATTTCGCATGTGACATCATGCTCCCTATAACAAAACCGCACCCATGCCCGTTCGAATTGGCAGAACTCGCAGAGCCGTTCCTTCGTATGCTCAGGACAGAGCCAGGCTTTGCGCGCACGATCATACGTGGTCGCTTCCCGTCCGCAACAAGCTGGACCAAAAAGACTCGGCAGCTTGAGATCGCATCGATGCCAGATCATCCTCACACCTCCTGATAGACGAGCCCCTTTCCCAGCACCAACTGCAGAATGGTCCCGCTAAACCAAATGGGATGCCCCGAGAGCAGATCCTCCCAGGTCTTGATAAAAACGATCCTCGGGATTTCGATCTCCCCTCTGATCCGGCGATAGGCGTTCCTGGTGGACCATTGATGCCGCATCTCTTCCCACAGTCGGCTGATGGGAAAGCCAAGCGAGCGTTTCCAGGACCAACACATATTCACGTAGCCGCATTGATCCTGAACATATTGACTGATGACATAGCGACTCAGACGGTTCCGGGAACGATGACTGGGCTGATAGGCCTTGATCCAGACGACCGGAGCGCCGTGCAGGGCCTGCCATTGGGCCGAGAGCCATTCCTGGGAGATCCAGAACCGGCGAGCGCGCTCCCCATCAGGCACCCGCCAGGCCCAGAAAATATGGAGCACGCCATGCCCTTCTTCCGTCCGGACCTGGTAATACTCCAGGCCTTGAAAGCCAAGCTGGCGTTCAATCCGTTGACGGAGTTGTTTGTGGTGATAAGTGAGCTTTTCCGCGTCCCCGCCTTCTGCCGTGGAGAGCGTGACCCACAGGACTTGGAATTGGTGGCATTCCCAGAACCAGAGCAGTGACCGTACCCGGTGATAGCCCCGCTTTTGCTTCCTGGTCCATTCGCCGGCGACAGCCTCCCGCCGGAACTCCTTCCAGCGGCTCATCGGGCACCTTCCGCCTGGGAAATCACCGGCCTCAGGCCGGCAGCCAGAATCCGTTCCAGTTCCTCAATGGGAATCCGTACGGCGCGGACCGACGGCTTCACATAAGCGATCTGCCGTTTCAGGATGTATTTCCTGATCGTGCTTTCCTTGAGCCCTAACCGATTGGCTGCCTCTCGAATGGTGATCAATTTTGTACTGACCATCGGACACCTCCTTGAAACAATGGTTGTGAAGAGTCACGCTTATTTATTTTTACGCGTGATGACTCTTGACAGCCATTAGCAGTGAGGAAGTACACTTGCCAAACAAATTCAGGTGGCGACGCCCCTTCAGCACGACACTTTTTTCAGTGGTGTTGGGATCAGGAAAATTGAGAGGGTTCGGCATGAAAAAGGAGCAGAAGGCATGAGCGCACAGGGGAAAGCTGAGCAAGACTTCCAACAGGAGTACCAGAAAGCCATCGAGCGCATTCGCACGATGACGGATGGCGCCGTCGGGTGGGTTCTCACGTTCCTGCAAACGAACCTCGAAGCCCTGACACCGACGGAGTGGACGCTGGTGGCGTTTGAAGTCGCGGCCTTTGTCGATGAGACGGGGGAGCGATTCGGCGGGATGGTCGCCCCGGAAAGTGGCTGGAGCGTGGAAGGAGTGCCCAACGCGAAGAACTATCAGACGATACCCAGTCGCAAAGAAGCCCAGGACATTCAGGCCACAGTCCTGGAGCAGTTAGAACTCTACTGGCACGAAGGTTACACCGCCTTCACCTTTCCGCAGATGACACTGGTCGTGGTATCGCCCGGCGAGGGCTCTGACGAGGCCGGGACAATCTTCGTGAGCGCGAAACGCAAGGCCAAGGAGTTTGAGTACCGCTTTGTACACCTCCTGGCCCAGTCGGGAGACTACATTCGACGCTGTCCGGAATGCGCCAAGATCTATTTAGCCATCAGACGCGACCAGCTATACTGTCAACCGCGCTGCCAAAACCGAGTCGCGGCGAGAAAGTGGCGCGAGGCCCAGAAGACCGGGGAGCGAAAGGAGAGCCACCGTGGCACGAAAAGACGGAAAGGATAGAGGCATCACCCAGCGAAAGGGTCGTAAAGGCTGGTGGGTGCGTCTGTATGACAATGGACGGGAGCGCTGGCATCGCTGTGATACCAAATCACAGGCCAAAGCATTGTATGGACGGCTGAAGGCCGATATTCGGGAAGGGACCTATTTCCCGGAGAAATTTGCACCGAGGAAGGACATCACGCTTAGGGCCTGGATAAAGCGCTATCTAGAAGGGACTGTGAACCGCAACAAGGCTGGCGAAGTACTCTACGGCCGGCGCTGGTCCCTGCTTATCGGGAGTCGCCTCGTCACCCAGATTACGGTCGATGATCTTCGGCGGATTCAAGCCAGAATGCGGGCTAAGATGAAGGTGAATACGAAGGAACCGCAACGGCTGTGGGCGGATGCCACGATCAACAGACATTTTGCCTTCCTTCGCCATGTGCTGATGCTAGCGGTCAAAGATAACAAGCTGACCAAGAACCCGGTCTCCAGCCTCAAGTTCTTTCCTGAAGCCAACCGAACGCGGTTCCTGACAAGTGAAGAACTGGACCGATTGAGGGGCGTGATGGCCCCGGATGACTGGAAATTAGTGGCCTTTGCCATCGAGACCGGGTTGAGACGAGGGGAACAGTTCTCGCTGCGCTGGAACCAGGTCGATCTGGAGAACGAGGTTCTGACCTTGCCTATGCCAAAAGGAGGCAAAACCCGGCATGTACCCTTGAGCGAAGGAGCCAAGACCATTCTGAGATCATTTGACTCGTTTCTTCGGTCGGCTTGGGTATTCCCAGGCTTAAAGGACGTGGCGCACCCTATGGATAGCCGGGCTTTCCTTCGGCGTTCGTTTGAGCCTGGCCTGAGGCGAGCGGGGATCGAGGGGGCCTGTTGGCACTCTCTCCGACATACCGCAGCCAGCCGCCGGGTGATGGCAGGGGTCGATCTAGTATCGGTGAAGGAAATCCTCGGTCACCGTGATATTGAGACGACAATGCGGTATGCCCATCTTGCACCAGGACATCTTCGGGAGGCCGTGAACCGAGGGGGTCTAACTGGAACCGTGACCAAAACCGTGACCGAAGAAGAGGAAGAACCGGAGGAGGAGACACAACCTATTGATTATATGGTGCGCCCGGAGGGACTTGAACCCCCAACCCTCGGATCCGAAGTCCGATGCTCTATCCAATTGAGCTACGGGCGCGCGCGGGTATAAGAACCATGTTACCGAGGGGATGTCAAGAAACGCGGAGCCCAACGGTGCTGTTCACAGGCAGAAGCCTCGATATTTCAGACGGTCGATTCATGAGATATCAGCTGCAGAATACGTGAGGCGATCTCGGCAGTCGAGGCGCCGTCGGTGGAGACGACGTGGTTGGCTGCCGCCTGATACTTGGGCGTGCGCTCGGTCAACACGTCGCGAATTTCCTCCGTGAAGGACTTCGTGCCCGTCAAAGACGGGCGCTGGGTATCACCGCCGATCCGACGCGTGATCGTCTCCACGGTCGCGGTGAGCCAGACCAATGTCCCGGTTCGTCGCAACGCCTCCACATTTTCAGGTCGCAAAATGGCACCGCCGCCGGTATCGATGATCAACTGGTCCCGCGCGGCAAAATCACGGCAGACGGCCGACTCCAAGTCGCGAAAGTGATCCCATCCGAACTGTTTGACGATCTCAGGCACGGACAGCTGTGCCCGCTTCACGATCTCGGCATCGGTCGACACCACGGTGCGACCCAGCTTGCGCGCCAGCACCTTTCCAACCGTGCTCTTGCCGGTCCCACGGTATCCGATCAACACGAGATTCATGCGAGGATCCATGCCCTGACACGAGGATGTTGTGCGGGTTCCTGCTGCGGGAGGCCGACCGCTGTCTTAACCAAAGCGAGACTCCAGCACCCGTCGCATGACATCGGCCGGTGCCGGCTGCTTCGTCCACAGTTCAAATTGCAGCACGGCTTGGTTGAGGAACATCTCTAAACCGGAAATCGTCCGGCAGCCGGCCGCCTTCGCTTCCTGCAGCAGCTTCGTTTCGCGCGGGTTGTAGACGATATCCATCACGGTCAGTTCGGGCCTGAACAGATTGGTCGGCACACAGGACTCCTCCACCCGAGGCGACATCCCGACCGGCGTGCAGTGAATCAAGGTGCGCACGTGCGGCACCCAGTTCCGAAGCATGTCGAGCGTGAGCGGGCCATCCTCAATTGGGATGTTCGTCTTGTCTCGCAAATCCTTCACCAGTTTCTGCCGCTCAGCTTCTTCGATCCCCAAGATCGTCAACCCGGCGATGCCCGTCCCGGTTGCCAGCGCGAAGGCAATCGCTCGGGCTGCGCCACCGGAGCCAAGGATCAGCACCCGATGCCCGTCGAGCAGCGCCCCGCCTTCTTTCAACGCGCGCAACGCCCCCGACGCGTCCGTGTTGTACCCCTTGAGCTTGCCTTCTTCGACGACGATGGTGTTGATCGCGCCGATATGTTTGGCTGTGGGCTCGACCTCATCCAGAAACGGAATCGCCGCCACTTTGTGAGGAATCGTCACACTGAACCCTCGCGCATTCCCCAGCGCCCGCACCCCTTTCAGCGCATCGCCGAGGGCTTCCACCCGAAACGCCAGATACACCAGATCCAGCCCCATCTTCTGAAAGGCCGCGTTATGAATCGCCGGCGAGAGGGAATGTTCGACCGGATTGCCGATGATGCCGCACCATTGAGTCTGAGTCGTGATGTCCATACGCTGGTGATCCTAGTTCCTGCGCCACTGTTCCAATGCCACTCTGTTTACCCCTTGCTGATGGTCATGCCGCCATCGATAGGGAACGTCGCTCCGGTCACCCAGGTGGCCTCGTCGGATGCGAGGTAGAGCGCCATCTTCGCCACTTCTTCCGGCTTGCCGGGCCGACGAATGGCGTACTGGGCCATGATCGGTTCGAGGCTGGCAGGATCGGCCATTAGAGGCGCCGCCATGGGCGTGTCCACCAGACCGGGATTCATGACGTTGCAGCGGATATTGTCCTGCGCGTAGTCCACTGCGATGGACCGTGTCAACGAGTCCAAGCCTCCTTTGGACGCCGCATAGGCCGACAGACCGCGGATCCCGACCAGGCTCGCCACAGTGGAAATGTTGATGATCGAGCCGCCCCCGCACTTGATGAGCTCCGGAAGAGCCGCGCGGGTCATCCGGAAGACGCCCGTGAGATTGATGTCCAACACCTTCGCCCAGGTGGCATCGTCCGTTTCGTGGAGCCGTTTGCCGAAATCGCCGATTCCGGCGTTGTTCACCAGAATATGCAGCTTGCCGAAGGTACGCAGGGTCTGCGCGATCACATCCTGCACGTGGGCCTCGTCCGTGACGGATCCGACCACCGCCAATGCCCGCCCTCCGTTCACCCCGATGCCTTTCACCACCCGGTCGAGCTCTTCCTTGCGGCGACCGGTTACCACGACGGAGGCGCCTTCGTCGGCAAACAGCTTCGCGATCGCCTCCCCGATTCCCGCATTCCCGCCGGTAATGATGGCCACTTTCCCCTGTAACCGATTCATGCCTGTGCATCCTCCCCCTCGTGCGCTTCGTCATCCTGCTCGCCGCCTGCCTCTGCCTCGACCGTTTTGTTCGGACGCGACCACCAGCCCTCTTCCACCTTTCTTGCGACGGTCAGGAAACCCGAATGCGCCACCATACGATGATCGGGCCGGACACTCCGCCCCTGAATCGACCAGGTCCGCAACAACGTCTCAAACGTTTCGATCATGCCGAATACCGACGTGCGCTCCAGCGCCTCCACGGTTTGCATGACCTGTGGGATGGTCGGCACGAAACTCAAATAAATGCCGCCCGAGCGCAGGACTTTCGCCGCATGCGGCACCACCTGCCAGGGTTCCGGCAAATCCAGTACCAGGCGATCGAACAAGCGGCCGTCTTCCAGCACATCGATCCCCTCGTAGGCATTCTTGCGACAGGGCATGAGGGTGGAGACCGGCCCCATATACCGCTCGATGTTGGTCAATGCCGTACGGGCAAAATCGTCCCGGGCTTCGTAGGTGACGACCAGGCCGGTCGGCCCCACGGCACGCAACAACGCCATCGTGAGCGCTCCGGACCCGGTTCCGGCTTCGAAGACGCGCGCGCCGGGATAGACATCCGCCCACATCGGAATCAATGACAGGTCTTTGGGATAGAGCACCTGCGCCCCGCGAGGCATTTTCAGGACATATTCCCCGAAAGTCGGCCGGAGCGCGAGAAACCGTTTACCCTTCGAGAGGGTCACCACGGTGCCGTCCGGCTTGCCGATGAGCTCATCGTGCGGAATCGTTTCGCCGCTGAAGTGATAAATATCCCCGGTTTTCAATGTCAGGGCATATTGCCGGCCCTTTTTGTCGACCAGATGAACACGTTCGCCGTTTTGTAGTTGTGACATAGTCCGGCATTCTAGGAGACTGTCCACGGGTTTTCAACCGAATCACCGCTGTCGCTTCTCCGCGGGCCGCTTCGTCGCGCCTCTTGACACTGCGAGGAGCGGCCCTATCTCGTGTCATGGGCAATCCGGATTGCCCGCTGTCTCGTAGTACCAGTGAGTGACGGAGTCGAGAGCAGGGACGAACGGCGGTGAATCCTTTTTTGACCCCCCTGTCTCTAATGAAGTAGTGGCACTGGCAGCCTCTCCAAGCTGTACCATAAGCGAACCTCCCCAGGACGGGGAAGAGGGGTGACAACAATGAAAGATGCGCTCGCGATTCAAGACGATACAGACCCGACGGTTGCGGCTGAGGTGGACCCGGATGCCGATGACCCGGAAGCCAGCACGCTGCTGGACAGCATCGTGCAAGGCGACCAGGCGGAGACCGACGCAGACTCCGAGGACGCCGCGCCTGAGAAGCCTGCGCGCTCGGCCTCTTCGCCGTTTCTCCTGGAATCCCTCTACTTCCGTTCGTTCGGCGAACGCCCGCTGCTCGAACGGGATGAAGAGATTGCCCTGGCGAAACAACTTGACCTCGGCACACGCCAAATCCGGCAGACCCTTCAACAAGCGGTCAAAGCCGGCGGCCGCCTGAAACGAACCGACCGCACGACCGAGTGCCTCGAAACACTCAAAACAGTCCGCCGTCTGAGCGGCCTCTCGGCCACTGCCCTCAATCAGGCGGAACGCGCACTGGACGATCTTCAACTGGACGCCACCACCGGTGGCAGGGTTCCCATGTCGGTCCGCAAGGAACTGGATGCGGCCTTGACGCAATTGAAGGCCTCACGCATCACCCTGGAGACGGCCAAAGACGAGCTGGTGCGCTGCAACCTTCGCTTAGTCGTGAATGTGGCCAAGCATTACACCGGACGCGGCCTGACTCTGTTGGATCTGGTCCAGGAGGGTAATATCGGATTGATGAAAGCCGCTGAGCGGTACCAGCACCGGAAGGGGTTCAAGTTCAGCACCTATGCGACGTGGTGGATCCGGCAGGGCATCACCCGATCCCTGGCCGATCAGTCACGCACGATCAGAATTCCCGTGCACCAGACGGAAGCTTCGAATCGCATTCTCCGGGCCTCGCGCCGTCTCGTCCAACAGTTGGGACGCCAGCCACGTCTTGAGGAGGTGGCTTCGACCATGCGGATGCGACCTGATCGGCTGCATGAGACCATTCAGGCCTTCCAGGAACCGGTGGCGTTGGAGCATCGGGTCGGTGATGGCGGCACGGAGCTCGGCGAGCTGCTCCCGGATCAGCAGGCGGTCCCGCCGGACGCGCATGTGAACCGCACGGAACTCACCCGTGAAATGGATCGGATTCTCGGCACCTTGACGCCCAGAGAACAAACCGTCATCCGGTTGCGCTTCGGGATCGGAGAAGATCAGGCGCGCACGCTGGAACAGGTCGGGCAGCATCTGTCGGTCACTCGCGAACGGATTCGGCAAATCGAGGCCAAAGCGCTGAAGAAACTCAAGACCCCGATGGTCAAGGAAATGTTCGCGGCGATCAAGTAACCGCCGGGCCTTTCACATAGCAAAGCACTGCGGGCGAGGGTAACACCTCGCCCGTGTTGTTTGAGCCGCGCTTTCGCCATGCATCCTATTGTGAGAGAATGCGGCAACGGAGGAACGGCTCCCCCCTATGCTGACAGCCCCCTATAGTCGACACTTTGCCGCCCGGCCCGATCGGACACGATGGCTCGCCTGGGGCCTTTTCTCACTCTCCATCCTCAGCCTCTGCACGCCCGCGAACGGTGCAGGCCACAACCCCACTGAATCGACCCCGCTCACCGAGCTGTCGGTACCCGCCGTCGTCGCCAAAGTCCGTCCGTCGGTCGTCACCGTGCTCACGCGCGGCATTCCCCAGGGGGGCTCCCAGCACGGGGCGCCGCCGGGCTCCGGCTCCGGCGTGATCCTCGATGCCGGTGGATACATTCTGACCAACAATCACCTGGTGCAGGGCGTGACCAGCGTCGTGGTGGGACTCTCGACCGGCCGGCTCACACCGGGGCGAGTCGTCGCTCGTGATTTTCTGCTCGATCTCGCCCTGGTGAGAATCACCGCTCCGGATCTGGTTCCGGCCGAATTCAGCCGGCGCACCTCCTTCGAAATCGGCGAAACCGTGATCGCCATCGGAAACCCCCTTGCCCTGAAGGGAGGTTCCACTGTCACAGTCGGCGTCATCAGCGCACTCGATCGCTCGGTGCTCACGCCGGAGGGTGAGACCCTATACGATCTGCTCCAAACGGATGCCGCGATCAACCCGGGGAACAGCGGCGGCCCGTTGGTCGATCGATACGGCCAGGTCGTGGGCATCAATGTCGCAATCGCTCCTTCCGCGCAGGCCATCAGTTACGCCATTGCCATGGAGGCGGTGACACCACACCTTCAATCCATGATGGATCGCGGCTCGGTCCTGCGGCCGGACCTCGGCTTGATCCCGGTGACGATCACCCCGAGCGTTGCCGCGAGCTTCGACCTGGAGAGTGATCGGGGCATCCTCGCGCTCTCGGTGGATCCTGCCAAACCGGCGGGGCGAGCCGGATTGCAATCCGGGGATGTGGTGACCGCCATCGATAACCATCCGCTCTACAACATCGGCGATTTCTGGCATGCCGTGAGTCGCGCAAGCGACCAGATGGCGTTTCAAATCACCACGCAAGGAAAGGCCGGCACGGGCGCCATTACTGTGTCACGACCCGGCCCGGCACGGCCGTAACCCATGACACTCGATCATCCCTTCCAGATAGAGACCGCGCACCCGATCTCGAACGTGCCTGCACCGGCTCAGCCGCCCCGAGCCGGCATCTTGATACGCTGCGAGCCCCTCCCCTACGGGAGAGCCTGGAATCTGCAACGGGCCTGCCGGACCGAGCGTGCGGCCGACCGTTGCGAGGATCTGCTCCTACTCCTGGAACACCCTCCCGTATTTACCGTGGGCCGCACGACCCAAGACCAGCATTGGCCGGGAGAGAGCCGCCTGACGCAGGAATCAGGCATCCCCGTGATTCGTACGGAACGCGGCGGGTCGATCACCTACCACGGACCGGGCCAGTTGATCGGCTATCCCGTTCTCCGCCTTTACGATTTCTGTGCCGGACCGAAGGCTTATGTGCATCGATTGGAAGATGTGATCATCAGCACCCTGGCTGAGTGGGGGATTGCCGGACATCGCCGGGAGCGGCTGCCGGGAGTATGGGTCGGAGGGAACGTCCCGTCGAAAATCGCCTCGATCGGCGTGCGCATTTCGCAAGGCGTGACGACGCATGGTTTCGCGCTGAATGTCTGCCTGGACCTGGCGCCCTTTTCTTACATCGTGCCCTGCGGAATTGCGGACTGCCGCGTGACGTCCATGGCGGCACTCTTAGGAGAAGCGCCCGAGATGAGCGCAGTCCAGGAGCGGCTGGCTCACAATTTTGCTCAACGGTTTCATCTGGAGTGGACAGAACGCATCGGACCGGACCGGTTCATGGCTCTGACTGAACCATCACCGGCGACGACTCACGAGCCTCTGCCTCCGCACGCTACTCACCAGCAAGGAGTCACGTGATGAACGAACTCGATACCCACACCTTTCGACTTGCCGTCGCCCAGTTTAACGAAGCGGCTGAATCCATGCACCTCGACACGAATCTGCGTGAGCGATTAAAACTGCCGCAGCGCTCCCTGCTGGTCAGCATACCGGTGAAGATGGACGACGGGCATGTGGAAGTGTTTACCGGATACCGTGTCCAGCACGATTCCGCGCGAGGTCCCTGCAAAGGCGGCATCCGGTATCATCCGGACGTAAATCTTGGCGAAGTGGCCGCACTGGCCATGTGGATGACCTGGAAATGCGCCGTGACGGACCTTCCCTACGGCGGTGCGAAGGGCGGGGTGAAAGTGGACCCCAAAAAACTGTCCCGCGGGGAACTGCAACGACTGACGAGGCGGTACGCGGCGGAAATTTTCCCGCTGATCGGCCCCGACAAAGATGTCCCGGCCCCCGATGTGGGTACGGACCAGCAGGTCATGGCCTGGATTATGGATACCTACAGCCAGCAGGTCGGCTATGCCGTGCAGGGAGTCGTCACAGGCAAGCCGCTCTCGATCGGCGGCAGCCTGGGCCGGGAGGAAGCGACCGGTCGCGGCGTCTCTTACGTCACACTGGAAGCCTTGCAGCACCTGAAACTGGACGTATCCAAAGCGACCGTCGCCGTTCAGGGGTTCGGCAATGTCGGATCGAATACCGCCCTCATCATGCAACAAGCGGGCGCCCGGGTTGTGGCCGTGAGCGACGTCAGCGGCGGATTGTATAACCCCAAGGGCCTGGACATTGCCGCCGTGCTCCATCGCTATCGCGACAAACACGAACCACTGTGCGAGATCAAGCTGGGCGAGTCGATCACCAACGAAGAATTGCTGCAACTCGATTGCACGGTGTTGGTGCCAGCCGCGCTTTCCGAGCAAATTACCCAGGCCAATGCATCCAAGTTGCGCTGTAGAATTCTCGCGGAGGGCGCGAACGGGCCGACGACCTTGGAGGCCGATCGCATTCTGACCGACAAGGGCGTGTTTATCATCCCGGACATTCTGGCGAACTCGGGCGGCGTGATCGTCTCTTACTTTGAATGGGTGCAGGACGTACAACGCTTCTTCTGGAAAGCCAAAGATATTCAGGACCGGCTGCAAGACATCATCACCAGTGCCTTCCATCGCACCCTGCGTTTCTCTGTGGAGAAACGGACGACGATGCGCATGGCCGCATTGATGTCCGGCATCGACAAGGTGGCCCAGGCGCATCTCCAACGCGGGCTCTATCCCTAGCAGGATGCGGACCTCGCTCATGCCATGACACGGTACATACTCGCGGCGATCGCCGGAATCTGGATGGCCGACGGCCTCGCCTTGCTGGCGGTCCCCCTGCTCGTCATCAAACGAGTTCAGGAATCTCTCCTGCACAGCCCACAACTGCTCCGCTGGGAAGCCGTCGGTATCGGCCTCGGAGCCATTCTGATTGTCTGGTCCGGGTCGATTCCCTATCAGCCGCTGTGGTGGATTACCGGCAGCGCCATGATCATCAAGGGGGGTTTCCTCACATGGGGTCCCGCCGCATGGCGCACGCCGCTGCTGGATTGGTGCTTTTCCCGCGAAGCCATCGACTACCGGTTCATCGGACTGTGGCTGTGCATGCTTGCCGTTCTGCTGCTCCATGCGTTAGGGTTGCTCCATCGGTAACTACGGCTTACAGCGGGCCTCGATCGAGACCATTCTCATGAGTCACCACATCATCGCCTCACTCTGGGAAGAACACAGCCGAGAGGGCTGGCCGCGTTTTTCCAGCCCGAACGAAGGACAATTGATGACGCTGGATACCGTCATCGGGGGCTGTGCCGTGTTTTACCTCGACGGGCAGGCTGAAATGGACAGTCAACGCATCGCGATACTCCAGGACTGCATCGTCGACCTGGATAACTTGCTCGATGACCTGACCGAAGACAGTTTGGGCTACTTTCAACGACTCCGCCGACTCGCGGCCGCCCTCGTCCAGCTGAATCCAGGGACCTGACCGCGGCACCACGAGGAGCAGCGGGGACCGACCGGTAGGCCCGCCCCCGCTGCGTGTTCCCTACGGCACCTCGACGATATCCTTCTTCATCGGACCAAGCAGCCCCAACAATTCACCTTTCTCACCGGCCGGCACGTTAAACTTGTCGAGCGCGGCGATAAGATCCTGAACCAGGGCTCCAAAATCCGCACTGCTGATTTGCATCCCCAGGTGTGTGCTTTTCATGTCGCGGCCGCGATAGCTGCATGGGCCACCTGTCGCGCCACACACTTGATCGACCAAGTGCCCCTTCAACTTGGGAATGTCCGTGGTAGCAAAGCGGCTATTAATTCGCCCATCCGCCGCCACATTGGCCACAAATTGATCCACCACCGCCGTAATGGCAGGCTTTCCTCCCAAACGGTCATAGAGGGATTTTGTGGCCGTCGCCCCGGCCGCCGGGCGCCCGGCTCCGTTCAGACTCCCGATATCCGCGCAACCAGCCAGCACCGCCAGCGCACTGAGTACCATCGCTCCTATTCCCACACTCTTCAATACCATCATCCCCCCCTTGTAATAAGTGACCGACTGCTGGCCCTCCTCGACCCACCATGAGCCGGGGGTTTTAACCAGCCGCACCGGTTGACCCCAGACGATAGGGGAGATATGATCTATTCGTCTAATATATTGTTTTCATATTACCTATAGTTTCTAACTATACATAGAGGCAAGAGGCGTCATGGAATTGCGTCAAATTGAGTATTTCATGGCCGTGGCGGCCCACCAGAATTTCAGCCGCGCGGCAGAACATGTCCACGTCTCCCAACCTTCTCTCTCGGTCCAAATCGGCGGACTCGAAAGGGAATTAGGTACCCGCCTGTTCGATCGGCTCGGCCGGAAGGTCGTCCTGACTCAGGCCGGCGAATTGTTCCACGTGCACGCGGAGCGGGCGTTGCGGGAACTGGATCAGGCTGAGCAGGTAGTGCAGGAGCTGCTGGGCGCAAAACGGGGCCGCTTGGTAGTGGGCGCACTCTCAACGGTCAACACCTACCTCATCGCCCCACTGGTCTCCCGATTCAAACAACGCTTCCCCGACATTCACTTGCAAGTACACGCGCAGGCCTCGGGAGATGTCGTGAACGGGCTGCTGTCGAATCGCCTCGACATCGGGATCTGTTTACTGCCGCTGACGCATCCACAACTGACGACCGTCCCGCTGTTCGAAGAACGATTGGCCCTCGTCGCCCCGGCAGGCATGCACATTGCGACACGTCGCGCGCGCATGCAAGACCTCGCGCGGCTTCCCCTGGTCCTCATGCCGGTCGACTATTGTCTGCGGAAAATGGTCGAAGCCGAATGCGCCAAGGCGGGTGTGCATCCGCAGGTGGTGCTGGAAATGACTTCACCCGAAGGAATCCTTCAGGCTGTGGCGGAGGGAACGGGAGCCACGATTCTTCCCGAACTCTACGTCCGCTCGCGGCTTCCCGGAATGGATCTCCAGGTGATCGATCTCTACGATCCCACTCCCCGTCATGCCGTCGGCCTGGCGTATCTCACCAAGCGACACCGCGGGCTGGCCGCTGAGGAGTTTGCCGCGATCTGCCAAACGACGATGCGGGACCTGCAGTCCGACCCCGAACAGTCCAAGCGGAACAGGCCGAGAAAGCGGACGGCACGATAAAAATAGCATCCCCTCTATCCCGCCGCCGCGCCAACTGAAAGACCGGCCTCGACCTTGAAAGTCAGACTGCCCCTTGGATAGAATGCCGTGTTTGCTGAGTCATCCCCCCGACGTCCTATACCAACTGTCAGAACGGTGTGAGTTCTGAGGATCTGTTCCAAGGAGGCCTTCATGATGCAGCGCAAATGGGCGTTCACAGCCTTAACGGCGATGATGGGATCCCTGTATCTCGCTGCCATGGTGAACGCCGGGCCTTATGAACTCAGCAAGGACGACTTGACCGACCCCAAAGGAATTGCGAGCCAGGACGTGTCTCTCTTCGGGATCAAGCTGGGGGACGATGAAGGAAAAGCGCTGGATGGGCTGGTGAACGAAAAAATTCCCGGCATCAAGACCGAACAGGAGGCGACGTTTATTTTCCTGCTCGATCAACGTAAACCGACCGGCCCGATGGCCGGGGTCAGAGTACAGGACGGAAAGGTCGATCTCATTTTCATCAACAACCGCTTTGCCTATAAAACTCGCGGAATCTTTCGCAACGTCCTCAACAGCGAAAGCCCGGATGATGTGCGCAAGCTGCTCGGCAAAGAAGATTACGGCGATGAAAACGTCATGGGCGCCATGCTCGCTTATGACAAGCAAGGCTTCCAGGTCAACTATCTCGGAAAAGATGTGAACGTGGAGTTTTCGCTCCCCCGCTAAGGCCGCCCGGTCGTCGGTTCTGCCCCACCACTACCTTCCCTTTCGCTGCCTGAAACCGTGAAGATCCGTGCCCATCCTGCGACGGGCACAACCTTGCCCCGTTTGCCACAGCAAGACCGAGTCGCGAACAAACCTGGGAAGAACTAGAGGTAATCAGCGGGCAAGACCAGCCCGGCTATCACTAAGCCGCAGGCCGTAGTTGATGAGGCTCGTCGCCGTGTTCCAGCGACGCTTGGAATTGAGAATGACGAGCAGCAAGTCGCTGCCGTCTTGGGAGACTTTCGCGATGAGGCATCGGCCTGCCTTGGACGTGAATCCCGTCTTCACCCCTTGCACTCCCGGAATGCGCCCCAGAAGCCGGTTGGTCGTGCGCAGGACATACGCCCGATGTTCATTGATCGGCATGATGATCTCACGCTCTTCACGTACCAACTCCTTGAAGACGGGGTGGTGCAGGGCGATCTCGCTCAGCTTGGCCAGATCCTCCGCCGTCGAATAATGTTCCGGCGCATCAAATCCGCACGCGTTGCTGAAATGGGTATTGTGTAATTGGAGCGCCGCAGCCTTGGCATTCATGAGATCGACGAAACGGGCCTCATCCCCGCCGACATGCTCACTGGCTGCCAGGCAGGCGTCATTCGCAGACACGATCAACATGGCCTTCAACAAATCTTCCAGCCGAAAAATCTGACCGGTTCGCAAACGCAGATGCGTCTTGTGCGCGCGCGCCGCCTTCGGGCTGACCGTCACCTCGTCATCCAGATGGCCATACTCCAAGATGACCAGGGCCGACATGATCTTGGTCAGACTGGCCGGGGACAGCCGCTTTTCACTTTCAAATTGGTAGAGAGTGGTTCCCGTCTTGAGTTCCTTGAGCAGGATGCTATGCGCCGGAACGTGCCGCCATCGCAGACTGTGATTCGCTTGCTTGGCGGACGGGAGCGGACGCGGATCGAAGGGCACTGTAATGACTTCATCGTCGACGTCGCTGTCGACGGCCAGCGCCTGACCGCTCCAAAGGCCGAACAACAGAGCCAGAATTCCGAAGGCACGGATCGAAAGGGTTCGACGCGAACGATTCATGGAGAGGGTCGCACTTTCTTGTGACAGCCAGACAGAGTCTGACATTCACAGGGTATAGGTTTCTCGCACCTTCGTACCACGCAGGCTACTGGAGATCACCTTATGAAAGAATCGGAGTAAATCGGCGAGGTCGATCCAGAATCCGCAATTCAGGCAGCGGGCATAGAGCCGTCGATTCATGAGTGTGTAGTGCCGCTCCACCATCATGAATCCTTTGCATTTCAGGCAGTGCATCGCCCAACCCTTGCCCCTTCGAATCGGTTTCGTAGTCGGCACAGCCCGTCCCAGGCCAATACCGACGTCGTCATTGTATTTAGCGGAGTCGATTGAGGATCAGGGCGAGGCAGCCGGCCAACAACCCGCCCCCGAAGACCGTGGTGCTAAAGGAGAGGATCGCGCCCGAACTTCCCGCCGGGTTGGTCCCAGAGACCAGATCGCGCACCCCGCCTTGAACCATCAAGACTGCCAGCGTCGTCAGGCAGCCCATGCAAAACCACCAGAGAAACGATCGCACGAGCCCCCGCGGTCTAGTAGCTGAACATGGCGCGGATCCTTGTCCGGCAACCTTTTCGAACTCTATCCGAGCCCTATTGAGGTGTCAAGCAAACTGCCTATCTCCTCTTCGGTTGAACCGGCGCAAACCTGAATCCGCCGCTATTCGCCTGCGCGCCCAGCCGGAGCTTGCCCCTTATGTCCGTGATGCAGAAACACCGACACGCTGCCCGCGCCGTTATCCGCCGTCACCAGGCCAGGCTCTTCCATGTTATCGGCAGAGACGCGATAACTTGCCACGGCAAAGGGCCCGTTCCTCGTACGATAGTTGCGGGGCGGATAGTGAAACGTACCGTCGCCTCGCCCGAAGAGGATGGAAAGATCGGTCGATTGCAGATTCACAATGGCCACATCCGCAATATGATCGCCGTCAAAATCGTGAGCCGCCCCGAAATTCGGACTGGCATCCGCGCCGGAATCCTTGCCCGGCTGGAAGGTGGCATCCCCATTGCCCAAAAATGTGGTGAAGCTGTCCCCTTCCCCGTTGATGACTAACAAATCAGGCAGCCGATCGTTGTTAAAATCGGCGAAGCTGACACCAAGCGGCCGTCGCCCTGTCTTATAGTCTTTGGGATCTCGGAATGTGCCATCACCATTGCCGATCCACACAGACACCGCACTCAACATCGGTCCGCCGTTGGTGACGACCAAATCCGGCTTGCCGTCCCGGTTGAGGTCTTTCAACGCCACCGACGTGGGTGTATCGCCGTATTCATATTGAACGCCGGGACGAAAGTTTCCACCGGCACTCCCGAGAAAAATCTTCACTTTGTCGTTACGCAGCGCCACCGCCAGATCAGGATGACCGTCACCGTTCACATCCTCGCTGGACACGGAGACGGGCGTACGATGGACCGGATACTGCGGTCCGTCTTCGAATTTCCCGTTGCCTCGTCCGAACAGGATCGAGACCTGATCACTCCCCGAGCAGGCCAGCACCACATCGAGGTGGTCATCGTGATTAAAGTCGTTGATGGCCAGGGAGCGGGGCTCCTGACAGACCTTCACCTGAACCTGATCTCGAAACGTGCCGTCGCCGTTACCGAACAGCAGCGAAATCGTATTGCTCGAAATATTGGTGGTGATCAGGTCCGTGATTTGGTCGCGATTGAAGTCGGCTGTAGTGACGGTGGTCGGGTTCTTACCGACGGGGTAACTGGCAAAGTAGTAGAAGGGGTCAGGCGGAACGTAGGGATCGGCTTTCGAACAGGCGGAAACCATGATCAATCCAGCCAATAACACCGGTCCAACACTGAAGAACGATCGAATCTTGATGCCCCGACGGTCGGCGGTCATATCCATCCCGATGAAAAAGGCATGACATTCCGGCCAAGTCCATGCTTCGCCGCTCCCGGTTCTTCTCCGTTGGGCGGAGTATACAGAGGCCCCTCGGGCTTCGCAACGAATGGCCGGCTCCGAGCGGATGCCGCCCTGGGCACACACGACGACTTGCCGAATGGGCTCAGACATCTAGGCCTTTCGCCCCTTTGAAAACTTGGAAAGCGTTAGGCTACAATGCGGGCCAAGTGTGGAGGAGGTGCCCATGAGCAAGAAAGTCAATATCTCTTTGTCGATGTACGGTGTCGCGGAAGTGTTGAAATGGTGTATCGATCGCAATAACGGCCGCGTCGGCGGTGTCGATACGGATGGATTTAAGAAAATGCAGGCGCTCCTGGCGGAGAAGCCGACGTCGAATGATTACCTGGCGCTCGACCAATTCTGGAAGAAGCAAGTCGTGCTGGAACTCACGGAAGACGAGGTATCGACCATCGACCGTTGCTTGTACGACATCCCGAACTTCGATAACGAACCGCTCCCCCAGATTCGGCACAAATTCTGGCCTGACGCCGTCGGAGCTCACTAAGCCGAGAATTCCACAATCGAACACGATCTTCCGGCAACCCACAGATCCTCATGTTCTGTGGGTTGTGCCGGGATTGCGCGCCCCCATCTCAATACCCGTTCGCAGGCTTCGTTCCTTCCCTCCGGACGGATCAGGGCGAGTCATCGCGCCACTCGACACTATCTCCAGGCATCTTGAGTTGATTCTTGTTCGGCAATAGCCCGTTCCGTCACACGATGGGACAGAACGGGCTCAGGTCGTCAGGGGGGAACAGGCGGCACCGTTTTTTCTGCTCTACAGGGAGCCCTCGCCTTTGAGAAATTTCCGGAACCGCCCCATGAGGTCGGCGCCAAGGGTCCCGCCTTCCGGCTTTTTCACATCGGGATCACTAAAGTGCGAACGGATTTCCTGCAAGCGTTTCTCCGCCTGATCATTCCCCTGCAATCGCTTGGTTTTTTGAAGGGCGGTGTCGAAGGCATCGAACGTGAGTTCGTTATAGCCGAACGACCGGATGCGCTTCACCGCCTTCATCATGGCCTGATTGCGGAATGTCGTGAGGTGCTCGGAATCGACCTCTTTCAACCCCAACTTGCGGGCTCGACGTTCCGCTGCCTTGCGGATCCCGCTGCGTACGAAATCCGGTGAGGTTTGCAACCGTTTCCAGGCCTCATCGCTCCAGGCGACGCGTTCCTGCGGGGCTTCCCACAACTGCACTGCGATCTGCTCATCGATTCTGGTGAAGCCCTTCTCTCGCGCCAGCTCTTCGGTGTCATGCCGGATCATGTCGCTCACGAAATCCATGGCAATCGGCGGAGACTCCTTGATCTTCTGCTGCAAGAGCGCCAACGCGCCTTCGGACCATTCCAGCGGAGCCGCCTCCCGCTCGCGAATCTCACCCAAAGCCTCGACCTTTTCAAAGAGATCGACATTGACCTCCATGTGGCCGCCTTTGCGGGCGATCTCGTCGGCGATTTGCTTGATCATCCCGCGCATGAACTCCGGCACGGCCGCCAGGCGTTCCTTCGCGGCCGCCGTCCAAGGCAGCTGTCCCTTGGCCATTTGATCGGCAGCCTCAGCCATGCCGCCCTCACCGCCCATGGTCCCCATCATCTGACCTTTGAACTGATCGAGGATTTCTTCGGTGATTTCGGGATAGCCCAACTCTCGCGCCTTTTTCTCGGCCAGGCGGCGGACCATTCCTCGCAAAAACATGGGAGCGCGCTCCATTCGCTTGAGCGCGCCGTCACTCCACCGAACTTCTGGGGCTGTTATATTTGAGGACTCTGCCACGGTATCACTCCTGTTACTTATTGAGTAATTCCTTCAGTTCCTTGCCTGCCTTGAAGAATGGCACACGCTTGGCCGGCACCGCAACAGTCGCACCGGTTTTTGGATTCCGACCTTCCTTCATCCGCCGGGCGCGGAGACGAAAACTCCCGAACCCTCGGATCTCCGTCTTATTCCCGTTCCGCAGCGAGTCGCGAATACAATCGAAAATCGTGTTCACCACGATCTCCGCCTGCCGCTTCGTCAATGTCGTGACCTGCTCCGATACCCGCTCGATAATCTGCGCTTTGGTCATCGTCCCTCTCCTCGTGGGTGGGGCTTACGCACGGCTGAATTGCTGCGTTGCCTTACCGATGCGCTCCCGCCGTTCAGAACGCCATCAGGTATTTCAGTTTGACGCCGGTATTCAACTCCAGCTTCGGAAACACCGACGCCCAACGTGATTCGATGATATCCCGAAATGAAAACCGCTTGCGAGGCTCGACCACTTTCGGCTCACCTTCCATGCCGGCGATGTCCGCCGCGATGTGGATGGCATCGTCCAGATCGCCCAGTTCGTCGACCAGCCTCGCCTCTTTGGCCTGGCGTCCGGTGTAGATGCGCCCATCCGCCAGCGGCTCCACATCCGACACCTCCAACGACCGCCCGTCGGCCACGGCTTGAATGAACTGGTGGTGGACATCGTCCATCACCGACTGCAGGAGCTTGCGTTCCTCATCACTCATCTTCCGCAACGGGGATCCGACGTCCTTGAATCGCCCGCTCTTGATGACGACCCCTTCGACCCCGACCTTTTTCATCAGGCCTTCGAAGTTGGCCATTTCCATGATGACGCCGATACTTCCGGTCAACGTGCCGGGATTGGCAATGATACGATCCGTAGCCGCGGCGATGTAATACCCGCCGGAAGCAGCAACCGTCCCCATGGAGGCGATCACGGCCTTATTGCTCTTGTTCTTGACTCGCTTCACGGCATCGTGAATTTCCTGGGACGGCACGACGCCGCCGCCGGGACTGTCGATGCGCAACACGATCGCCTTGACCAGCGGGTTTTCGCTGTAGTGCTTCAACTCGCTGATGGTCGCTTGTGCATCAAGAATCACGCCCTCGATGCGAATGAGGGCCACACGATCCTGGCTGGAGAAATCGAGGTCGGGGAGGAGCGCGTTCAAGAGAATCAACGCTCCTCCCCCGATTACGATGGCCCAGAAGATACGGCGCAGCAGGCTCCGCTGTGGCTTCACCGCCGTGTCTGCTTGTGGCCCCATCCGGTCTCCCGTCACCTAGGCTTCGGAATCGCTCTGGTTCCGCTTCCGGCTTTGCTTGGCCGCGCGACCCAGGGTTTGATCGATCCCGCCCTGTGAGGCGTGGAACTCATCGACCTGGCGCCGATCGGAATCCATCTGGTGATCGCGCAAGCTGAGCGCAATTTTCCGCTCATCGCGATCCACCTTGATGATCTTCGCCGTGACATCATCGCCCGGCTTGAATTTCTCTTCCATGCGAACGTTCGCATCGAGTCCGACTTCGCTGATATGAATCAGCCCCTCGACATCGCCATCGAGCTCGATGAAGAGTCCGAAATCGGCGATCTTGCTGACTTTGCCGGTAATGCTATCGCCGACCCGATACTTGTTGGGAATCTGCTCTTCCCACGGATCGCGGGACAATTGCTTATACCCCAGCGAGAGCCGTTCCTTTTCCTTGTCGATACGAATCACGACCGCATCCACCTTCTGGCCCTTCTTGAAGAGCTCCGACGGATGCTTGATGTGCTTCGTCCAGGACATGTCGGAAATGTGGATCAGCCCGTCGATACCTTCTTCCAATCCGACGAAGGCGCCGAAATCGGTCAAGCTCTTCACCTTGCCTTCGATCCGCGTTCCAGCCGGGTACTTCGCTTCGATCATGTCCCACGGATTCGGCGCGGTCTGCTTCATGCCGAGCGAAATCTTCCGGCTTCCCGGATCGATGTTCAACACAGCGGCTTCCACCTGATCACCGACAGAAACGACGCGCGACGGATGTCGCACTTCGTGCGTCCAGGACATCTCGGACACGTGGACCAATCCTTCCACGCCGGGCTCCAGCTCAACGAAGGCGCCATAGTCGGTCAAGCTCACCACGCGACCGCGGACGCGCGTGCCTACCGGGTATTTCGCCGCCACCCCGGTCCAGGGATCTGCCGACTTCTGCTTGAGGCCCAATGAAATACGGCCGGTTTCACGATCGTACTTCAGCACGGTGACTTCGACCTTGTCGCTGACCTGGAACAATTCGGACGGATGCCCCACACGGCCCCAAGACATATCGGTAATGTGCAGCAATCCATCGATGCCGCCGAGATCGATAAACGCTCCGTAATCGGTGATGTTCTTGACCGTGCCCTGGATCAACTGACCTTCTTTCAACGTGGACAGCGTCGTCTGACGTCGACGATCGCGCGTCTCTTCCAACAAGACCCGTCGGGAGACGACCACGTTGCCGCGACGATGGTTGATCTTGATAATCTTGAGGGGGAAGGTCTTGCCGACCAGTCCATCGAGATCGCGGACCGGATGCAGATCGATCTGGGAGCCGGGCAAGAATGCCTTGACGCCGATATCGACCATCATGCCGCCCTTGATACGGGAAATGATCTTGCCTTCGATGCTCTTTTCTTCTTTATGCAGCGTCTCCAATTCCTCCCAGATTTTCATCTTGTCGGCTTTTTCTTTGGAGAGCACGAGATTGCCGTCCGCGTCTTCACACTCTTCGAGATACACCTGGAGGCGATCTCCCACCTTCAATTGCGCCAACTCTTCATGCGAGAACTGGTCGGCGGGAATCATGCCTTCCGACTTGTAGCCGATATCAACCACGACTTTGTCTTTGCCGATGGCCACGACCATACCCTCGGTGATGGTCCCTTCCTCAAAATTGCGGAAGGTTTCTTCATACATCGCCGCCAAGGCGTCGCGATCCAGCTTGGGTTCACTCTGCGGTGTGACAGTACTCATGAAAAGGTCCTCGTCCTCCGGCTCGTGCCGGGTGCTGATAGTGAGAAAAACCGAGTCTTACTCAGCGTTGCAAGACTTGGCTGCTGGTGTGGCGGAAGAATCGTGAGGCTGCCCGGCCTTCGCCGGCCATTCCCCCGGGATCGGAACCTGTCCGAGTTCCGCAATTTTCGCCATCACCGTCCGACTGACATGTTGATAAAACGCCTTCCCTTCCAACCGGCCGGCCTCAGCCGAAAAGTCCAACGGCTCTCCATAGGCCACGGTCACACGACGAAATCTCGGCCATTTGGCTCCGGGCGGCAGGACCTCGAATGTGCCGCCGATATGCGCCGGCACTACCTGACAGCCGGTTTGCGACACGATCACGCCGATCCCCGGTTTGCCGGGCTTCAACGCACCGGTCATGGTCCGGCCCCCCTCGGGGAAAATTGCGACCGCCTTGCCCTCTTGAATCAACGCAACGGCTTTACTGAACGCATCGCGGTCAAGACGGCCGACCCGCAAGGGAATCCACCCCAGGGCCTGCAGCAGGCCGTTGAGCAACGGCATCGGAAACAAATCATGCCGACCCATGTACCAAACCCGACGCGGAATCCCGCACCCGAGCAGAGGGATATCGAGATAACTGGCATGGTTCGACGCGATCAGGAACCCGCCCTGCCTCGGCACAGTCCCGACGGTCCGATACCGGAAGCACAGCCACCCGATGGTGCGGGAGATGACCCACAACAGGCCATACAGTGCCGAACTCACAATCTCGCCGTGATCACGGCCAGCATGTGCTCAACGACTGCCTCCGCCGGCATACTCGACGTATCGATCCGCTCGGCATCGGGCGCAGGAATCAACGGCGCCACGGTTCGAGAACGATCGCGATCATCACGCCCGGTCATATCGCGTTTCGTCTGGTCGAAGTGAACCGAATGACCCGCCGCCACCAACTCACGATGGCGTCGCGTCGCGCGGACCTCCGCATCGGCCTCGAGAAAAAACTTCACATCCGCTTCCGGAAACACGCGGGTTCCAATGTCGCGCCCTTCCGCCACGACGCACCCCTCGGCGCCGATCTGCCGTTGCACCGGCAGCAGCCATTCGCGGACGGCCGGAATCGCCGAGACCATGGACGCCAGCGCCGTCACCGCAGGCGTGCGCAATTCGCCGGTGATGTCCCGTCCATCCAGCAACACGTGCGATTGCTCGGGGCCACAGGCCATATGTAACGTCGTCTTGGGCAACAGCGCCGTAATGGCAAGTGGTTCTTCCGGACTCAATCCCGCGTCACGCACCTTCCACGCAATAGCGCGATACAAGGCACCTGTATCCAGATAGAGGTATCCAAGCCGCAACGCCAGGAGTCTGGCGACCGTACTCTTGCCGACCCCCGCCGGACCATCAATGGCGATGATCAGCCCGCGCTTCCCGCAGCTGGATGTGCCCGGCTCAATCACGTAATCCTCGCACTATAGACGTTTCACAGAATCAGTCAACAGTTCCAAGAGCTTACGATCGAAGTTCGGAAACGAAGTCTCGATACAATCCGTGTTCTGAATCTGCGTCGGCTGGGCAGCGGTCAGGGCGCCGATCGCGACGGACATGGCCACGCGGTGGTCGCCGTAACTCGCGCAGGTCGCCCCTGTGAGCGTGCCGTTCGCACCCTTGCGCCCCAGCCCCTGTATCACCATGCCATCCGGCCGTTCTTCGATCCGTGCGCCCATCGCCCGGAGTTCAGTCGCCATCGTCGCGATACGGTCGCTTTCTTTGACTCGCAGCTCTTCAGCTCCGGTGATCACCGTTTCGCCCTCGGCCACGGCCGCCGCGACACACAGAATCGGGAACTCATCGATCGTCTGTGGAATCTGTTCCGGCCCGATCTGTACTCCCCGCAGCGGCATGGAGTGCACACGCAAGTCCGCAACCGGCTCTCCGGCCTCTTCACGAGGATTGAGCACCTCGATGTGTGCACCCATCTGGCGCAGAATGTCTAACAGGCCGGTCCGGGTTGGATTCATGCCGACCGACAGCACGGTCACATCGGAATCCGGCACGATCGAGGCGCCGACGAGAAAAAATGCGGCTGCGGACAGGTCGCCCGGCACCACCACGGTTTTTCCACTCCAGCGTATAGAGGGTCGCCCTTCGATTCGAACCGTACACCCGTCGCGGTGAAAAGGAATTCCGAAGTAGGCAAACATACGCTCGGTATGGTCACGGGAAAGCCGCGGCTCTGAAATGGTCGTCAGGCCATCAGCATAGAGTGCGGCAAAGAGCAGTGACGACTTGATCTGGGCGCTCGCGACCGGAGACACATACGACATCCCCTTCAACCGGGTTCCGGTGATCGCCAAGGGCGCTAGCTCCCCGCCCTTTCGTCCGGCAATCGTCGCGCCCATGGCTCGCAAGGGTTTTACGACACGTCCCATAGGTCGACGCCTGATCGATTCGTCTCCGGTCAGGACCGTAAAGAAATCCTGCCCTGCCAACAGCCCCGCCATCAAACGGATACCGGTTCCGGAATTGCCGCAATCGATCGGACCGAACGGCTCCGTGAGGCCCCACATACCTTTGCCATGGACCGTCAACTGCTCAGGAGTCTCTTCGATTCGCACGCCCAGCGACTGGAACGCGCGCATGGTATTTAAACAGTCTTCCCCGCGACAATAGTCGGTGACCTGGCTGAGCCCCTCAGCGAGAGCCGTCAGGATAATCGCTCGATGGGTGACGGACTTGTCGCCCGGAACCCGAATGGTCCCCTTCAATGGCCGGCCCGGCGTAATGGTTAAGGATGCCATGGCAACCTAGCTCTTCCCCGGTGCGCGAGGAGTGAGTTGTTCCCGCTCATGCTTGGCCTTGTCCAGTTGCTTCTCGATTCCCGCGGCGTCACCGACAGCAATCAACCGCTTGAGTTCGCCGAGATGCCGCTCGTATGCCTCGATCAAGGCCACCACATTGTCCCGATTCCACAAAAAAATATCTCGCCACATCTCCGGAGAACTGGCCGCGATTCGTGTGGTATCCCGTAATCCTCCGCCGGAATGGCTGGCGAGGTCGAGTTCCGGCAAACCATGGTCACGCACGTCGGCCAGCGCCGTCATCAATGCAAACGCCGCGACATGCGGCAGGTGACTGACGGCACCGAGAATTTTGTCGTGCAGAAAGGGGTCCATATCCAGCACAATCGAACCCGCGAGTTCCCAGAGAACACGAACCGTTTGGAGCGCCTCGGGATCGGTCTTCGACGTCGGAGTCAAAATGCAACGCGCCCCTGAGAAAAGAGTCTCCGATCCCGCGGCCACACCGGTCTTCTCCTTGCCGGCGATAGGGTGCGCACCGACGAACCGAACGGAGGGCGGCAGCAAGGCCTCCGAGCGTGTCACCAAATCACCCTTGACGCTGCCCACGTCACTGACGATCGCACCCGGTTGCAGACAATCGGCCCATTCACGCAAATGCCGTTCGTAGGTATCCACCGGAGTCGCGAGCAGCACAAAGTCCGCCCCTTCGACCCCTTCGCGCGGGTCCGATACATACCGGTCGATGGCGCCCACTTCGACGGCGGTCTTCAAGTTTTCGACGCGTCGCCCGATACCGACGACGGAATCCGCCAGCTTCTGACGGCGCAGGATCATCCCGAGCGAGCCACCGATCAGCCCGACCCCGACAATGGCTACCTGTTTGAAATGTGGTTTCATCATTCAGTGATTGCTGGACTTCAGGCAGCAAGGGCGCAGGCCCTGGCGTACCGACACACCATTCACAACGTCCGATCGACGGCGGCGGCGATCTTCCGTAAATCTCCCATCAATTCTTTAAATTTCGACGGCCGGATCGACTCCTCGCCATCGCAGAGGGCACATTCGGGATTCGAATGCACTTCGATTAACAGTCCGTCGGCGCCGGCTGCAATCGCCGCTTTCGACATGGGCGCCACCAAATCCCACTTGCCCGTCGCATGACTGGGATCCACAATGACCGGAAGATGCGACAGACTCTTGAGCGTCGGAATGGCAGCCATGTCCAAGGTATTTCGATACTGGGTTTCAAACGTACGGATGCCCCGCTCGCACAGCATGACATTCCGGTTGCCGCGGGACATGATGTATTCAGCGGAGAGGAGGAATTCCTTGATCGTGGCCGAGAGGCCGCGCTTCAACAGCACCGGCTTATCGTAGGCTCCCACCTCCTTGAGCAACTCGAAGTTCTGCATGTTGCGGGCACCGATCTGGATGATGTCGGCCTTTTCAAGAAACAGCTCGATGTCGCGGGTATCCAGAATCTCGCTCACCACCGGCAGGCCGGTTTGTTTTTTGGCCTCGACCAAATAATCCAGCCCTTCCCGTCCCAACCCCTGAAAGGAATAGGGCGACGTGCGCGGTTTGTATGCGCCGCCACGAAGCACGGTCGCGCCCGCGGATTTGACTTCGTGGGCGATACCGACGGTCAGTTCCAGCCGTTCGACCGCGCAGGGACCGGCCATGATCGTGATTTTCTTATCGCCGATTTTGACGCCGTTCACGTCAATGATCGTGTTCTCTTTCTTGAACTCCCGGCTGACCAGCTTCCAGGGAGCCAAAATCGGCAGGACACTTTCGACCCCGGGCAACGCGGTCAACGGCTGATTGTGCAGGATACGATCGTCCCCGATCACCCCGATAATGGTCCGCTCCTGGCCGGCAGAAATATGCGACTTCAGTCCCAACTCGCGCAGCCGGTCGATAATGTGATCGACTTCCCGCTCCGACGCGTCAGGCTTCAAGACAATAATCATGATCTCGTCTCGCTTTCCTTATCGAGCGGCGCGCGTCACGTCCGCAAGCGCGCTCAGGAACAGTTGATTTTCTTCCGGAAGGCCGATGGTCACCCGCAGCATTCGGCCGTCGATGTGGCGGACGATGATGCCCTTCCGCAACAGCGCGTCGAATACCTCGCGACCATCTCTCCCGACATCGAAATAAAGAAAATTCGTTTCACTGGGCAAGGCCTCGAAGCCCAAGGTCAACAAGCCTGCGCGGACCTTGTCCATTTCCGCATGGTTGAGGGCTCGGCTCGCGCCCACATGTGCCTCATCATCCAACGCCGCCAACGCGGCGCGTTGCGCCATGCTGTTTGCATTGAAGGGTGGACGGATTCGATTCAGGTAGTTCGTAATCTCCGGCGTGGTAATCCCGTATCCGATCCTGAGTCCTGCCAGGCCATAGATCTTGGAGAACGTCCGCAGCACGATGGCATTGCGGCCGGCCTTCACATAGTCAAGCGACTCCGGGAACTCCGCGTGCCGGACATATTCATAATAGGCCTCGTCGAACACGACCACGACATGATCGGGTACGCGCGCCATCAACGCCGCCACCTCGTCCCTCGTCGCCATCGTACCTGTGGGGTTGTTCGGATTGCAGACAAACAATAAACGTGTCTTGTCGGTGATGGCCGCCGCCATGGCCGGCAAATCATGGTGCCACTTTTTCTGCGGCACTTCCACCGCCACACCGTGCGCGGCCTTCACTTCCATCTTATAAATCACGAAGGTGTGCTCGGCCATGACGGCCTCATCGCCCGGAGACAAAAAAGTTCGCGCAAGCAGGCCGAGAATTTCGTCCGAGCCGTTTCCCAAAATGACGTGATCCGGGGTGACTTTCCACCGTTCAGCCAAGGCTCCGCGCAACCGAAACGCCCCGCCGTCCGGGTACCGATGGAGTGTCGGAGCGGTTTCACTTAAAACGGCGAGCGCTTTGGGTGATGGCCCGATCGGGTTCTCATTGGACGCCAATTTAATCGCGCGCGGGAGACCTAACTCTCGCTGCAGCTCTTCGATAGGCTTTCCAGGAACGTACGGGACAAGGGAGGCGATATCGGGATGCACCTTCAATGGCATGGCGTGACTCGGACCTCTAGGAATAGGCGGGATACGACCCGAGAATCTTCATAAAGAGACAGCGGCTCTTCACCTCTTCGGCCGCCTTCTTGACCCGTTCTTCATCGATGTGCCCCTCAATATCGACAAAGAAAATGTATTCCCAGGCCTTCCGGCGAGACGGGCGCGATTCGATCTTGGTCATGTTAAGACCATGGGAAGCAAATGGACGCAACAAGTCGTACAACGCGCCGACCTTATCTTTGACCGACAACATCAGGGAGGTTTTGTCGCGCCCGGTTCGCTCCGGCGCCTTCTGCGACAACACCAGGAACCGCGTGAAGTTGTTGATGTTGTCTTCGATCCTGGCCGTGATGACCTTCAGTCCGTACAACTGGGACGCCAGTTCGGACGCGATAGCTGCGGCCGATGGATCGTCGACGGATAATTCGGCCGCCCGGGCCGTGCTGGCCACTTCGGACACCGGCACATGCGGCAGATTCGTCTCCAACCAATTGCGACATTGGGCAATGGCGTGCGGGTGCGAATAGACCCGCTTGATATCGCCCGCGACTCCGCTCTTGGACATCAGGTGGTGTGCGACTTCCTGCAACACTTCTCCGTAGATGAGCAGGCTGGAATCGACGAACATATCCAGGGTGTGATTGACCACACCTTCGGTAGTATTTTCGATCGGCACCACACCAAAATGGGCTCGCCCGCGCTCGACTTCACTGAACACGTCCTTGATGCTATTGACCGGAATGTATTGGGCGGAGGACCCGAACTTCTGCATGCAGGCCATATGCGTAAACGTGGCTCTCGGGCCGAGATAGGCGACCTTCTGAGGCCCCTCGAGGGACAACGAGGCCGACATGATCTCTCGATATACCGCCCGGATGGCATCGGTGGGAAAGGGCCCCGTATTTTGCTTGCTGAGGCGCTCGAAAATTGCCGCCTCGCGTGCCGGCGTATGCAGATGCGCTTCCGCGTCTCTTTGTTTCTTGAGTTTTCCAATTTCGATCACGGACTTCGAGCGCTCGTTCAAGAGGCGCAAAATCTGATCGTCGATGCGATCGATTTCCTGGCGATGTCCTTGCAGGTCATCAGACATGACGGGGGGACTCCCTCCTCGCGAAACCTGCCTTTAGAGAGACGAGGCCGCGAAACGATTCCAAGCCAATGGGCTGAACTTGGACAAGTGAGTATCCTACAGGAGCCGACGAGGGCATTGCAAGGATAGGTGTGGGGATTCAAGGAGTTGTGACGGATGTGTCGTCACCGGAGAGCGACAGAAGGTCTTTCTGCTTTTTGAAATGGTCGAAGGCCAGCCTGGTCGCCTGCCGGCCACGGCCGGTGCGTTCCAGAAACCCCGATTGGATCAGATACGGCTCATAGACGTCCTCCAGCGTGCCCCGGTCCTCCTGCACCGCCGCCGCTAAGGAATCCACCCCGACCGGTCCGCCGTTGAACTTCTCCATGACGGTCAGGAGAATGCGCCGGTCCATCTCATCCAATCCGGCGGCATCGACTGCCAACCAGACCAGCGCGTCCTGCGCCACCTGCCTGGTGATACGCCCGCCGGCCTTGATCTCGGCATAGTCCCTGATACGTTTGATCAGCCGATTCACGATCCGCGGCGTGCCGCGAGCCCGACGAGCAATTTCCGCGGCACCTGCCTCGTCGATCGGAATATTCAGCAACCCTGCCGACCGTGTGACGATCGACGTAAGCTCCTGAGGCGAATAAAACTCCAACCTGTGGACCAAGCCGAACCGGTCCCGCAACGGCGACGTCAATGCCCCGGCCCTGGTCGTGGCTCCCACCAGCGTAAACCGTGGCAATTCCAGCTTCACGGTCCTCGTTGAAGCCCCTTGGCCGACGACCAAGTCCAGCTGGTAGTCCTCCATGGCCGGATACAGGGCCTCTTCGACGGAAGCCGGGAGGCGGTGGATTTCGTCGATGAACAACACATCCCGTTCCTGCAAATTCGTCAAAATCGCAGCCAGATCCCCGGCATGGCTCAGGACTAAGCCCGAGGTCGACCGAATCGCGGAGCCCATTTCCCGCGCGATGATATGCGCAATCGTGGTCTTCCCGAGCCCGGGCGGGCCGTAAAATATGGCGTGATCCAGCGCCTCGCCGCGACGTTTGGCCGCCTCGATGCAGATCTCCAGCGAGTCCTTCATCCGCGACTGGCCGACATACTCCTGCAAGCTCTGTGGACGTAGCGCGGCTTCGAGGCCACGTTCGTCATCGGTCAATTGATTGCTCACCGTGCGGTCGGACATGGGACGATCCTATCGAACAATGCGTCGGTGTTACCTGGCCTCGGGTGAGGGCCTGAATTTGGGTGGCGGCGGCACAGCCCCTTGACCTGGCGCAGCCGTACTGCCGCAATCAGGCGGGCACCTGACTCCCCCCTGCCCGGGATCGGGCAGGGTTGATCCCATACTCTGCAACTGACATTGCGATACCAGTCCGCCGTCGACAGAGCCGCAGCGGGAGGGGACGTTCGAGCGCCCCACGTCTACGTACCCTTCTGGACAGGTCCCGCAGACGGAGAGCATGTTGCCCCCGAGCGGCACGCACTGCACCAGAGTGGGCTCGCCGTCTTTGCACAGCTCCGGCGCATGGGCCACACCGGTTGTGGCATAGCCATCCGGACAACGCCCGCAGGTCTTGCGGATGCTCTTCGGCTCCTCCCCCCCCTCAGTCGCCCCGGCCAACCCGATTGATCCGGCTAAAACCATCGCAGCCAAAATGACCAGCCTCACCGTGCCGACGACCCAGCGACTACCCCGCCGACTGCGCAACGACTTCATCATGCGTCACCCCTTGGCCAGGTTTTTGAGTGCCTCACGAATCACGCCTTCCAGTCCCTGCGCCATGGCGCCGGACTTCTCAATCCTCTTCAACGCTTCTTTCACATCCGGTTGCCGATAGCCCAAATTCACAAGGGCTGACAGCGCGTCATCATAGAGCGGATGTGCAGGCTGTCCGCTCCCCGACGTGCTCTGTTCGCCCGCTGGATACAATCGCGCGACCTTGTCCTTCAATTCCAGCGCAATCCTCGCCGCAGATTTTTTCCCGATGCCGGATACTGTGCCTAGCTTCTCAATATCACCGGCCTGGATGGCGGAAAAGAGATCGCGGACCGAGAGGGTGGACAGAACGCTCAATCCCAATTTGGGCCCTATGCCGGAGATTCCCGTCAACAGTAGAAAGGCTTCCTTCTCCTCGGTGGTCAGGAACCCATACAGCTGAATCGCATCCTCACGCACGTGAGTATGGATGCTGAGCGTGACCGACTCATGCTGATTGGGGAGAGAATAGTAGGTGCTGAGGGGAATCAACACTTCGTAGCCGACGCCATGCACATCGAGCGTGACTTGCGAAGGCGCCTTGAAGGCCATGAGGCCCGTCAGTAAGGCGATCATGTGATCAACAGAGAGAAGTGATGCGAAGAGACCGATAGGCCGGCATCGTGCGCGTCGATGCCCGGTGCCAATCCTTCAGAGTCAGGCGGTAGCAGCAGCCACCTTCTCCATGACCTCGTCGGAGATGTCAAAGTTCGCATAGACCTTCTGCACATCATCGTGCTCATCCAGAATTTCCATGAGCTTCAACATTTGCTCAGCTGCCTTCTCTTCCAATGCGATCGTATTCTGCGGGATGAAGTTCAATTCGGCAAGCGTGCACTCAATCTTCGCATCGCTGAGCGCTTTTTTGACCGCTTCGAAATCGTGGGTATCGGTGAAGATTTCAAAGGCCTTGTCGGTCACTTTCACATCTTCGGCGCCGGCTTCCAGAGCGAGGCTCAGGAGCGCATCCTCTTCTACCTTGCCCTTCTCGACGACCAACACCCCTTTTTTATGGAACTGCCAGGCCACCGCGCCCGCTTCCGCCATATTGCCGCCGTTCTTCGTCAGCAAACTGCGGATTTCCGCCACGGTACGGTTGCGATTATCGGATGTGATCTCCATCAGCACCGCTGTACCGCCAGGACCATAGCCTTCGAGCGAAAACTCTTCGTACGTCACGCCGGGCAATTCACCCGTTCCACGCTGGATGGCCTTCTTCATCGTATCGCCGGGCATGTTGGCTTCTTTGGCCTTCGCAATCGCCAGCCGCAAGCGCGGATTGCCATCGGGGTCCCCGCCTGAGCGGGCCGCAATCGTCAACTCGCGGATAATACGGGTAAAAACCTTCCCACGCTTGGCGTCGACCGCTGATTTATGCCGCTTGATTGTTGCCCAATGACTGTGGCCACCCATGGCGACTCCTCTTGGCCTGATCCGACCGCACGCGGGTCGAGTTCAAAGCACATTCAAAAGCTGATTAAAAATGTAGAGCTAACACAGTCCTTACAGGAGTGTCAACGCGAGGCAGGCCCCCTCTGCGGGCAGGGGAACAGCTTACTCTGAATAAATGAGGAGCTGAAGGCCAATGACAACGACGAGGCTCGCCCAGAGCAACTCCCAATACGAACGTTCGGCAATGAGGGTCCGCGTTCGCCATCCGGAGACTAACTTGGAAGATCCCGCGGTAATGGCCATCATGCCCATGATCACGTGATGGAGCGCAATTTTGCTGGCGGCAGGATGGTCTCCGTGCGAGTGGCTGAATAACATCAGTCCGCCGACGATCGCAAAGAGAGGAAGGGGCACCGCCCACACGGCATGGGCAAACCATCCGGTCCGACGCAGGAATTCAACGACACCGACGGCGCAAGCCAGCACTCCATAGGTCTTGTGCTGGAGCACCTCTTCATCACTTCCAAAGAATGTCTGCGCGAAGGTCATCGACCCGATCGGCCATGAGTCATGATCGCTCCAAATGAGAAGGAACACGCCCCCCACCGTTAGGGCACCGGGCAATAACAACCTCGTCCAAACCAATGCCGGCCATCCCAGCGCCTGCCGGACTTCACTCATCCCTATCAGCAACAGGAAGATACCCGCGATGTGATGATTCAATTCGGAATAGGCAATGCCCTTTTGAGACCCTTCCCACAACTCTCCCGCGACAGGCGCACGATGATGTCCCTGCTCCTGAACCGCCGCGCCATGTCCATGACCGGCAGTCTCAGCCATCACAAACGAAGCGCTCCACAGGAGGGGGGCCAGGCACAGCATCCCCAGGAACGGGCACCATGGCATCAGGAATCTCGGACAATGAATCGGTCGAGAGGGAAACAGCGGCAGGAATCGAAAGGCCCATCCGGACTGCCGGATGGGCCGTGCACTCATCTCATGCATGCATTCGTCGGCTACATGAACTTCATGAACTTCTCTTTGGCTTCATCCATCACTTGCGCCGTGATCTCGACCAAGCCGCGCTCCTTGGCAATCCGCTCAATTTCACGGCGGGCCATCGGGCGAATGAAGTCTGGAATGTTGTCCATACGCTGTTCGGCATCCTTTGTCCACGCGATCCCGTTGGGCGAATCATTCTTGGAATCATCCATGACCTGCAGCGTAATATTCTTATAGCCATGCTTCCGCGCATAGGCTTCCACACTGCTTTGAACCATCGGCTTCACGAACGACGGCAGACGTTCCAGCTTCTCCTTGGCGTCCGCAGTCCATGTGAATTCGCTCGTTCCGTTTCCATTCTGGGGCTTGCCGCCAGAGGTCAATCCCATTTCCGCGACCATCGCCGAGAAGGGGCAGCCGCCCGTCGTCTTCTCTCCACCGGCATCCGGTGCGGTCGGCTTCGCAGAAGCCGCCACCGGTTGCCCGCCCTGAATCTTCTCGTTGAGATACGCGGCCATCTGCCCTGCGCCGGCCTGCGCTTCCTCTTTGAGCGTCCCGCGAGTCATCTCGAACGGTTCTGCCGTCTCTGTGCGGCCTCCCAGCTTCACACCGAGCGAGGCAACCATTTGGGTCTCTCCCGGATTCGTCACCATGGAGAACTTCGCCTCACAGGATGGACAGCCGAAGAAAACACCGAGTGAGCCCTCACCGGGTTTTTCGACCTTCTGAAACGTCATGTAGGTCTCGCAGTTCAGGCAAACGAACTTCATAGGATCCCCCCTCCGGGTCGGTGCGCTTACAGCTTTTCCGCCAGGACTTTTTTGTAATCCAGTAACGCTTGAATCCGACCGACGATGTCTTGATATTTCTGAATCGTCGGATACTCAGGATCGAGGAGCGGCTGCCCCTTATCGAATGTCTTGGCAAACTTACGATCGAATGGGACACGACCGAGCAAAGGCAGGTCCAGCACCTCGCACATCGCCTCCGTGTTCCCCTCAAACAACTCATTTTCCGCGCCACAAGATGGACACCGGTATTCGCTCATGTTCTCTACAATGCCCAACACCCGGATACCCATATCGCGCGCATAGGTGACGGACTTCTGCACCACGTCGGACGCGACTTCCGACGGTGTCGTCACCACGATCGCACCGGCTAAGTCGGGAATAAACCCAGCGATCACCGGCGGTTTATCGGCAGCGGCACCCGGCGGGAGATCGGCCAGGAGATAATCCAGTTCACCCCAGACCACATCCGCCAGGAACTCGCGAATGACGTTCATTTCCATGAGTCCGAGCCAGACCGGGCTCAAATCCATCGGGCCCTTCCACCGCACCGGCGAGGCATCATCGAGGAAAAAATCCATCGAGGCCACTTTGATGCCCAGGGGACCGACCGGAGGCTGCGCCCCTTCCGGAGTCATTCGTAACGACTGGCCGTGTAGCCCCATCATTCGTGGAACACAGGGCCCGTTCAAATCGACATCAAGCAGTCCAACCTTCGCACCTTGCCGCGCAAAGGCCAACGCCAGATTGACGGTCGTCATACTCTTGCCGACTCCGCCCTTGCCGCTCATCACCACCAGCTTCTGCTTGATGCCGGCCATTCGCGCCTGCACCTGCTTCATCTGGGCAGTGATCTGCTGCACGACTTTCGCGTCGTCGGAATACTGGAGCTTCGTGAGGATCGACTTGAGATCCTTGCCGGCAGCCATAGTCATGAAAAACCCTCGAATTTGTTGATGAAGAACGCTACCACAGGGGTTTCAATGGAGTCAAACAGGCTCACCCCCCGGCTAGATGGAATACTGGATCGTCGATCTCGTCCCGGGGGGCTCAATGAGGACGCCCCGCTGCTTCAATTCATCCAGGATCTGACGCGCAGCCGCATCGAAGTCCTGCGGGCCGGCAAAGTGCAAATCCGTATTCGGCGGCGGCTCTTCCCCTGCCCGGCTCATGTGTACCGCAAGAACCGGGGCCGGTTGAACCAACGTCCGTATCATCTCCGCCATCCGCTGATAGTTGATACCAAAGGTTTTGCTCGTGGACACGACGATAAGTCCCGTATCAATGAGCAACCTGGCGACTTCCCCGTATCGGCGCACACGCTCGGCGGCAAAGGACGGATCGGCGGCAGACAGATCCGCATCCAATCCCTGCAACAGATTCTCGCCTTCCAGCAGATAGGCGTGGCGGCTATCGGCAACCAGCAACGCTTCCACCCGTCGTGCAAGAAACGTCTTGCCCGTCTGAGCCGAGCCGGTGAACAACACAATGGCGGCCCGATGGCCGTATTGTCGGGCCCGGTCCTCAGCCCGGACATCGCCCGTGAGCCACGCATATTCCCGTTGCCGCGCCTCTTCCCGCAGCCCTTCCTGTTCGTCATGCACCAACTCGGTAATGATCCCGCCCCCGGCAATATCGTACTCATCGACCAGCACAAACCGGCCCGTGGCCTCGAATGATGACGACAGATCAAATGCGAGCGGCGATTTCACCCGCAGAGTCAATTCGGCAACCTGATTCTTGGCCACCGACTGGCTTTCCTGCAGCTGAGCCAGATCGGCGGTGTCGATAATCCGATGAATTGCGGCCACCTCGCAGGCGACTTCCCGCGTGGCAAGCCGCAACACGTATTTCCTCCCCTTCTCCAAGGGCCGCCTGCCCATCCAAAATAGATTCACGCGAATCGCCGTCGAGACAAGCGGAATGGAATCCCGATGGGATGCGATTTCTCCACGCTCCACAAAAATCTGTTCGTCGAGCGTAATGCCGACCGACTCTCCGGCTTGCGCGTCGCTCCGCGGTGGATCGACATTGAACCCTTCAAGCGATTGCACCACCGCAGTCTTGTTCGATGGCGAAAACACCAGCTGATCTCCGACCTTCAAACGGCCGGCTGTGATACGGCCGGCCAGAATCCGTCGGGCATCGAACTTATAGACGTCCTGCAATGGAAACCGGAGCGGCTGTTCCGAGCGAACCTGCTCCTTCTTAAAGAGAGCCAGCGTCTCCAGCACTGTCGGCCCCTGATACCAGTTCATGTGGCTGCTGCGCGTCGCGATGTTGTCACCCATCTTCGCGCTGACCGGAATCATCTGTTGGGGAACCGCACGGAACTGACCCAGAAATTCCCGATATTCCTTTTCGATTCCGTCGAACACATCCTGCCGATACCCGACCAGATCCATTTTATTGACCACCACCGCAAACTGCGTCACGCCCAGCAGCGACAGGAGGTAGCCATGCTTCTTGGATTGTTCGCGCACGCCTTCCAATGCGTCGATAAGCAACAGCGCGGCTTCGGCCCGGGCTGCGCCCGAGATCATGTTCTTCAAAAACTCCTTGTGCCCCGGCGCGTCGATAATGATGTACTGCCGCCCGTTCCAGATGAAGAACGTACGTGCCGTATCAATCGTGATGCCCTGCTCCTGCTCTTCAAGAAACGCGTCGAACAAGAACGCGTACTCAAATTCCTTGCCCTGCTGGCGACAGATCGCCTGCACCTTTTCCACTTTGCCTTCCGGCAACGAGCCCGTATCGGCATAGAGTCGTCCCACCAGCGTGGATTTCCCATGATCCACATGGCCCACGATGACGATGTTGAGACTCTCTTGCGGCTTGCTCTGTTCGTGCTGTGTCATATGATTCACTCGTTCAATGGAACCCTGGTTCATGATCGTGATCGCTCGAAGGCTCGCCTGCTATCCGGGATAGGCCGCCTCACATGTACCCCTTCTTCCGGAGCATCTCCATACCCCGCCCCGCATCCTGCGCGCGGCCGGCTCGCTCCGCCACATTACTTCCACGCAGCTCCGTAATAATCTCATCGACAGTCTTCGCCGTGGATTTGATCGGCATGGTACAGGGCGCGCAGCCCAAACTTCGATACCGCGTGCCATCCCCCCTGTCCAGATAGAGATCCATGAAGGGGATGCTCTCATGCTTGATGTATTCCCAGATATTGATCTCGGTCCAGTCGAGAAGCGGATGAATCCGGATATGCGTGCCCGGGGGAAACGTGGTCTTGAACTGATCCCATAATTCCGGCGGCTGGTCGCGGAAATCCCAATCCCCGTGTTTGTCGCGCGGAGAAAAATATCGCTCCTTCGCCCTGGTGCTGTCTTCATCCGCCCGAACACCGAGAATGATGCCGGTATAGCCTTTTTCTTCGACCAGATTCTTCATGGCCGTCGTCTTGAGGGCGGTACAGCAGACATCACGCCCCAACGTATGGTTCATCCCGGCGGCCAAGGCCTCCTTGTTCTGGCCCACCACCAGATTGAGGCGCCACTCGCGGGCAATCCGGTCGCGATATTCGATCATTGCCGGAATCTTGTAACTCGTATCCACATGGAGCAAGGGGAACGGCACGTGCCCGAAAAAGGCCTTGCGGGCCAGCCACAGGAGCACGGTCGAATCCTTGCCCATCGACCAGAGCATGGCGAGATGATTGAAATGCTTGTAGGCTTCTCGAAGGATATAGACGCTTTGATCTTCGAGTTGACGCAAATGTTTCATGGTTCACACTCTTCCGTTTACGCTGAAATGCCCACCTTCGGCGCGTGTCCCGCGCTCGACCCGGCGACCGCCACCAATTCAGCCAGTTTGGCCTTGGCCAGGCCGGACTCCAAGGCGCTTCTGGCGGCCCCGAGATTTCCAGTAATCGACGTCCCCTTGCCGGCGGCGTAAAGCAACATGGCCGCATTGAGGAGGACCCAGTCCCGTTGCCCGCCCTGGATTTCGTTCGCGAGGAGCCGCTTGATCAGATCGGCCTCCCGCTCCCGCTGCTCGACCGGAAACCCGGCCATTTCACGGAAGGTCGCCATCGACAAGCCCGCGTCCTTCGGCTGGAAGGTAAATGGGGTGATGCGCTCGTCCTTGAGTTCCAAGAGCCGCGTGGAATTGCCGATCGAGAGTTCCGGATCCCCTTCGACCCCGCGAATGACCAATGCGCGCGGACAACTCAACATACGCAACGCCTCGATCGTCTTTTCAAAGTAAGGCGGATGCGACAGCCCGACCACCTGCGAGGTCGCGCGGGCGGGATTGAGCATACGAGCCACGGGATGAAAGAAATTGCGCACGCCCAACTCCTGTCTCATTTCCAGAAACCGGCTCACCGGAGGGTGATACAGCGCCAGGTCCAGGTAGGCGAATCCCTTCTTTTCCAATTCGGCTCCGACCGACTTGGCGGTCATATCGACCGGTATGCCCAGAAGCTTCAGGACGGACGAGATGCCCAGCCTGTCCGGAGGCCCATCCACTCCGTGCAGCAGTAACACCGCTCCGGCGGCCGCCGCGACAATGGCAGCGGGAAGGATGGCGTGAAAGGTTTCGCGCTTCCCCGCATAGACGGGCACATCGACGACTCCGAGCCCGGAACGGACCGGGACCGGCGGCACATATTGTCGCGCGGTCGCGGTGAAGGCCGCTAATTCCGTGACCGATTCCGACTTGAATCGCATGGCCGTGAGGAACGCCCCTATTTGAGCAGGGGTCGCGGTTCCCTCGATCATGAGGCGCATGGCCTGTTTGGCCTCTTCCCACGTGAGATCCTTGGATGTTTTTTGACCTTTAGCGACTTTGGCGAGCAGATGTTGCATGGATGGTAATGACCTTGTCTGATTTCAGGGTGACGATGATGTTACTTGTGCAGCCCGCACTCGGTCTTGCCGAAATTCTTCCACCGACCGGAACGCGGATCGTCTCCCGGAAGGACAGGCGCCGTACAGTGGGTACAGCCGATGCTGGGGTAATTGCGGTCGTGTAACGTGTTATAGGGCACCTCATGGAGTTGCAGATACGTCCAGACGTTTTCACTGCTCCATCGGGCCAGGGGATTCACTTTGACCAGGTTGAATTTCTTGTCCCACTCGATCAATCCGGCATTCGCCCTTGTGGGAGCCTGGTCTCGCCGGATCCCGGTGATCCAAGCCGCGTACTCGCCGAGAATACGAGTGAGCGGTTCGATTTTCCGGAGCTCACAGCACTGGTCCGGCTTGCTGGCCCACAACATGGCGCCATGTCGAGCAGCCTGTTGTTCCGGCGTCAACAGAGATTTCATTTGAATGACTTGCGCCGGCTTCAACCCGTACCGCGCGATAATGCGATCACGCACGTCGAAGGTTTCGGGAAACAGAAAATCCGTATCCAGATAAAAAAGCGGTGCGTCCGGATCGATGCGATGCACCATATCAACCAGGGCGACATCCTCCGCCCCGAAACTGCAGGCCAGCACAATGCGCTGCCGGTAGGTCTTCAACGCGTACTCCAGCAGGTCCCATGGCTGCTGGGATTCAAACGAATCACTCAGCGCCTTCAGCTCTGCGTCGGAGGGTCGCTCAGCGGGCTGTTGTGTTTCGTTCACCCTTCTTACCCCTCGACCTTTTCCACAAGAATTTTGAAATGCTTGGCCTCAGGCTCCAACGGCCCCTCGTCCAGGATCTTGTGCCCGTCATTGCGCAAGCTCATCGGCACGTTACGTATAGGCTCTCCGGCGTCGAGCCAGACTTCCAGCTGCTCACCGCTATCCATCATTTCCAATTTCAATTTCGTTTTCACATAGTTCATCGGGCAGGCCACACCGCGCAGATCGTACACAGGCGCCTGAGCCGCGGCAACGGGTGCAGGCGAAGCAGTCGCCGCAACAGGAGTTGCAGCGGGCACGGATTCTTCCTTCACCTGGGCTAACTTGAGATCCTTCCCCATTTGTTCGGTGGCTGCCCGACAGACAGCGAGAAACCGCTTGGCGAAGGCCATTTTCTCCGTCGCGGCCTCGGCAGTCGCGTCCTTAGATCCAAGGTCGCCGACTTGCGCACCAAGATTCATATAGGTGGCCGGAACAATCCCTTTGCCGGCCAGTCGCTGATCGAACTCCTGGAAGGTTTCTGCATCAGTGGCCGGATCAAGGCCTTCGGTCACCAACAGACCTTTCGCCGCCGCCAGTACCGCACGATACGACTTATTCACCGACAAGGCATACTGATGTTTCTCAACCAGCAATTTCGCCTGATAGAGCTCCTGATCAGCCTCTAACATCCGATCGTCGATCATCTCCAAGGCGCCACCCGCGCACTCGCCTGGGCCCAGATCCTCCAGCACGAATTCCGCCTCGCCTTCCCAGTCGTAGTAATAGGTCGAATCCTGCTCGTACGGCGGAACGATCGTGTAGGGAATGAGTTCGTCCTTGAGAACATTCTTCCCGACACGCGCGATGAACGACTGGAGACTCTCACCCGCCTTTCGATCCCGACGATAGACGTCTACCAGATGGCGCACCGCCGCCGGAACACTCTTCGCGGGCAATTTGACCGCCAATTGTCCGATCTTCGGCGTGCCGTCCACATGCCCGCCGAGGTGCAGCTCGTAATGCGGAGCCGTATGTTCGCCAAGACGTTTGCCGACTCCGTGCAACCCGATGGTGGCAATATGGTGCTGGGCGCAGGAGTTGTGGCACCCGCTGATCTTCACGCTCACATCCCTGAGATCTTCCGGGACCTGGCCGGCGGGAAACACTTCCGCCAACGCCCTGGCCATGCCCTTGGACGAGGTGATTCCCAGTCCGCAGGTATCGGTGCCCGGGCAGGCGATGATGTCTTCGACGAGTTCCGCGCCGGGATCCCCCAAACTGTGCTGCACCAGTTCCTGGTAGAACTCCTCCAGCCGTCTCTCGGGAATCCACCGGATGACCATGTTCTGATTGATGGTCGTCCGGATGTTGCCGTTCGAATACCGTTCGGCCAGGTCTGCGACCCCCCACATTTGGTCGCCTGTCAGATCACCCATCGGCAACTTAATCGCCGCCGTCGCAAAACCATCCTGCCGCTGCGGCACGACATTGGTGCGCTTCCAGGCCTGAAACGCAGAGACCTGGCCATTGAGTGAGACGGCATCGTTCCCGCTGCCGTTGCCGTGACCGTTGGACAGGACGCCTGCCTTGGTCGGCATAATGAGCGGCGGCGCATCGGCATACTCCAGCAGCTTGATCGGCTCGTGCGTGGGCACGGCATACCCCATGGCCGCATACGCTGCCTCCCAGCGACGCTTGAATTCGTCGAACCCGAGTTTTTCGATGACGAACTTCATGCGGGCCTTGTTGCGATTCTTACGGTTCCCCAGCGTGTCGAACACCTTGATCACGGCTTCGATGGTCGGGAGCAATTCGTCCATCGGCGTAAATTCTCGCAACACCTGGGCCATGCGGGGCGTCGATCCCAGTCCACCGCCTGCCACCATCCGGAAGCCGATAGTCCCGTCGGCCCGTTTAGCCGCGAGCAAACCGATGTCGTGAATAGGGGTGAGTGCGCAATCCTGTCGGCATCCGGACAATGCAATCTTGAATTTCCGCGGGAGACTCTGATTCAACGGATTGCGCAGGAGATGATAGGCCACCGTCTTCGCATACGGCGTGACATCGAACACCTCCCCTTGGCACACCCCCGCCAAATGGCAAGCCGTGACGTTCCGCACGGTATTCGCGCAGGCCTCGCGCGTCGTCAGCCCAACTGAGGCCAACAAACGCATCATCTCGGGAACATGCTTGAGCTCCACAAAGTGCAATTGAATATCCTGGCGCGTGGTGACATGGCCGACACCTGTGGCATACCGATCGGCCAACTCAGCAACCTGTCGCAATTGATTGGCCGTCAGCCCACCGAAAGGGATTTTGATGCGGAACATCTGCACACCAGGCTGACGCTGGCCATAGATGCCGTATTGCAGACGGAACGGCTTGAAGATATCGGTGGAGAGATCTCCCGCGAGAACCCGATGGGCCTCCGCTTCAAACGTTTCAATTTCTTCCACTATATGGGCCGGAATGGGCTCCGTTTTGATCGCTGGACGGAGAGCCACTGTATTAGGAGTCATTATGAGAACCTCACCGGTTGGGGGGTGATCTGCGTAGGCATCATTCACACTGTTTCAAATGTGGTACATCAACGTGTGTTGCTCATCGAGGGCCCGCTGACGCTTAGCTAACTCTTCGACCGTCACTTCCGAAAGAACGCTCAATTCCGCCCGTTTCACACGATCCCAAATGTGAGCGAGCAGCGCCTCCTGCTTGGCTCCACGCGAAGACGAATGTTTCGGACCACCCTCTCCATTTGTCGTGAGAAGCGGGCCCTCTAGTGCATCGAGAATGTCTGCCACGGAGAGTTCCGAGGGCTTACGGCTCAACACGTACCCGCCTTGGGCCCCGCGCTGACTTGCCACCACCCCGGCTTTCTTCATCGCATGAAGCACCTGCTCGAGGAACCGGGCCGGAATCGCCTGTCGCTTAGCAATCGACTTGGCGCAGACAGGCTGTTCGGCATGGTGAAGCGCAAGATCCACGGCGGCAATAATTCCGTAGGTCGCTCGAAGGCTCACTTTCATTTGCGAGTATTCCGATGGGGATTCATGAATCTCTATACCTTGTGCGGAACTTTCCTGTCAAGCAGGGTAGATGCACACCACCCATCATGCCGCTGGAACCCAACCGCTCGTGACTTGCCCCAGACGGTCACCCGTGCAAGCGATTCCTAATTGAAGAACCGTGGTTCGCCGGTACAGTGCCTTCAGCCGGCGACGAAATGGTGACAGAAACCAGTCACGACCGCGCCCGTGCACCATGCGGTCACCCCTGTCTTCTACATGCGATGACAATGCATTTTTCGTCATTGACATCATCTAGGGCCTGAGCAATAATCCCGCCCTCTTCTTCCTCGGTACCTTCATGACGCTGCGTTCATCGACATTGAATATTCTCTTGCTTAGCACGGACAGCGAGATCCAGACACACTACAAGGACCTGTTCGGCGAGCAAGCGGTCACCATCGGCCGTGACGGATTGTCGTTTCCAAAGGACCCGGCAAAGCGTGCGTACGATGCCGTCATCGTAGAATCGAAAGCACAGTCTGCTCCAGATCTCGGGAAATTGTTGGGGGGGATCGACCCTGCTCGCACGCTCTTGGTCGTAGGCTCTCGAACCGTGCTGAAACGGACGGCAACGTCACTCCACGCGGCCAAAGCTCCCAAGGCAGACCTGTCGTTATCCAATGGAAATGGACCGGGGCAGTCGGCGTGTCTGGAGTCTATTCTGGAACATAAAGTCGGCGATTTCGTCAAAGGGATGCGCAACGGCTCCGGAAGAAACCTCCATCCGATGCTGATCGCCGCCGTCGAACGCCCGTTGATCCTGCTGACCCTGCGAGAGACCAAGGGGAACCAGATTCAAGCCGCAGAGCTGCTCGGACTGAATCGAAACACGTTGAGAAAAAAGATCCTCGATCTTGATATTCCGGTCAAACGCGCCAGGGCGAGCTAGATTCGCGCACATCTCAACTCATCAGCACCTCACCAAAGGCGTAGAATCTATACGCCCATATATCCACCGGTCGCCAACCACCAACGGAGGGAAGCAATGACCAAGGAAGAATTGATCGCAAAAATGGCGAACAGCGCCGGAATCACCAAGGTCGCCGCAACAGTGGCGCTCGAGGCCTTCACCGGAGCCGTCACCACGTCGCTCAAGAAGGGGAAACGCGTGACGCTGGTGAATTTCGGGACGTTTACGATTTCAAAACGCAAGGCCAGGATGGGACGCAATCCACGAACCGGGGAAGCATTGAAGATTCCTGCCGCCCGCATTCCCAAGTTTTCGGCCGGCAAAGAACTCAAAGCAGCGGTCAAGTAGACCCTTGCTGATACGCCCGATGATGCCTGACCGGCGAGCAGGCTTCTCCTCTGGATGGGAAAGAGAAAAGCCTGTCTTGCCGCCGGGTTTCCTTGACACTCCTGGTGAGGCTGTATTAGCATCGCCGGGCGATAGGCGCGTAGCTCAGGGGGAGAGCGCTACCTTGACACGGTAGAGGTCGACGGTTCAAGACCGTCCGCGCCTACCATTTTTCTTCTTGCGCACAGTTCGTGATCCGACTACCGGCAGCATGGTCGTCGGCACGGCGTTGTATTTTTTGTAGGATTGACCGGAGTGGCCTCACAGCTCATTCAGATTACCCTTCCTGACGGAACTCGAAAACAAGTACCAGCAGGATGCACCGTCCGAGAGGCCCTCACTCCGGAAGGTGGACGCCTCGATGCCAAGGTGCTGGCTGCGAAGATCAATGGCGAGCCAATGGACCTGTCGCGTCCGTTGGAGCAGGACGCCACCATCGAGCCCCTGACCTTCGAGTCTGCCGAGGGGCGCGAGGTCTATCGCCACAGCAGCACCCACATCATGGCGCAGGCCGTGAAGGAAGTATTCCCGACCGCCCAGCTCACGATCGGCCCGGCATTGGACGATGGGTTCTATTACGATTTCGCTTTCGATCGACCGTTCACGCCTGAAGATCTGGAAAAGATCGAGGCGCGCGCCATTGAGATTATGAAACGTGGCCTGACGGTCACCCGCAGCGAACTATCCAAGCAGGATGCCATCAAGTTCTTCCAGGAACGCGGGGAAGGCTACAAAGTAGAGCTGATCAATAGCTTCGACGATGCGTCTCCCATCTCGCTGTATCGTCAAGGAGAGTTCGTTGACCTCTGTCGCGGACCGCACCTCCCTACCACCGGATACGTCGGGGCTTTCAAGCTGCTGTCCACCGGAGGCGCGTACTGGCGGGGCGACGAGCGCAACCCGATGTTGCAGCGGGTCTACGGCACGTCCTTCCCGACCAAAAAAGAACTCGATGCCCATCTCGCGAAGTTAGAAGAGATCAAGCGCCGCGACCATCGGAAACTCGGCAAGGAACTGGACCTGATTACGATTCAGGACGAGATCGGTCCCGGCCTCGTGCTGTGGCACCCCAAGGGCTCGCTGATCCGGCTGCTGATCGAAAACTTCTGGCGTGAGCAACATGTCAAGGATGGCTACGACCTGGTGTATTCGCCCCATGTCGCCCGCCTGGACCTGTGGAAGACCAGCGGGCATGTGGATTACTACCGCGAAAACATGTTCGCATCGATGAAACTGGAAGGCAGCGAGTATCAACTCAAGCCGATGAACTGCCCCTTCCATATCATGATCTACAAATCCCACATGCGAAGTTATCGGGATTTGCCGATCCGTTATGGCGAGTTAGGGACCGTCTACCGCTATGAACGCACGGGTGTGCTGCACGGCCTGCTGCGTGTCCGCGGGTTTACCCAGGACGACGCGCATCTATTTTGCCGTCCTGATCAGATCGAAGCCGAGGTCAGCCGGGTACTGGACTTCACATTTTTCGTCCTCGGCACCTTCGGCTTTACCGAGTTTGAAGTGTACCTCTCGACCCGTCCGGATAAGTCCGTCGGCTCTGAAGAGAACTGGACCATCGCCACCAATGCCCTGGAAGCGGCGCTTAAGAGCCGCGGTGTGGCCTACGAAGTGGATCCCGGCGAAGGGGTCTTCTATGGCCCGAAGATCGACATCAAGATTAAAGACGTCCTCGGACGCTCCTGGCAATGTTCGACAGTCCAGGTCGACTTCAACAATCCGGAGCGGTTCAAGCTTGCGTACACCGGCGAAGACGGCAAGGCGCATCAGCCGATTATGATTCATCGGGCGCTCATGGGCTCCATCGAACGCTTCTTCGGCATCCTGATCGAGCACTATGCGGGTGCCTTCCCCACCTGGCTGGCCCCAGTACAGGCCGTGGTGCTCACGATCACCGACAACCAGCAGGAATTTGCGGCGAAGATCGTCTCCACGCTCAAGAGCCACGGATTTCGAGTTGAGGCGGACCTCCGCAACGAGAAGATCGGCTTTAAGATCCGCGAGGCGGAAAAGAACAAAATCCCATATATGCTGGTCGTGGGAGACAAAGAAGTGCAGAGCGGCATGGTAGCGGTTCGCGGCCGGAGCGGCGCGAATCACGGGAGCATGCCGATCGAAGCCTTTCTGGAACTGCTTCGCACGGATGCGAATCACACATTGCGTCAAACGGCAACCCATTCACAAACGAGGTGACCTATCGTCCCTAAATTACGTGTAAACCGGGAAATCAGGATTCGGGAAGTTCGAGTCATCGGTCCTGAAGGCGAGCAACTGGGAATACTGCCGACCGTAGAGGCCTTTAACAAGGCCCAGGAGGGGGGCTACGACCTTGTTGAGGTGGCTCCGACCTCGCAGCCGCCGGTTTGCCGCATCATGGACTATGGGAAGTACAAATTCGAACTCAGCAAGAAAGATCACCAGAGCCGGCGTCACCAGAAGTCGACGCAGGTCAAAGAGATTAAGCTTCGTCCCCGCACCGACAAGCATGACCTCGAGATCAAAATCCGCCAGATCAAGGAATTTCTGGCCGACGGCAACAAGACCAAAGTGACATTGACCTATCGCGGACGCGAAATGGCCAATCAGGAGATGGGCCGCACAATGATGGCCAGCGTCATTAAGGAATGTACGGAAGCAGGGACCGTGGAGTTTGCGCCACGAATGGAAGGGCGGAGCCTGATCATGATTCTGGCTCCCAAATAGTGTGCCGAGCGCACACAAGGAAGGAATGAGAGCATGAAAATCAAAATGAAAACCCACAGTGGCGCGAAGAAGCGGTTTCGACGCACAGGAACGGGGAAGCTGGTTCGTCGGAAGGCCGGCGGTAGGCACTTACTCACCGGAAAGCCGCGCGATCGCAAGCGGAACCTGAAGGGGGCCGTTGAGGTCTCCTCTGCTTCGACCCCAGCACTGAACCGCATTATTCCACAGTAACCACGATTGTGCCGTGAACAGGATCTGAAAAAGGAGTAGCTCCCGATGCCTCGTACAAAAGGTGGTCCGAAAACACGACAGCGGCGAAAGAAACGCCTGAAACTGGCGAAAGGCCAGTATGGCGCGAAGAGCCGGCTGTTCCGATCAGCAACCGAATCGGTCGACAAGGGGCAGGCCTATGCCTACGTCGGACGAAAGAATCGCAAGCGCGATTTCCGCCAGCTCTGGATCGCACGCATCAGCGCTGCGACCCGCCTGCATGGGATCGCCTATAGCCGCTTCATGAATGCCCTGAAGAAGGCGAATATCCTGCTGGATCGGAAAGTGCTGTCCGATATGGCGATCCGGGATATGGCGGGATTCGAGAAACTCGTCGGGGTGGCCAAGCAGCAACTCGCAACTGCGGCGAGCTAACGGTTACGTCCGCGCACACGTTCTGTGGCGGGAGAATCCTGATCGAACGGATTCTCCCGTCACACCTCTTCCAGCAGTCGATCGATCTCCAACTCCAGCGCCACCGCCGGAACCCCGATTTGCCAGTGCTCCAGCACCTCGGGATGCAACTCGCCCAACAACCCGATCACCCGCCCGTTTGAGACAATCTTCCCCGCTCGACCATCGAGAAATGAGGGATGCTCAACCGGCTCCAGGGTAAAGGGTCGATCCAGGTAATACAGCAGCAGATCCAAACAGGAATGAATTTCTGAGAAGTGCGCACCGGCATGGGCGATCACGGCACCCAACATCGTCACGGTCCGGGACCCGACATCGACGCTCGCTTCAGGAATAGCCACTTCCCCGACCTCAAACATGCGGTGCGGATAAAAGGCCCGGCTTGAATTGGCTTCCACCTGCAACAACGATGGCGTAATCCACTGGCGCAGGCAGGAGTAGCTGAGAGACATCACGTTATCCACTTCCACCACCTTCGCCCACTCGGTGCCGTCCAGACGCATACGTGTGCAAAAGTCCTGATGAGAGCCCATGATGTTGGAAATGATTTCCTGGAATTCCAGCCCCACCATGAGATGCCGAACCCGGTCGGCCATCTGCTCCAAACGCGACAGCCCGCCCACCGTGAACTGCGAGGGCATGACGGGAGCAAACCTGTCGTATCCCTGACTGATGGCCACATCCTCCACCACATCAACCGTATGCAGCAGATCGTTGCGGTAGGGCGGTAGTTGTACGGCCACCTTTTGCCCGGCCGACTTTACGGTATACCCATAGGACTTGAGCGCAGAGGTAACTTCCTTTCCACCCAAGGCCTCTCCCAACGCCGACTCGATGGCCTTGAGAGGAATTGTCCGGGGTGCCCCGAAATCGATCGGTGTGCTCCAGCGCCTCCCGAAACTGGTTTTCACCGGCGAGTGAATCTCGACCGGCGTAATCACTGCACCACGATCGGCGAGATTGGCGGCAAAAATATTGAGGGTCAGCGCGACCATCGGAAGATCGGTCCCCGTCACTTCGACAAACAATTCATGATCCCCGACCTGAACCTCGCCGATTTCCCGGCTGTTGATGATCGGGGGGAAGGACAACACCTGCCCCTTGGCGTCCCGCAGCACAGGGAGCCGGTCGTGGCCACCGACAATGCCGCCATATTCCACGCCTTTGGGATGAACCATGAGGATCTCCCGGAGCGTCATCATGGTTTCCATGCCAAGCGGCGTGAATCGCACATCATCAGGCTTAACCAGATCGTATGAGACGGGAAACACGATGGGAGCCAAACGGTACAAGCCGATCGAGACCGACCGCCGCTTGCGCCCAAAAATATCGGCTAACTTTTCCTGCGTTTGGATGAGTTGCGTCAGGCCGGATGCCGTCACGCGATACCCGACCGCCGTGCAAGCGGCCACGTAGGGACGAACCTGGTCCATTCCCTGCGCCACAACCAGCTTCCCCGCAACCCCCTTCGGCTTCTTGAAGAAGGGATAGGAAATCGCCGAGCCACGCTGCTTGATCCGAATCTGCCTGGCGATGCCTTCGCAGCACCACAAGTCTGGACGGTTGCTGTCTTGCAGCTCGATCCGCAACTCGCCGGTCTCTGCATTGTGCCCCTTCAGCTCTCCCTTCACCAACATCAGCCATTGCTCAAGCTGATCGAGCGGAATCCGCGCCGGCTTCTCGTCCGGCCCGGCGATCAAGGCTTCGAGATCGTCTCGTTGAAGGGAAATAGTGGGCATAGTGTCGTCGTCCTAAAAACTTCCCCGCATGGTGCGAATGAATTCAAGGTCGGCCGAGAACAGATCGCGAATGTCGTGAATCCCCAGCGCCACCATCGCCATACGATCGAGACCAAGGCCCCAGGCAATGACCGGCACAGAGACACCGAGCGGGGTCGTCACTTCAGGCCGGAACAATCCGGCGCCCCCCAATTCCATCCACCCTAGCTTCGGATGGCGCACATGCATTTCGACCGACGGCTCGGTGAACGGGAAATAGGCCGGAAGAAATTTCACTTCCTTGGCCTGCGCCACTTCCCGGGCGAACAGATTCAGCAACCCGAGCAGGGTCCGGAAGTTAATATCCGCACCCAACACGATGCCCTCCACCTGAAAGAAGTCAGTGGCATGGGTCGCATCCACCTGGTCGTAACGAAAGCAGCGGGCGATCGAAAAATATTTCCCCGGCACGGACGCGCCGGACGCCAATGTCCTCGCCGACACCGCGGTGCCTTGGCTCCGCAACACCAGCCGTTTCGCCCGCTCGGCATCGAAGGTATAGCCCCAGCCCGTCGATCCGGCGCCCGTCCCTTTTTCATGTACCTGCGTCACCTGCGTCAGGTACGGCTCGGCGATCATGCGGGCATGGGTCGGATTTTTCACGAAATAGACATCATGAATGTCGCGGGCCGGATGAAACTGCGGCATGAACAGCGCGTCCATATTCCAGAACTCGGTCTCCACGAGCGTCCCGCGCATTTCCTGGAAACCCATACTGACCAGCTTGAGTTTGACGAGATCCAGAAACTCTCGATAGGGATGGCGTTTCCCGGCCGCGATTCTCGGGGCCCGCAAACTGATCGTATATTTCCGAAACCGTTTCGTCCGCCAGGCACCTTCCTTCAGCAACTCCGGCGTCAGCTGCGAGACCTCTTCCGCCACACCGTCGCGCGACAACTGGTCTGCCACATCCTTCCCGGCAGGGGTCAGCACAAATGCCCGGGTGACCCGCTCATCGATCCGGAACGGCTCACGCGCGTTTCCGCGCTTCACCGCATGTTGTTGGAGCACGTTCCGAAGCGGCTCGGAAAAAGACTGCAACTCCCGCTGGCCGCTCCGCAATTCCTGCAACAACGAACGCATGGCCTCGGCCGTGGCACTATTGCGGCCGGTACTTTCAATGCACCCGCCCTGGACGATCAGGATCGCACCCTCTTTTTTGAGGGTGCCGACCGCCTTACTCACATCCGACGGTTCGAGTGCTTCCTTGACCTGAATATCCTGAATCGTGAGACGTTTCCCCGTCTGGCCGGCTTCCCGCGCCGCAGAGAGCACTCGCTCAATCGGGGCATATTTCTCAAAAAACAATTCGCCGATCGGGGTCAGGGAAGCGATATGGGCAACGGTTTCCGAATGAACGGCGATCAGCGATTTGGCAAGCAGCCATTCCACGGCCATGCTCAACTGCGACGGCTCCAGCCCGGTGGATGCCGCAAGTTGATCGAGCGTAGGAGGCCCCTCCGGCTGCCGAATCAACGCCAGCAGCACTTTGCTTTCGAGGGGATGAAGATTATCCATGAACAAGGGTGTGGTCCGATGCCTCTTCTATCGATGGGCGGTTGCAACCCTCGCGGTGCGGGCGGCAGGCTCATGCCCGGCTCTGAGCGCCGTAATGGCAGCGGTATAGTCATCCGTCGAAAATACGGCTGATCCTGCAACCAGCACCTCGGCTCCGGCGGCGAGAATCTCTTTGACGTTGTCCGGCTTCACACCTCCGTCTACCTCCAGAAGCGCCCGGCTCCCGGAACGATCGATCAGAGCCCTGACCTCGGCGATCTTGTGCAACGACGAGGCAATAAACTTCTGCCCGCCGAATCCGGGATTGACCGACATGATGAGGATGAGATCGGCATCGCGGACGATTTCCGAAAGGGTCCCGGCCGGCGTGGCAGGGTTCAACGTCACACCCGCCTTCACGCCTCGTTCTTTGATCGACTGCACCGTCCGATGCAGGTGCGGGCAAGTTTCCACATGCACGGTCAGATAATCGGCGCCCGCTTCGGCAAACTCCCCGATAAACGCATCCGGATTCGTCATCATCAGATGCACATCCAACGGAAGGGTGGTGACTTTTCTCAGGGCTTCGACGATCGGCGGTCCGACGGTCAGGTTCGGCACGAAGTGCCCGTCCATGACATCGATGTGTAACCAGTCGGCTCCGGCGTCCTCCACCCGTGCGACTTCTTCGGCCAGGCGCGCAAAATCCGCCGATAGAATGGAGGGGGCAATACGTACTGTCCGACCGGCCATTACTCGCTCCTCCGCACGCGGGCGGCGAAAAACAGATCCATCCTCTTACTATTGGCCATCGTAGACAGATCCCCTCGAGGGGTCACGAACGGCAGTCCGGCCGGGGGCAACCAGGGCGCGATCGACTCACGCCGAAATTGATGATGAGCCTGACAAAACTCGTCAATGATCGACTCGGTTTCTTCCGGTTCGATCGAGCAAGCACTATAGACCAACACCCCTCCGGGTCGCAAGAGACGGCTCGTCGCCGCGAGCAATTCCACCTGCATCCGCCGATGCTGCGCGATGGATTCCGGCGTCTTATACCACTTCCCTTCCGGATGGCGCCGCAACACACCGAGGCCGCTGCACGGAGCATCCAGCAGAATGCGGTCGAACGGTCGGGACAACATCGGATGCGACGCGATTTCTGCACCGACCAGCGCGCGCAAATCGCCGGACAGCGGCGTCAGAATCTTCACTCCGAGACGGCGGCAATTGGCCATCACAAGATCGAGTCTCGTCGAGACTCGATCCACCGCCACAATCTCGCCCTGATTCGCCATGAGTGCCGCCAGGTGGGTGGCTTTTCCTCCCGGCGCCGCGCAGGCGTCCAGCACCCGTTGCCCCGGCTGCACATCCAACAGCAAGGGAATCAGCTGCCCCGCTTCATCCTCCACATAGAACCGTCCTTCCACGTATCCCGGCAGATCGATGACCGCGCAGGAACGAGACAGCTGAATGCCGACTTCGCTGACTGACGTCGGGTTGGCCTCCACCTGCGCCGCAGCCAAGTCGGCCAGCAATGCCGAGCGGGATGTTCGAAGCGTATTCACACGCAGCGTCAGCGGAGGCGCCTCTACCGACGCACGGCACAAGACCTCAGCGCGCTCGGCACCCAAGCGACGACACCAACGCTCCACGAGCCAGGCAGGACAGGAATACCGCACAGCCAAGGCCACAACGGGATCGCTTCCCGCATCGGGCCAGGCCGGTTCGGGGGATCGAAGCAGCGCCCTGAGCACCGCATTCACAAAGCCGCTCCAATCCCGCCCCAGACGACGGCTCTGCTGCTTCGTCATCTGCACAGACTCGTTCACGGCAGCGGAATCCGGAACCCGGTCCAAGTACAGGAGTTGATAGGCACCGAGACGCAGAATGGTCTGAACCAAGGTGGGAAGTTTCGTGATGCGCCGATCCGACAACAGACCCAAGCGCCAGTCGAGAGTGGCTCGATACCGCAACACGCCGCGCACGAGCTCGACCATGAAGGCCCGATCGCGCAGATCCAACGCTTCGCGCGAGGACACCTGATCGAACAGATCGTCTCCCAACATGCCCGCTGTGTCGATCGCCAGCAACGCCTTCATGGCCGCGCGTCGCCCGGCAGATACAACCCCGCGTGATTTTGATGGGGGAAGATCAGATGCCATGTTCGGAAAGGATGATCATGGCGAGAAGATAGTCGATAGAATGCGCTGATGGGCGTGCGATTAGCCTTGCGATGGAGGGATAGCTTGCAGCGTGAGGCCCTCGGTCAGTCGATGGCCGGCCAGATACTGCGCCATCGTCATCCGTCGGCTATTGGATGGTTGAATGTCGATGAGCTGGATCGTCCCTTCGCCGGTCGCCACCTCAACTCGATCCTTGCTCACCTTCGTCACCGTCCCGGGAGCGGCACCGGAAACCTCCTCCCCCACCGCCACACGCCAAAGCCCCCACCGTTCGCCGTTCACATAGGTATACGCGCCGGGCCAGGGAGACAGGCCGCGCACACGGTTCGCAATCTCCGTGGCCGGCAAGGTCCACTCGACTATACCGTCTTCCTTCTTGAGCAATGGCGCCATGGTCGCCTGTGCATCATCCTGCGGTTGCGGCGTCAGCGTGCCGGCCTCAAGGCGGCGCAAAGTTTCAACCAACAGTCGCCCGCCGACCTCGGCCAACCGAGGGGCCAGCGTGCCCGCCGTATCGTCGGAACGAATCTCCACCGTTTCCTGCAACAACATGTCGCCGGTATCCATCCCTTCCGCCATAAACATGGTCGTAATGCCGGTCACCTGTTCTCCCCTGATAATGGCCCATTGAATAGGCCCTGCCCCACGGTACTTCGGGAGAAGCGACCCATGCACGTTGATGCAGCCACGAGGCGGCAACGCCAGAATTGCCGGGGGAAGAATGCGTCCATAAGCCGTGACGGCAATGACATCCGGCGTCCACCGCCGCAAGGCGTCGAGAAAGGCAGGATCTTTCATCTTGAGGGGCTGGAGCACCGGAATCCCCTCCCGCTGGCAGACAATTTTCACGGGCGAGAAGACCACTTCCTGCCCGCGCCCCTTCGGCCGATCAGGCTGAGTGACCACACCGACCACCTGATGTTCCGACTTGAGCAAGGCCTCCAGGGAAGGCACGGCAAAGTCAGGAGTTCCCATAAATACAATACGCATGCTCACGCTTTATCATTCTGCTCTCGCGAATGCAATTCTCCCCGGACGTTCCTTGACTCTCGTTTCACACGCCTGTTAGTATCCGGTCGCGGGGTGGAGCAGCCTGGTAGCTCGTTGGGCTCATAACCCAAAGGTCGTCGGTTCAAATCCGGCCCCCGCAACCAACCTTCGCTCTTCTCTTTCAACCACATACAGCGGTTTCAGCTCCGACCTCGGCAATCGTGCGAGAAGCCAATTGCGCTAAATTTGTGCTAACTCCTGCCGGAACGCGATCCAAGATCTCCCCCCAACCGCCGCATTCATGAAATCAGGTCCCCCGGGGATAGAACCTCATGGCTGGGATTGCACGGAAGTTGCCCCAATCCGACGATTTATTCAATTTTGCGGAATCAAATGCCGCTATGTGATGTAATGCACAGGTTGTGAGTAAGACTCCGATCATGGGCTGAATTGAATTCAGTCAATACCAGGGCTCGCATTGCATCGAATGAATTGCGGCAGCCCGGTTTCCCCTGGATTGTATGTCACCACTCCCTCGTCACCGGTGCCTGATTTATAAGGGCCCTCTCACACCGTATCTGCCGGGAATTTCGGCGATCATACGTCAAAAGTTGACCGAGAATTATCGTTGCTTGTATCTCGATGGTCCGTCCAGAGTGGCCTGCACGCACCCCTATCTGCTCGCCGCCGGGATCGATGTCACGCAAGAGGTCGCGAAAGGCAGTCTCGTGCTGTCCTCTGACAACACCCACCTCATGGAGGGGCGTTTCAATGTTGATCGAATGTTAGGAATGCTTGAACAGGCCTTGAACCAGGCATTGAGGGACGGCTATCAAGGTCTGTGGACTACGGGTGATATGAGCGTGGAGTTCGGCCCTGAGAAAGATTTTTCAACACTTCTGGATTATGAATGGCGGTTGGAAGAATTTCTTCAGGCCCATCCCGCGCTTTGCGGAATCTGCCAATATCATGCGGATACCTTGCCCGGTGACGCGTTACGGCATGGTCTATTGACCCATCAATCACTCTACATCAATGAGACACTTTCCCGGATCAATCCTTATTATGTGGAGCGAGAAGCGTTCACTGTGCAACCGCACAATACTACACCGCTCTAGACACGGTGATCAGAGATCTGTGCGCGATGCCGGATGCGTTAATGCTCAACTCCTTACCTCCCGGCTATCTGCAGTAACGTCTTCACGAAAACGCATCCCGATCAACGAGTGCTTCCTCAACGCATCTATTTGCGGCGCCCTGCTTGCGGCGCCCTTGTCATCGATGCAGAGAACAGACTGCCAGGCGGGATATCGTTACTTCCCGGCACCGGGTCGTGAGCTTCGCACATCCGTAGTGACGGGCAATGACTCAAGTTGCAGCGGCTTGTGGTGCATGGCCAACAACACGGCCTTCCCGGGACTGACCTGGTAGTCACCACGGAAGCTCTTGTAGTAGATCATCACTTTCCTGACATAGTCGCGGGTTTCCGGATAGGGTGGAATGGCGCGATACCGTTCCACGCGACGTTCCCCCGCATTGTACGCAGCGACCGCCAACCGCACATTCCCGTTAAATCGATCCAGTAAGTACCGCAGGTGCCTCGCGCCGCCTCGAATGTTGTCGCCGGTGTCATAGAGATTGAGGACCCCGTGCCTGATGGCGGTTTCGGGTATCAGTTGCATCAGTCCAACCGCTCCGGATCGTGAAATGACGGTGGGATTAAAGTCCGACTCCGCCTTGATCACCGCCAGCAGCAAAGCGGGATGAAGTTGAAACTGAAAGGCGTAGCGCTTGACCGCCTCCTCCACTTCCTCCGCCGAGGCCCGGTGCGACAGGCGGCGCACCTGCGATTCCGCCGAACGAAACCGTTGGTCGGTCGGGACATTGGTCATTTCGAACACCCCGCTCGGCCCCACGTAGCCATAAATTTCGCTGTCAGCAGAAGCGGACTCTCCGGCCGCCAGTACCCCCGCCAGTACCAGGGGAACCGCCCAACCGGCAGTCGTGCACCGGCCCTCGTGACCCTGGTCGCCAAGGTTATGGCTCGCTACTCGCAACTCCTGCCGGACGGCTTTTTCGTGCTCCATCTCTTCCTCCTCTTGTTCCCGCAGTAACCCCTAGCCGGGGAATCCACAGCGGCGCGAACCCCAGGCTGAAGCGCAGCTTTCATGCCATCGTCCTGACGTGTACAAAAGCGGGCAGCTCCAGTAACTTCGTGCGTTTAGAGTGTTCACAAGAAGTCGTTCCACTGCTGAGGGGGGAGAGGCATCGAACCGTTTTGTGTCACCATTTGGCCGGATTTTGTTCTCTGTTTCGTTGCTATCCGTTCCTAACGTGACGAGCCATCGCGGGTGTGCGGGCAGGACACGCACCTGTAGCCTCGAACTGAGGAGGTTTCTTCACATGGGGCAGTGTCAGTCAACCCAGGGCGCGGGGCATGCCGGCAGATCAGGCACGATCATCGTGAAGAAGTGCGCTCTTGTTTGAAGCGTCGGAATGACGTGCTAGAATCGATTTCGGGCCGGCCTTTCAATCGTGCACCGTCTGGAGCCACAGGGAGATTCCCGCACTGAATACGCCCCTCGGCAGTCACCACCATTTGAGATGAACATTCCACACCCGACAATTCCGGCGCGCAGCATCACGATGATCTGTCGGCCATCCGCTTGTGCGCAGCACATCGCCTCGCCAGATTGTCTTACGGACGCGAGCACGCACCGATGATCAAACTGCTGTTGGTCGAAGACAATCCCGTCGATGCCCAGCTCACCCGAGACCTCCTGGCCGAATGGCCGCTCGACCAGTTCGAGATCACCCATGCCCCCATTCTGGCGGAAGGCTTGACCAGATTGAGCCGGGACCGGTTCGATGTGGTGCTCCTCGATCTCTCCCTTCCCGACACCCATGGCTTGAGTACCGTAACCCAGGTCTTAGCGACCAGTCCGGGCGTGCCGGTGGTGGTCCTGAGCGGGCACGATGATCACCCGCTGGCCCTCAAAGCGCTGCAACACGGGGCCCAGGATTATCTGGTGAAAGGAGAAGGCGGAACCGAGTTTCTTGCACGCTCGATTCTCTATGCCATCGAACGCAAGCGGGCACAGGAACGCTTGACCTATCTTGCCCAGCACGATCAGCTTACCGGCCTGATCAACCGCGCCCTCTTCCGCGACCGCTTAATCCATGCCATGGCGCGCAGCAAACGGAAAGATCATCCCCTGGCGATCATGTTGCTCGACCTGGATCGATTCAAAGCCGTCAATGATACGCTCGGGCACGATGTGGGGGATCAATTGCTGAAAGTCGTGGCGACCCGACTACTGGAGTGCGTTCGTGAAGTGGACACCGTCGCGCGCATGGGTGGCGATGAGTTCACCGCCATCCTGGAAGGTATTTCCGGCGTCGCCGATGTCCTCGTGGTGGCCAAAAGAATCGTGGAGTCGATCAGCACCCCGTTCGAGATCGGACCGCACCGGATCTCGATCGGCGTGAGCATCGGTATCACGCTCTACCCGTTAGACGATGAGGATATCGACGAACTGCTCAGACATGCCGATAAGGCCATGTATGCCGCCAAGCAGCAAGGTGGGAGCCGATTTCACTTTCATTCCACGACCGGACAACCTCCCTCCGGTACCCCTGCCCCGGTACGGTAGCGAGACGCCGCGTCAGGACGCATCCTTCCTTCAGCCATCGACCGCCGAAACAGAACTATCCGGAACATCACGCATCGGCTTACCGCCCGATATCGGCGAGAGGCTGTTCCGTCACGACCAACGACCCTCGGGGATTCGGCAGCAACACATTGGACGTGACCAAGTCCTCGCGAGGCGGAGTCGGATGAGTATCCGGGGTCATGACCAACCCCCAGTGCTGGTTGCCCCGACAGGTGTTGTCGAGCAGGAGCGCCTCCGCATGATGGAACAGAAGGATCCCGCTGAGCATGTTGCTGTGGCACACATTGCGCACACATTCCGGATGGCTGCCGGGGTCTCGTACGGCCAAGCCGAAATGATGATTCCCATAACACTGGTTTTGGGCCACACGCGGTTGCGCGCCCGCAAAGACAAAAATGCCTGACTCGCGGTTGTAACAGACCTCATTATCGACAAATGTCGCACGGGCCTCAGGACCATAAATTACCACTCCGGACAACACACCTTCCGTCGCCCGGCATTGCGTAATCGTGCAGACGGAGTCCAGAACGTTGATTGCGGAATGTTGATCACTGCCCACGTACCGGAAGGTGATCCCGCTGATCATGCCCGAGGGGACCCGCTGGAGATAGAGCGGCCCCCCACGCCGGCTGTAAATCTGCACGTGATCACGCCCGGCACCGATAAGGAGCACGGGGCGGTCCGCGACAAAGACTTTGTCTTCATACACTCCCGGTCGAATGAAGATCTGATCGGTCTCACCGGCGTCTTTCAGTGCCGCGCTCGGCCTGATGTACGCGTGGGGATCGCGGGCGTCGACGATCAACGTCCGGCCCCCCTTCGGATTGGGAGGTGGCTCGCCGAGCGGCTCCCCTCGACTACCCACCGCGCCTGACTCCTGTGGTCTTTCCATACTGACTGTCTCGATCCTCTATAGACTCGGAATCAGCACACCCGCCGCCATGGCCGGTTGCATGCTAACCGACAACAAGTGAAAAGATGCGATCTGTCAACTTGCCCGACCACCGCCGCAGGGCTGGCGACTTCCGTACATTGCTGTCTGTTTTCCGCCCCTGTTATTCCGGCAGATCCGGGCGACTCCACCTTCAATTCCACCCGAACTATACAATTTCACAACGGGTTCCCCCGTCGAGCCTCGCTGGTGCGGTTCTTTCATATCGAAAGGCACAACGACCGCGTGAACCCAGGCTCTGCCAACAGAGAAGAAAGAGGGGCACTCATGACTAGGACTCATGTCAAGCTCGGTCCGGTGCGAGGCATCTGTGTCATCTTGACGTTGATCGGCAACTTCACGACCGTTCCAACTCTGTTCGCCGCGTCACCTCAACCGCCTGATGATGCGCACCGCCTCTACGATCGCGTGATGGAAGAGTTCCGCCACAAGGACTATCCCGCGGCCCTCGCCGGGTTTCGCTTCTTCCTCGAACTCCACGGGCAATCCTCGCTGTCCGCCAACGCTCAATATTGGAAAGGCGAGTGCCAGTACCGTATGGGACGCTACAAAGACGCGCTGGACTCGTTCTATAGCCTCATCTCCGATTATCCGATGAGCCAGAAACTCGCCGCCTCGACGCTCAAGATCGGTCAGATCTACACGAAGCAAGGCGACCGGGACAAAGCGCAGATGATGTTCGAGCGAGTGACGGGCCAGTATCCAGATAGCGCGGAAGCCGAAGTAGCTCGCAAGGCCCTGGAGGCCGCTGCCGCAAAGGATGAACCGGTCGCTGCCGAGCCAAGCTGATCCGGATTGCGCGCCCTTTCGGCACAGCCCCGTCGGCAGTCGAACCGGCGTTATTCCGGATCGGCAAGATCCAGTACGGTGACGAGTCCGGGAACCGTATAGGCATGCAGCGGGCTCAGCCGCACAAGTTGCACCCCTGCCGCACGAAGCGCCGACTCAAAGAGTGAATCGTGCGACCCGTCCGGTGCATCATCCGGCACCGGCCGCTCGACTTGCACCACCTTCTCAACTAAACGGCTGCCCGGGTGCACCAGCACAAAGGTGGCGCGTTTCAGCGCAAGCTCCCGCAACGTCTCGGCAGGCGGCGTTCCCGAGGGAAGACGCAAATCCAGCAGACTCCACAGAGGAATCTGCGTGAACAGCAGATACCGGTCTTCCACGGCGAGGCGCAGCAGATTGTAGAGCTGCACTTCCTGGTCGGTCAGCAACGGCTTGGCCTTAAAACTCATACCGGCAGGAGCCTCTGGCGTGAGCGTGCCAGATGAACGCCGCCGCCCAAAACTTTCCCACGCCAGGCTTCCCAGAAACACCAGCGCCCCGATACCAAGGATAGGATATAGCAATTCCATGACAAGCCAATCGGATCAGCGGGCGAGACGCGCCCATTTCGTCAGCATGTGAGGGGCCCCCGGCACCACAGCGCCGAGAAGCACGGGGTGATGGGCCCCCGTCGCCTGCGGCACATTGGTGCACTGTCCGTGATACGTGTCGTACGCCAGCAGCGCGAACGCCGTCGCTTCAAAGGCCTTACTGCTCCATCCACATTCGTCAAACGTCAACACGGGCGTCGGCGCAAATACCTGCCGGAGGGAGGCCATAATGGCGCGATTGTACACACCGCCACCACCGACGATGACATCATGGATCTCGCCGGTGACCCACCGTCGGGACGAACCGATCGCCTCCGCCGTCCAAGCGGCACAGGTCGCCAGCAGATCCTCGATTGTCAGACGCGCCTGACGCTGTGACGCGAGCAGGTTCCGAACGAACGGCGCACCGAACTCTTCCCGACCGGTCGACTTGGGCGGACGCCGCGTGAGGAATGGATGGGCCATGAGCTTGGTGAGCAGCGCCCGGTTCACCGTCCCCTTGCGGGCGCGTCGGCCTCCGGCGTCGTAGGCACTCTGCCCCTTCGACGATTCGTGCACAATGGCGTCCAGCACCATGTTCCCGGGGCCGGTGTCGAACGCGCGGAGGTCGGCGACACCACCGCCCGGCGGCAGATAGGTCACATTGCTGATTCCACCGATATTCACCACGAGACGCCCTCGACGCGCATGACCGAAGGCCACCGCATGGGCATAGGGAACCAGCGGCGCCCCCTCCCCGCCAGCCGCCATATCACGTGGCCTGAAATTCGCCACGGTGGTGATGCCCGTGCGTTCCGCGATCACAGCCGGCTCACCGATCTGCAGGGTGGACCGGACCAACCCGACACCAGGCTCACGTCGTCCCTTCGGCAAATGGTGAATCGTTTGGCCGTGCGATCCGATCAAATCAATATCGGCCGGGCGGCATTTCGATTGCTGAATGACCCGCAGAGCCGCCTTGGCGAACAGTTCCCCGAGATACGTGTTCAGGTGGCAGATGTCGTCCACGCAGCCATGGAGCGAGAGTTCAACAATTCGTTGTTGGAGCGAGCGCGGATACGGCAGGGAGGCAAATGCCAGGGGGGTGATCCGCGGCGTCCCGCCGCGCCGGACGATACTGACCAGCGCCGCGTCCACACCATCCGCCGATGTCCCGGACATGAGTCCGACAACTTTCATCGCGCCCCTTCTCCGGCACACGACCGGGAGAATCTTTTCCTGTTCGGTTCGCTACGCTAATCGAAACCCCGGCAACGGGTCAAGCATCGCGCGTATCATCCGGGCACAATCTCCACCGGCCTTCGCGTTGACTTTGCAGAAATCGGGTGTTACCGTCCGCCGGATGTTTCGCCTGATCGTCCTGACCATGCTTCTCGCCTTTGCGATGCCCTGTGAATGGAGCTCCTCCGCGATAGCTTCTACTGCTTCCGCTGCGGAACCGCTTCGTGTTGTTGTGACGCTCCCGGTCCTGAAGGATTGGGTGCAACAGATCGGCGGCTCGTATGTGCATGTGACCTCGCTCATGACCGGGTATGAGAGTGAGCATACCTATTCGCCGAAACCAAGCGATCTTGTCGCGGTTCGCAAAGCCGCGCTCTTGTTCGAAGTCGGGGCCGGGCTCGAAGTCTGGGTGTCCTCACTGGTGAAGAACGCCGGCAATGGCTCGTTGCGGGTTGTGACGACATCCAAAGACATCGAGTTGATCCGGGATCACCCCCAGTCCGCAGGGACGCTCCATTCGCACGAGCACGCGGCGGGGAATCCGCATGTTTGGCTGGATCCGGCAGCCGCAGCCACAATGGTCCGCCACATTTCCGAGGCCATGGTCGCCGCAGACCCGCCCCATGCAATCGACTATCGGACCAACACCGCGGCGTACCTCCAGGCGCTCGCGCGCGTGCAGGACGAATCACTGGCCCTGCTCCGCTCATTGCCGAACCGCGCGGTGATCGTTCACCACCCGGCCTGGCCCTACTTTGCCCGACGCTACGATCTGCACATCGCCGGGACGATCCAGACACAACCGGGAGGAGAACCTTCCGCGCGGCATCTACATACATTGATTGAAACCATCAAACGAGACCGCGTCCGCGTGATTATCTCCGAGGTACAACTGAATCAGAAAGTTCCGCAGCTGCTGGCGCGGGAAACCGGCGCCCGTATCGCCGTGTTGACGACCTTGCCCGGAGGGTTACCGGGGACGGAGACCTACCTCGACATGCTCCGCTATAATGTGCTCCAATTGGCTCAGGCGCTTGAACAGACCTGACCGCCGCAGCCACCCGGACATCGACTAACGAACCAGCAATTTCAACGCACACCGCCGCGCATGACCCATCCCATCATTCGTTTCAACCATGCCACCTTCGGTTTTCCCGGCATCGTGGCCTTGGAAGACATCTCCCTGACCATTCCGGAATCGGAATTTGTCGGCGTGATCGGCCCCAATGGATCCGGAAAAACGACCCTGTGTCGCGCCGTGCTCGGCTTGATGGCTCCGCTGAGCGGAACGCTCCGTGTCCTCGACTGTGCCTGCGAAGAACTCCGCTGTCACCATCGGGCACTCATCGGTTATCTGCCGCAAAAAGGCATGATCGACAGGAACTTTCCCGTGACCGTGCTGGAAGCGACTATGATGGGACGATACGGCGCGCTCGGCCTCTTCCGGCGACCGTCACGAAAGGATCGGGACATCGCGCGTCAGGCGCTGGCCCAGGTCGGCATGGATCATCACAGAGAGTCCGCCTTGGGGGCGCTTTCCGGTGGACAGCAGCAACGGGTGTTCATCGCGCGCGCGCTGGCGCAGCAACCCCGGATTCTCCTGTTGGACGAGCCGACGACCGGATTGGACCTCACCGCGCAGCATGGCGTGGTGGAGTTGATCCAGCAGCTGCATCAAGAGCTGAAGCTGACCATTCTCATGATCACTCACGACATCAACATGATCCGGTCGCGGGTGGACCGCTTGGTGTTGCTCAAGACGAAGCTCTTTGCCGAAGGGCCGCCGCAAGAGGTTCTGAAGCCTGAAATTCTGAGTCAGGTCTACGGGAAAGAACTGGTTATTACGGACAAGGACTTCGTTCTCGTCGAGGATTACCATCACCACTGACGCATATACGATGAATCCATCAGACGACGGTCCTGATTCGAGGGCCGAGCCCGGATTATTCACGAATACCCTCGCGAGGCGTTCGAGACGGAATCCCGCCTGGGCTTCTCGCACGTGCGGCCGACGCAAGCGTACGTGCAGTCCGCGAGGAGGCCAAACGAGAACAGCCTCGCCGGGCGAGAGGATCGGACGCCGGAGCAGGTTCATGAATAGTCCGGACTAGAATCAGTCATCACACTCACTCATTCACGAGATCACCAGCTCACCACAGACTACGATGCTCGAACTGCTCGCCTACGATTTCATGCAACGCTCCCTTCTGGCCGCCGCATTGGTGGGCGCGGTCTGCTCCGTCATCGGCGTCTTCGTCGTCTTGCGGGGCCTCGCGTTCGCAGGGGCCGGAACCGCCCATGCCGCATTTGCCGGTGTCACCCTCGCCTACCTCCTCGGCCTCCCCCCGCTCAGCCTTGCGATCGTGTTCGGACTGACGACGGTCTGGATCACAGGCTGGGTCGAGGAGAAGGGGCGCATGAAGCTGGACGTGTCCATCGGCATCCTGTACACCGCTACTATGGCGCTGGCCATACTCTTCCTCGGACTCATGAAGACCTATAACCCCGAGGTCTACGGGTACCTGTTCGGCAGCGTGCTTTCCGTGACCACGGAAGAACTCATGACCATCGGCGGGCTCAGCGTGGTGGTGCTGGGAACGATCCTACTACTCTCGAAGGAACTGTATTTCATCGCCTTCGACCAGGAGATGGCGGCAGCGTCCGGCGTCCCCGCGCGGCAAATCTTCTACCTTCTCCTGACTCTCGTAGCGCTCACTGTGGTCATTGCGCTGAAGACGGTCGGAGCGATTCTCGTGTTTGCGATGATTCTGATCCCCGCATCTACCGCGTACCAGCTCACGCACAGCCTGACCCAGATGACGCTCTACTCCATGCTCATCGGTATCTTCTGCGCCGTAAGCGGCGTGCTGCTCTCCTATGCCTTTGATCTTCCCTCCGGGCCCTCTATTGTTCTCTTGGCCACGAGCCTGTTCTTTCTCGCGGTCTGTTGTTCACCCAAACGGTTGCATCGAATTCAGCCGGCATAGGACAAGCGGGCAGGCCCCTACGTCTCACCGGCAAGGAAGGGCGAGCCAGGGATCGTCGACTGGGGTTGGATGCGTGCCTAGAAGGAAACGGTTCGATGCGGATGGGCTACTGCGGCTGCGGATCCGCCTTCTTTCGAGACCAGACCATGCCGGTCTGCTCTTTCGCGCTGAACCCGAGCCGTTCATAAAACCCCGGCATGCGCGTGCAGAGCCAGAACAGTTCAACCTGCTGAAGGGTGGGATGGTCGAGAATCCGTCGCACAATCTCGGTGCCGATCTTTCGTCCCTGATAGTCGCGATCGACGATCACGTCCCAAATCGACGCCCGGAAGACGTAGTCGGTCAGCACACGGCCAAAGCCCACCAGGCGAGGGCCGTCCCAGGCCGAGATGACCACATCCGTCTTCGCCAACATCGCCTGCGCCTGCTCAAGGGCACGATGCTTCGCCCAGGGCGCCTGCCGGTACAAATGAATCAGTTGTGCAGCGTCGAAATCGTTGCGGTCTGAGAAGGTGATGGGATGCTGATCGGTCTTGAGAGCGGGAGGCATCTTGTACTAAATTAGTCCCTCCGAACGGCGTCAGTCGGTTAACCGTAGTGTAAGGGGAAGACCATGGGAACGCAAGTGCGAAGCTGCCCGAAGTGTTTTCAATTGATGTGGCTGAAGGAGGACCATTACGACGTCCTCGACGAGGAAACGGTCCGCGCGAAATGTCCGCACTGTGGATCGACCGTCCGCTTCCAGCTGGTGACCGCCGGCGCCAACGCCGCCGGCCCGAAGATGGGCCATTGACCGTTCCCGCCCTGTTCAACGGATGATCGGGCTCGATTGAACAGGGCCGATTCGAGCGTCACATACCCCGCCCTGCCCCCTCCAATTCCGGCTGACTACCCGGCAGGATCTTGACCAATGCCGCCCGATACTCCCCCATCCGCTTCTCTTCGGCCGGACTGACCTTGATCTCCTTGTCCCGATGCATGCGCTCGACCTGATCCAGGACAGCCAGCAGCGGCTGAACTACCCCCAGCACATTGCCGACCTCGAACGCTTCGAGCGACTCGATCAGATAATCCTGCAGACTTTTAAACGGAGAGCGGCCGCTTTGCTCCCGAAACCGCAGGAGGGCCTGCTCGAACACCTCCACCGCCTCGGGTTTCGGCTTGACCCCCGTCGGCACCGACGCGAGATGTACTACCGGCGGCAATTTGGAGGCGTACCCTTTGAGCTGCGCGATCAGCTCACCGATCCGATCAAGCACGGCACTGGTTTCCATCGTTCGTCACTCCTCACTCTCGCCGACCGTCATGGTCGGCATGTGCTTCAATCTGGCCCAGGCCGATCACCCGGAACTCCTGGCAGGCCACGAAAAAACTTATTTTTGCATCATATATCGCGATCGGCCTACGTGCCGTATCGGCGCAGAATCACAGCAGGATGCGCAAAATCACCGTCCAGCAAGGCTACAGCGAGCGAAGAAGCGAATCGTACTCGAGCTGTACGGTGAGCTTCTGAGTGATGCGAGCACTCCGCTGGCAGACTGTTTCCCCATCGCGCTAGTGCGCCATGGCTGCGCGAAGAAAATCCTGCACCTGCTCCATATCAGGCGGACAGGGCACATCGAACTCATGATACTCCCCGCCGTTGGGATGCGTAAATCCCAGCGTGCGCGCGTGGAGCATGACCCGGGGAATCGTCACCCCGGCCACCGACATCACTTTGGCCCCGCCGTATGTCTTATCCCCGAGAATGGGATGATCGATTGACGTGAGATGGACCCGCAGCTGATGAGTGCGTCCCGTTCTGGGAAAGAGGCGCACATAGGCCGCGATCTTGCCGTACCGCTCCTCCACCTGATAGTCGGTCGCCGAGGGTTTTGGCTTGGTCGTCCGCGCCGAAAACTTTTTCCGCTCTTTGGTATCGCGCCCGATCGCCAGTTCAATGAGGCCATGGCCCTTCTTGGGGACCCCCCAAATCAAGGCTTCATACACCCTGGTGATCGTGTGGAGTTTGAACTGCGCAGCCAGTGCGCGATGCGCCTGGTCCGTTTTGGCAATCACCATCACCCCGGATGTTTCCTTATCCAACCGGTGTACGAGGCCAGGACGCTCCCTGCCTCCAATATGCGACGGAGTGACGCCCGATGTGGCGAAGTGATGCAGGAGCGCATTCACCAACGTCCCTGACCAATTCCCGGGCGCGGGGTGTACCACAAGGCCGGCAGGCTTATGGAGCACGAGCAACTCCGCATCTTCGTGGAGAATATCAAACGGGATGGCTTCGGGTTTGAGGTCCAGCGGTTCAGGCCGCGGCACCTCCAGCCGGATGCGGTCACCAGGTTTGATCTTCTGGCTCGGCCGGATTGTCTGCCCATTGATGAGAATGCGCCCTTCCCCGATCAAACGCTGCAAGGCCGAGCGAGAGAAGGTCGGGTCGCGATTGGCAAGGAAGACATCGATCCGCTTCGACGATTCTCCACCGGTCACAACAATTTCAACCGGAGTGGTGCTGACCCTATTCACGTGGTGACTGCCTGACATCCTGCAACATGCGTGGTCATAGGCTGCCACAGAGGCTGGTCAAACACAAGGTGCCCGCTCCGTCCCCATCCTCTACACACTTCACACACATGTCGTCCACAATCCATCCACATGTTGCGCTGCCTCGTCGCGGCTTTTAGGCCCCGCACGACTGTACGTATGGTCGTTCATTTCTGTCAGTGGTGCGTTGGATTTGACACCATGTTTCTGCGCATCCCCATGGTGTCGCATGATGGCACACTCGCATCCCAGAAAAAATTCATGTTGTTAGCGTCATGCCTGTGCCTCTCGCCACAGGCACCTGACTTGCTTATTTAGAGAGAGGGTTTGCCGCTTCAACATGTGGAGATTGTGACGATCCAATGGCTACTGATTTTATCCACAGAATCCTCAAGTCGCTGCAAGACACGTTCGTTCCGACAACGGAAGCTCTGCCCCCCATTGTGGACAACCGGACTGAGCAGCCCATGCCGCCCTCCGTGCGCGACCGGCGCATCGACACTCGCTTCGCCGTCAGGACTCCTTGCACTTACGAGTTGATGGAAGGACATGGCTCCGACGCCTCCACACTACTCGGGAAGGCCTATTCGTTGAATGTCAGTTCGGACGGCATTCTCCTCCTCCTTGACCAAAAGCCGCAGAGCAGACAACTACTCAGCCTTCAGAATCCGGCACTGCAGCGACAACGCTCACTGACGTTGTTCGAGGTGCGCTGGTCCACTCACCTCCCGGTGGGCGCCACGCACCCGCGCTACCTGGTCGGTTGCCGCCTCGCCTTCGGCCGGTTCCCCTACTTCCTCGTCCAGCGCCAACACCTCGACCGAGACATCTCAGGCCTCTCGCTCTAACCGCTCATCACCCACCGGCGCGAATGGCCGGCCGGCATAGAGCCCTTGTCGTACGGCCTGAAAATCAGGCGGAACGTCGGCCGTCCACTCGCCATACAGCCCGGTGGCAGGATGCCTGAACCCCAGCGTACGGGCATGCAGCATGACCCGCGGAATCTCATACCCCGCTATCGCAACGACTCGCTCACCCCCGTAGGATCGGTCAGCGAGGATGGGATGGCCGATGACGTGAAGATGCGCCCTTATTTGGTGCGTGCGACCTGTGTGTGGGCTGAGCACGAGGCGGGCGGCCACCTTGTCGAACACCTCTTCGACTCGATAGTCTGTGACCGCAGGTTTCGGCTGAAGCGTCTGGGTTGAGGTGCGTTTGGGATGGTGCCGATCCGGACCAAGCGCCGCCTCGATCCGGCCTTCCGATTGAGCCGGCACACCCACGACCAGCGCTTCATACTGACGGGTAATGGAATGCCGTTCGAACTGCTCCGACAGTTTTCGGTGCGCCTCCTCTGTCTTGGCCACCACCATCACTCCGGATGTGTCTTTATCCAACCGATGCACGACTCCTGGTGTCGCAGCCCCGCCTCCGCGGGCGCAATGGTCCAGCAAGGCATTCAGCAGTGTATTGGACCAATGTCCATGGGACGGGTGGGTCACGATCCCGGCGGGCTTATTCAGCACCAGACACGCATGATCCTCAAACAGGACCTCCAACTGTTGTGTCTCGCCAGCGATGCGTAATGGGGCTGGCTGGGGAGTATCAAAGACAATGACATCTCCAGCCCTGATGCGCTGACTCGATTTGGCGATGTGATTATTCACCCGCACCCAGCCCGCCGTAATCATCCGCTGCAAGGCCGCGCGCGAGAGCTTCGGCTCGCGTTGTACGAGGAATACATCCAACCGTTTGGGCTGCTCCCCGGCGGAGATGATAAATTCCGTCTGCATAGCGCGGCTACGCTACGGCAGCATGGTAACCGAATGCAATCGAAGAAGTTCTTACATGGTTCGGCCCTATCAAGAGCGTCGTTGAAATCAGTCCGTGGTGATCAACGACCTGCAGCGCGAGAGTTTTCCGCGAGGCTGAACTGGCAGATGTGTGAGTGCAGGATCACTTCAATACGTGCAATCTCCGCATTGGACAACCCCTTGACTCCGGAGTAGGATACATCATCGTATGATCTTGCGGGCACGCTGGTTCGTACGGGCAAGGAGCTGGGGCAATGCCTTCGGTACCTTCCCACGACCGGTCGCTTCTCCAGGAGGCCATCGATAGGGCCGGCATCCCGGCTCATCGCTCCTCCCCTTCATCAGGGTCGATACTTATCCCATTCTCCTCATTCGCCCGGCAATCGATCTCGTCTGTCCTCCCACTTTCGCAAGCACTCACGGGCCAGACCGTACTGTGCCATTCATCTGCCCACGTGGTGCGCCGGCCAGACCGGACCACCCGTGTGCGCCACAAGGAGGTTGTCATGACATCCTTTCAAAAATTGCTGCGGGTCGCGACGGTGCTGGGATTCGCATTAGTCGGCGCGACGGTGTTGTGGCCTAGTCGAGCACTGGCTGAGAATGCGCCTGTCACTCTGCCGATCGAAACGGTAGCCAATTACATCCACGCCGTCATTGAAGCAGACCGAGATGTGTATACCAGACATGTCGTCGAGCGCTTGCAAACAAAGGGTGTGGTCGTGGCATCGGAGAACTGGGAGCAGAAGAATACGCTGCCCCTACCGGCTCAGTTCCTGATGGAGTCAGGACGGTACATCGCCAAGAAAGGCCTGGGCATCCAATATCGCCTGATCAGTCTGTGGCCGATCAACAAGCGCAATGTTGCGGGGAACGAGCTTGAGAAGGCCGGGCTCGGAACCATCTTGACGCAACCGAATCGACCCCACACCGGCTTTATGAAGATCGGGGAGACACGCTATTTTCAAGCGGTGTATGCCGATCTCGCAGCCACCCAAGCCTGCCTCGGTTGCCACAACGCGCATCCCGACAGTCCCAAACGTGATTTCAAGCTGAATGACGTGATGGGTGCCATCGTGATTACAATCCCCGTCGGACAATAATATCGCGGATGTTCGGCACTCCGTCATTCAGGCTCCGCGACCATACCGGCAGGACGTACCACGATCCTGCCGGTGGGAACAGGTCCGGGCCGTCACCTGCAACCCTGCGAGTCTGCTCCAGGGAGGAGTGCGGATCACGGAGTTGGTATGCTACGGATTTCGCGACGTTTTAATCGATCAAGCTCTGCGTCCTTCTCCGCGAGTTGCTGCTTCAGTCGTTCGATCTCTTCCCGTAGTCGATAAACATTCCCTTCCGATTCCACCTGCCCGGAGCTGGATGGTCCCGACCGTCGGATATCAGATTCAGTCGCAGCGACTGACCCCGGTGATCCACCCGCAGGCAGGGAGGTTAGCGCCGACCCCGTACGGTGGAGGGAAGAGAGAAATTCAGCGTGATCGAGGATCACTTCGCTGGCCGATGCCCGATGTCCGCCTGACCAATTGGCTTTGGTGGCGATCACATATCTGGGTGAATCAAACGACAGGACTCCACCGCTGCCTTGAACGGAGTAGAGAGGATTCGCCCGCACATGTGCAAGTTCTTGGGAATTCGCCGGGAGCGGGAGTCGATGATTCGCGATCACCAGATGGAGCTTACCCTCTTCAACAAACATTCCGCCGGACGTGGTTTCTCGACCTGTGCCCTGTTGCCCGGCAAGCGTAAAGACGATCCATTCATGGGGCGTCGCTTCTTGAAAAGACTTCCGAACGGTGGGCACAAGGAGGTGGATCTCTTCCAGCGAGAAGACAGAACGCGGCAGCCTCGCGTTATCCATCAGGCCGACTCGTTCTTGAAGGATCAATCGGCTGAGGATGGCAGAGAGTTCTTCATCCCTCCACACACTCGGATGATCATACTGTGGGGATGCGCTGCCGGCATCGAGAAAAGAGTCGAGCCGCACAAACCAGGAGGAGTCCTGTTCAATGACTCGACTTGTTAATATCGGCCCGGCACAGCAGAGACAGAAGAGGATCGCGAGACCAAGGAAGCAAGAATTCAATGACGTGGTTCGTAACACCTGACGTTACCCGACAACGGATCAGGGAGGAGCAATGGACAGACTACGTGGCGTATCGGGAAGAGAGGTTAGGCGTGCCCGGATTTCTTGGCACGGTCCGCGATCTTTTTTCGGAGACGAGCCTTTTCGAGACTGATCTGAGCCTCTTTCACTTCTGAAGGGAGCCCACCGGCCTGCAGCCGCTGCTCGGCCTTTTCGACGGCCTGTTGCGCACGACCGACATCGATGTCTTCGGCCTTCTCGGCAATTTCGGCCATAACGGTGACTTTGGCTGGTGTCACCTCGGCGTAGCCCCACAGGATCGACATATAGTGCCACGCGTCCTGAGTCTTATACCGCAGCTCTCCGATGCGCAGACTGGACAACAGGTGGCAATGTCCCGGCAGGACGCCGAACTCGCCCTCACTGCCTGGAGCGATGACCTCATCGACCTCCTGACTCAAGAGCAATTTTTCCGGTGTCACGACTTCTAGTAAAATCTTTCCAGCCATTGTCCTTATCCTGCTCTCTAACGAAATGGCTAACGGTCAGGATGCCCTGCCCTGCGCGCATCGGCCGAGCACCTTCTGAGCGTGCGCGGTCTGCGAGCACAAGGACACCTGGCTGCTAGACCTTCACTCCCATCTTTTCCGCCTTGGCGACGGCTTCCTCGATCGGACCCACCATGTAGAAGGCCTGCTCCGGCAGGTGGTCGTATTTCCCTTCGAGGATTTCCTTGAAGCTGCGGACGGTATCCTTGAGCTTCACATACTTGCCCGGTGCTCCAGTGAACGCTTCGGCCACATGGAACGGCTGGGATAGGAAGCGCTGAATTTTCCGCGCACGGGCCACGGCCATCTTGTCGTCTTCAGACAATTCGTCCATACCGAGAATGGCGATGATGTCCTGCAGATCCTTATACCGTTGCAACACGGACTGAACGCCGCGGGCCACCTTGTAATGTTCTTCTCCGATGACCTGCGGATCGAGAATACGTGACGTGGAATCGAGCGGATCGACCGCCGGATAAATACCCAACTCAGCCAACTGCCGGGACAACACCGTCGTCGCATCCAAGTGTGCAAAGGCCGTCGCCGGAGCCGGGTCGGTCAAGTCGTCGGCCGGCACGTAAATCGCCTGCACCGAGGTGATGGACCCCTTTTTGGTAGACGTAATCCGCTCTTGCAGCGCACCCATTTCGGTAGACAGGTTCGGCTGATAACCCACCGCCGATGGCATACGGCCAAGCAACGCGGACACTTCCGATCCCGCCTGCGTGAACCGGAAGATATTGTCGACGAACAACAACACGTCCTGATTTTCTTCGTCGCGGAAAAATTCGGCAACGGCGAGTCCAGTCAGTGCAACCCGTAGACGGGCTCCCGGTGGCTCGTTCATCTGACCGTAGACCAGCGCCGCCTTGGACTTCGTATGGTCGTCGGGATCGATGACTTTGGACTCCTGCATTTCATGCCAAAGGTCGTTACCTTCGCGGGTACGCTCACCGACACCGGCGAACACCGAGAATCCACCGTGATGGAGCGCGATATTATTGATGAGCTCCATGATGATGACGGTCTTCCCGACTCCGGCTCCGCCGAAGAGACCGACCTTACCACCCTTGCTGTACGGCTCCAGGAGATCGACCACCTTGATGCCGGTCTCGAGCACTTCGGTCTTCGTGTCCTGATCTTCCAGGCGCGGCGCAGGTCGGTGGATGGGGTAGGTTTTCTTCGCCTTGATCGGACCCTTTTCATCGACCGGCTCACCCAACACGTTGATCAGCCGTCCCAAGGTCTCACGACCGACGGGAACAGAAATCGGGGCCCCCGTATCTTGCACATCCATGCCGCGAGTCAGACCGTCCGTCGTCGACATCGCGATGCCGCGGACGCGGTTTTCACCAAGGTGCGACGCGACTTCGAGCGTGATCCGCACGGCTGGCTTCCCGGCAGCCTTATTCTCTTCCTGCGTCACCTTGAGCGCATTGTAGATGTTCGGCAATTGACCGGGAGGGAATTCCACGTCGACCACGGGGCCGATGACTTGAATGACTTTTCCTGTGCTCATAAGGCTCCTCTTGTCGTCAATGCTGCACTCGGCGGATTACCGCGTGCAGCATTCCTCATTCCACTTTTTATTTCAGGGCTTCTGCGCCGCCCACGATGTCCATGAGTTCTTTGGTGATAGCCGCCTGGCGAGTCTTGTTGTAATACAAGGTGACTTTTTTGATGAGTTGCCCTGCATTGCGAGTCGCACCGTCCATGGCTGCCATGCGTGCCCCGTGCTCGGCCGCCGCCGACTCCAGAAGGATGCGGTAGGCTTGAATCTGAAAATGCTTCGGCACCAAGGCATTCAGAAGCTCGCCCTCGTCCGGCTCATACAAGTAACTGCCGCCGACTGCAGACTGCCCGGTCGCACTCGGCGCCACACCAAATTCGGCGGCCGCATCGATGGGGAATAATTTCTCGACGATCACCCGCTGCTGGATCGCGGACTTGAACTCGTTGTAGACGACGTAGAGTTCGTCGAACGTGCCCTTCACAAAATTTTCCGTCAGGTCGCCGCCGATATCGATGGCATGCTCAAAGGTCAGCTTGTCGAAGATTCCGGTCCACTCCTGCCGGATCGGCCAGGAGCGACGACGGAAATAATCCCGTCCTTTGCGTCCGATCAGGCTGAGGTTGACCGAAAGTCCCTGCGCTTCGCACTGCCGGACGAACTCGGAGCTCTTCCGTACGATATTGCCGTTGAATCCGCCGCACAGCCCACGATCGCTCGTGACAACGAGAATTTCGATTTTCTTCCCCTCGCGCTTTTGAAGCAGGGGATGGGAGGTACGATTGACGCGCTGACTGAGATTGCTGAGCACGCCACGCATTTTATGGGCGTAGGGCCTCGCAGCCAGAATACGGTCCTGCGAACGCTTGAGCTTCGCGGCCGCGACCATTTTCATGGCCTTCGTAATTTTTTGCGTATTCTTGAAGGCGGCGATTTTCCGCCGTAGAGATTGTAAGCTCGGCATTCTTGTCCGCTCTCAGCAGTCAGCGCTCAGACCTCAGCTCAAGGCTGAAGGTGAAGACTGATCGCTATTTTGCTCCGTAGCCCATTTTCTGCTTAAAGGTCGCGATAATCTCTTTCAGCTTGCCGCCGACCTTGTCGTCGATCTTTCCGACCGTGGCAATGTCTTTGCGCATGTCCTGGTGATTCTGCGCCACGTAATGGAGCAGGTCCGCCTCGAATTGCAGCACCTTGTCCACAGGCACATCGTCCAGGAATCCGTTGACGCCTGCGTAAATCGACAGGACTTGATCGGCAACCGGCATCGGCTTGTATTGCCCTTGCTTGAGCAATTCCACCATACGCACGCCACGGGCGAGCTGCATCTGAGTGGCCTTGTCAAGTTCGCTCCCGAACTGGGAGAACGCCGCCATTTCACGATATTGTGCGAGGTCCAACCGGAGAGTACCGGCCACCTGTTTCATGGTTTTGATCTGCGCGGATCCGCCGACGCGGGACACCGACAATCCCACGTTAATCGCGGGACGGATACCGGAATAGAACAAGTCGCTGCCCAGGTAGATCTGTCCATCTGTAATTGAAATGACGTTAGTCGGAATGTACGCCGACACGTCACCGGCTTGGGTTTCAATGATCGGCAGGGCCGTCAGGCTGCCGCCGCCAAGTTTGTCACTCAACTTTGCCGCGCGCTCCAATAACCGGGAGTGCAGATAAAACACGTCGCCCGGATAGGCTTCACGGCCAGGCGGACGGCGCAGCAGCAAGGACAGCTGCCGATAGGCCACCGCGTGCTTGGACAAATCGTCGTACACAATCAACGCATGCTTGCCGTTGTCGCGGAAATATTCACCGATCGCGGCGCCGGAGAAGGGGGCCAGGAACTGCATCGGCGCCGGATCGCTGGCCGTCGCCGCCACGACCATGGTGTATTCCATGGCGTGATTTTCCTCGAGGGTCTTGACCACGCGCGCCACCGTCGAACGTTTCTGACCGACGGCGACATAGATACAGAATACGCCGAGTCCCTTCTGGTTGATGATGGTATCGACGGCGATAGCTGTTTTTCCGGTCTGCCGGTCTCCAATGATCAACTCACGCTGACCACGACCGATGGGGATCATGGCGTCGATGGCCTTGATGCCCGTCTGCAGCGGCTCACGCACCGACTGTCTCGTGTTCACACCGGGTGCCACGACTTCGATACGGGAAGAATGTTGGGAGTTGATCGGGCCCTTGCCATCGATCGGCTGACCGATCGCGTTCACCACCCGTCCGATCAACGCTTCACCGACCGGGATTTCTGCAATACGGCCGGTGCGCTTGACCGGATCGCCTTCCTTGATCCCGACATCGTCACCCATCAACACGGCGCCGACATTGTCTTCTTCGAGATTCAACGCGATGCCGTACAGGCCGCCCGGAAACTCAAGCATTTCTCCGGCCATCGCTCCGTCGAGTCCGTAGATTTTCGCGATGCCGTCTCCGACCTGAATGACGGAACCGGTCTGGCTGACATCGACCTGTTGATCGAAGCCCTTGATCTTCTCTTTAATGATGGAGCTGATCTCTTCTGCCTTGATCTGCATGGCTACTCCTTGGTCAACACACGCTGCATGGCGCTCAGTCGGCCCCGGACCGTGCTGTCTACGACGGTGCTACCCAGGCGAATGTGGAGGCCGGCGACATGTTCAGGTTCTGTATGGAAGGTGACATCGACGTCGCGCTGTAAAAGATCGCGCAATCGGGTGGTGATCCGATCCTGCTCGGCCGCGGGCAAGGCATTCGCGGATGACACGAGCACTTGCTGCGTGCCCTTGGATTGATCCACGAGCTTGGCGAAGGCCTCAGCGATGTCCGGCAGGAAACTGACCCGATTCTTTTTGACCAAGAGTTCGAGAAATCTCTGGCCGACCGGCGGGCATCCGAGTCGAGTGGCCAATTCACTCAGCGCACCCAATTTGGTCTCTTCCGGGAACACAGGAGAAGCAATGGCATGGCGTAACGCAGCGGACTGCGTGAAGGCCTCTCCCAGCCCGTTCAACGCCGAGCGGGCAGGCTCGATGCTTGGGGTATCAAGAAGTTCAAACAGAGCTTTTGCGTATCGACGTGCGACGGCTGTCTTAATCACAATGGACTATCCGCTACGGTTAACCGTGTTTTGATCAAACGGGAAGCTTGCGTGCGGTGGGCACGACAAAAAGCGCGCCAAGTTAGCATTCAAAAGCGGGCACTGTCAAGAAGTGATGCGCGGGGAGACTGAAGATGAGACATCGCAACAAACATGAGACCCGCGCCGGTGCCGCTCGCGCAAGGCTTCCATTGAGCCCCCGGCTCCTAAAATTGATTCACTGGGAAAAATCTGGAGAGTGAGCACAGGCTATGATCGCTGAATGATGCCGCCACCGAGTACCCGGTCGCCATCATAAAACACGGCGGATTGACCTGGACTCAGGGCGCGCTGCGGCTGGTGAAATCGAACCTGAAGCGTACCGATTTCAGACGGCAGAAGGGTTGCCTGGCAGGGAGGCGTGGCGTAACGAACCTTCACATCCGCCACGACCGGCTGCCGACCGAGGGCGTGATCAAACAGACTAAGATCGGCGACCTGACACTCCGACTGTACTAGTTGATCTTCCGCACATAACACCACTTGGCCCGACTCAGGTACCACTTTCTGCACGTACAACCGCTGCCCCACGGCAATGCCCAGGCCGCGGCGTTGCCCGGGTGTATAGAACGCGATGCCGTCGTGTTGCCCGAGGACCTCGCCATCCACGCCCACAAAGGAGCCGGGCTTCTTGGCCTCCGGCATTTCCTGCTCGATGAACGTTCGATAGTCACCGTGGCTCACGAAACAAATCTCTTGGCTTTCCTTGAGTTCCTCAACGGGCAATCCAAGCGATTCGGCCTCCTGCCACACATCACACTTCTGCATATGGCCCACCGGAAAGAGTAGACGCGGCAACCAGGCGGGATTGATTCGATAGAGAAAATAACTTTGGTCCTTGCGCGCATCGAGCGCCCGGTGCAACGACCACTGTCCATTGACCTGCTGCACGCGCGCATAGTGCCCCGTCGCCACATGGTCCATGCCTCGCTCTTGCGCCAAGGCGTAGAGGGAGCGCAATTTCACCCGCTCATTGCACCGCACGCAGGGGTTGGGCGTGGTGCCGGAAGCATACCCGGCGACGAAATCATCGATCACGCCCTGCTGAAAGACTTTGCGCCGATCGACCACCTCATATGGAATACGTAGACGCTGCGCGACATACTTCGCGATGCCGATCTTGCAGCATCCCCGCTCTTCCCAGCGCTTGGAGACGGCGATCTGGTCATCCTCATGCTCCCATACCTGGAGCGTGATGCCGTGGACATCGTATCCCTGCTGTACGAGGAGCGACGCCGCGACGGAGCTGTCCACTCCGCCGCTCATACCTAGCAGTACGGTCTGACGTGCCATAAATCTACCGGGGGAAGAATGCGCCGAGCACTTACGGCTCTTGCGTTTTGACTTTGCCGCGATGGGCCACGAGGTCGCGTACGCCGGGATCCTGCGGAGCACCGAACTCAGAAGACTCGTCCTCCGTCCACTTCTCAGCGCCCATATTGCTCATGCCGTGAAAATGCGCGCCTTCCTCGATCATGATCACCGGGCTCTGGATATCCCCGATGAGAATCCCCGGTTTTTGAATCTCGACCCTCTGCAGCGCCGTCACCGACCCCTTCACGCGCCCGCTGATCGAGACGGACCCGGCGGCAATCACGCCCTTGATGACGGCGCTTTCGCCGACGATCACCGCCCCGCCCGTATGCACTTCTCCCTCGACCCGGCCATCGATTCGGACGGTGCCATCAAACGTGACAATGCCCTTGAAGCTGGTCCCCTTGCCGAGGAAGGTAAACTTATCGTCTTCCGCGACCGGCTGCTTTTTGGTCTCACCCCACATCGGCATCCTCCTTCGCGCGCCCCACGCATCCCAGAGACCGGGGCGCCACTGAATGGAACCTTCCTCTGCCTACCTCTGGCTTACAAGGCAAGCCGCACTCTGTCCAACGAATTCGTCGTTGAGCCAACGTTATCCGTTGACCAACTTGACGCCCTGGCCGCGCGTGGATCCCTGCCCCTGCGGCTCGCGCGTGCCTGACTGGCTCATCTCCAACGTGCCGTTGAAGACCACCCCTTCCTCCATGGCCAGCAGCGGCGCCTTTACACCGGCATTGACTACGGCAGGGGCGCGCAACTTCACTTTCTCCCGGGCACTGATGTCGCCGGTGATCTTCCCCTTGCATACCACGGTACCGGCCGTGATCTTTGCCGTCAGGACGGCATCCTCGCCGACCAGCAACACCCCTTCGGTATGAATCTCTCCGTCAAGATTGCCATCGATGCGTACGGTGCCGTTATAGGAGATGACGCCCTTGAAGCTGACGCCCTTCCCGACAAAGGCATTAATTTCTTCATTTCCCTCGCGTGGTGCCGTAGACTCCAGATTTTCCATTTCAGTTCCCTCGCTTTGTCCTGCCTGACGCTTCCCGTCCTGTTTGTCCTTATTGATCCACGCCATTTGTTACACCTCCCACAAATAACAACAACTCACGCACTGACCGAAGGACATGACTGCTACAGCCGCCCGATGTCACTCCCCGTTCAAAAATTCTGACGGCATTCTACTCCGGTCAATCGAAGAAAATCTGCCCTGAAAATGTCTCGGCTATGAATTGAGCAACCGCTCGACGACGCCGTCCAATTCTTCAGGCGAAAAGTAATGAATGACGATCTTACCGCCGCGCCGCCCCCTCTGCACATCCACCCTGGTGCCCAGACGTTTCTGCAATCGCTCCTCAAGATCCGACCGCAATGGCGCACGAACCGGACGCTTGCCCGGCTTCCTGGCTTCAGCATGTTCCTGCACCAGCCGCTCAGCTTCACGAACCGAGAGTTGCCCATCCACAATCTGTGTCGCCAGACTGATCTGCGCGGCTGGTGTCATGAGTCCGAGAATGACCTTGGCATGACCTGTAGAGAGCTGATCGGATTCGATCATGTGCTGCACCTCGGAGGGGAGCGACATCAACCGCAGCAGGTTCGCCACAGACGACCGATCGCAGGCCACCTTCTGAGCAATAGCCTCCTGGGTCAGCCCGAATTCATTCAGCATGCGTTGGTACGCCCGTGCGGTCTCCATGGGATTCAGGTCGTCCCTCTGGAGGTTCTCCACTAACGCCAACACCATAGACTCCTGATCGGACACGTTTCGAACAAGAGCTGGAATCTTCTGCATTCCCGCTAACTTAGCAGCTCTCAAGCGTCTCTCGCCTGCAATTAACTCATAAATGCCATCGCCTTTTCGACGCACCAGAATGGGTTGCAGTAGGCCGTTCTGCTTCAACGAGGCGGTCAACTCAGCCAGTTCGACTTCGGAGAACTGCTGCCGAGGCTGGAAGCGGTTCGGAACAATGGCTTCAAGCCGCAATTCCTGCACGTCGCCACGTTCCGGCTCGGCCGTGGTTCGACCGGTCGGCAATAGCGCGTCGAGTCCTCTACCGAGGGCTTTTTTCTCCATGGACCACAAACTCCTTGGCTAGGGAAAGATAGGCTTGAGCACCGGCTGATGCCATGTTGTACAACAACGCCGGGCGACCGTAGCTCGGTGCCTCGGCCAACGTCACATTGCGCGGAATCATCGTTTGGTACACGCTGGCCCCGAAATGCCCGCGAATCTGTTCGACCACCTGGCGGGCCAGCGAATTGCGCGCATCGTACATCGTGAGCACGATGCCCTCGATTTCCAATCCAGGGTTCAGGGATTGCCGAAGACGCTGAATACTCTCCATCAACCGACCAAGGCCTTCCATCGCATAGTATTCGCATTGCACCGGGATCAGCACGGAATGCGCCGCGACCATCGCATTGATGGTCAGAAGGCCCAGGGCGGGCGGACAATCCAGCAGTATGGTGTCGTAGCGGTCCGACACGTCAGCCAGGGCCTCTTTCAGTCGCTGCTCACGGTCCTCCATATTCACCAGCTCGACCTCTGCACCGGCGAGATGGGAATTTGCCGGGACGATCGATAATCCATTCACCCCGGTCTGCATGGCGAGAGACTCAATACTCTCTTTACTAATCAATACATTGTAGATCGTCTTCGTGAGCGACATGGCGTCGACACCAAGCCCGCTTGTCGCGTTTCCCTGAGGGTCAATATCGACGAGGAGAACTGATCCTCCCTCGATTGCCAACGCTGCGGCAAGGTTCACAGAGGTGGTCGTTTTCCCCACCCCACCCTTTTGATTTGCAACAGCTATGATTCGAGCCATGTAGTTCCCCTATCCACTCAGCTAAAGATATGCGCGCCCCCAATGTTCCACGTGGAACACCATCTCATCCAGATGACTTTGAAAAAACCGACAACACTCGATGACCGTACTTAGCAGGAAGCTCATACTCGACTTCCTCTATCAAAGCAAGGCCGGCAAGCTCAAAACCTCTAGGAACCCTCTCCGCACGGTATAAAACAAGTTTTCCGTCCGGCTTCAGAAGTGTCGAGAGCGCCAATCCACACTCATCAACCTTAAAGGCCCTGACCACGATGTAGTCAAATCGCGCCTGAACATTCCCTCGGCTGGCATAATCCTCCAGTTTGGCCGTCGCAACCGTCGCGCCTACCAGACCAAGAGTTCCCACGACGTACCGCAAGAATGCACCCTTCTTTTCGTTCGGATCGAGCAACTCAACCGACAGCTCAGGCCGTACAAACTTGAGAGGAAGGGCAGGAAATCCAGCCCCGGCCCCAACATCAAGCAACTCAGTTTCATCATTAATATCAATGACTTTAAGGCCAGCAATTGAGTCAATAAAATGCTTCACCAGGATCTCTCGATCATCGTCGATGGCCGTGAGATTAATGGCTTTATTCCACTTCTTCAACTCAACGAGATAGCGAAAGAAATAAGAGATGGAGAGATCAGGAATGGAGCTAGAGAGATCCGCTGCGAGGGACTGAAGTGATTTTTCGAACTGAATTTCGTCCTGTTCCACGTGGAACACTTACGCGAAAATAACCTGGGCGGTCAAGCAAGTTTTTCCCTACGAGTCGGACATAAGGTCACATTACCTCTATCCATGCGATCCGGTACGTCCATTTCATGCCGATGGTTGCCGACGATGTCTCTCGATTGCAACCAGCAAAAGGGAAATAGCGGCAGGTGTTACACCGGAAATACGCGAAGCCTGCCCTACCGATGCCGGCTTCACCCGCTTAAGTTTTTCCCTGACTTCGCTCGAAAAACCGGTGATTCCGTCATAATCAAACTGATCGGGGATGGCGCGGTGCTCTAACTTCTCTGATCGCTGAATTTGCTGCAGCTGCCGCTTAATATAGCCTTCGTATTTCACTTCGAGCTGAATCGCTTCGGTGATGTCAGGATCATCAATATCAGCGCCACCGAACACTGCGACGATCTTGTTATAGCTCATTTCCTGACGCCGGAGGATTTCAGCCAAAGATTGGGTTGGACCCACAGCTCCTACCTCCGCCTCCGCCATGAGCCGCTTCACATCAGACGTTATTTTCGGCCTGGTTTCCTTGAGACGCTGAACTTCCCGTTCAATGGCAAACCGCTTCGCCTCCAGCTTCCCGTGCATCTCATCAGATACCAACCCGATGCGGTGTCCGAGATCCATTAAGCGAAGATCGGCATTGTCATGGCGGAGCAATAGTCGGTATTCCGCACGCGAAGTGAACATGCGGTAGGGTTCCCTGGCATCTTTCGTGATTAAATCATCAATTAACACGCCAATATAGGCCTGCGACCGATCCAGCACGAGCGGCGCTTCACCCCGCAGCTTCAGGGCGGCATTTATTCCGGCCATGATTCCCTGGGCGCCGGCCTCTTCATATCCGGAAGTCCCGTTGATTTGGCCGGCATGGTAGAGCCCGGCAACCAATTTCGTCTCGAGCGAATTGTGAAGTTGGCGAGGAGGAAAATAATCGTACTCGACCGCATACCCAGGCTTCAGCATTCTCGTCTGCTCAAGCCCGGGAATGGTCTTCAGGATGGCCGCCTGCACATCGACCGGGAGACTGGTTGAAATTCCATTCGGGTAAAATTCGTTCGTATCCAACCCTTCCGGCTCAATGAAGATTTGATGCCGGTCTTTATCGGCAAATCTCACGACCTTATCCTCGATCGACGGGCAATACCGGGGACCGATAGAATCAATCACCCCGCTGAACAACGGCGATCTATCAATATTTTTCGCAATAATATCATGCGTTTGAGAATTCGTGTACGTCAAGTGGCAGGGCACCTGCGGCAAGGACACACGCCGTGTCCGGTAAGAAAACGGCGGTGGAGGATCGTCTCCCGGCTGCACCTCCATCACAGAAAAATCGATAGAATCCCGGTCGAGTCGGGGCGGAGTTCCAGTCTTCAACCGGCCAACCTCAAAGCCAAAATCACGCATGCAATCGGACAGGTGCTCCGCGGAGGCCTCCCCGGCTCGACCGGCGGGAAAATGATTGAGACCGATATGGATCAATCCCTTCAGGAAGGTGCCCGAGGTGAGCACCACTGCCCGCGCATGAATAGATACGCCGGCATCCGTCACAATCCCGGTGACGCCGCCCGCTCTGGTGAGAATGCGATCAACCGTCCCGCCCCTGATCTCAAGTGCCGGCTGCGCACGGAGCGTGCGCTGCATGACTTCGCGATAGACCTTTTTATCGCATTGCGCGCGCAAGGCACGGACCGCCGGACCCTTGCTGGTGTTGATCATGCGAAACTGGATGCCGGCCTGGTCGGTATTCCGCCCCATTTCTCCGCCCAACGCATCGATCTCCTTGACAAGATGTCCCTTGGCAATGCCGCCGATCGCAGGATTGCAGGACATCTGAGCGATCCGGTCAGGATCCATCGTGAGCAGGATCGTACGCGCCCCCATGCGGGCTGCGGCCAGCGCCGCTTCACACCCGGCATGGCCACCCCCGACGACGATGACGTCACACTGTTCACTCACGACAAGAATCCTTTCATTTCCCGATACAAAACTCGGCGAAGATCCGCTCCAGAATCTCATCGGTGGTGATGGCACCGGTGATTTCACCTAAGGCATCGGCGGCAATGCGAAGATCCATGGCCACCAATTCGCCCGCACGTCCCGCGTCCACCGACTGTCTGGCCTGCTCCACCCCTTGCAGGGCACGCTCGAAGGCAGCAGCATGCCGGAGATTGGTCACAAGAACCCCTTCCCGGGACTCTAAACCCCTCGGCATCAATCGGCTGCTGATCGCATCCCGCAATCCATCCAGCCCGATGTGCATTTTCGCAGAGATTTCGAACAGACCGGCGCTCACGGGGCAGATACGGGTAAGGTCTTCTTTCGAGATGCGAGATGGCAGATCGCACTTATTCAGGACCAGCAACGCCCGCGCAGCCTCCGAACGACGAAGCAACAACAGATCGCTCTCCAGCATCGGTTGGGAGCAGTCCAGAAGAATCAGCGCCAGATCTGCGTCTTCCCATGCGAGGTGGCTCCGACGAATGCCCTCGGTTTCGACCGGGTCATCCGTGGTGCGGATGCCGGCCGTGTCGAAGAGTCGCACGGGAATGCCGTGGATATTGACGACCTCCTCCAACAAATCCCGCGTCGTGCCGGGAATCGGGGTGACGATCGCGCGATCGCTCCGCAACAGGGCATTCATCAAACTCGACTTGCCGACGTTTGGACGTCCGAGAATCGCCACTGCGGCGCCTTCTCTCCAGATCCGGCCTTCCTCCCCGGACTGAACCAAACCCCGCAGCTTAATCAAAGTCTCGTCAAGGAGCCGCAGAAGTTCGTCCTGCCGAACGAATGCAATATCCTCCTCCGCAAAATCGAGCGCCGCTTCGATATGCGCCAACGCCACGACTAAACCCGACCTCGTCTCCTCCACCTCACGGGACAATTCACCGCGCCGCTGGGATTGGGCAATCGCCAGACTGCGCGCAGTCTTCGCACGAATGGTATCGAGCACGGCCTCGGCCTGCGCCAGGTCCAATCGTCCATTGAGGAAGGCGCGCTTGGTAAACTCTCCCGGCTCAGCCAGCCTGGCCCCTGCGGATATCAGGCTCCGGCACAGCTGATCCAGCACGACCGGCCCCCCATGGCACTGCACCTCGACGACATCCTCGCCGGTATACGAATGCGGCCCCCTCATCACGACGACAAGCGCTTCATCGAGCACCCCATGCGGGCGTGACTCCGTACGGTACGGAACGGCGCGTGTCGCACCGGGGGAGCCTACGTCCGCCAGCGCCATGACATGAGTTCGAAGGTCGTGAAGGGATTTGCCGGACCGGAGGCGTACGACTTGAGACGCGACATCACAGGCGTGAAGCCCGCTGATGCGGACCACCCCGATTCCACCTTCGCCGGGAGGGGTGGCGATAGCACAGATCGTATCGTCCAGCGCGCCATGCATGACGCACCCAATCGTGTGGAATTACTCGGATGGACTGTTGCGCCGCTTGCCGCTGCTCTTCTGCTCTTTCGGTTCGTCGCCGGTGACAGCATCGGCGTCCGCCGCAGCCACTTGCCACTTCTTCCCGAACAGCCGCTCGGTCACCACCTGCTGGGTGATCGTGAGCGTATTGTTCGTCAGCCAATACAGCACCAATCCGGCAGGAAAGTTCACGAACAGGAACGTCATGAACACCGGCAGAAACAGCATGATCTTCGCCTGCGTCGGATCCATCGTGGTCGGAGTGATTTTTTGCTGAATGACCATGGTGGCGCCCATGACGATCGGCAGCACGTAGTAGGGATCCTGCACAGACAGGTCTTTGATCCAGAGCATGAACGGGGCCTGCCGAAGATCGATCGTCATATAGAGAATATTGAACAGCGCCACGAAGACCGGCATCTGCAGCACCATCGGCAGACAGCCGCCGACCGGATTCACCCGATGATCTTTATAGAGCTTGATCAGTTCCTTGTTCAGCCGCTCACGATCGTCCTTGAACTTCGTCTGCAGGGCCAGCACTTTCGGCTGGATGACCTGCATCTGCTTCATGGACTTGTAGCTCTTGTATTGCAGCGGCACGAACATCAGCTTGATCAGCATGGTCAAGAGAATGATCGTGATTCCGTAGTTGTGCGTAAATTCGTAGAGAAATCGCAGCACATAGAAAATCGGCTTGGCCACCGCCTTAACCAACCCCCAACTCCCGAAGACAAACCAGCCGAAATCGATCGTATCTTCCAGGCCGACGTTTAAGCGTTTCAGCGTGTCGTACTCTTTTGGACCGGCGTAGAGTTGCATCGCCATCGTCGCCCCGTTGCCGGGCGTGGCGAAGCGGACACCGGCCGACACCAGCTTGTCCCCTTCCTTCTTCGCGAGGGCAGCCGAAGCCTTCTGCGGCATCAACACACTTAAGAAATACTTATCCTGAATGGCCGACCACTTCACGTCGCCTTTGCGCTCAGCCTCGCCGTCCGGCGTTTCCTTCAATACCTTGTCGTCGACTAGTGACGCCGACCCCATGAGCCCGATGAAACCTTCCCCCCACTCCACAATGCCGAAATTGGTGCCGAGAGTGACATCCACCGGAGTCGTCAGCCCTTGAGTACGAATCGCAATGTCCACCACGTAGGACCCATGGTGAAAGGTCAGCTCCTTCTCAACGTCAACATTCTTCTGGGTATCGTGGTACCGGAAGGTGAGGTGACCGACAGGATGCGCGCTATCGAGCTGCGAGAGATCCTGGGTGACCTGATAGAGGGCAGATCCAAGGTCGCTGGTCACTGACTGATCCCCGGTCACCAGGCTCAGAGGTCCCTTGAACCGTCCTCCGCTATAGACCAACTGCACAGGCGTCGAGCTCTGCTCGACAGCCGCACTGTATCGCTTCAATTCCCAGGATTTGAGCACGGCGCCGCGATTGCTGAATTTGGCACGAAACAGTTCCGTGTCCACTTCAACCGTTTGCTCTTCACTTGCCGCCCCGGTCGCATTGCCGGGAGAAGCGGGCGCACCATTCACGGAAGAGACCGGAGCAGCACTCACAGACTTCGCCGAATCTCCCGCCCCCCCCCCAGGCTTGCCTGTCTCGGCTGCAGGGCTTGGGTTCGTAGCCACCTGCACCGGCTCAGACGGCGGCAACAGCCCCATGCCCTTGAGCAGGTAGTCGTAACCGATAATCACGGCCAGGGAGACGATGAGGAAGACGATGACGCGTTTTTCCATGGGATTTATGTACTGAGCAGAAGCTGAAGAGTTATTGCCACGACGGTTACCGTACCGGGTCCACTCCGCCGGGATGGAAGGGATGACATTTCAGCAAGCGCCTACCCGCCATGAGAAGCCCCTTGAGAACGCCATACCGCTCGATGGCATCCTGGGCATACACGGAACACGTGGGATGGAACCGGCACGCAGGCCCGAGCAATGGGGACAGACAGGCTCGATAGATCATCAAGAGGACAATGCACAGCCGCCTCAGAGCGAGGGTTCCCCAAAACGGGCCAACCGCTGCCTTTGTAATGTGCCTCGCCATAGGTTCTGCAGCTCCGCATACGGCAGATTCAGGCACTCTCGCTTCGGAAACACGAGAAATGCGTGACCTGGGACTAATGCCGGGCGCACCGCGCGGCCCAATTCCCGAAACAGGCGCTTTGCCCGATTCCGACGCACTGCTGTCCCGAACCGTCGCCCGATCACAATCCCCAACATCGCATCCTGGGACAGGCCCGGACAAATCTGGAGATTGAATAGTCCTGTTGAAACCCGTCGGCCGTTCTTCTTGATGTGCTGGATATCCCGGCTACGCTTCAAGAAAAACGGAACAGCCCTTTGCCCTGCCGACATAACACACCTGCCTGTGGGTCACCAGTCCGACCAGGCCTCTAAGACCAGAAGCCACGTGCCAAGACTGTGCGTCGCCGCATTTTTACTACGACCAGGCTAAGACGACAGGACCCACCCCAGGTGTACCATCCACCACCTGGATGTTGCCTACTTGCAGATTGCCTAGCGGCAGGAAAGAATCAGACGGTGAGACGAGCGCGGCCTTTGGCTCTACGACGAGCGATAACTTTTCGGCCGTTCTTGGTACTCATGCGCTTCCGAAATCCATGTTCCCGCTTGCGCTTGAGATTCGAAGGTTGTTTAAAAGTGAACGACATTGCGCACTCCTTGTCGAGAGATCATTCTTCAATGAAGAGGCCGCATTATAGGGGCGGGACAGGAGGGTGTCAATCAACCTACGCGCTTCAATCAGCCCTGGAAGGGCGCACGGAAGGAGAATCAGAACTGGAAATGGGGAAAGGTTTCTGACCGCGCGACCGCTACTCACCTCGAACTCTTGAGGCACTCTTGCCCGACTGTGACAAACATGCCACAGAAACAGGCAAAGGTCGCGTCTTGCCGCATTGATCTAACTAATTGTTCTGGAAAGATAATCGGTCCAGCTTGCAACAATCTCAACCCTGGCATCCGGCTTGCGTGAGTAGAGCCCGGAGCTGTAGGGCCGCCACGGATTGGAGATATGCCTGGCGGCCTGCAATGCTCCCGCAGAAACCAGATGCATGCATTCTGAACCGGCCATGCTTGTCCGCGCGCGTCAGTGACAAAAACGAGAAGAGTTCGCGAGAATCGCTCCCTGCGGGATAGAATGAAACAATGAGACGCCTGAACCACTTTTGCCGCACCTTCTGTAGCCTAGCCCTCGTCGGACTCCTGTCGATGAGCGTGGGCGGGTGCGTTGAAACAGTCCCCGACGAGCTCGTGGAAGCCATCGAAAGCATCGATCGTGACCTCGTGACGCTGCGGGCATCCGACATCAGCCCCGAAGCCTATTCAAAATTCTCCCGCCAATGGATCTCTTTACGAGCCCGCATTCAATCCGAAGAAAATATCGTCCGTTGGCCGTGGGAAGAAAATGAGCTGGAGACCGACCTGGAAAGCCTGCAAGTCGAAGGGTCGCAGCTCGTGGCCGACGTGAACACGCGCCTCCAAGCCCAACGCACCACCGCCGAAACAAAACTCGCCAAGGTCGAGCAACGGCTCCGCCTCTTGAACACCCGCGTGGGAGATATCGGCAGCCGTGTGGTACTCGGCGAACATCCGGTTGAAACCGAACTGCTTGTACGACAAGCTCGCCTGTTCATTGAACAGGGACAGTTCGACCATGCCATCCAGGCTTCAGATCGTGCGGGGAAAATACTTCTCACCCAAACCGCCTTGCTAACAAACGAGTTGGGCCGGTATGCCGATGACGACCTCATTGCAGCCTGGCGAGAATCAGCCCAACGAACCATTGAGTGGTCGCGCACCCATCGTGCGCAAGCCATTGTCATCAGCAAGGCCGACCGAGTGCTGTCTCTGTACAAGAACGGCAAGAAAGTATTGACCTATCCCATCCGCCTGGGGTCGCGAGGCATCCGGGCGAAACAGCACTACGGCGACGGCGCAACGCCCGAAGGCGAATATCGCATTCACCGCAAACGCGGGTCGGGACAGACCCCGTATTTCCGCGCCCTGATTCTCGACTATCCCAATGCCGACGATCGACGCCGCTTTGAGGAAGCACAGCAATCAGGCTTGATTCCCAAGAGTCAGCATATGCCCGGCCTGATCCAGCTCCATGGCATCGCACAAGGTATCACGGATCAACCGTACGGCAGCATCCTGTTGGATAATCCTCAGATTGCTGCGCTCTTTGACCAAGTTTCCGTTGGAACACCTGTCACCATTGTCGGCGCACTGGAATCGCAGAATTCCATTTCTCTCGTACTGGCCGATCTGGGGGACCAGGAAGAAGAAACCTAAGAGACCCATCCTTCCACGCGACCGCTCCAACCGCACAGCAACCACGCCCCCTCGTTCAAGACACTCCTACTCGACCTCTGGCTTCTCTTCGTTTGCCTTTTTACACGCTCGAACCTAAGATACGAACGAGCCGAGGTCCATCGATTCGTTCCTCCACTAACGGAAGAGAGCGTGTTATGCCGACCCGTCCCACTGCATCGCTCCTGCTCGACAACCCGACCATCAGCAAAACGCTGGACGACCTGGCAAGCAGCCATACGATCGAGCGTATCTGGACACGAGACCATACCCTCTGGAAGTCCAGTCCGACTGAAATCGATAATCGGCTCGGCTGGTTGACGGTTCTCGACCACATGCAGGACGGGCTCATCGAGCTACGGAGCTTTGCAAAGGCTGCCCGGGAAGCTCGCATTACCGACGTCGTGCTTCTCGGAATGGGTGGAAGCAGCTTGGGGCCCGAAGTCCTCCGGTGCACATTTGGTTCGGCCAAAGGGTTCCCCAAACTCTGGGTACTGGACTCCACCGTCCCTGGTTGGGTCCGTCAGGTGACGAAAGCGATTCAACCGGCGCGAACCCTCTTTCTCGTGGCCAGCAAGTCCGGGGGCACCATTGAAGTGATGTCACTCTTCGCTCACTTCTGGGAACTTGTCCGGCGGACTAAAGGCAATCGCGGGGGAGCCCAGTTTGTCGCCATCACGGACCCCGGCACCGGACTCGAACAGCTGGCGCGCGAGCGCGGGTTCTGGCGCACGTTCACCAATCAGCCGGACATCGGCGGGCGGTACTCCGTCCTCTCCTACTTTGGCCTGGTGCCCGCCGCACTGCTGGGACTCGACGTGGGCAAACTCCTCAGCCGGGCCCTGACCATGCGTGAATCCTGCCGGAACACGTCATCGCCGAAGGACAACCCGGGAGCAGCCCTGGGAGGGATGATGGCCGCGATGGCCATGGCAGGGCGCGACAAGGTGACTCTGCTGACCTCCCCCGCGCTCAATTCGTTTGGACTCTGGGTGGAACAACTTCTCGCAGAAAGCACCGGGAAGGAAGGAACCGGGATCGTTCCCGTGGCAGGAGAACCCCTCGCCTCCCCAACTGCCTATGGAGCCGATCGGCTCTTCGTCGCGCTTCGACTCAAAGGCGACCGCAATGCCGCGTTGGATCGATCCATCATCGCGCTGCAACGGGCCGGGCATCCGGTATTTCGATTGAACCTGGCCGACCGCTACGACCTCGGCGGAGAATTCTTCCGTTGGGAATTCGCCACAGCGGTCGCAGGACATGCGCTCGGCATCCATCCGTTCGATCAGCCGAACGTGCAGGAGAGCAAAGACAACACCGCTCGCGTCTTAAAAGACGTTGAGACGCAGGGACGATTCCCTTCACTGCCGATGCTCACGCCCAAGCAGGCGCTAACCCAATTGCTCGAACAGGCGGCGCCCAATCGCTACCTGGCCATGCTGGCGTACACCACTCCCAGCCCTCAACTAGATGCTTCGATACGGGCGTTGCGCAAAGCGGTGATGCTGCGCCACCACATCGCCACCACGGCGGGCTATGGTCCCCGGTACCTGCATTCCACAGGCCAACTCCACAAAGGCGGCCCGAACAGCGGCCTGTTCCTCGAATTCGTGGACGGCATGAAACCTGACGTTCCGGTCCCCGAAAAGTTCTATTCCTTCGGCACGCTGGCACAGGCGCAAGCCGTCGGGGACCTTCAATCGTTGCAGACGCATCAGCGCCCGGCCGTACGTATCGCCCTCGGCCCCAATCCCGTGCGCACCATCCGAAGCCTCATTGCCATGCTCACCCCGGCCAAAGCCGGCCGTCGTAAACCCGCTGCAAAAAAACGTCCTCTGCCCAAACGCCGCACTCACCGTTGACATGTCCCAGGCTCCAGAAATCCACCGCTTCTCTGACACCCAGGAACTGACCCGTGCCGCTGCAGGGCTCTTCCTGGAAGTGGGCAGGCAGGCGATCACCCAGCGGAATTGTTTCCTCGCGGCTCTCTCGGGCGGCTCAACGCCGAAGACCTTGTATTCGATCCTGGCCAGCGAGGACTACGCACAGCAACTCGACTGGAGCAAGGTGCACTTTCTGTTCGGCGACGAGCGGAGCGTGCCGCCGACACATGCCGACAGCAATTTCGCCATGGCAAACGCCATGCTGTTCAGCCCCTTGCACATTCCCTCCACACAGATTCACAGGATACGCGGCGAAGACCCGCCTGAAGCGGCGGCAGCTCACTACGAAACTACCCTGCGCCACCTCACTGCAGCCGTCCCCGGACAATGGCCACAATTGGATCTTGTCCTTCTGGGCATGGGCGACGATGGCCACACCGCGTCCCTCTTTCCCGGCACGGCATCACTGACCGAAGGGACTCGTTGGGTGGTTCCCGGCACTTCTCCCCAGGGAACGCGGGCACGAGTGACTCTCACCCTAGGTGTGATCAATCACGCGAGTGTGGTACTGTTCCTCGTCGCCGGAAGGAACAAAGCCGCAGTCGTGCGACGCGTACTGGAGCAGCGGCCCGGTGATCCAGGCCCATATCCCGCAGCCTTGGTCCGGCCTGAGACCGGACGACTGTTGTGGTATCTTGACCACGCCGCGGCATCCGAATTGACCCCAACAACAGACGATTAGTCAACGCAAGAGGCACCATGATCCTGGCAGGCGATATCGGAGGCACAAAAACCAATCTGGCGCTCTACGACTGGACGACTGAACGGGTCGAGCCGGTGCGGGAAGATAGCTTCCATAGCGCGGACTATAAGACCCTCGAAGAAATCATCGAAGAATTTCTCAGTGCACCGTTGCCCAAGCCCCCGACAGAAGACGAGCCGGGAAACGAGCCCGTCGAAGCGCCGGCAGAAGAAACTACGGAGGCACCGGAGCTTCCCCCAGAGCCTATCAAATTAACGGCGGCGTGCTTCGGCGTGGCAGGACCGGTGATCGATAACCGTTGCCGCACCACCAATCTTCCCTGGGTCATTGATGGAGCGACACTTGCGGAACGATTCGCCATCCCCCAAGTGCGCCTGCTCAACGATCTCGAAGCAACGGCCCATGGCCTCCTCCTCCTCAATCCCGATGAAATCGTGGTGCTGAACGCCGGCGCCCCGCCGAAGAAAAAACAGGCCCTCGCCTTGATCGCGGCCGGTACCGGCCTCGGTGAATGCATTCTCTATTGGGATGGAACTCGCTACCGCCCCATGCCGTCGGAAGGCGGGCATACGGACTTCGCCCCGAACAGCGACAGCGAAATCGACTTGCTTCGCCATCTGCGTGGCAGCTACCTGCACGTAAGTTACGAACGCATCGTATCCGGGCCGGGCCTTCATGCCATCTACGAATATCTCCGCGACACCAAGAAAAATGAGCCGACCTGGTTGGCGGAGAAGATCAAAGTCGGCAATCCCGCCGCCGAGATTGCCGATGCCGGACTCAAGGGACAGGCCGAAATCGCCAAACAGGCCCTTGATTTATTTGCGTCCATTTACGGTGCGGAAGCCGGCAACCTGGCGCTCAAGGCGCTTACACTCGACGGAGTCTATGTCGCCGGCGGGATCGCGCCCAAATTGCTGAAGAAGCTGCAGGACGGCTCGTTTATGCGCGGATTCACCAATAAGGGCCGTTACAAACGGATCATGAGCCAGATCCCGGTGAAGGTCGTGATGAACGACAAAACCGCTCTGCTCGGCGCCGCCTCGACGGCGGCACAACTCTCATCATCGGCCTCAGCATGACACCATCCATCATGAAACCATCATCTGATCTCGATTCCGAAAAGCAGCGGGCGGCCATGAAAGCCGCCGAATATGTACGCGACGGCATGGTCGTCGGGTTGGGGACCGGCAGTACCTCGAAGCATCTGATCATCGCGCTCGGCGAACGGGTGCGCGCAGGGCTCCGAATCCACGCCGTACCGACGTCCCACGACACAGCGGCTCTGGCCAGGCAATCCGGCATCCCCCTCATCGAATCCGATAACGCATGGATGATCGATGTAGCCATCGACGGAGCCGACCAGGTCGATCCCGCCTTGAACCTCGTGAAAGGCGGCGGAGGCGCGCTGCTCAAGGAAAAAATCGTGGCCGCCGCTGCGAAGCGCTTTATCGTGATGGTCGACCACACGAAACTCGTGCCGGCGCTCGGCGGCAGTTTTCCGTTGCCGATTGAAGTCGTACCGTTCGGATGGGGCAGCACAGCACGAAACATCGAACACACTTCTGGAGGCAAAGCGGTCTTACGCGAGCGAAACGGCGTCGTGTTCCAGACCGAAGCAGGCCACGTGATTCTCGATCTGCACATGCCCAAGATCGATGATCCGGCCACCCTCGAAATAGAACTCAACCAGATTCCCGGCATCGTTGAAACCGGACTGTTCATTGGAAGGACCAGCATCCTGATCGTCGGCCATGCGCAGGGTGCCGATGTCACCCTTGCAGCGGAGTCATGAAGGGCCACCAGGCCGACCGTCCCGTCACTCGACGACATGCGGCGCTACTAGCCACCCGGTTCCTCACCAACGCAGTAGCCTGGTTAGGTGCCTGGCACGGCGCCACCGCATTGTTCTTCATGCCCGCGGCCTGGAGCCGCCCGAATCCACCGCACAACCACCAACAGTCGAACACACACACCATGGGTACCGCTATGACGCCTCACGATCCATACAGACTCCCGCGCCACGTCATTCCATCTCATTACGATTTGCGTATGGAGCCCGACCTCCAGGCACACTCATTCACCGGCCACGAGGTCGTCACACTGACGGTGACCGAGCCGACTACTGAGATTCTCCTGAATGCGACCGAATTAGAAGTCTCGACGGCGACACTGTCCGGCGAAACAACGTCGCCGCGCACCGGGACCGTGCGGATGGATGAGGAGCACCAGCGATGCCACATCTCCTTCCCGTCGGCCATTCAACCCGGCGCCTGGAAATTGAGCCTGGCGTTTCGCGGCACACTGAACGATAAATTGCGCGGGTTCTATCGCAGTAGTTACAAGGATGACCAGGGCAATTCGCACAGCCTGGCCGCAACCCAATTCGAAGCGACTGACGCGCGGCGGGCCTTCCCCTGTTGGGACGAACCGCAATTCAAAGCCGTCTTCGCCGTCACCCTGGCCATCGATCCCGCGCTGACCGCCATCTCGAATACCCGGATCGTGGACGATCGACAAGAGGGGGGAAAACGAGTGCTGCGCTTTGCGGAGTCCATGAAGATGTCCACGTATCTCGTGGCCTTCATCGTCGGGAACCTCCAAGCCACAGCTCCCACCATGGCCCGGCAGACCCCGGTCCGCCTCTGGTCCGTGCCCGGCAAACAACACCTGACCCCGTTCGGTCAGGAAATCGCCGTGTACTCGCTCGATTTTCTTGCCGACTACTACGGCATCCCCTATCCGGGCGACAAGCTCGATCTCATCGCCATCCCAGACTTCGCTTCCGGAGCGATGGAAAATCTGGGTGCGATCACGTTCCGTGAAACAGCCCTTCTGCTGGACCAGCGCACGGCCACACATGCGGAACAGGGACGAATCGCAGACGTGGTCGCGCACGAGAATGCCCACATGTGGTTCGGCGACCTCGTGACGATGGCCTGGTGGAACGGGCTCTGGCTCAACGAAGCCTTCGCCACCTTCATGGAAATGCTGGTGGTCGATGCCTGGAAACCGGAGTGGGAACGTTGGACCGCCTTTGGCGTCTCACGCGCTGCCGCGCTGTCGGTCGACGGCTTGCTGAGCACGAGGCCGATTGAGTTCCCCGTGCGCGCGCCCAAAGAAGCCGAAGCCATGTTCGACGTGCTGACCTATGAAAAGGGAGCCTCCGTCCTGCGCATGCTGGAACAGCATATCGGTCCGACGGTATTCAGAAACGGCGTCCGCCACTATTTGACGACGCATGCTTACGCCAACGCAGAGACTACCGACCTGTGGGTCTCGCTCGCGCATGCCTCACAACAGAATGTTCCGGCACTCATGAACGAATGGATCTTCTCGCCGGGATATCCCTTACTCTCGCTCGCCGTCGACTCTTCCTCAACCCTGACACTCACGCAGCGCCGCTTCACATATGCGGAAGACTCTGCGGCGGCATCGTCCGGAGCACCTGCGCAACTCTGGCAGGTTCCGATACAGTTGCGCATCCAGACCGCCAGGGGCGCTGAAACCCGGCGTGTGCTGCTCAGCGATCGGGAGAACCGTATCCCGCTCCCGAAGGATTGGACATCAGTACTGGCGAACGAAGGCGGGCACGGATTCTATCGGGTTCGATACAGCATCGAGCTCCTCAACGGTCTGCAACAGACCGGGCTTCAGACCATGGCTCCCGTGGAACGGTTTAATCTCCTGAACGACACATGGGCCTCCACCATCGCCGGCATGGTGTCACCCGCCGACTATCTCAGCTTGACGGGACATTTCCGTGGCGAACAGGATCCGCATGTCTGGGCCGTGATGTTGGGGTCGTTCTCCACCATGAATCACCTGCTGAGCGAGGAGGATCGACCGCTGCTGGCTGCCTTTGTACGCAATCGCCTCACCCCGACATTCCAGGATCTGGGATGGACGCCGCAGGCCGATGAGCGCGATCTCGTCAAAGAACTGCGCGGTGACATGATTCGCGCCTTGGGCACATTAGGTCGCGACCAGACGGTGCAAGCCCAGGCGCTGGAAGCCTATACCGCTCTGCAGCAGCAGACTCGACCGATCGACCCCAATGTGATCCCGGCGCTCGTTTCCATTCTGGCCTTCACAGGCGACGCGGCTCGCTACGAGGAATTTCTCACCCGCTTCCACAAGGCCTCCACCCCGCAGGAAGAGCGCCGCTATCTCTTTTCACTCGCGGCCTTCCGGATACCCGAACTGCTGGAGCGCACTTTGGCGAAAACCCTGACCGACGAGATCCGCACTCAAGATGCGCCCTTCCTCGTCAGCAGCCTCTTACACAATGTGTACATTCGTGAAAAAGCCTGGGAGTTTGTGAAGACCAATTGGGAGCGCATGGACCGGCAGTTTCCCAAGAGCGGCCTGCGCCGCATGTGCGGGGGGATCACCGGCCTTTCGACTCCGGAATTGGAGCGGGACGTCAGAGCGTTCTTCGCATCCCGGAAGATCGACCTGGGGGGAAAGACTCTGGAGCAGTATCTGGAGCAGCTGCACATCGCCGTGCGATTCCGTGAACGCGACCGCGACGCCATTCGCGCCGTGCTGGCACGCACAGCGATGTAGTGGGAACGGTCGGATTCGTCAAGCCGGCCGTCACTCGTGCCGAAGCACGCTCAAGGGTGGTTGCCCGAGCAGACGATACGTACTGAGGAATCCCACGACCAGGGTGAGCAAGACGGTGCAACCCAGCCCGATGCCCAGCAATGACGGTTCCAGCGACCAGGGCAACTCCAGAATATAGCGCAGAATCGCCCACGAAAAGAGGCTGGCCAGGACGACGCCGATCACCCCCGCCACGCATCCCAGCACTGCATATTCCGCTGCAAACGACCGGGCAATTAGCGCACGAGTCGCGCCGAGAGCCTTGAGAATCACGGCCTCATAGAGACGACGATACCGCGTAGCCGCCAGAGCCGCCGCCATGACGAGTGCCCCGGCCAACAGACAAAACAGCGCCACCGCTCGGATGGCCAGGGACAGACGGTCGAGAACCCGGGCGAAGCTGCTTAAGACCTCGCCGATGTTAATCGCCGTCACGTTGGGAAACGCGGCGACCACGGCCGACTGCAGCGCCACCTCATCCTGCGGGGACACTCGCACCGTCGCGACATAGGTCATCGGGGCCCCGTCCAATGCACCCGGTGAAAAGATCATATAGAAATTCGTGGAGAAATTTCCCCACTCGACCTTTCTGATACTGCTCACCTCAGCCCGCATGATCGTCCCCTGGATATTGAGGTCCAGCGTGGTGCCCACATCAATGCCGAGACTCTTTGCCGCTTCTTCTTCGACAGACACCTGCGGTCGCAGAAAGACCTGCCCCGGCTTCCACCAGGCGCCTTTGACAATCCTATTGTCTTTAGGCAGCTGATCGAGAAAGGTCAGCACGTACTCACGATTCACATACCAGTTCTTCCGCTTCTCCTCTCGCGACTGGCCGGGTTGGTCTTCCTGTTCGGACTCCCGCTCGGCCGTGACCGCGTGCCCATTAATCGCATGCAATCGAGACCTCACGAGCGGAGTCAAATCAGGAGCCATATCGCCGGTGTGCCGATGAACCAAGGCGGAGAAGCCCTCCGCCTGATCCGGCTGAATATCGACAAAAAAGAAGGTCGGTGAATCGTTCGGTCGGTTCTCGCCGACTTGACGGACCAAGGCCTGTTCCAGCAACGCAATCGCAAGAATCACCATGACCCCGACACCGATGGAGACCATCACCCCCAGAGTTTGGCCTCCGGGACGTTGAATGTTGCCGAGTGCCTGGCGCAGGGAGAGCGCGCGCGGGCTGGGCAATGCACGTATCCCGAGGAGGAGTGCTTTCGCCGTCACGGTTAACGCCGCTACAGCGACTAGGAGGCCGCCGATAAAAAGCCCCCCGATCGCCAGAGAGCCGGCCTGCCACACCGAGAGGCCCGCCAAACCAAGCCCAATGCCGGACGCCGTGACGGCACGAACAGGATCCGCCGTGATTACCCGTATCGCGCGGCGCCACAGCGATGTCTCAGGCCGAACCCCTGGACGAATTGCCCCCTCTACCTCACGCCTGAAAATGACCGCGGGCTTGATGGCTCGAATCGTCAGGAGCGGCCACAGACTGAACAAGAGTGTGGTCAGCACCCCCAAGCCCAAGCCCTTCGAGAGCGGCGCCAGAGCCGTCCAAGACAGCACGGACGTAAACTCGACCTGCTGCAGAACATCCGTCGCAAGCAAGGTGGAGACGGCCTGCGGCAACACGGCCTGCAACAGGAGCCCTATTCCAATACCGACCGCGCTGCCCAGCAATCCCAATCCGACTGCTTGTCCCAGATACGAATAGATGATGGTCTTCGTATCGGCGCCCAATGTCTTGAGAATCGCAATCGACTGGAGTTTTTCCCGAACAAACGCTTGAATCGACAAGGCCACGCCAATCCCGCCGACAAACAACGCCGTCAACCCTACTAGCCCCATGTACCGGGCCAGCTGATCGAGAAACTGCTTGAGCTGTGGCTGAGCATCCCGATAGGAAGACAGCCGTGCGGACTCCGCGGAAAGGCGCCCACGGAGCTCATGGAGCAGCGGACTCAGGGCCATGGCAGCCGGTAACTTGAGGAGATGCCGTTCGCGAAGGCGACTTCCTGGTTTGACGAGGTCGGCTGCCACAAGACCGTCTTGGGAAATCAGCACGCGCGGTCCCAGGCTGAACATATTCGCCATTCGATCCGGCTCGGTATGAATGACGCCGGTAATGTGGAATGACGCCTGTCCGATTTTGATCGCATCGCCCACGACCAACCCCAACCGAATCAGAAGGCTCTCCTGAACCACTGCCCCATGGCAGGTCTCTCGACAACTGTTTCCAGTTTGGCGCAGCAACTCCATCAGCGGCCGGTCAGGTTCAACCCGGACAATTCCATACAGCGGATACCCTGATTCGATCGCTTTCAATTCGACTAACTGCGTCACATTTGCCGTGCCCTGTGCGCGATCAACTCGAGCCACCATCGCGACCAGTTCACTCACTCGTGTGCGTACGATTCCTCGCTCTGTGAGCCCCTGCAGCACAGCCGAGCCTGCCGCACCCACAGGTCTGGACAGACGAATCTCCAGGTCCCCTCCCAGCAGGCCGCGCGCTTCCTTCAGAACGGCCCGCTCAACATTGGTAGAAAAGAGTGAGACCCCGACCACTGCCCCGACTCCCAGGGCAATGCAGCCGAGGAAGTACAGAAAGTGCCGCCAGGCGGAACGTAGTTCCCGCCAGGCCATCATGAGCCAGAACGGAATCATGGTTCCAGGTCAGGCATCCTCTGGTGAAGTGAGGCGAGTCGATCTGACGCCACTCGCCCGTCGCGGAGCGTAATCACCCGTTCCATGGAGGCCGCCAGGTGCTGATCATGAGTCACCAAGACCAGGGAAGTCCCGGCATCACGGTGCAAGGCCATGATCAGTTCGATCACTTGCTGGCCTGTGGAGGAATCCAGATTGCCGGTCGGCTCATCGGCCAGCAGAATCGGCGGACGACAGGCAAACGCACGCGCCACTGCGACCCGCTGTTGCTCTCCTCCCGACAGCTGAACCGGATAGTGCGACATCCGATGTCCCAAACCGACAGCGTGCAGCAATTCCTCCGCTCGCTTGGAGGCCAGAGAGTCACCCGCGAGTTCAAGCGGGATCGACACATTTTCCAGAGCCGTGAGCGTTGGAATCAGATGAAACGATTGAAAGATATAGCCGACGTTGGCCAAGCGCAGCCGCGCCATCGCCTGCTCAGTGAGCGCCGTGATCTCGACCCCGTTCAACCAAATGGTTCCGGATGTCGGTCGGTCGAGCCCCGCAATCAGACCCAAGAGTGTGGACTTCCCGCTCCCGGAGGGCCCGATAATCGCCACCGTTTGCTTTTCCGGAATGTCTATCGTGACATCGTCAAGAATGGTCACCCGCTGACCGCCTGCGGCCAGTTGCATCGTCACATGCTGAGTAGCAATCATTGCTTGGATGATTCCTCCGTGGAGTACCCGCAAAACGATTTCATATTATACTGTACAGATGCTGACCTGCTCGGAGCTTTTGAAGTTTATCGCGCGCCCGGGAACGGCTTGCCTTCTGGCATGGGTCCTCAGCGGACTATCAGGATGCGATCAATCGAATACATCCACTGTTCCGTCCTCGTCCGACGGCGTTGCGTCCGCAACGCCTCCATCCGCCGAACACACGCCCCTCCGCAAATCGCTTCCGGCCACGCCGACTCCGCCTCCTGACGATCGCCCCCGCATCGTCGCGTTTGGAGACAGTTTGACTGCTGGACTTGGAGTCGCCCCGGAGCAGTCTTACCCGACCCAGCTTCAGAAACAACTCGACGCCTTAGGCTATCGCTATCAAGTACTCAATGCAGGGGTCAGCGGGGACACGTCAGCAGGAGGACTCCGCCGTGTATCCTGGGTCCTTGCCGGCAAGCCGCAGGTGGTGATTCTTGAGTTGGGCGGGAATGACGGACTACGGGGCCTCGGGTTGCCTGAAACCCGGTCGCACCTCGACGCGATCATCCGGCAGTTAAAGGATGCGCACGTGCGAGTGATCTTAGCGGGAATGAAGCTTCCCCCAAATTACGGGGAAGAGTATACCGCTCGATTCGAAGCCATGTATCGGGATCTCGCGCAGCTGTATGAGCTTCCGCTTATCCCATTTCTGCTGGAGGGAGTCGGAGGAGAAAGAACCCTCAATCAAGCTGACGGCATCCACCCGACGGGAGAAGGGTATCGAATCGTGGTCAAGAACGTGCTCCGGAGCCTGCTCCCCGTGTTAAAAGACGCCTCAACCAACAACTCGCCAGCGAAAAAGAAGAAGGCGTGAAACATCCACCCCGCAACATCATGCGGAGGAATATTTCACGCCACAAGGTCCTGAAAGCTGGTTAGCTCTTCTTGAAGAAAGTGTCGTAGACCCCGAAACCCAAAATCAGAGCGATCAAGGTGTAATACAGGCCCGTGATTCCACTGTAGTCCGGTGGACCTTCACTGACATTGGCAAACGCACTGGTTGCCTGAAGCGCCCCGATACCGGTAATCAATCCTGCTATCAGCTTGTTCATGATCCCCCCTTGTAATCAAGGAATACCCAAAGAGGCCCGCATTGTACTGAAGTGACCCTGGATGACGCAAGGGGGTTTCGCAGAGAGGGAATTGGAGGAAAATCGGGGTGGGAGCTTCTAGCACGACCGACCGGCGAATCAGGCCTTTCCCAAAGACTTGAGCAGCAAAGACACCTCTCGGCAGGTATCCGAAAGACCTTCCAAGCGCCGCCCCTTGTCCGTCAACAGGGCGGACATCGCTTTCACCTCGACTTCGACCTGCTCAACCTGCCGGGCAAGATCGGTCGTCTTGCCTGCCGCAGCCTTCTGCGCCTCTATCTCCCGTTGAAGGTCTCGGCAAAGGACCTGTAAGGATTTAGATTCTTTGACTGAAGCCTCCAGATCCTGAGTGAGGCGCGCCACGACAGCTTCCCGATTGCGAATGTCCGCATCAAGCTCAACCTGAGCGCCTTCGCTCTCTCGCCTGCGGTCATCCATCTGTTGGATGACCTGGGTCCAGGTCGACACGAGGCCCGGTCCGATAGGAGGTTGGTCAGGAAGGGGCTTGCCGGATTGAATCGCCTGAACGGTTCGCTGCATCCACTCTGTAAATTGGTTCAATTCGCTCAACTTCACATCACCGGAAGGCACGGCAGAAGCGACTGGTTTTTCTGTTTCGAGGCGGGGAGCGGCGACTCTGGGCTTGGGGACAATGCGAGCCTTTGACCACCGCTGATACTCAAGCAGTGCGGCCACCCCGTGTCGGCAGATCGGCTGCTCGGATAACGTGCACGAACACCTGGCCTCCAGATGACCATCAATGAGACGAATCGTCTGCTCGTACAACCCGGAATTGCCCATCACCGACGACGTCACTTCCGTATCCGACGCATCCGTCATTTGCACCCGGCGTTCCGACTGATACTGCTTTCCGATTTGAAACGCGTTGGGCTCCACCACCGAGCTAATCATGGACGCTTCCAACAAACTCAGACGATCGGCCGAACACGCGATTCTGCCCTTCATAGTGCCACCTGTGGAATGATTGGTACCGCTAAGTCGTCCTTGCAGCCTATCGAGCGATCGCCGCAGTGTCATGGAATCACCACCTCTGACGTCCACCTACCCGGCGAGACCTGAGTGTATGACAGGCTCTCCTGAACGGCCATCCCGCAGGCGGGGGGAATTGTGAGGAATGGATCGCGGCCAAGCAGAATGTTTGTGCCGCCACTGGAGATTCTTATCGGCAGCGTCGAGGAGGTCCTTGAGCCCCCTGGGGGGTCAGCCACACATAGTCGGCAATCCCTTCTTGCATGGCCTGATGCAGCTCCGCAGCCCGCTCTCGCTCGAATGTGGCCATATAGACCGTGGCCTGCTTGAGCCCTTCCGGAACCCGTCGAGCCACCCGATCCGGAACCGGCAGCCGATATTGCACATGGCCGCCGCCCGTATAACTGAGCAGGGGGCCTTGACCAGAGCTGGGATCGACCCGTAGTTGCTTCACCGCTGCGGCCAGGGTCTTCGCCATCCCCTCGTCTCTGACCATGGAGGCTTCATACATGGTCTGGTAGTCCTCGGGCGACCCACCGCCGTGACAGTCCTGCAGTTGAGATAAAATCCGGGACCGGTAGGCTGGTGCATCCACGATGTCCTCCCCCTCCATGCCCCATTGACGCCACTCCGGCTGTTCCTTGGCTTGGATCAAGCCCTGCTTCACCACCTGCCGGATTAGACTCTTGGGTGGATTCATTGCCAGGAGCGGAAGATGTTGGTCTTTCGCAAACTCCATCAACGGCTCGTAATCTTCAAACGCGCCGCCCCAATTCTGCTTCCACAAGACTTGCTCCAGGAACTCCGAGCGAACAATCTTTTCCGAACGCAGATAACGATCGAGTGCCGGCTGACCGTCCCACCCGAACATTTCCATCGCGAGCCACGGCCGACGACCGTGGCTCATAAGGGAGCGCAACACCCTCAACGCCGCGTCAATATGCGATCGATTGTGATGCTCTTCTCCCAGGTAGATCACATCGTATGTGGCCAGCGCCTCCAACCACGGCTGCATCGGTACCGCGAGACCGGTCCTGGCATCCACCACCTGCCCCACCGCCCATTCGTCCCAGGCCTGATGGGTGACAATCGCTGAGCGATCTTTCGCCTGGCAACCGAACATCACCAGGATAAGACCCAGCAGGATAAGCAACCGGCCGGACACTGGGCGAGTCTTTTGAACCAACGCTGTAGTCAATGTATTCATATGGTCTACCTAACATATGGCCCCAGTGGTCGCAAGGCGGCTCTCTTGACTCCCTCACGACGCGCCCGATACTCTGCCCGCACGCACAGCAGCTTGCAACCCCACGCGACACAGTAATCCGTACACCGCTAATCGAATCATGCACCTTGACTCTGACAACCTGGCGGCCTTTCGGAAACAGATCACCTCGGCACGGTCACTGGATGCACAAGCCTGGGAGGCCTCGCGTCACCTGGTCAACGCGGCTCACTGGCCGATAACTCTTCAAGCGCTGGTCAACGCGATCGACACCTCGACTGTTCCGGATACGATCAAACGCAGCCTTGTTGAAGCCCTGCCGCCTGGGCACGAGAGCACGAACCGCATCGCCTCCGCGGAATCGCTCAAGCACCTGACGGGACTTCCGACCTCCAAGGCCTTACGAGCTCTGTGCATTTTTTTTGGAGTGCGCTCGAAACCATCCCCGAAATGGCCGTTACCCGCAGTCACAGCAGATACCATCGACATGTGTATCCGGCGGCACCACAACCCCTTCGACCTGCTGACAGAGCAGTCCCCTGCTTCAGTCCTGGATCTCGGAGCCGGCGACCTGTCGTTTGCCGAAGAGTTGGCCACCCAGTACGAACCTCAACTTGCCGCCCAAAGCAGGCCCCTCATATTACACTGCCTTGACCGGTTGGATCCCGGCTCGCAACTGGGCGGCCCGCTGCACGCTCATCCGCTTCGCCTGAACCGTTTGCGCTCCAGGCCCGGACTGCAATTTCGTTTTTACGGCGATCAAGACATGTTTGCACTCGACCCGCTCGAACAGGATCAACGCCTTGCCGAGCGTTATCTGATCGTCACGTGCTGGGCACCGGCCACCCCGACTTTTGCCTATGAACCCACGCGCCTCTCTGCAGCCTGCCTCGCTGAAGAACTGCGACGCACAAAGGGCGAGTCCCGACAAGTCCGACACGGCAAAGAGTCCGCCCTCGAAGTCCAACACGGAGGACGAAGTCTCCTCTTTCCACCCTGGAAATTCGATATCCGCGGCCCGCTTGCCCTCTTGGAATTAATGGCCACACGCGGGGCGCTCTGCGTCCTGGGAGCTGTTGACTCCCAAGTATTTTGGGAAACCCTGTCGCAATTGATCGAAGATCCGCGGGTCAGACCCCGTGATCTCATCCTGTCTGCGCAGAATTTGCCCGAGGTCTTCGGAGAGACCTACCACAAGCTCTCAGCGCTCCCGATCGGCGGCTCTTGCCTATTGTCCGACCTCACACCGTTGCGCCGGGCGTTTCCTTCGGTACTGCGCACCCCTGCCGGCCGAACCGCAGCCTACCGATTCCGACAAGTGACCATTCAGCGCGGCGCCCTGTTCGAAGGTCGTCCCGCCAGCAGCACGGCCCGACGGTTTCAGGGAATGGCGGAAGAAACTCCCCCCTGGTTTCTTACTCTTGTTCCTGAACCAGTGCCGACCGCGTGACAGGCCCGCAAAAGTCGCGTCAACGTAGCAGCCCCCACAACCTCCGCATGTCCCCCCGCGTGAAAGTCCGTATAAATTGACGGTCTCCAGACCCTTTGTTAGACTTCGGGCATAACGCCTCTGGTGCCGACCGTAACCCGCGTCAGAAACATCCCATCGTGAATTCTTCTCAATCTATCAAATCGTTACAGGACAATATCGCGCAGGTCATCAAAGGGAAACCACGGGTGATCGAAATGGCCGTGGTCTGCCTGCTGGCACGCGGACACCTCCTGATCGAGGACGTACCCGGAGTCGGGAAGACCACGTTGGCCCATAGCCTCGCGCGCTCCCTGGATTGCTCCTTCAAACGTATTCAGTTCACCAGCGACCTCTTGCCCTCCGATATCGTCGGCATTTCCATGTTCAACCGCCAAAAGCAAGCGTTCGAGTTCATGCCGGGCCCGCTGTTTGCCAACATCGTCCTGGCCGACGAAATCAACCGCACCACGCCGAAGACTCAAAGCAGCCTCCTCGAAGCGATGAGCGAATCCCAGATTTCCGTCGACAACCAAACCTATCCGCTTCAGCAGCCGTTCATGGTGATCGCCACACAAAACCCGGCGGAATATCACGGCACCTTTCCGCTTCCCGAATCCCAGCTCGACCGGTTCCTCATGCGACTTCGTATCGGCTATCCGACTCCGGATGAGGAAAAGAAAGTGCTGGATCGTCCCCAGCTGCTGCACCCGGCCGACGAAATTCAACCGGTACTGAGCGCGCAGCATATCGTCGATCTTCAAGCGCAGGCGGAAAAGGTCCGGATGGAAGACAGCCTGATGGACTATCTCCTCGCCATCGTGTTCGCCACCAGGCACAACGAACTGCTGTCGTTAGGCGTGAGTACCCGGGGCGCCCTTGCGCTGTGCAGAGCAGCGAAAGCCCTGGCTCTCGTGCGCGACCGGACCTATTGCCTCCCCGAAGACATTAAAGAGCTCGCGCCAACCGTCCTCTCGCACCGTGTCATGCTCAGTCGGTCCCAGGGAATGCGCACGAACACCGTCGAACATACGGAACGGGTCATTCAAGACATCCTTGAGACAGTCCCGGTTCCCGTGTAACAACCGCCAGGGGTCGGACGCCGGCATCGCGCGAAATGTCACAAGTAATGCGGTCTGGCCGGCAGTAGTCCATCAGCGTGGCAACCAACACCCTCCAGGCTCTATTTCGCCGGCTGTTCCGGGACCGCACCATCCGGGTGACAACGGAAGGCATCCGCTTCTTGTTGTTGACCCTGGCCGTCGGGATCGCCGCCGTCAACACCGGCAATAATCTGTTCTATCTCCTGCTGGCCATGATGCTGAGCCTGGTCGTGCTGTCCGGGTTGCTGTCGGAACAATGCGTGCGGCGACTCGATCTCCATCGGCACCTCCCGGACTACCTCTTTGTCAATCAGCCGACCACCGCAACGCTTCGAGTCGTCAATCACAAATCACGACTCCCGAGTGTCTCGTTACGCCTCCTTGATGTCGTTGCCGGAAACGATCTCGATCGGGGGATTCATATCACGCACCTCGCGCCTGCCGCCTCCACCCTCTGCTCGTACCGGCTACTGGTGCGACAGCGTGGACCATACCGGCTCGACGGGATCCGTATCGTGACCCCATTTCCGTTCGGCCTGTTTTACAAGAAATCGTTCTATCCCCTCGAAGCCACGCTGATCGTCTGTCCGAAAATCATTCCCCTTCCGCCGCTGCAACTGCTGGAAGTGAATGCCCTGGGGCAGGATCACGCGCGCGCGCGGCGCGGGCCGGGCAACTCACTGCACAACTTGCGCGAATTCAGGCCGGGGGACGATTCCCGCGCCATTCATTGGATGACCACGGCCCGCACGGCGAAATTAATGCTCAAGGAAACCGAGGCGGAGGATAGACGATCGATCACGGTGGCTATCTCGACCGTTGCGCCGGATGAGGCGGAAAACAGCTTCGAACGGGGGCTCTCGATCGGCGCTTCCCTCATTGATCACTTTCTGAGAGACGGGTACCAAGTCCGGTTGATACTGGGCGATCAGCAGGACCTTCTCGCCTGCGGCACCGACCAATCCCTGAATCTATTTCACGCCCTGGCGCTCTGCGAGCGATGCCCGACGGCAACGGGAGCTGTGATCCGACAGTCCATGGCCCGGGCGCTTGCAGAAGCGCATGAAGGCCCAACGATCCTGCTCTCCCCCTGGATCGATCCTGCCCGAAATGAGGAATTTCCCTCGGTCGACTACATCATGTCTCCTCAGTCCCACAGAGAGCTTTTCGATGACACTGGATCGAGCCTTTCGGCTTAGCTCAATTCTGCTGGCGGCAACCGGCTTCGCGAGCCTGACGCTCGCGATCGCCTTGCCATTCTGGCTTCTCGTCTTGTCCGGAGCAGCCTTCGCCGTGGCACTCCTGAGAGTGAATCTCCCCTCAGGCCTGTCCGGAATCTTGCAACAGGTCCGCCTCTCGGCTCTGACATGGAATATTTTCCTCCTCCTCGCCTTCGCGGGCTTCTGGATCGATCTGTTACTCGTCTCGCAGGAACTTCTCCCGGCCGGGATCCATTTCCTCGTGCTGCTTCTGGTGAATAAACTCTCGAACCTCGACCAGCGGCGGGATTTTCTTCACCTCTATGCCATTAGCCTCATCACGCTTCTGGCCTCCGCCGCGCTGACCACGCAAATCTGGTACGCCCCCTTCTTCTTTGTCTATCTGGTGGCCGGAGTCTGGACGCTGCTCCTGTATCACCTGCTGCAGGAACACGAAGAGAGTACCGGTCATCAGGTGCTCGGCAGCCAAGCAGCACCGCTTGACTCGACACTGCCGCACATGACGGCCCGCTTTTTCTGGACGACCAATGCGGTGGCAGCCGGCGCGTTCGGCCTCACATTGCTCTTTTTCTTTTCGATCCCACGGGTAGGGGTTGGCCTGTTGCAACACTCCCATGGGGAAAGCCTGAGAACGACGGGGTTTTCAGAGCAGGTCGATCTGGGCGTCATAGGCCCGGTGAAGCAGGATCCCAGTATTGTCATGCGCGTGGAGCTGCCGGACAGTCCCGGAACTCCCTCGGCACGGGGGCCGCTGTATCTCCGTGGCGTCGCCTACAATCGATATGACGGAAAATCCTGGAGCAACAACCTGCTGTACCGCCGTATGCTCACGGAACTTCCCCAAGGTACCTTCACGCTCCGAACACCGGGTGCCAAACCGCTGCCCCAGGCACGCGCACTCCGACAAGATATTCTACTGGAACCGCTCGATACGGCCGTGCTGTTCGGTGCCCCCCTTGCCTTCGCCGTCAAGGGCGACTTCCACTCGGTCCAATCCGATCTGATGGGATCGCTGCACCTGGCGTTTCCTGCTCATAGCCGCATCCAGTACACGGTCTACTCCGTAGCAACCACCCTCAATCCGGCGGAACGGGTCGCCGCCGCGGTGCCGTACCCGGAGTTTATTCTTCAGCAGTATCTACAAATTCCAGCCGTCAGCCCGCAGATCGTTGATCTCGCCCATCGGCTCACTCAACCAGCCACTAGTGTCTCCCAGGCCGTCAGCCTGATCCACTCGCACTTGCTCGCCAACTATCGCTACAACCTGGACGTGCCCTCGCTCCAATCGGCTCACCCGCTTGAAGACTTTCTGCTGACTCGGAAAACAGGCTATTGCGAACATTACGCCACCGCGATGGTGGTGCTGCTCCGCGCCACCGGGATCCCGGCCCGATTGGTCACAGGATTCCTTGCGACTGAATGGAATGAGTTCGGCGGCTACTATACGGTTCGACAGCGGGACGCCCATGCCTGGGTGGAGGTGTATTTCCCGCAGTCAGGCTGGATTACGATGGATCCGACGCCGCCCGCTCCGGAGAGCATCGGGCAAACCTGGTGGCAATCCGCCGGTCGTGTGATGGATTCGGTCCGGCTTCAATGGGATCGCCTCTTCGTCCATTTCAGCGCAAACGATCAACTCACTGTCGTACAAGGCCTTCGGGAGAGCGGGGTAGCCGTTCGGACAAAACTCTCCGAATCTCTCAACTCCCTCTCCGCCCAAAGCTCCGCTATGTTCAGGCGATTCATGTCCTCGTTCACAACGGCCGGTATGCCGGAAGCTCTACTCGTGATCATTCTGGCCATCGGCGCGGCGTCTGCGGGTCGACTGTTGCGGCGGTCGTCCCGAAACACAACGTCACCGCCGGATGCGCTTTCAGCCCATCAACGCACTGTCGTCACGCTCTACACCCATATGCTGCACTGCCTGGCGCAACAGGGCATCGTGAAGTCAGCGAGCACGACCCCCATGGAGTTGCTTCGCCATGTTCAAGAAGAATGGGCTGAAGCCTGGCCCTTCGCTGATGCCCTTACACAACTCTATACTCGAGTCCGATTCGGTCACGCTTCCCTCACGCCCGAAGACCACAGCACCGCCGAAAACCTGCTGCGCAGGCTCCGCACACTGGAACGAGCGACCACCCGCTCACCACAATAGTGCTGAGTGAGGCCACGCTTCAGCCGTCGACTGAGACACCAAGAGAATAACCAGGGGGAGAAAGAAAAGGGCGTGCGCGGCCGGAAAGTCCTGACAGGGCGAACAAAACGACAGATGATGCTCAGCTAGGATTTCACCGGGCAAAGAGACGGGCCAAGGACTGACCGTTGTTGTCCAGAACGATATGGGCCACGAGCGAGCTAGAGAGGAGTGTGAATTGGAGCGGGAAACGGGATTTGAACCCGCGACCCTCGCCTTGGCAAGGCGATGCTCTACCACTGAGCTATTCCCGCTTCCACCGACAGAAGAAGCGGGATTCTACCGGCCATGCGTAAAGACTGTCAAGCCAGGCAGCAGAAATATCCTCACTACCGCGACTCTACGTATCTGCCTACGCAGAGCCACCATCACAACCGACCGTCTGCACGAAGCGCGGATGGCCCCTCTTCTCGAAAAGATACAGCCTTTCGACTCAGACCTGCGTGCTTCTTCTGTCCACTTGACGGACCTGCGAGGCTTGAGTAGAGTGAGTCAAATGTCGGCCCACTCCATCCTCATCAGCGAGGTACCCTTAGCGTGACCTCACGTCCTCAGCCGTCCGCTCCGTTTGCAGCACAGGCTATTCCCTTCGACGAGTATCTCGCTTCGGGCAAGATCCCCGAGGGGCTTCTCACGAGTGAATACATCGGACAACAGTTTGTTGAGCGATTGGTTCACTACGTACTGAGCGTTCCTGCCGGGAGCTACACGATGGCACAACTCAGTCGTCTTCTCGAGGAGCTGGATCCACGCGCCCAGGTCTTCTTCTTCAAGCGACTGAAAGAAAATAGTCCGGATAGTCTGAAAGATTTTGCCCCGCTGTATTATGGATTCATGAACGAGTTTCATTCCCTCCTGTTTACGTAAGTCACTACCCAGTAAAAAAATACCTTGTCGGCCTCCCATTCTCAGGTATAATCACGAGAACCTCTTAATGAGCCAAGGAGTACTATGAATCCCACGTTACAGCGCGCCGTTACGAGTTTTTATAATCTGGTGTACGAAGCCCAGACTTTTGCCACCACCATGTCTCGGATCGACACTGCCGAGCAGGAGCACTATGCCGGGCGGATCGAGGGGCTGAACTGGGTTTTGGATCGCTGTCAGGAGCTGGAGGACATGGATGCCAATATCACTCCCACGACACTGCAACGTGTCCTGACGGAAGTGAAATCGGACTTGGATCATGAGCTCTCCGTGCAGCGACGCGAAAAAGGCCGACGGGCCGACGGACGCGAGGAAGCCCTGACCTTCGTGGCGGACTACTTGTCCAGCCTGATCACGGCAACTGAGATCGAATCCGCCAAAACCTCCGTGTAACCGCCTGTCGATTGTCTCCAGGCTTATCCTTCGTCATGGCCTCCTCCGAGGGCGACTATGGCCCGTGAGTGGATCATCTTCGCCGTTTGTCTCGGCTTGGGAGGCCATATTGCCCTTGCCGTGGTATTGCACGCGCCTGACCTGTGGCCATGGAGCAAAGCCTGGCTCTACGGGTTGCTCTCAGGCGTCGCGCTCTATGTCGTGGTTCAGGTCATCCGTTCACTCTGGTGGATTTTTCGCGGCAGGAACGCTGAGGAGCCGGAAACACCCGAGGATCAACGTATCGGCCATTCTTGATTCCAATCAGGCAGGCATCGTCCTGTTGCACCGCATCGATCTCCCTCAGTAGAATACCGCTCATGCAACCACGTTCGAACAGACCCTCGCCGCCCAATTGGCCGCCACGCGCCATACGACCGCGCCCCGCATCGTCACAGCCAGGCCAACGCCAGACAGATCAATACGACTCGTTTAATGCCTCCCTGCTCTACTGCGGACAATGCCGCCAGGCAACTCCTACACGTCAACGGCTCCTGCTCGTCCTGCCGACAGGCAATCTCTACGAATACTTCTGTGCTCAATGCGGAGCCTCAACCGGCTCAAAGACGGAAAGTGGTTCGGCAGAAGGTGGACTGCTCGCCCCGTAAGCAAACGGGCCGCCATTTACGGTCAAACGATCACTGCAGCATGCGCGTTCACCCATAACACGCCGAACCCTACGCCGGGGACATCACTACCCATGACAAAGCGCGAGCGCCTGCCAAGGGAGTACTCGCGCTAGGGAAGAGAGAACCGAGGGAGGGTAATCAGGAAACCTGATCGAGAGGGATACCTTCGTCGATCAACATGACAGGAATGTCTTCTCGAACGGGGTAGAGAATCTTGCTGTCGGACCGGATCAATCCTCCATCGAGCTTCTCCGTCACCGGCTTTTGGGCTTTATTTTTGAGCACCCCGCGTTCAATCGCACCGTTCACCTTTTGAATCAACTGCTCGTCGGCCAGAGCCACGGCCTGCTTTGTTTCGGGGCAACACAGTATGGTTAACAGATCCTTGTCGAGATTCACTTTTTTTCCTGCGGCATTGCTCACAATATCTCTCACAATCTCACCCGATCGGGGTGACTGATGGTTACGGGAAAGATAGTCCAAATGGATCGACAGATCAAGAAGATACCAAATCGCCCTCCTTTCTGATATCGTCATTGATCTATTCCCCCTTCACTCACCAACATCGGGACGCGACGTGACTGCTTCGCATCGGCTCGGACGCATTTTCCTTACCGGACTCCTCGTGCTCCTTCCGGCTTGGACAACGTTTCTCATTTTGGCCGCGCTGTTCGAAACACTGGATTCCTTCTTGCTCAATCTCATCGGCCGGCAGATCCAGCCCTATGCCCCGGGCCTTGGCCTCCTGCTGCTCATTGGAATGGTACTCACAACCGGAGCCATTGCCACGCAAGTCATTGGGCAACGAGTGGTGCATTGGACCGAGGCCGCCCTGGACCGGATCCCCTTGATTCGCAGCATCTATATGACCCTCAAGGGCATGACGGATTTGCTGAACTACCGGGCACGCTTCGGACAAAGCACCGTGGTGGCCTTCCCCTTTCCACGCGACGGCCTTTGGGCCCTGGGTTTCGTCATGGGCTCTCCACCGGCGGCACTTCAAATTGCACCGATGGTGGAATTGGTGATGGTCTTTGTCCCGACCGCCATCCATCCCTTCACGGGATACTTGGCTATGATTCCCAAGACACAATTGCACCCCCTGAACCTGTTGCCGGAAGAGGCATTGAAGTTGGAGTTTTCAGCGGGACTCTATCGCCCCTTATCAGGCTGGCTGACGTCGCCGGCACGGAACCCGTCATGAGCCTAGTCGATAGCCTGACCGTACGTCCCGCCACACTGGACGACCTCGACGCGCTCACGACATTCAGCGCCGCCATGGCTCTGGAAACTGAGCAACGCATACTGGATCGCGCACGCTTACGCCTGGGAACCCGAGCGGTTCTCGAACAGCCTGAACGAGGGCAGTTTTACGTGGCAGACGTGCGGCCAAAGCCGCGAGCCGATAGAATAACCGTAGGCCAACTGCTCATCACGTACGAGTGGAGCGATTGGCGGAACGCCCAATTCTGGTGGATCCAGAGTGTGTATGTTCACCCTGACTGGCGACGCAAAGGCATCTATCGGTCGATGCATGGCGCCATCATCAACTTCGCGCAATCGCAAAGAGGGGTGTGCGGCGTCCGGCTCTACGTCGAAGGCGACAATCACATCGCCAAATGCGTCTATGAACGAGTCGGGCTCTTGCCATCGAGCTACCAGGTGTACGAATCTGACTTTGTCCTGCCCAGACCACACAGCGTCGGCACAAAGGCGTAAGTCAGTCCGATCGATGTCCGCATAAGGAGGATCACATGCGACGAGTGAGTGTGCTTTTGGTTCTGATGCTCCTCACATTGAACGCCTGCGCGTTCAGCCGAGGCACCCTCGGCGAGGAGATCAAGACCGACACCGTCAACTCCATCAAGAAGGGAGTAACCACCAGGTCGGAAGTCCTGGCTCTACTCGGCGCTCCTGACCGACTCCTTCAACTGAACGGACGTGATCTCTTTCAGTACTACCGGTACGATGCCAAGGTCGGCAGTCTGCTGTTGATCGTGCTCAATTTTTCGCGCGTGTCGATCAAGAGCGATGATCTGTTTGTGGTGATCAATCGGGAAGGGACCGTCGAGGAAGTGATCGCCTCAAAACGAACAGAGGGCCTGGAATTCCGCTTCTGGCCATTCGGAGATTAAGGTCATGACCGGCTGGAACCGCTCCGTCACGTTGCTGTGCTCCGCAGTCATTGCCCTGGCCTTGTCCGGCTGTAACGTGGCTCGCCTCACGATCAACACCCCCCTGACGCCGGAATCGGTCGCCTTCATTGCGGAAGGCCGCACCACACTGGCCGATGTCGTCGACACACTCGGAGCACCGGATTCCATTACCGATACGGAAACAGGAACCATCGTCACCTACCGGTTCCTCAACGCCAAATATTCGCGGGTCAATTTCGGCTGGCTACTGAAACCTTGGTCGCCCGTGGATCCCGACCTGGTGTTCTCGCGCTCCGGCCTGGGCACAGACGCGTTCGAACTCCTGTGCGACGACCATTGGATTGTCACTCACCACGCCTTCGTGCGTCACCGCCCGGCACCGCCATTCACACCCTATCCCTTCTGACCATTCTTCAGTGAGTGCCGAATCGGTCAATTGCCGCCCCCTGCACATCTCGTTATAATGCCGCTCATGGGTGCAGGTTCTTCCGACGAGTCATCGAGCCAACAGGCCCCCGGCACATCATCCTCCTACATCCCGGCTGATCACGACATCGACTTTCTCCAGCGCGACGAACTGCGCCCCCTGCGCCTCGGGCTGGAGTTGCTCAAGCCGGAATTGATACAGACAGAGCAGGGTATCCGCTCGACGATCGTGGTTTTCGGGAGCGCACGACTGCTGGAGCCATCGCGCGCACGCCAAGCGCTGGAACAAGCCTCGGCAGCATTACAGGCCTGTCCCGACGATCGAACCTGTCAGCAACGTGTCGCCGTAGCCGAACGCCGTCTGGCCCTCTCCCGATTCTATGATGTCGCCCGGGAGTTCGGCCGGCTTGTGTCCTCAACCTGCCAGATCGACGGGCAATGCGACTACGTCATCGTCACGGGTGGCGGCCCGGGCATTATGGAGGCGGCCAATCGTGGAGCCGCGGACGCAGGCGCGAAGTCCATGGGGCTCAACATCACGCTACCGCACGAGCAGCGGCCCAATCCCTACATCACTCCAGACCTCTGTTTTCAATTTCGGTATTTCGCGCTGCGCAAGATGCATTTTCTCCTCCGATCCCGGGCCCTGGTCGTGTTCCCCGGTGGGTTCGGTACACTCGACGAACTTTTTGAGACACTGACCCTTCTCCAGACCGGCAAAACGCGCAACATCACCATCATCCTGATGGGGCAAGCCTTTTGGGAGCGCCTCATCAATTGGCCGCTGTTAATTGAAGAAGGCCTGGTGGGCCCCGAGGACCTCTCGCTCTTCCACTTTGCAGAAACGGCTCAGCAGGCCTGGGATCTCATCAGCCGAAGCCATGGAGGCCCGTCCGCCAGATGAAACTCTCATTCCACGGAGCCGCACGATCCGTAACGGGAAGCCGCCATCTGCTCGAAATGCCCGGCAATAGAATTCTCCTGGATTGCGGCCTCTTTCAGGGACAGCGCCAGGAAGCGGACCGTCAAAACCGGTTTCTGGGATTCGACCCGCGCTCGATCCAAGCCGTGTTGTTGTCCCATGCCCATATCGACCATTCCGGGGCTCTTCCCGTACTGGGCAAACATCAGTTCCGCGGGAATGTGCACATGACCCGTGCGACCGTCGATCTTGCCGCGGTGATGCTGGAGGATTCGGCCCGTCTGCAGGAAAACGATTGCGCCTATCTGAACAAGAAAGAAAACCGTCGGGGCAAGCGCTGCCTGCAACCTTTCTATGAGAGCCGCGATGCCCGTGCGATCATTCGTCGCTTCGTGGGCGCGCGGTACGGGGACACAATCAAGGTCACCCCTCGCGTCACCGCCTCCTTTCACGACGTCGGGCACATTCTGGGATCCGCCGCCATTCGCCTCAAATACTCCGCGCGCGGCAACAGTACGACGGTACTTTTTTCAGGTGACCTGGGACGCTCGCAGATGCCGATCCTCCGCGATCCGACCCCGCCGCCAAGCTGCGATGTGCTGATCATCGAATCCACCTACGGCGACCGCCTGCACGAAGAAGCCGGGGAGGCGCTGACCCAAAAAGCCCAGCAACTGGTCGCCCATGCCAAGGAACATAAGAGCAAGATCATCGTGCCCGCGTTCGCGCTCGGGCGCACGCAAGACCTGGTCATGCGGATCAAACGATTGGTGGCGGAGGGGCGAATCGACCCGCTCCCGATTTATATCGATTCGCCGCTGGCCTCGAAAGTGACAGACGTTTTCCGAAAGCACCCCGAGTGTTACGACGAGGAGACCTTCCGTACGTTCACATCGGAAGGGGATCCCTTTGCGGCCCGATATATCCGGTATGTCTCCTCGCCGGAAGAAAGCAAACGACTGAATGAGATGAAAGGCCCTTGCGTGATCATCGCCTCTTCCGGCATGTGCGAAGGAGGGCGCGTCGTGCACCATCTCAAACATGGCATCCAGGACGAAGCCAACATCATCGCCATCGTGGGCTTTCAGGCCGAACATACACTGGGGCGCAGACTGGTTGAAGGATGGGATGTTGTGCCGATTTTCGGAATCCCGACGCCGCGCCGCGCTCAGGTGGTCGTCTTTAATGGATTGTCGGCCCATGCGGACCGGAACGATCTGCTTGCGTACGTGCGGGCGATCTCTCCCGCCCCTCAGCAAGTGTTCGTGGTCCACGGAGAAGAAAAGCAAGCCTTGTCGCTGGGAGCGGCCATTCAGACAGAACACCCCGGGATGGCTGTCGTGGTCCCGGCCAAAGACAGCACATACGAGATCTAGCCCCGCTGCTCGGGCACACCCGCTCAGGGAGGAAATCGGCAGTCATGAACCCGCCAAGAACGATTCTCAATGCGGTACGGGCTTGTGCCGTGATTGTGCTGATTGCCTGCGTGTCTCCGGCCTGGTGCCTGGAGGGATCGCCCGATTCGGTGGACCAGGGCCGAGTCCGCGCGCGCGCATTGGGGCTGCACCCCGGACAATTTCAGCCCGGTCCCCTGAATGCCATCACCGATGTGCCGGGGGTCAAGGTCGGCCAGGTGACGCTGCGGCAAGGGGAAGGCCCCCTGCAGCCCGGACAGGGACCGGTCAGAACCGGCGTCACGGTTATCGTGCCACGGGATGATGTGTGGCACAAGAAAGTCCCGGCCGGAGCCTTTGTCCTGAACGGCACCGGAGAAATGACGGGGCTATCCTGGGTCGCAGAATCGGGTTTTCTCGAATACCCCATCGCGCTGACCAACACCCTCAATGTGCCCCGGGTGGCCAATGGCGTGATCAGCTGGATGCTCAAGCAATATCCGGGCATCGGCATTACCGATGACACCCTGACCCCCGTCGTGGCGGAATGTGACGACGGACGCTTGAATGACATTCAAGGGCGTCACGTCTCGGAAACCGACGTCATGCGGGCCTTGGATGAAGCCTCCGCAGGCCCAGTGGCGGAAGGCAGCGTGGGAGCCGGAACCGGCATGATCTCCTATGGATTCAAAGGCGGCATCGGCACGGCCTCGCGGAGGCTCCCTGAAGCCAATGGCGGATTTACGATCGGGGTGTTGGTGAACGCCAACCATGGCCGCAGACCGGAGCTCACCATGGGCGGGGTACCGGTTGGGCAACGGTACGGTGCCGCTCCAACCCAATCCAGCCTGTCGCCGGATCCGTATTCGCGCTCCCTTCACACCTCCCGCGAAGGAACCAGCGGCAACGCCGAAGGGTCGATCATTGTCGTCATTGCCACCGATGCGCCGTTGGATAGTCGGCAACTCACCCGCCTCGGAAAACGAGCCGCATTAGGACTCGCCCGCACCGGCTCAACCGCCCGCCACGGGAGCGGGGATTTCATGCTGGCCTTCTCCACCGGCAACGTCATCCCCCATTACCCCTCCGACCCCACCTTTTCACTCACACACCTGGCCGACACCCACCTCAATCCGGTGATAACCGCCACGGTTGAGGCCACAGAAGAAGCGATTCTGAATGCGCTCACCGGAGCCACCACCGTCACCGGGCGCGACGGGTTTCGGGCCGAAGCCATCTCCATCCCTCGTCTGCGTGAACTCCTCTCCCCCGGTGCCACGCCCGGGCCCTAGCCCGGATTATTCATGAATGACGTCGCGAGGCGTTCGAGGCGGAAGCCCGCCGAGGCTGCTCGCACGTAAGGCCGACGCAGGCGTACTGGCAGTCCGTCGAGGAGGCCGAACGAGAACAGCCTCGCTGGGCGAAAGGATCGGACGCCGGAGCAGGTATTCATGAATAGTCCGGGCTAGCAGCCCGCCGTCTCCCCGACTAAGCCGTCGATACCTTGCTTTTGCAGGGCCTCACGGCTATTCTCCTGGCTTATCAGTACGTCATCCGGAGGGCTATGGCTGATTATCCTATCGGAGGTGGCCTCACACTTCTGACCGCGCTCGAAAAAAACGGCAAGTTCGCTGAATTTTTACAGACGCGCATGACGCAAGCACTGGAAACTCAGGACCCGACCGAACTCCACTACTTGCTCGCCCAGCTCGATGACTACCATTCGTATATGTGGCGCTATTACAAAAAACTCGCGTCGGACCGACCTGAGCGCATGAATCCTGGCGTCTAATCGCGCCAGGCAAGTTACTCCCTGATCCTATCGGTAAAGACAGACCTTGTGATTCTGACACCTCCATCAACACTGCGGTTCGCCTCCGCTCTCACCCGTCACGCCGACGTGCAAACTGCAGCCGACGAGTTGATCCGGTCTATTCGTGAGCAATTAGGCTCCTCACGCATCGACGTCGCCTTCCTGTTCATCTCCGTCCAACATGCCGATCAGGCCGAGACGCTCTCGCATGCGCTCCGCACGGCACTCGGCCCCGACACCCTGGTCGGCTGTACAGGAGAGGGAGTCATTGCCACCGGACGAGAAGTCGAAACAGGACCGGCCGCAACCCTGTGGGCAGCCCATTTGCCGGGAGTCATCGCACATCCGTTACGACTGTCGTTTTCAAGCGTCCACGATCAGTTTTCACTGCGTGACTGGCCTGACCTGGACTATGGAGGCGAGTCGGCCCCCGTCATGCTCCTCTTCGCAGATCCCTTCTCCACCCCGCTGCAAGACGTATTGGGCCTCATTGAGGAGCGTTACCCGCATGCTCGTGCGCTCGGTGGGCTGGCAGGTGGCGGGCAGGATCTTGCCGAGAATCGCCTGTTTCTAGATGACGAGGTGTATAGCGACGGTTTGGTCGGTGTCGCGCTTTCCGGAAACATCTCGGTGCGCACCGTTATTTCGCAAGGCTGTCGTCCGATCGGAGACCGGTTTATCGTCACAAAGGCGGAGCACAACGTCATTCAAGAACTCGGCGGAATCCCGGCCTTGCATTGTCTGCAGACCGTCTTCGGGCAACTCTCCATGGATGAACGCGCGCAGGCCCAACGGGCGCTCCATATCGGCATCGCCATGGATGAGCAACGCGCGCAATTTACCCGCGGGGATTTTCTGATCCGCAATCTACTTGGCGCAGACCAGCAAACCGGGGCCATCGTCGTCGGCGACGTCATCCAGGAAGGACAAACCGTTCAATTCCAAGTCCGAGACGCACAGTCCGCAGATGAGGATCTCCACGCCTTACTCGCGGCTTCCCGTCTCGATGAATCACAACGACCACTGGGGGCGCTGCTCTTCAGTTGTTGCGGACGCGGGAAAGGGCTCTTCGGGGTTCCCAATCATGACGCGTCTGTCCTGGGGGAACAATTGGGTGCTATTCCTCTGGCGGGATTTTTCGCACAGGGGGAGCTGGGACCGGTCGGCGGACGTAATTTTCTCCACGGTTATACGGCGAGCATCGCCATCTTTTCTGAACCGGATCGATCAGACACACAAGCCTCGAAACATTGACTACCATCAGCGCCTGCAGGTCACGCCACCGGACCTGCAGACTGGACAAGGACACCTTTATGAACACTCGCTTCTGGCTGACGACTTGCGGTATCGTGGGATTCTTATTTCTGAGCATAGGGAGACCAATCATGGCACAGAGTGAACAACCCGCCTCAACGCCTGAAATCACAACCGTTTCCGGCCTTACTTACACAGACGTCGCAGTGGGCACAGGCCGTGAGGCCGCCTCGGGAAACCTGGTGACCGTCCACTATACCGGCTGGCTGACCAACGGGAAGAAATTCGATAGCTCCGTCGACCGCAGCGAGCCGTTCTCCTTTCCACTCGGTGCCGGCAGGGTCATCAAGGGATGGGATGAAGGCGTCGCGGGAATGAAAGTCGGCGGAAAACGGAAACTGACCATTCCCTCGCAACTTGGATACGGCGCGCGTGGAGCCGGCGGCGTGATCCCGCCGAATGCGACCCTCGTCTTCGACGTGGAACTGCTGGAAGTCCGGTAGAATCGTGTTACACGCGCAGGCATTCACTCACCACCCTGAACGTTAGACGCACCTGATGAAACAGACACCCCTCATCGACGCACACCGCAAAGCCCAGGGCAAACTCGTGGATTTTGCAGGCTGGGAAATGCCCATCCAATATTCCGGCGTGGTGGACGAATATCAGACCGTCCGCCGGCACGCAGGACTGTTCGATGTGAGTCACATGGGGCGCATCCGCGTCAGCGGACCGGGCTCGCTGGCGTTTTTACAGCGCGTCACCACGAACGATGTGTCCAAACTCTCCGTGCGGCAATCGCACTACTCCATGATCTGCGCGCCGAACGGCGGCATCAAAGACGACATCTTCGTCTACCACGTAAAGCCGTATGAGTTTCTGGTTTGCGTGAACGCCTCCAACCGGGAAAAGATTGTGACATGGCTGCATGAGAAGGTGGAGCAGGCCCAGGGTTGCAAAGTCCAGGACCAGTCAGCTTCCCTCGCGCAAATCGCGATCCAAGGTCCGGCCTCACGTGACATCCTGGCAGCCGCGGGCATTGCCGATCTCAGCACGCTGAAAATTCGTCACTGCCTGGACGCCACGCTCGGTGGTCATTCACTGTTGGTGACACGGACCGGGTATACCGGCGAGTTGGGATATGAGTTGTATCTTCCGGCCGAAGGGGCTCCGAAGGTCTGGGAACAACTCCTCGAAGCGGGACGTCCACTGGGCATTAAGCCGGCAGGGTTGGGCGCACGTGATTTGCTCCGGCTTGAAATGGCCTACCTGCTCTATGGCAACGACATGAATGAAGAGACAACTCCCATCGAGGCCGGGGCGGAATGGGTCGTGAAATTCGATAAGGGAGACTTCATCGGCAGAACTGAATTGCTTGCCCGGCAAGCACAGGGAACAGCACGACGGCTCGTGGCGTTCGAGCTCGTCGAAAAGGCTGTGCCGCGTCATGGATTCAAAATTCTGAGCGCGCAGACACCTCATACCGAAATCGGCGAGGTCACCAGCGGAAACTTATCGCCCTTGCTGCAAAAGGGTATCGGGATGGGGTATGTCCCGCCTGCTACAGCTCGACCGGGATCGTCCATTCTGATCGATATTCGAGGCAGGGCTTGCCCCGCCGTCGTCGTAAAACCACCGTTTTACAAGAAACCAGCGGGCACGCCGTAACTCATGGTGAAACCGATTTACAAAGGCACGGTGGTCACTCTCAACGTCGATACGGTGCGCCTGCCGAACGGCCATACAATCGATCTGGAAGTCATCCGCCATCCCGGTGCCTCCGCCGTCGTTCCCATGAAAGAAGATGGAACGGTGGTGCTGATCCGCCAATTCCGTCATGCGGCGAACGGTTTTATTTATGAAATCCCCGCCGGGAAACTCCATCCGAAAGAAGACCCGCTCGACTGTGCGGCTCGCGAACTCGAAGAAGAGATCGGCTACAAGGCCGGTCGATTCGAACTCCTCTCCAGCATTTTCACCGCTCCGGGATTTGCGGATGAAGTCATCCACATCTATCTTGCGACGGGCTTGACGATCGGCACGCAAAATCTGGATCAGGATGAAGTTCTGGAAGTGGTCGAAATGCCTCTCCGCGAGGCCATTTCGAAGATTGAGGATGGAACCATTCGGGATGGAAAAACGATCGTAGGGCTACAAGCAGTCTATATTCGGCAGGAGCGATACCGGTAGACGACCCAAGAGGTCTCCCACCTCCAGGATGGGAGACCTCCCAAGCCAGCTAGCCTCGCCAGAAACGGTGTTGTGTTTAGTGGCCGCCCTTTTTCTCGTCCTTCTTCTTGTCTTCGCCGAACACGGTCTGGGACAGGTGTCCACCCTTCTTCTCTTCCTTCTTCTTGTCATCGCCGAAGAGGGTCTGGGAGAAGTGGCCGCCCTTCTTCTCTTCCTTCTTCTTGTCGTCACCGGCGAACGAAGGAGCGCTGAACGCCACCAACAATGCAGCCGCCATCACCGTCAACATCATCTTCTTCATACTGACTCACCTCCTGTTAGGTTTGAAATTACCAACGACCGACGGATGTTCGGTAAAGCAAAGTCCTTGCCTCATACACCCACAGATCTAAACTGTTGTTTTTTCGGACATGTCATTCATCGCGCTTCGTAATGCTACAGAAACCATGGCTCGATTCTGTGGCAGAATAGCCTGGACGATACTAAACCGCCTCATCAGTCGATTCAGCAGACGTGACAAGGCACGCTCTCACGACCATCATGCCAAAACAACCTCTCCTGCCAGATCATCTCCGCCCGGAACTCAACATCGTATTCGTGGGCATCAATCCTGGGCGACGCTCAGCCGAGCTGGGCCATCACTATGCGGGACATTCGAATCGTTTCTGGAAACTGATTTACGAGGCGAACCTTGTGCCGGAACCACTCAGCTACCGAGATGACGGGCGACTACCGGAATGGGGATTGGGACTCACCAATCTGGTCAGCCGATCGACCGCGAGTATGGCGAGTCTCACGCTGCAGGATTATGCGACCGGCCGAGTTGTGCTCATGGAGAAAATTCTCCGATATCGGCCGCGTGTCGTCGCCCTGCTGGGCATGACGCTCTACCCGATCCTCTTTCCGCTCGAACCAAAACAAGCAGGGCGAAAACCAGGTCCGCAACCAACGACACTGTGCGACGCTACAATCGTGTTACTCCCCAATCCGAGCGGGCGAAACGCATCCTATCCCTACCATTCCATGCTGGAGGCTTTTCGTACACTGACACCGTGGGCCAAGAGCGGCCTCAAGAGTCGTCCCTGACGATCCATGCCACGCCACATGCTCTGCTGGAATTTCGCCGGGGACCTGCTGTAAAATCTGCGGCTGATTTTCCTCAGGTACACCGAAACGGACACTCCATGAAATGTTTTCCCATCACGCTGAGCCTTGCGATCGCTCTCTTGTTCGTTGCCGATCCGGCTTCCGCAGGCCCCCCTGTGCAGCAACTCACAGCAGATGCGATGCGCGAATGTGCGCTGGGCCGTCAGGCTCAGACTCGTACGGAGCGCGTTCAACATTTCGCACAAGGTCAAGCGTTTGGAGAACAGGCGGTCGAAAAAGACGACTTATCGCCCGATGCCCACTTCTCGCTGTTTTGTAACCTCGGTGAGCAATTGCGGATCGACGGAGAAAGCCTGACCTCGCTCTTCGGCTTCCGACGCATGATGAAGGAATTGAACCGCGCCCTCGAACTGGCTCCGGATCATTTGGATGCCCTCTCAGCCAAGGGAACCGTTCTGGTGCGCATTCCGGCATTCATGGGTGGGGATAAAGAAAAAGGGGAGACGCTGCTGCGTCAGGTCATTGCCAGGGAACCGGCTTCCGTCAATGCCCGATTGAGCCTGGCAAAGAGCTACTGCGCCAATGGGCGGCATGAAGAAGCGGTTGCCATTGCCACAAAGGCACTGGATCTCGCGCAAAGCCTTCAGCGCGCAGACTTCATTCCCGAAGCCCGGCAAGTCCTGTCCCAGTTGCGAGCCCAGGCAGCCAAAGGTAATTGAGCCACCCGCTTTTCCCACTCGCCTGAATTCAGGCCTACCGACTTACGAACGCTGCGGCGGTTCCATCTGCCTCATCCTGGATCGACATAACTGCTCGATGTCATCTTTGGTCGGCATCGACTCCTGCGCCCCACGTCCGGCGGTGGCCAATGCACCGGCTGCATTGGCCCACTCGATCGCGCTCGTGAGCGGTACCCCTTCAGCCACAGCAGAGGCCAAAGCACCGTTAAACGCATCTCCGGCACCCGTCGAATCAATCGCCTCGACACGGAAACCGGGGACATGAATTACGTCGTTACCAGTTGTCAGGAACGCCCCGCCTGGGCCACAGGTCACGACCACGGTGCCGACCCCACGACCAGTAAGAATCCGTGCTGCCTCCTCCGGATCCGTTGAACCGGTCAACATCTGCGCTTCGGTTTCGTTGGGAGTGAGGATATCGACCAATCGCAGGAGGTCCGGCGTCAATGGAGCAGCCGGAGCCGGATTAAGAATTGTGGTGAGACCACATTCGCGGCCAAGCTTCAACGCTTCAAGAACCGTCTCCAGCGGAATTTCCATTTGAACCAGCAGCACTCGTGCCCCGGCTATCAACTCACGGTGCTGCAGCACATCAGTCGGTGTCAGACGCCCATTGCTCCCCGGCACGACCGCAATCTGATTCTCTCCGGAGTGGTCGACGAGAATCATCGCAACTCCGGTGGGGAATTCGGCATCGCGAAGAAGGATCGGTCGCAACAGCCCCTGCTCGGCCAAGTGCCGTTCGATCAAGAGTCCGTTGGCATCCGCCCCCAGCTTGCTGAGAAATGCGACATCCGCACCGGCGCGGGCTGCCGCAATGGCCTGATTCGCCCCCTTGCCGCCGAATGATTGGGCGAAACGGGACCCGAGGACGGTTTCTCCTCGACCCGGCAGACGATCGACCGACACGACCAAATCGATATTGCTGGACCCGACCACTAGGATCATGGGCACAGCCGGTTGCGTAAGAGACTCAGCGTCCGGTCGACATCGACATCAACGGCCACGCGCATGTTGGGCCGTGCCTTCTCCTCCGGGGTGCGCTGACGACGATCGGCGATGGTAATCCCGCGAGACACTCGCCCGGCCATTTCAACCGACACGTGCAATGGCTCCACCTTCAACAAGGAGGAATCGACGGCGGCCAGAACGGCCAACGGATCATGGAAATAGAAGAGCCCATGCCCTTCCACCTTTTCAGCGAACTGGAAGGCCTTCCGTGTCATGTCGGTCGTCATCCGGGCGAGCGGGGCACGCGACTCAGCGACCCAGGTCATCAAGCTTTCCCGTGTCACTCCGACGCGTGTCGTCACATCGAGCGGAACGAGCGTGAGGGGGAGCGAGGCCTGAAACACCCGATGCGCCGCGTGCGGATCCACATACATATTAAATTCTGCTGCGGGGGCCACATTGCCGGGTACGCCGATCGCGCCCCCCATCACGATCACCGAACGGAACTTCTGAACCGTCAGGGGATTCACCTTCAGTGCCACGGCCACATTCGTCAGCGGTCCTAACGTGATCAACGTGACCTCATCGGGATACCGGCGGACACATTCATTCCACACATCCTGAGCGGTTGAGAGCACGGACGGCAACCGGACCTGAGGATATCGCGGCGCCCCCTCCTCGGCCACGACAGAGTCGAGCTCGCCGAGCCCGTCGCTCCCGTGGACCTGGACCGCTGTCACAAGATCCTCCTCCAAAGGCCGCGCCGCGCCCTGTCCGACCAACAGCCCCGGGGGTGGCTGTACAACATTCAGCAGACGGAACAAATTCTTCGTCGCCTGTCCCACCGGCACGTTCCCGCACACTGTGGTCACCCCGACGACCTGCAATTCGGGCGAGGCGAACGCCAGTAACAGCGCCAGGGCGTCATCGACTCCTGGATCGGTATCGAGAATCACTTTCGTGGGAGAGGGTCTCTGCATGCCTAGAAGATTTGATAGGGAAATCGATCCCTATTACAAGCCGATGTCACGCCCGGATACCGGCGCGGAAAATCGGGTAGATTGCCCAAGGCCTTCCAGGACGGACTGATACCCGGACGCCTCGTCGGGAGGGCCCATGAGAAAATATATCACCGACGTATTGCCGGGCCCGAGGACTGCCAAAGCACGACCGGCCAGGTCTTCACCCTGATATGAGCGGGCAATCGAGAGATCGGTCTCAACGTCAGAACCGGCAGGAATAAACGACAACCCGTGCAACAGCGACAGGGGCTGACTGAGGTGATCACGGACTGTCTCCCGGGTCACATCGGTGAGGGGGAACATCATCCCCAGGCCCTTCCCTTCCTCTGCCATCAGAAAGGGCATTTCCGAATCCTCGGGGCGAGTACTTTGCCAACCGGTCGGCACCAGGAACGACCAATCGGTCCCTGGAATTCTGAGCCGAGCGCCGGCGCGGTACGTCACACCGGGATCGACATCGAGGATGGGACTGCTCTGTGGCGTCTCCGCAGCCGCACCCGATTCAAGATCAGCCCAAGCCGGCGGCGAGAAAAACAAGATCCCCAGGAGACAACCGGCGGCGACCGAAAGTCCGGCATGCACCTGTGGCAGGCGATGTGTCGCGCGTTCAGTCGAGGAACCACCGCCCACAGATCGATTAGGACGCAGGATCCATCGGAGGACAGGTGCAAAAGAGGTGGCGGTCGCCATAGGCTTCATCGATACGACCCACGCTCGGCCAAAATTTATTGTCACGCACCCACGGAGCGGGGAACGCCGCCTGCTCACGCGAGTACGGCTTCGTCCACTCAGCCGCGGTCACAGATAAGGCCGTGTGCGGAGCATTTTTTAGAACATTGCCCGCACGCGGTTGCCGGCCTTCGGCAATCGATTCGATCTCGCCCCGGATCGCGATCAAGGCTTCGCACAACCGATCCAACTCCGCCTTCACTTCGCTCTCCGTCGGCTCGATCATCAAGGTGCCGGCCACCGGAAACGAGACCGTGGGAGCGTGGAACCCGTAATCCATGAGACGCTTCGCCACGTCCATCGCCTCCACACCGCTGCTTTCCTTGAGCGGACGCAGATCCAAAATGAACTCATGTGCAACGAGACCACGGGTGCCGGTGTACAAAACGGGATAGTACTTTTCCAATCGTTTGGCCATGTAGTTGGCGTTCAGAATGGCCACCTGCGTGGCTTTGGTCAGGCCCTCTCGTCCCATCAGGGCGATATAGACCCAGGAAATCGTGAGGATGCTCGGGCTCCCGTATGGCGCGGCGGCGATCGGGCCGATCGACTCTGGGCCACCCAGTTTGGTGACCGGGTGTCCGGGCAGGAACGGCACCAAATGACGGGCGACTCCGATCGGTCCCATCCCTGGCCCGCCACCTCCGTGAGGGATACAGAACGTTTTATGAAGATTCAGGTGACAGACATCCGCCCCCAGGTCGGCCGGCCGACAGAGCCCGACTTGGGCATTCATGTTGGCCCCGTCCATATAGACCTGCCCGCCATGCGTGTGCACGATCTGGCACATGCGGCGAATCCCTTCCTCGAAAACACCGTGGGTCGAGGGATAGGTGATCATCAACGCCGCGAGACGGTTGCGATGTTGGGTGGCTTTGGCTTCAAGATCGTTCAGATCCACATTGCCACGCTCATCACAGGCCACCGGGACCACCGTCATTCCGCACATCGACGCGCTCGCAGGATTGGTCCCGTGCGCCGACACCGGAATCAAGCAGACGTCGCGTTGCGTTTCGCCGCGATGTCGATGATGCGCACGGATCACCATCAGCCCTGCATACTCCCCCTGCGACCCGGCATTGGGTTGCAGCGAAATGGCGGCAAACCCGGTCAGTTCAGCCAGCCAGGCTTCGAGCTGCCGGAACAGCGCCTGGTAGCCCTGCGCCTGTTCGGACGGAGCAAACGGGTGCAGACGCCCGAACTCCGGCCAGGTCACCGGCAACATTTCCGCCGTCGCGTTCAGCTTCATCGTGCAGGACCCCAAGGGAATCATGGAATGCACGAGCGACAAGTCGCGGGACTGAAGCCGGCGGATGTAGCGTAAGAGTTCATGTTCGGCATGATACCGGTGAAACACGGGATGCGTGAGATAGGGGCTCGTGCGCGCGAGCGGCGCGGGATAACGCACATCGACCGAGGCGAGGATGGCCTTGAATTCTTCGGCTGGGATCTCATGACCGACGAAGAGTGCCAGCACTTGCTGGACTTCCTCAACCGTACTCCACTCATCCAACGAAAGCCCCAAGCTCTGATCGTCGTACCGACGGAGATTGATCTTTTGCTGTCGCGCTCGGTTTAGAATGGTCTCCGATTGTGCCGGCGACAACGGAACACGCAACGTGTCGAACACCGGCTCCAGGCCGACGACACAACCATGCCGGCGCAACCCCTCGGCCAGTACCATCGTCAAACCGTGAATCCGCTCTGCAATCCGCCGCAACCCTGCAGGACCGTGATAGACCGCATACATGCCGGCCATGACCGCCAACAGCACTTGCGCCGTGCAAATATTGCTGGTGGCCTTCTCGCGCCGGATATGTTGTTCCCGGGTCTGCAGCGACAAGCGATAGGCCACGCGGCCCGTCACATCTTTCGAAACGCCGATAATCCGGCCCGGCATCTGTCGGCGAAACTCTTCCTTGGTGGCAAGAAACGCCGCATGGGGCCCACCGAATCCAAGCGGGACACCGAATCGTTGGCTGGATCCGACCGCCACGTCCGCACCGAATTCTCCCGGTGAACGCAGCAGCGTGAGCGCTAATAAGTCGGTCGCCACCACGACGTAGGCCCCCGAGGCATGCGCGCGCGTGATGAACTCGCTGTAATCACCGACGTACCCGTCCGTCGAGGGATATTGGAGCAACAGCCCGAAGAACTCGTCCCGGGAAAGATCCAACGACTGAATCGCACCGATCTGCAGGACGATACCCAACGGTTCCGCACGGGTCTGCACCACCGCAATCGTTTGCGGATGGCAATTTTCAGAGACGAAGAATTTCTTGCGCTCATGCCCGGCCGCTCGAGACATGGCCGCACACATCGTCATCGCTTCGGCGGCGGCAGTCGCCTCATCGAGGAGCGATGCGTTGGCAAGCGGTAACCCGGTCAGATCGGCGACCATGGTCTGAAAATTGACCAGTGCTTCGAGACGCCCCTGCGCAATCTCGGCTTGATACGGGGTGTACTGCGTATACCATCCGGGATCCTCCAGAATGTTTCGCTGGATCACCAACGGGGTGACGCAATCGTAGTACCCCATGCCGATCAGAGACCGCCACACCTGATTCTGTCCGGCCATGTCACGCAATTCCGCCAAGACCTGCTGCTCGCCCCGCGGGGAGGGCACCGTCAAGGAGGTCTGCAAGCGGATATCGGACGGGACCGTCGCCTCCACGAGTGATTCCAACGACGGCAGGCTCAATGTGGCCAGCATCTCCTGGATGTCGGAATCCGTCGGGCCGATATGGCGGGGCACAAACGTATCGGTCGGCTCAAAGAAATTGGGTTGTGGCATGGGGGTGAAATCCTGCTAAAAGTTGGCGCTTTCGTCCATTCGAAGCGGTGTGAGCTAACCTATCATGCAGGACCGGGTTTTCCAAGCGTTCAGCAGCCATCGCCATCGCTTGTTTTCCGAAATTCCATAGCGTAATAGTGACATCGGATGTCCCTCCAGGGACGTCGATCGCACAGCTACACGGTGGCTAGGATACGAAGACCCATGATCACACATGACATTTTGATCGTCGGAGCGGGACTCGCCGGAATGCGGGCGGCTATTGCCGCACCGCCTGACCTGAATGTGGCACTCCTCTCCAAAGTTCATCCGGTCCGCAGCCACTCCGTGGCGGCCCAAGGCGGGATTAACGCGGCCATCGGGGAGCAGGACTCCTGGGAAGCCCATGCCTATGACACGGCCAAGGGGGGACTTTATCTGGGCGATCAGGATGCGATCGAGGCCATGTGCCGGGAAGCTCCGCAAGACATTTTAGAGCTTGAACGCATGGGGGTCATCTTCAGCCGCACCCCGGAAGGGCGAATCGCCCAACGGCCGTTCGGGGGAGCCGGATTTCCACGAACCTGCTACGCCGCCGACCGCACCGGACATGCGCTGCTGCACGCCATGTATGAACAGCTGATGAAGCGACGTTGCCGGGTCTATGAAGAATGGTACGTCACGGCGTTGCTGGTCGAACAGGGCCGTTGTTGCGGAGTGATGGCCTGGGATCTGGTCCATGGAGGCCTGCAGGCCCTGCGCGCCAAGGCCGTCATTCTGGCCACCGGAGGGAGCGGCCGCGTCTTTTCCACGAGTACGAATGCCGTCATCAACACGGGGGACGGTATGGCCCTGGCCTATCGCGCGGGCCTCCCGCTGGAAGATATGGAGTTCGTCCAGTTCCATCCGACCACCTTGAAGGACACCGGCATTCTCATCACCGAGGGCGCGCGCGGCGAAGGCGGATATCTGCTGAACACGCTCGGCGAGCGGTTCATGAAACGGTATGCGCCGGAGCAGATGGAGCTGGCGACCCGATCCACGGTGTCGCTGGCCATCGGCCAGGAAATTCAAGAAGGACGCGGCGTCGACGGCTGCGTTTTGCTCGACCTTCGACACCTCGGCCGTACCCGTATTCTGGAGCGGCTCCCGCAGATTCGAGAGTTGGCCCTGGAATTCGCCGGACTCGATCCGATCGAAACGCCCATTCCCATTCGGCCCGGCGCCCATTACCAAATGGGCGGCGTGAAAACCAACGCCTGGGGAGAAACCGGCCTGCCGGGACTCTTCGCCGCAGGCGAATGCGCGTGCGTGAGTGTGCACGGAGCCAATCGCCTGGGAGGGAATTCACTCCTCGAAACCATTGTCTTCGGGCGCCGTGCCGGCACGAGAGCCGCCGCCGCGATCCGCGACTATGACCTGCGACCAGTTCCCGAAGACGTCCTCAAGAGTGAAGAACAGCGACTGAACACCTTGCTGACCAATCCAGGCCCGGAGCGGGCCTGGCAGATACGGGATGACCTCGGTAAGACCATGAGCCTCAATCTAGGCATCTTTCGCACGAAACAGTCCATGCAAGAGGCTCTGGGGGCCATTCAAGCCCTCAAGGCCCGTGCAAACCGGATGTGCGTTCAGGACAAAGGACGGATCTTCAACACCGACCTGATCCAGGCGCTTGAACTCCAGTGCCTACTCGACATCGCAGACACCATCGTCGTGAGCGCCCTCGGACGGGAAGAAAGCCGCGGGGCCCACTATCGAGCCGATTTCCCGACTCGAAACGACAGTGCGTGGCTCCGTCACACCGTCAGCCACCGTCAGGAGGACGGCCCGCAGCTGAGCTATGCCCCCGTCACCATTACACGATTCCCGCCCGCATAACGCCTCAATTTCCGCACAAGCACTCCTCTGTACGGTGAGTTGTCTCTGAGACGGCCCGACTCAGGCCGTCGGGCCGGTTGCGCTCCTACCGTTTTGCGCTATCCTTTTCAATAATCACCGATCGCTCCACTCGCGGGACCGTTCACAATACGCCCGGGCGAAGGGTCGTTAGGCACCATGGCAACCGTTCACCCAGGCACAGCGATATCTGCGTCCGCCATCCCTTCGCCGCCGGATTCGACGCAGGCGATCGTCTGCCCCTTCTGCCAAACCGTCACCTCTTGCTCGCCTGTTGCCGGCGTCCCCCTGCGTCAATGTCCCTGTCACTCCTGCAACGAAAATCTGCTGATTCTCAACCCGGACGGGCAACCAGCCGATGAGGACATGGTCGCCCCATCGTCAGCAGACGGGCCTGATGCCACGGACATGTCGAGGCGACTCGTGGGCCTCGCTGTGGCGGTGTTGGCCTGCGTCTTGAATTATGCCCTGCTGGCCGGCATGGCGTCCTGGATGTTCAATCAGATCAAATCGACGCATGATCCCTATGACATCGATGAATTGACGCTCTCCCCGATCATCTTGAAAGCCAACGGTTGGACACCGCTTCACCTCGCTGCGGCACGAGGAGATGTCTCCGAGGTGACGTCGCTGCTGGAGGACGGGAGCCCGGTCGACCGACACAATAACAATGGACGAACGGCCTTGTTGGAAGCAGCCAAGCGCGGTCAGACACCGGTGGTCACGGTGCTGCTGCAATATGGAGCCAATCCCAACGCAAAGATGAAACAAAACATGACCGCGCTCCTGACGGCGGCTGAACACGGACATGCCGACACCATTGCCGTGCTCCTGTCCAACAACGCCGATATCGATGCGCTGTGCACCTGTGGCGATTCGGCGCTACACCGGGCCGTACGGAAAGGGCATCTGGCTGCCGCGCAAGTCCTGCTGGAGCAGGGCATCGCCGCAAACCAAAAGAGCCATGGAGAGACCGCCCTTGAGATCGCGCAGCACGACGAGGATCGGGAATTGATCGCGCTGCTGCGCGCGTACGGAGGCAGAGAATTCTCCCAGGCCAAGGCCCGTCGTGCCCAAGGCGTGGCCTTCCAGAAGAAGGGACAAGTCGATAAGGCGCTCTTCGCGTATGCCGAAGCCCTGAACCTGGACCCGGACGATCCGGAAGCCTATTTCGGCCGCGGCACCGCGCTGCTCGAAAAGGACTCCCCCGATGAAGCACTCATCGCGTTTCAAGCCGCGATCCGCCTCAATTCAACCTTCCTCGAGGCCTATAGCGCCGCGGCCTCGGTGCACAATTCCCGCCGACAGTGGGACCAGGCCTTAGCCTTGTGGAGCCGATACCTGGCACAACGACCACAGGACGGCCGCGCCCATTTTGAACGAGCGATCGTGAAACGGGCGAAGGGGGACCACAAAGGTTTCTTGCAGGAACTGCAACAGGCCTGCACCTTCGGACATCGGGCGGCCTGCTGAACCATGACCACAACCGACGAGCCTACCGTGATCGACGACCGCTCCCCAAGCGTAACCTGCAATCGCTGCCTCGGTCGCTATCGGATTCGCGACGCACGTCGATTGACGGGCAGATCCCGAAGCATCTGCCCGACTTGCGGGGCACGATTCGCCGTCGTGGTCGCCGCACTTGCTGTAGATCAACGGCAGATTGAAGGGCAGGTCCCTTCGCCGGTGCTCCTCCCGCCTCCGGCAACCGACGCCCCTGAATCCACGCCCTCAATGCGACACGGGTCCTTTCACGGAACCGGCGGCACCTTGCTGGGCATGCAGATCGTCAACGTCTGCCTGACCATCGTCACCCTTGGCGCCTACCACTTTTGGGCCAAAGCGAAGATCCGCCGGTACCTGTTCAGTCAAACCGCATTCGCGGGAGACCGGTTTGTCTATCACGGCACCGGAAAGGAACTGTATCAGGGGTTCCTGAAAGCGATGCTGGTCTTCGGCATTCCCTATTTTTCGTTAGGCGCCGCGCATAGCTTTTTGGCCCTCCCGCAAGCGGTCGACGTCCTCTTACAAGCGATGGCGGCTCTGGTGCTGTTCCTCTATGTCCCGGTCGCCATCGTCAATGCGCGGCGGTATCGCTGCACGCGCACCTCCTGGCGAGGCATCCGATTCTCGTTCCGAGGACGAACGGCGGACTTCCTGAAGCTCTATTTCAAAGGGTGGCTCTTCACCCTCCTGACCCTGGGCACCTACTATCCCTATTTCCAGACGGAGCGACAGGCATTTCTCCACTCCCACACCTATTGCGGCAATCAGCGGTTCCAGTTTACCGGACACGGATCGGGCCTGATGGTGCCCTTTGCCGTCACCCTCTTCACCACCTACGCGGTACTGTGCCTGTGCGGCCTCGCCCTGGCCCTCCAGTTGACGAACGCCGGGCTCACGCTGCTCCTGATTCCCTTCGTGCTCGGTCCGGTGTGGGTGTGGCTACTCGGGCAGAAACAGAAGTACTACTGGGATCACACCACGTTCGGCAAAGCACGATTTTCATCCAGCATCACCTGGCAAAAACTATTCGGCCTTTACCTCGGCAACCTTGCCCTCTTGCTGCTCACGTTGGGATGGGCCTGGCCATGGGTGACCGTCCGCAACGCCCGCTTCTTCACCGGCACGCTTTCGTTGCAGGGTGTGACGGATCTCGATCGCGTCCTGCAAGACACCACCGAAACATCCGTCACCGGAGAGGGCCTGTCGAACCTGCTCGACACCGGCTTCGATATGGATTAACCCGCATGCCCACCAGCCGGAGCGCCTACTATCTCGACGGTCGCACGGCCACGCGCCATCGTGTCACCCTCACGGTCACCCCCGCGACCCTGCACATTGCGATGCCCGACGGCAGTTCCAAACAATGGCCCTATGACGAGATCCGCCAGACGCAGGGGACTTACCGCGGCGAACCGGTCCGCCTGGAATTCGGGCCTGAACCGGCCGAAGCCATCGTAATTTCCACAGCCGCGTTGCTGAAGGACATTCACGGGGCGGCGCCGGCTCTCGCACGGCACTTCCATAACCCGGCCAGACGAAACGCGCGCATCGGCTGGACCGCGGGTGCCGCAGTGGCAGTCACCCTCATGGTCGTGGGCCTCTATCGATGGGGCATCCCCGGTATCGCCTCCGCCGCCACGCCCTATATACCCGTAGCCTGGGAAGAATCCCTTGGCCGGCAGGTCGTCGCACACCTTGCGCCGGAAACACAGCAGTGTCGCAACCCGGAGCGACTGCGCAAACTCGACCTCATCGTGCAAACTCTGGCCGCCACTTATCCTGAGTCCCCCTATCGGATCACCCTCTCCGTCGTCGATGACCCGACCGTCAACGCGTTCGCCGCACCAGGCGGCCGGGTGGTGATTCTCCGCGGCCTGCTGGAACGGACAGCCAGCCCGGATCAACTGGCCGGAGTACTCGCCCACGAACTCCAACATATCTATCAACGTCATACGACCAAGGCCATTCTGGAACAGACAGCCGCCACGTTGCTGCTGACTGCCGTCTCCGGCGACATGTCCGGCGGGCTCGCCTGGGGCCTGGAGGGGGCGCGCACGATGGGTTCGTTGCACTATAGCCGTACTCATGAAACGGAGGCCGATCTCGAAGGACTTCGTATGATGCAGGCCGCCCGCCTCGATCCCGCCGCCATGATTGCTTTCTATGGGACCATGGAGAGAGGTGCCCAGGATCAGGTCGGGCCGCCGGCCTTCCTCTCCACCCATCCGGACATGGGGGAACGGCTCGCCACGCTCATCGCACTGGCCGCCCCTCCTCCGTCCGACGCCCAACGGCTTCTTCCCGGAGAAGACTGGAAAGATATACGCTCGCTTTGTCGCCTGCAGGCCGGCGGGCCTTCCGCCTCAGCCTCCCCCGACCTGCCTTAGCTCCGCGATTCCCCTGCTCACACATCCGACGGCCTCTGCTATAATCCTCCGACTTGTGAGCTACACACATGCGTGTCCTCGTCGTTGAAGATGAAACCAAAGTAGGCTCCTTCATCAAGCGAGCGCTTGAGGAGGAGAGTTACGCCGTCGATCTCTGCGAGGACGGCGCGCAAGGCCTCGACATGGCCTTGAGCGGCAGTTACGACCTCATCATGATCGATCTCATGCTGCCGAGCCTGCCCGGGCTGGAAGTGCTCACACGCCTCCGCAAGGAAAAGATTCAGACCCCCGTGCTGATCCTGACGGCGCAATCAAAAGTGGACCAGCGGGTCAAGGGACTGGACGCCGGCGCGGACGACTACCTCACGAAGCCCTTCGCCATCGATGAATTGCTCGCGCGTGTGCGGGCCCTGTTGCGACGCGGCACGGCCGAATCCTCCGGCACGCTCCAGATCGACGATCTCCTGCTCAATCCGGCCACACGCGAAGTCACGCGCGGCGGACAACGCATCGACCTGACGGTGAAGGAATATGCGCTGCTGGAATATTTCATGCGCCATGCCGGGCGGGTACTGACTCGTCCCATGATTTCCGACCATGTCTGGAATCAGGACTTCGACACCTTCACGAATGTGATCGACGTCTATGTGAACTACTTGCGGAATAAGATCGATCGCGGACGCGCGCGAAAGTTGATCCATACGATTCGAGGGAGTGGGTACATGCTCAAGGTGGACTGATGCCGCTTCGAGTCCGGCTGACACTCTGGTACGGAACGGCCCTGGCTCTCATCCTGCTGACCTTTTCCGTGGTGCTCTATACCATCACAGCGCGCGGCCTCCGAGATCAAGTCGATGAGTCGCTCCAAGAAACCGCCTCGGCAGCCGTGCGTTCACTCGAGAAGCGCGGATTTCTCCCCTTGATCGACGAAGACGCGCTGTTGAGCCAATTCCCCGAATTGACCCGCATCGACAAATTCTTCCAGATCTTCAGTCCCACCGGCACCATCACCATCCGCTCTCCCAACATCCGGCAACATGACGTGCCATTGAGCCGACATGCGCTGGAGGCCGCTTTTACGGGCAGCACCGTCTTCGAATCGGCCAGGTATCCCAACGAACCTCCTCTCCGCCTGGTCTCAGTTCCCATCATCTACCGCGGCTCCCTGCTCTATATCGTGCAAGTCGGAACCACCCTGGAAGGTGTCGAGGAAACCCTCCGCCGGTTCTTGCTCGTCCTCGTGGTGATGGCGCCGATCGCCCTGGTGGTCTCATTGGTGGGAGGATGGTTTCTGGCCGGACGCGCCCTCCGACCCGTCGATTCCATCACCATCGCCGCGCAACGCATTGCCGCAGGCGACCTCACACAGCGCCTGACCTCGGAACGTTCCACGGACGAAATCGGACGATTGACCGACACCTTCAACAACATGATCGCGCGCCTGGAAACCTCCTTCGCGCAAATCCGGCAATTCAGCAGCGATGCGTCGCATGAACTCCGGACCCCGCTGACCGTCATGAAGGGCGAAAGCGAGCTGGTTCTCCGTCGTCCTCGTCCCGTCGAAGACTATATCGCCGTCCTGGAAAGCAACCTGGAAGAAATCGACCGGATGTCGCGCATCGTGGAGGAACTCCTCTTCCTCTCGCGGGCGGATCTGGGCCAGGTCAAAACAGAATGTGAGCCGGTCCGCCTGGAGGCATTGGTGGAAGATATCCAGCGTCAAGCCTGCCTGCTCGGACAAGAGCGTGGGGTAGACGTGATCATGGGCACCATTCAACCGGCAACCGTCCGTGGCGACGAACTCCGCCTGCGGGAACTCATTCTGAACATCGTGGACAATGCCGTGAAATACTCCTACCCGCAGGGCACGGTGGATATCGATCTGCTGGTGGAAGGCCGCACGGCGCGCCTTTCCGTGCGGGACCACGGGATCGGCATCCCCCAGGACGCGCACAAACAAATTTTTGACCGGTTCTTCCGCACCGACGACGCGCGCGCCCACACGAAAAAGGGCACCGGGCTCGGCCTGGCCATCTGCGCCTGGATTGCCGAGGCACACCACGGACACATCGAGGTCCAGAGCGAAATCGGCAAAGGGTCGACCTTCACCATCGTGCTGCCCCTCGCTCCGCCGACAGCTTAACAACTTCTAATCCCTCGTTAATTGGTTTCTCATCCACGGTTGCTACTTTCCAGAGTGACTGCTGCGGGATCTCTCCCGCGCACACAGATCACCGACTTCAGGAGGAGGAGCCCCATGAAACGACCTACGCAGTCCGTCAGTGCCATTGCCGGCATCGCCGCCCTGGGCGCTGCCTTGTTATGGAGTTATCTCCCGCTTACCACCTCACACGCTTCGAATCCCTCACCGGCCGCAGAGGAGCGCCCGGCCACGCTGACGGGAACCCTTCCCGCAGCCGGATTCGCAGATGTGGCCAAGACGGTCACACCGGCCGTCGTGAACATCACCACGAGCGGCGCAGAAGAAGTGGCTGATTCCACACGCCCCCGCAGCCGGATGGAAGACTTTTTCGGATCGCCGTTCGGTCCCCGCCGGTTCGGGCCGCCGATGGAGCCCCGGGAACGTCGTGGCGGAGGGCAGGGATCTGGCGTGATCGTCACCCCGGACGGGTATGTACTGACCAATAACCACGTGATTGCAGGAGCCAAAACCGTCACCGTCACCCTTCCGGACAAGCGGGAGTTCAAAGGGCGTATCGTCGGTAGTGACCCCAAGAGCGATATTGCTGTGGTCAAGATCGATGGCACTCAGCTTCCGACAGTGACGTGGGGCGACTCCAGCCGCCTCCAGGTCGGTGAATATGTGCTGGCTGTCGGGAACCCGTTTGGTTTGAACTCCACAGTCACACTGGGCATTGTTAGCGCCCTTGGCCGCGGGCATATGGGCATTACGCAGTACGAAGATTTCATTCAGACGGATGCCGCGATCAATCCTGGCAACAGCGGCGGCGCGCTCGTGAATACCAGGGGGGAATTGATCGGCATCAACACGGCGATCTTCTCTCAGACCGGCGGCTACCAGGGCGTCGGCTTCGCCGTCCCCACGGGCATGAGCAAGCCAATCTATGAGAGTCTGGTCAAGACCGGAAAGGTTGTACGCGGGTATCTGGGCGTCGGGATACAGGATCTGAATCAGGAGTTGGCCAAGTCGTTCAACGTCAAAGGAAGTAATGGCGCGATCGTCACCGATGTAAAAGAAGAGGGGCCTGCGGACAAGGCCGGCCTCAAGCAGGGAGACGTGATCCTGTCCTTTCAGGGAACTCCGATCGAAGACGCCGTCACCCTTCAGCGCGCCGTTACAAGAAGCTCGGTCGGCAGCAAGGCGACGATAACCGTGATGCGAGAGGGTCGTGAAAAGGACCTGACCGTCACGATCGGTGAACTGCCGGACAACCCGCAGGTCGCGAAGGCGGAGACCGGTCCGTCGGAACAACCGCTGGCCGGACTCGCCGTGCAGGAGCTGGACCGGGAAACTGCCCAGGAACTCGGGATTAAAGGCAAAATTCAAGGCGTCGTGGTCACGACCGTCGATCCGGAGAGCGACGCGGAACGCGCCGGGTTGATGCCGGGCGACGTGATCCGGGAGATCAACCGCAAACCGGTCACCTCGATGAAGGATTTCGATCGGGCCGCATCGGACCTCAAGAAGGGGCAAACGGTGCTGGTGCTGGTCAATCGGAGAGGCGCGTCCCTATACCTCAGCGCCAAGATCTAAGGGGGTCCGAATAGAGCGGGGCAGGCGACTGGTGAGCGCAGGCTTATCGGTAGCCTGCCCCGGATTTTTTGGGCATGAGGAGAGTCGGAACAGCGGGCGCAGCAGTCGGCGCGTCGGCCCGGCTAACCGGCTGGGCAATGAGATCATATCCGGCCACATCGGTGATGGTGACCGAAACAAACTCACCCGGCTTCGCCGCGTTGCGATCACAGAAGACCACCCCGTCAATCTCAGGCGCCAACCCTTCGTGCCTGCATTCAAGCAGCCGGTCAGATTCTTCTGAGATCCCATCCACAAGGACCTCCATCGTGCGGCCGAGATAGGCACGATTCTTGGCTTCTGAGATGGACTCCTGCAGAGCCAGCAGCTCGTTGCGCCGCTCTTCCATTACCGCCAGGTCGACTTTCCGGTCGAGATCGACGGCCGACGTGCCTTCTTCATCAGAATAGAGAAACACCGCCACACGATCGAATTCCATATCGAGGATGAATTGCTTCAGCTCCTCGAACATGGCATCGGTCTCACCGGGAAACCCGACGATAAACGCCGTCCTGAAAAAGACGCCGGGAATCTTGGCGCGGATACGTTCAACCAGCTGAGTGACGTGTTTGCGGTCTCCCAATCGGTGCATCCGCTTCAGCATGCCGTCGCTGATATGCTGCAACGGCATATCGAGATACTTGGTGATACGCGCCTCTCCGGCATACAGATCCAGCAACTCATCCGTCACCTGCTGCGGGTATAGATAGAAGGGCCGGATCCAGCGCACATCCTTCACCGTTACCAGTTCCCGAAGCAACGCCGTGAGCCCCTGCTTCAATCCAAGGTCCACCCCGTAGTTGATCGTGTCCTGCGAAATCAGGTTGAGTTCCTTCACCCCTTCCTGAACCAACCGTCCGGCCTCAGCCACAATCGACTCAATCGGGCGGCTGCGCTGCTTACCCCGCATGATGGGAATCGCACAGAACGCGCAGTTCCGGTTACAGCCTTCGGCAATTTTCAGGTAGGCGCTGTGGGGAGTTCCGAGGCGAATGCGTGGAGTCTCGGCATCGTACAGATAGGGCGGTTGTCCGATCCAGAGTCGCTGCTGACGAGCTTTCGGCGCCAGCAAACTGCGGCAGATCTCCGCAATGCGCCCGAACTCGCCCGTTCCCACGACGCCGTCCAACTCAGGCAATTCTTTCAACAGTTCGCCCTGGTACCGCTGGGCCAGGCATCCCGCGGCAATCAGGACGCGGCAGGATCCGGACTTCTTCAACCGCCCATGTTCGATGATGCTGTTGATCGATTCCTGCTTGGCTTCCTCGATAAAGCCGCAGGTATTGATGATAACGACTTCCGCGGCGCGCGCGTCGCCCGTGAGTTGGAAGCCTCCGGCGACCAATGTGCCGAGCATGACTTCTGAGTCCACCTGGTTTTTTGAACAACCGAGGTTCACAAAACCGATCGTGGGTTTGTCGCGTTTCGCGCGTGACGGGGTAATCAATGACGAGGCCATAACCTGGCAGTCTACGAGACGCCGGAAAACTCTGTCAAACGAGCTCTCTTGCTATTCCGTCTGCAGCTATCCTAAATTGAACGCATGATACGGACATTTCAGGGCATCACCCCGACCGTTCCGCAATCCTGCTTTATTGAAGAGACCGCCGTGGTCATCGGCGATGTCGTCATGGGCGAAGAGTGCAGCGCCTGGTTTCATGCCGTCATTCGCGGCGATGTGAACTACATTCGCATCGGGCACCGCACGAACGTGCAGGACCTCTGCATGTTGCATGTCACACACGACACCCATCCCCTGATCATCGGCGACGACGTGACCATCGGACACAACGTGGTCCTGCATGGCTGCACCATTCAGAACCGCGTGCTGGTCGGAATGGGCGCTATCATCATGGACGGAGCGGTCATCGGAGAAGACTCGGTAGTCGGCGCCGGAGCCTTGATCACCGAAGGCACGGTCGTCCCGCCCAAGAGTCTCATCCTGGGCTCACCGGCCAAAGTAAAACGCCCCGTCACCGACCAGGAACTCGCCTGGATCCGAGAGTCGGCGCAAAACTACATCCGCTATTCCCGCCAATACCTCTCCGGCCCCGACAAGCCTCGCCCCGGCTTCTGGGTCTAATACCATCAGTTCACTTCTCACCCCAGCCGCATCAGGCAGATGGGGTCACCAACCGTCGGTGAGGCATACGTACGCTGGTCGATCCGGTAACGAACTCCCCGCCGATGACACCACTCGGCTACCCACACAGCCTCCTCAACCGTCGTTGTCACCGATCCCGGAATCACCAATCGATTCAAGCACCGATCCACCAAGGTGGCGACCGTGCGCTGCTGAGGCAGAAATTTTTGCGCATCGAACGTCACCGGATTCGCACGACCGTAGGACAAGGCCGATAACTCGGGAAACCGCTCGGGATCGTTTAGCACGCTGACGAGCCAGAGGTGATCCACCCGATCTTTCACGGACCCGGCGTCCTGATGACGGAACCGGATCGGGAACCCAACACAGGCACGATTGAGCACCTGCACTTCCTGCTTGCGTAGATTACAGGCCAGGACCTGTCTCCCGAGATCCAGGCTTTCCATCAGAAGGAGCGGAATTTCCGCCACCCCCGCGCCCACATATAAACTGGTGCCGCCCGTCTGAAGCCGCGGCAGGAGTGCCTTCGCCAGCTTCAGACCAAGCCGCTGACAAAGCCCGCGCTTCGCCGCCCAAAATTCATCCCCGCCTTCGTCGCAATAGATCGGGCCCAGTCGCCCGTAGTCGAGGCGCGCGAAGATATCCTTCGTCGCCCGCCGAGCGGCCGTCCCCACGTTCTTCAGTTTACGAACCATGATGCTCCATACCGGCCACACCTGTTGCCGCTGTCCCGGCGCCGACGACAACCGGGCTCATCAGATTGAGAGTCAACCTATCGCGCGTGATGGAAAGGCGGACGTCCGAGATTCGCCGCAAATTGGAAGCCACCGGCCGGCACGGCACAGGGCCGTGACACCGCCGCACGAGTCCACGCGACGACCTCCCTCTGCGGATCGTTGAAGCGCCGCGTCATGAACGACTACGCGACGATCTCTGTGCCGATCCCCTTGTGAGTGAAGATTTCCAACAGAATGGCATGAGGTGTACGACCGTCGATGATGTGCGCCTTTCCCACCCCCCCGGCCAATGCGTCCAGACAGGCATGAACTTTCGGCAACATGCCCTCGCTGATCGTGCCGCGCTTGACCATCCGCTGCACGTCTTTGCGGGAGACCGTCGGCAGGTGGCGGCCATTGGCATCGCGGATGCCCTTTACATCGGTCAACATCACGAGTTTTTCCGCCTTCAACGCGGCAGCAATCGCGCCCGCCACGAGGTCGGCATTAATGTTGTACGTATTGCCTTCCCGGTCCGTTCCGATCGGCGCAATGACGGGAATGTAATTGTCTTCCTGCAGCTTCAGGAGCAGCGTGGGATCGATCGATTTCACATCGCCTACAAACCCGAAATCGGCATCCGAGCCATCCGAATCGAGGTCCTTTTCAATGCTTTCCGCCCAGGCCTTCGCCGTGAGCGGCTTGGTCAACATCAACCCGCCGTCCTTGCCGCTGAGCCCGACCGCCTGCCCGCCGTGCCGATTCAGGAGATCGACGATCTCCATGTTGATCCGACCCGCCAGGACCATCTCCACAATTTCCATTGTCGCCGCATCGGTCACCCGAACCCCGTGACGAAACTTTGCGACCATTCCCAGCCGATCCAGCATCTGATCGATTTGCGGACCGCCGCCATGCACGATCACCGGATTGAGCCCCACATATTTCAACAGCACCACGTTCTGGGCAAACCGCTCCTTCAAGGGGGCATCGGTCATCGCATGCCCCCCGTACTTGATGACGACCGTCTTGCCCTTGAAGGTGCGGATGTAGGGCAGGGCCTCGATCAGCACGTCCGCTTTTTTAATCAGTTTGTTCATGCGCTCCCCCCGCTCCTGCCTGCCGCCTACAGAATATAGCGGCTCAAGTCTTGATCCTTCACAATATTCTGCAAACGCTCCCGCACATACCCGGCGTCCACGACGATGGTCTTTTCTTTCATCTCGGATCCTTCGAACGACACCTGTTCCAGCAGTCGCTCCATGATCGTAAACAGCCGCCTGGCGCCGATGTTTTCGGTCCGTTCGTTGACCTGCACGGCCGTTGCGGCAATCTCCGCTAATCCGTCATCAGCAAATTCGACCGTGAGCCCTTCTGTCGCCATCAACGCCTGATACTGACGCACCAGCGCACCCCGCGGTTCGGTCAGGATACGCACGAAGTCGTCCTTGGTGAGCGGTGCCAACTCGACGCGGATAGGGAAGCGGCCCTGCAGTTCGGGGATTAGATCGGACGGCTTGGCGACATGAAAGGCACCGGCGGCGATGAACAGAATATGGTCGGTCTGCACAGCGCCATGTTTGGTGCTGACTGTGGAACCTTCCACAATCGGCAGCAGGTCGCGCTGCACCCCTTCGCGGGACACATCCGGTCCCATCGCGCGCTCACGCCCGGCGATCTTGTCGATCTCATCCAAAAAGACAATGCCGGTCTGTTCGACCTTCGTGATGGCTTCCCGGACGACTTCGTCCATATCGATCAACTTTTGCGCCTCTTCCTGGGTGAGATGCTTCAGCGCATCGGGCACTTTCATCATCCGTTTCTTTTTCTTCCCTTGGAACATGCCGCCCAGCATGTCGCGCAGATTCCCTTCAAGATCCTCCATGCCGCCGGCATTGGAAATCACCCCCAGCGGCAATGCTCTCTCTTTCACCTCTACTTCCACAGATCGCTGATCGAGTTTGCCCTCGCGGAGTTGCAGACGAAGCTTGGATCGCGTGGCATCAGCCGATTCGGTCTGCTCAGAGGCATCGGTACGCGCCCCGGAAGGTTCAAATCCAGGGGAAGTCGGACGGGACGGTGCACCAGGCAACAGAAGATCGAGCAGCCGCTCTTCTCCGTGGCGCGACGCCTTCCCCTGCACCTCTTCCAAGTGTTTGGTCTTCACCAAACTGATCGCCAGCTCGGTGAGATCGCGAATGATGGATTCGACATCTCGGCCGACATACCCGACTTCCGTAAACTTGGAGGCCTCCACCTTGATGAAAGGCGCTTCGGCGAGTTTCGCCAAACGCCTGGCAATTTCTGTTTTCCCCACGCCGGTCGGCCCGATCATAATGATGTTTTTCGGCATGACCTCATCACGCAGCTCAGGAGCCAGCTGCTGACGGCGCCAGCGGTTACGGAGCGCAATCGCGACCATGCGTTTGGCATCGTGCTGACCGATCACATAGCGGTCCAGCGCTTCGACGATCTGCCGGGGCGTCAGACTATTCACATTGACAGGACGGGGCGTCGATTCGGTCGTCATGGCAGGCAGATCCTAACGCGAGAGCGATTCGATCACAATCTGTTGGTTGGTGTAAATGTCGATCCCGCCGGCAATCATCAGGGATTCCCGCACGACCTGTTCGGCAACCAGTTCGGAATGCCCTAGTAATGCGCGGGCGGCGGCCAATGCATAGGGTCCCCCCGATCCGATCGCCAGGATGCCGTCTTCCGGCTCAACGACATCTCCCGTTCCGGAGATGATGAAGGAGTGATCGAGATCGGCAACGGCCAGCAAGGCCTCCAAGCGCCGCAATACGCGATCGGTCCGCCAGTCCTTCGCCAGTTCTACGGCGGCTCTCGTGAGATTTCCACGGTACTCGGCCAATTTGGCCTCAAACTTTTCAAACAGAGTGAAGGCATCGGCCGTGGCGCCGGCGAACCCCGCCAACACCGTATCGCCGTGCATACGGCGCATTTTCCTGGCATTGTGCTTCATGACCGTGGTGCCGACCGTGACCTGTCCATCACAGCCCATCGTCACCTGGCTGCCTCGTCTCACACATAACACCGTCGTGGATCGAATCGTCATCGCGACCCCTTCTGCTTGGTGGACTCGCTCGCCTCCGTGGCACCCACGGCACGAGGGTGCGTGCGATCGTATAACGCGAGTAGTTGGTCCGTCGCAAGATGTGTATATTTTTGGGTCGTACTGAGCGAGGCATGACCCAGCATTTCCTGAATGGCGCGCAGGTCGGCACCTTCGTCCAGCAAATGCGTGGCAAACGAATGGCGCAAGGTGTGGGGATGGACCGCGCCTCCGGTCAGTTGCCGCGAATATTTTGCCACAATGCGCGCAATGGTTCTGGTGGTCAATCGGCCCCCGCGGCTATTGCGAAAGACGGCCACGGCGTCCGACCTCCCGGAGGGTGGTCCCGGCACCGCCTTGATCTGCGCGTGGTACGCATCGATCGCCTCCAGCGCAATGATTCCCAGCGGAATCACCCGTTCTTTCCGCCCCTTCCCTCGCAGACGCACCAGCCCTTCGCTCCGACTGATATCATCGCAATTCATGCCGACCAATTCGCTGACACGAGCCCCCGTGGAATACAACGTCTCGAGAATCGCGCGATCCCGTAACCCCACCCGCTCAGTTCCACCGGGAAACTCCATCAACGCGCCGGCGTCATCTTTCGTGAGGACTTGGGGAAGGTGCTTGGGAAGTTTCGGGGCACGCACATCCTCTGCGGGATTCACGTCCAACTGCCCGATGCGCACCAGATACCGGAAGAAACTGCGCAAGCAGGCCAGCTTTCTCGCGAGTGACGTCTTTTTTTCGCCCGTTCGATCACGAGCAGCGAGAAACTCACGAATCAGAGCAGGCGTGACCGATGCGGGCACCAGCGTCCCACCAGGCTGTGGCACACCGAGCGCGAAGGCGTGGAACTGAGCCAGGTCGGACGTATAGGCACGAATAGTTTGGGAGGACGCGTTCTGCTGGACAGCCAGGACGTCTAGGAAAGTCCGGATTGCGCGATCCATGCGTCAAAATCCTCAACAGCTCGTTGCTGGATGAGACGCCGCTTCTGATCCTTGTCGCGCCTCTTGACGGTGACGGGTGGGAACAGCCCGAAGTTGGTGTTCATGGGCTGAAAGTGAGCCGGGTCGCTCTTGGTAATATGCGCAATCAAACAGCCGTGGGCGCTGTTCGGCGGCGGAGTCACTAACGGCTGGTCCGCCAGGCCTCGCGCCGCATTGATACCTGCAATCCCTCCCATCGCGGCCGACTCGGTGTACCCTTCGACCCCGACCAATTGTCCGGCAAAAAATACGGTGCCGCGGGACTTGAGCTGAAGCGTGTCGCGCAGCAATTGCGGCGAGTTGATGAAGGTATTGCGATGGAGGCTACCCAACCGTAGAAATTCGGCATTCTCCAGCCCCGGAATGAGACGAAACACCCGTCGCTGCTCCGGATACGTGAGTTTGGTCTGAAACCCGACCATGTTGTAACAGGTCCCATGCGCGTTCTCGGTACGAAGCTGCACCACGGCGTACGGGCGCACGCCTGTCTTTGGATGCTCCAGCCCGACCGGCTTGAGCGGTCCGAACTGCATGGTCTGCCGACCGCGCTCGGCCATGACTTCAATCGGGATACAACTTTCAAAATAGGCAATTTTCTCGAACTCTTTCGGCTGGACCTTCTCGGCCGTCATCATCGCGTCGTACAACGCATTGTACGCCGCTTCATCCAGCGGGCAATTGAGGTAATCAGCCCCCCCCTTGCCGTACCGTGACGCACGATAGACGATGTCCATGTTGATCGACTCCGCATCGATAATGGGCGAAATCGCGTCAAAGAAATAGAGATGCCGCTCGTGCGTCAATTCGCTGATGGCTTTCGATAACTTTTCCGACGTGAGCGGACCGGTCGCAATGATACAGACGGCGTCCTGCGGGATCTCCGTGACTTCCTCGCGCATGATCCGGATATTCGGATGCCCCTCCAGCGCCTGTGTAATCACCCGGGCGAACTGCTCGCGATCGACCGCTAACGCCGAGCCGGCCGGCACACGCGCCTCCTCCGCCGCACGAATCACAAGCGAGTTCAGGCGACGCATCTCCGTCTTCAGAATGCCGGGCGCATTGAGCGGATCGGCGGATCCAAGGGAGTTCGAACACACGAGCTCCGCCAGATCACCTGTCTTATGTGCTTTGGTCATCTCTTTGGGGCGCATTTCGTAGAGCGTCACCTTGGCCCCGCGATTCGCTGCTTGCCAGGCGGCCTCCGTGCCGGCCAGACCACCCCCGATGATCACAATGTCTTCACGCATGAATGGGAAACCTTTGAAAAGATGGAAGGAGGCTCATTGTAGGAATCGCCTTTTCTCGATGTCAAGAAACGGAAAGCTGATTCCCGATGACCCTGCCCATGACGCATCTGACGCCGATCAATCGAAGGCGGGCTGGAAAAGGCCCTCTGAGTTTGTTGCTCCCTTTTGCCAGACCATGCTAGACTCTGGCCGCGTGGGCGATTAGCTCAGGGGGAGAGCGCTTCCTTCACACGGAAGAGGCCACAGGTTCGATACCTGTATCGCCCACCAATCATATTCCTACCGTCATATCCCAACCGTCCCAACACCACTCTCATCCTGCAACAGCTCAATTTATCTCGACATCCTACTGCAGCCAGCTGCCCCGCCCTCAACTGGACAGAATCAAGCGCCTGAGCTAGACTTTTCTCACAAGGAACAGACTTCGTTTTTACGAATGTTCCGACAGAAGAAAGAGAGGCATGGTATGCGCGGGACTGCAGCAACGATCATATTGGGACTGGTTCTAACCACAGGCTGCTCGACCACCAACCAGGTGGCGACACAAGACCAGAACTATAATGCGCCGCTCAGCATTTATAGTGCGATGGACAGCACCTCACTGGTCTATTCCGATCCCATGGCCGCCTCACAAGCCAACGACCACCCTTATCGATGGGCTGCGTTCATCCTCCATCCCGTCGGCCACCTCGTTGACTACACCGTAAACCGCCCGCTCTACGCCATTGCCAAACACGCACCCTATCTCTTCGGTTATACGTCCGAAGATTCCATGATCGACTCGCAGCGACGATGACCCTGCTCGGGACCTTGCCTGCCGGGACCTCTCCCGGCGGCGAGGCACGCGTTCCTTGCCCGCCTATTGCCAGTCGCATCTCACTTGCCGTTCAGGTATGCTCGCCACTTCGATCGTGTGCCATGTTGAAGCGGGGCATCGAATCCGGCCATGTATCGTCAACACTCACTGCTGCCGTTCCTGTTCGCTGTCTGCGTCCTGTGGGCAGGATGCGAAACTCCACCACCGGCTCGGCCCCCGCTTCCTCCCTCGGAGAGTGACCTTGACCTCCTGGGCCCCACAAAACTCTGCGATTCCCGCCAGACATTCCTAGCGGCACATCCTGGGGTCATCCCCCACACCCAAGCCTGGGGCAGCGGGCAGGAACTCCAAATCCCGTCTGAGCAAAGCCGCTCCAAGAGTGACGAGTCATACTTTTTCGACGAAGACGGAACATTGGTCGGTATGCTGTTCGTGTTTCGTTCCGGACTCGATCTCGCCCCCTACAAAACACTCCGCTATACCCTCTCCCGACTGAAACCCAGCCTGGAGTTCTATTTGACCGTGGCCCAGTTGGCCGATCGTCAGAACATGGAAGGCAGCACCATCTATGACACCGGCGACGAAAAGACGACCACCCGATACCTCGTGCTGGGCGATCGCAGCAACCAACGCCTGCTCGAAGCCTCCTTTACGGTCGATCCCTACGTGAAGCTTTTTTCTCCCTATCGCAAGGAGTTCCTTGACCGCCTCCGCGATACCGCTCAACACACCGGCGGCCAGCACCTCGATACGCAGGGGGCCGAGGACAAGGAACCCTTCGCATCGCTGCAACAGTTTGCCCGCGGTCAAACCGCGCAACTGGCCTATTGCGGAACGAAAAATCAGGTCATCGCCCTCGACGCCTACCAGAAGGCCAGCGCCTCAGGATTCACCGGCACAGTCTGGCAAGCGGAGCTTCACCACCGATTGGGCGTCTCCTGGGAAGCGGCCGGCAACCTGGAGAAGGCTAAAAGCGAACTCCTCGCCTCCTTAGCCCTACGTCCCAATTCTCCGGAAGTCGTCAACAACCTTGGTGCCGTGTACTGGAAGCTGGGCGAGAAGAAAAATGCCCTGGCCTCCTTCGAAAAAGCCATATTGATGCGCCCTAACTATGCGATTGCCCGCTTCAACGTGGCCGAGGCCATCGCAGATGACAACCCGAGGCGGGCTATTACGGAATACGAAACGTACCTGGCCCTCGTCGAAGGCATCCTCGAAGAAACGGACCGTGCCGCACTCGCACAAAAACGCGTGCAAGCACTCAAGCACCAGTAGGCCTATTTGGATTGCAGAGTGAACACTCGCCCGGCATGGAGCCGAACGTGAGAAACGTGGGGACAGATCAGCGGGGGGACTTTTCGGCTTCTTCCTGACTGGTCTTACACTCAATGCATAACGTGGTCACAGGGCGGGCTTTCAGGCGCTTGTAGGGAATATCGCCTTCACAGCCCTCGCAAATGCCGTAGGTCTGCGTGGCAAACCGCCCCAGCGCCTCATCGATTTTCTTGAGCAGTTTTCGCTCCCGTTCCCGAATACGAAACGAGAAATGCTGGTCGGCTTCAGCGGAAGCCTGGTCACTCACATCGGGGAATACTTCCAAACCGGTCGGATTCGTCAGCACCACGCCGGCTTCAGCCAAGATCGCCGCACGCTGCCCTTCAAGGTCTGCCAGGATATCGGGATACTTGACCCCGTTCGCCTTGTTGGCCTTGGGTGGCTTTCGCCGAGCGACCGTGTTTTTTTTCGCGGGAGTCTTCATCGAATACTCGGAATCGAGATGCCGGTATTGTCTTCAGACCGTATACAGAAAATCGACTATAGCAGCCGGAAATCAAAGGGGTCAATCGGTTCTTCGAGCCTTCGCCGAGCCATCACCCATGCCTGAGCCCGAAAATCCTGGTCAGAGATCCCTCCGGCCTTCGATCGATTTCACGAGGGTGACTTCGTCCGCATACTCGATATCCATCCCGACAGGAATGCCGTAAGCGATGCGGGTCACCCGAACATGATGCGGCTTCAAGAGCCGGGTCAAGTAGATGGCGGTCGCTTCACCCTCGATCGTGGGATTCGTCGCCACGATGACCTCTTCCACGCCTCCCGCCTTCACTCGATCCAGCAACTCCTCGGCACGAATGTCCGATGGTCCGACGCCATCCAGAGGAGACAACACTCCGAGCAGGACGTGATACAGGCCTCGATAGCCGCCGGCCCGTTCGATGGCGTACAACGTGCTGGGCTCTTCAATGACGAGGATCTTGCTGCGGTCCCGCTTGGGATCCCGGCAGAACTCACAGAGTTCGCCCTCGGCAATATTCCGGCATTGTCGGCAGAACGACAGTCCGTCTTTCACCGCCTGAATCGCCTCGGCGAGGCGCATCGCATCTTCCCGCTCCGCCTTGAGCAGATGAAAGGCCAGCCGTTGCGCACTTTTCTGACCGATCCCGGGCAGACGCACCAACTCTCGCACTAACTTCGCTAACAGACCCTGCTGATCAACACTCATAACGCATCATCACATCCGGGAAGCACGCCGCCGCCATCAGAACAACCCGGGGATCTTCATCCCGCCCGTCACGGCCTTCATTTCTTCCGCCATCATTTCACGGGATTTTTTCAGCGCATCGTTGCCGGCCGCCACGACCAGATCCTGCAGCATCTCGACATCGCCGGCCTTCACGACTTCCGGATCGATCTTCACGCTCAGCAGGTCCATGGCCCCGTTGACCGTCACCGTCACAATCCCGCCACCCGCAGTCCCGGAAACGGTCTTGGTCGCGGCCTGCTCCTGTACCTTGGCCATCTGCTCCTGCATCGCTTGGGCTTGCTTCAAGATGTTGGACATATTCCCGAATGGACTCTTCATTCCTGTACCTCCTGCGCCGGAGCCGTCGTGCGAACTTCCGCCAGCTCTCCGCCGAACATCTCCAGAGCTTGTTTAACAAGGGGATGTGCCTTCGCCTGTTGCGTCAAGATCAGGCGCTGTTCCTGCTCCTTGGCAACCCGGATCTGTTTCATCGTAGGGGCGGCCCCTGGATCCTGCTCCGCCACCTCGACGATTCGAATTCGTACGGCACACCCGTAAAGACCTTCTCCCAACGCCGCCAAGGCTTGTAGGTTGTCTTCCTTCTCCAACATCGACCGCGCGGTCGTGGCCTGCTTGGCAAACCCCAACGTGATCAACCCGCCCTCGATCTTGACCAGACGGCCCATTTCAAGGAAGGGCGCGATATTAGGATGATTCGTAGAGACCGCTTCTTGGAACTGCTCCCAATTCACTTCAACCGCGGCAGCCGACGCCTCGGCAGCAGAGGTCGCCTTGGGTTCCTGCTGAACCGGCGCAGTGGAAGCCGGAACAAGCGCGGGAGCCGGGGGGGCAGGCGGAGCCACCACTTCGCGCGGCGGTGCGACAGAGGGGGCCTTGGGGGCACTCCCACCAGCAGGTGACGTCTTTGCGACGTTGTCCTGGCTGACTTTCACACCAGTAGTTTTGACCACAGGCGCAGGAGACGGTACCGCCTTATCCTGGGATTGCGCAGACGTCTGTGTGACAACCCTGCGGTCGGCTGCCGGTTTATTGGGTTGAACACTCAGGCCGCCGGATGCCGGTTGTCCCTCAGCGGTTCGCAATAGCCGGGTAGCACGAACCGCCGCCGTTTCGAGCACAAACCGCGGATGGGCACTGACTCGCAAACTGTCTTCCGCAGCGGCATACATTCGAAACAATTCCTGCAATTGCTCGACGGTGAACCGCTCGGCGTCACGAGCCAGCTGCGTCAAATCTTCTTCGGTCGCTTCGATGAGACTCCGCAACTCCGGCCCTGACGGCACGACCGCCGCCACCAGCATGTTCCGCACATATTCCACCAGATCGGCACAGTAGGCGCGCACGTCATGTCCCTGATCCAACAACGCCGCGATGACCTGCAACGCCTTGGCACTGTCCTGCTGGATCACCGCCTCGACCATGGCACGTATACGCTCCTGCGGAACCGCGCCGAGCAACGTTTCGAGATCCTCGTGGCGAATCGTGTTGCCGCCGAACGCAATGATCTGATCCAGCAAGCTGAGCCCGTCACGCATACTGCCTTCGCTGGCCCGCGCCAGGGCCATCAGGCTGCGGTCTTCGATGGTCAACCCGTCTTGATCGGCGACATGCCGCAACCGTTGCACGATCTCGGCTTTGGAGATCCGGCGAAAATTGTAGTGCTGACAGCGTGACAGGATCGTCGCGGGAATCTTATGAATTTCTGTTGTTGCGAAGATGAACACCACATGGGAGGGGGGCTCTTCCAGCGTTTTCAGCAGCGCGTTGAACGCCGAGTTGGAGAGCATGTGCACTTCGTCGATAATGTAGACCCGATACTGCCCCCGGAACGGCGTAAACTTGACGTTCTCGCGAATCTCGCGAACGTCGTCCACGCTGGTATTCGACGCCCCGTCGATTTCAACCACGTCCACCGACGTGCCCTGCGTAATCTCCCGGCAATTCGCACACGTATTACACGGCGTTCCCGTCGGCCCCTGCTCGCAATTCAGCGCTTTGGCTAAAATCCTGGCAACCGTTGTTTTCCCCACGCCGCGGGTACCGGAAAAGAGAAACGCATGGGCAATCCGCTTCGTCGCGATCGAGTTCATCAACGTCTGCACGACGTGGGACTGCCCGATGACGTCGTCAAACGTCCCCGGCCGGTATTTTCTTGCAGAAACCTGGTAGTCCATGTTGCGTCTATCGTGTCGGGGCGGTGGTGCTCGTCGATGCTGGCGGCGCCTGACGCGCCGCGCGAGATGTCATCGAAGAAGTGGGGCCAGGTGATCCTGCGGCACACAGAACGAACCGCTTACCGTTGCTTCCTTCCGGACCTGGCGGGGTTCACAGGGTTCTGTTGCACAGGGCCCGGCCCCGTCACACTAAGATCTTCTCCGCTCGCCAAGAGTCATTCAATCGCTCGCGGTCGAGCTAGCTCTGTTCGATGGCGGAGAGGGTGGGCATTCGAAGTCGCGCTCACGCGCTCCCACTGAGGGGGCCCGCCCCCTCGTGTCTCCCCACGCAGGGGAGTATCTCCCCCGCGATCCCCCTCGTTCGAATCCCACCACGTCCGTTCGCGATGGCAATTCCAACTCACACGCCTTCTCAACCTTGCATGGTTCTGTTCGATGGCGGAGAGGGTGGGATTCGAACCCACGGTCCCGTTGCCGAGACGCATGCTTTCCAAGCATGTCGATTCGTCCACTCTCGCACCTCTCCGCGATCGGACGACTTCAAGGGGACGCATCTTATCACGCAGGTTTTGGTGCGGCAAGGTAAGCCGGAGCCTGCAAACATGACACTGCGAAGGTGAAAGGAAGTCCGGCCTCGATCGGGAGCCCCACGACGGTCCCGTGGCGACTGCCCCCGGGATGCCACCATTGACCACTCCTGCGCGCATTCCTATACTGCGGGACTATTTCAGCGGAGGTACGTGATGAAAATCCTGGTCGGGATCGGTGTCGTGATCCTGCTGCTCATCGTCCTGATCGTCGCGTTGCCATTCCTCATCGATCTGAACAAGTATCAAGACCGGTACCGCCCCTTAATCGAAGAGGTCCTCAACCGGAAGGTCGAACTCCGGGACATTCGGCTGACCATCTGGCCACGCATCGGCGCAAGGGTCGGCGGCTTTGTCGTGCAGGACGACCCGGCCTTTCGCACAGGCCCCTTCGCATCACTCTCTTCACTGGATGTCGGCGTCAAGCTGCTGCCGCTGCTCAAGGGCACAGTCGAGGTCGAGGAGATCACCCTGCGCGACCCGGTCATCACGGTCCTGAAAAATACCCAGGGCCAACTCAACATCTCGACCCTCGGTGCCAAAACACCGGCTCCGCCGGCCCCCTCGAAGCCTGAGGCCCCCGCGCAGACGCCCGGGAGTCCCCTCCAAATCCTGGCGCTCTTTGCGGTGGACCGGGTCTCGATCGACGGGGGAAAACTTTCGTATCGTGACGAGTCCACCCCGAAACCGACCGAGCACACCGTCAATAATCTTGAATTTCTGCTCACCTCGGTCCATCTCGGCGAAAGCCCCACCGTACATCTGGGGGCGACGCTGCAGCCCTACAACTTGCCGGTTCGGCTCGACGGCACGTTCGGACCACTCGTTGAAACCTTGGACATGAAATCATTTACCTTCAACCTGGCACTGGGAAAGGTGGCGATCGGCCTCAAAGGTCGTGCGGTCGGAGGGAATCTGGACGCGACCATCAATGCGCTGCAGATCGACACGGCAGATCTCCCCCTCACGCTGCCGCTGACGAAACCGGTCCAGATCAAGGATGTGCATCTCACCCTCCATGCCCTGTACCCGGTTCCTCCCGACACCCCGCCCGCCAATCAGGTCGATCTGACCGATCTTGGGCTGACCCTGGTCATGGGCGGATCGGCCATCAATGTGAAAGGCACGGCCGCCAAAGGCCTGGCCAATCTGACGGCGGCATCCGCCAGTATCAACTCCGCGGATCTTCCGGTAGCCACCCCCCTCACGAAGCCGGTCGAACTCAAAGACCTTCATGTGAACCTCCGGGCCAAATATCCGCCCAAAGAGGGAGCCGCGCCGCTCGAACTGGCCGAGATTCCGAACCTGGGCCTCACCGTCGCCATGGGGAGCTCACGTATCGAGGTCAAAGGAACGGTGCTCGGCGGATTGGCGAAAATCACTGCCAACTCAAAACTCATCAACACGACTGATCTCCCAATCGCGCTGACACTGAAAAAACCCGTGGAGGTCAAAGACCTGCAGGCCGCAGCCGAAATGAAGGGACAGGAAGCACGCCTCACTAACGCCTCGCTCCAACTGTTCGGCGGATTTGTCCGCACGCAGGGGACGCTCGGCCTGGGCACCGCAACTCCCCCCTTCAACGGCACGGTCTCGATTCAAGGCCTCCAACTCGGACCGGCCCTTCAGGCCGTCGGCACCGACCAGGTGTCCATGAGCGGGACGGCCAGCGCCGAGTTGGCAGTCAACGGGCGTGGATTTACCCATCCGGACCTCGTCAAGGCCCTCGCAGGTACCGGCCGTGTGGCAGTGAAAGAGGGGAAAATCGAGGGGATTAATTTATTGCAGCAGGCCTCGATGTTGCTCAAAGTGGTCGGCGTTTCCTTGGACAACGTCAAAGCCACCGCATTTTCCACCATCGAAAGCGACTTTGCGATCAAACAAGGTCTGATCGCCGTCCAACGGCTTCTCATCGACAGCCATGATTTTCAGGCCACCGGCGGCGGGACGATCGGCCTCGATCAGTCGCTCGACATGAAACTGAACCTGAATCTGTCCCAGGCCTTGAGCCAGAAGATTGCGGCCGGCTCTCCCATCGCCAGAGTCGCGCTGACCGGCGGGCGTCTCGCGCTGCCGCTGCTCATTACCGGCAGTACGCAGGCCCCTTCCTATGGACTCGACACAAAAATGTTTGCAGGAAAGGTCAAAGAGCAGGTGAAGGAAAAGGTCAAAGGCGCCGTGGGGGACCTCTTGAAGGGTTCCGCGAAACCGGACGATCTCAAACAGCAAGGCAAGGACCTCTTGAAGGGACTCTTCGGGCGGTAGCCGTTGCGGGGAGGACGCATGTCGTTGGCCAATCTGGTCACTCAATATATCGTGCAATACGGCTTTCGAATTATGGGGGCGATCCTGGTCGTCGTCGCCGCCCTGTTCGTCGCCAAATCGGTGGGGAGACTCTTCGAGCGCTGGCTGAACGAGCAGGACCTGGAGCCACCGCTTCGCCTGCTGCTCCTGCGACTCGTGAAGGCCCTCGTGGTCATCCTCGGCCTTCTGATCGCGCTGGATCAACTCGGCCTGCAAATCGCGCCGCTGGTCGCCGGGCTCGGCGTGGCCGGCCTGGGGATGGGCCTCGCGCTGCAGGGCGTCTTGAGCAATGTCGTGGCGGGGCTCTCGATCATCTTCACCAAACCCTATCGGGTCGGCGAACATGTGTCGCTCTTGGGGGTACATGGGGATGTCGCAAAAATCGATATCTTCACGACGACGCTCATGCATCCGGATCACTCCCGGATCGTCATCCCGAATCGCAAAGTGGTGGGAGAAATTCTGCACAACTTCGGCACAATTCGGCAGCTGGATCTTTCCATCGGGGTGTCCTACCGGACCGATATCGACACCACGCTCCGCGTGCTGCGCGATCTCGTGAGCCGACACCCGAAAGTGCTTCAGGATCCGGCCCCGATGATCGGGATTGCCGGCTTCGCCGATTCCTCCATTACCCTGTCCATTCGGCCCTGGGTTCAGGTGGCATCTGTCGGGGCCGCGCACATCGAACTCAATCAGGCGATCCTTCAACGATTACAATCCGATGGGGTGGATATCCCGTTCCCTCAGCGTGAGGTACGACTACTGAATCCATCCTAAGGCCAGAGCCGTTGATCACTCTCCAGGCTCTGCACATCCACGCCGCCGGCACCAGACCTGACTTGTTGCCCCCTGCGCAACATGCTAGTCTAGACCCCTTTCGTGATAACACGATCGCGACCAAGGAGACCCTATCATGAGCAGGCAGACGGATCTTGATCGCCCCCGACGTTCGGAACGAACCTCGGGCAGCAGTCTCGCCGACACAGAACCGGAATCCGTGCTGACCGAGGAGCATGCAGCCGGCACCAACCTCGACAAGATCCGCGACATTCTGTTCGGCGCCCAGGTACGTGATCATGAGCGCCGGTTCGCCAAACTCGAAGCGCAGTTGCTGGCGGAAGCAGCCCAATTGCGCAACGACCTCAAGGAACGATTCGCCTCGCTGGAGCAATACATTCGAAAAGAAGTGGACACGGTGACGGGGCGCCTGACGGCCGAAGAACAGGACCGCACCGATGCCGTCGGACGCCTGACCACGGAACTGCAGACGCTGGCCGGCGTGCTCCAGCAGACGGCGACCCAGCTGCGGGAGCAGAGCGAGCAGGCGCATCACGACTTGCGCACCCAGCTCCAGAATCAGGCCACATCCCTCTCCGGTGATTTCACCCAGCAACACGCCGCCTTATCGGCCACCCTCGACGATGCGGTCCGCCAACTCTCACACCAAAAGACCGACCGCGCGTCCCTTGCGACCTTGTTCCAGGAGCTCTCACAGAGGCTCTCGCATGACCAGCCTCCGCAACAGGCCTAACTCCACGCCGATTCGTCAATGGTTCCGGTCTGCCCTTCAGGCCGCGCGCACGGTTGTTTCCTCGGCAACGATGTGTCGTATAGAATTCTCTCCTTCCTTTAGGCCATGGAGACGGGATGGCGCGCGCACCTAAAGCCGGCACACCGGCAGTCGAACGCGACTATGCCGAATTGCGCAGCCTCCTCCTGGCGCCCGAGCAATCGCGGCTGGAACAATTGCAAGAGCAGGTCGAACATCTCGACCTCAACGCCCACAATCTGAATCGTGTGCTTCCCGAAGCGATCGCGCTTCGTGGGGAGACCGACCACCGGCTGACCCATGCACTGACCCCTCACGTCTCCGAAGCGCTGGGAGTCTCCGTGCGCAAACAGCCCCACATGATCGTCGATGCGATTGCCCCGATCATGATGCCGGCGATCCGCCAGGCCATCGCCAATGCCTTGCGCAGCATGGTGCAATCGCTCAACCAAACCATTGAACACAGCCTCTCGATCCGAAGCATGCAGTGGCGGCTGGAGGCCTTGCGTACCGGCAAACCGTTCGCCGAGATCGTCCTGCTTCATACCCTCTGTTATCGAGTCGAGCAGGTCTTTCTCATTCACACACAGACCGGCCTGCTGCTCGCGCACGCGGCCGGCGACGCGGTCGCCGTGCAGGACCAGACCCTGGTCTCGGGCATGTTGTCGGCGATTCGGAGCTTCGTCCAGGATTCGTTCGGTGCAACGCCCGATCAAGCGTTGAACACCTTGCAGGTCGGTGATCTGACCGTCTGGATCGAACAGGGCTCCTCGGCAATCCTCGCGGCCGTCATACGTGGCACGCCACCGGAGATATTTCACGTCCACCTCCAGGACACGCTCGATCGCATTCACGCCGAACACTCCGATGCGCTGACGCGCTTCAGTGGTGATGCGGCACCCTTTACCGGAACCACACCGCTCCTGGAAGCGTGCCTGCGGACCCAGTTTGAAACGCGCCGGCGCGCCATAGCCCCCATGACATGGGGACTCTTAGCGGCGAGCATTGTGGGAGCAGGCTGGTGGGGGCTGTCCGCCTTTCAAGACCACCAACACTGGCAGGCCTATCTGGACCGGCTGGCCTCGGAACCGGGCCTCGTCGTCACCTCCACGCATTCAGCAGGCACTCGGTATGTGCTCACCGGGCTGCGCGACCCGTTGGCCGCTGATCCGGACGTGTTGTTGCAGGACAGTGGGGTGGCCGCCGATCGAGTCGAAGCGAAATGGAGCCCCTACTACGCCCTCGATGCCGCGTTCACCCTGAAACGAGCCGGAATCGTCCTGTCACCCCCAGACACCGTTCGCTTGACCCTGGAAGGACCGCGCCTCACGGCCACCGGCGCAGCCACCGCAGAGTGGATCCGGCAGAGCCGACCGTTGGCGCGCCTGCTCCCCGGTATCACCGAATATGACGACCGCCGCCTCGTCGCTCAATCGCTTGAGGCACTGGTCCAACGGATGGCAGGGGTCTGGATTCTGTTCCAACAGGGAACGGCGACGATCCAATCACCGGAACAACTTCAGGGGGTACGTCGCATATCGGCGCTCCTGCATCAGCTGGACGATATGGCGCGTCTCTCCGGCGCAACGGTGATGCTGGAGATCACCGGCCAAACCGACGTCGTGGGCCGGTCAAACCGGAACCAACGGCTGAGCGAGGATCGCGCCCGGTCGGTGCTCGAGGCCCTTCATCCCGCCACCTTTTCCGCGATCACGTTTCACGCTCGCGGGATCGGCCCGGCAGCTGAATCGTCACCCTCCCTGGGTGCCGCCACATTGCCGCAGGACCGGCGAGTGTCTTTTCAGGCTACTGTTCACCCCGCTTCATGAGACGCCCCTGACATGATCGGAAAAAAAATCTGCATGCTGGGCGCCTTTGCCGCGGGAAAAACCAGTCTGGTGCGCCGCTTCGTCACCAGCTGTTTCTCCGACCACTATCAAACAACCATCGGAGTGACCGTCGACAAGAAAACCCTGTCGATGGACGGCCGGGCCGTGACATTAGTGCTCTGGGATCTCTACGGAGAAGATGAATTCCAAAAATTGCGCCGCTCGTATCTGCGCGGATCGTCCGGGTACCTGGTAGTCCTGGACGGAATGCGGCGGGCCACGCTGGACATCGCGCTGCACATTCAACTGACCGCGGCAGACACACTCGGCCCGGTTCCGTTTGTGGTCCTCATCAATAAACTGGACCGACGGGCGGAATGGGAAGTGACCGACGAGGACCTCGCCCAGCTCGCCCAACGTGGTTGGACGGTGCTCGTGACCAGTGCCAAGACAGGGCAGGGCGTCGAGGAGGCCTTCGCGGTTCTCACCCGCGCCATGCTCGGCACGCCACCGGAAACGCCCCCTGCAGGAACAACCGATGGCGTCTAACACCCGCCCGTCTGCACCGGACTTACTCTGCACGGATCTGTTGCAGCGGCTCCAATTTGCCATCCTCGAACACGTCACCGGTGCAGATTTCCGCATCATCGGGTACCCGCCGGCCTGGCTGTTCACCCTCTACCCCGACGCCCGAAACAATCTGCAACTGTCCATCGATGCTCGCACACCGGTGCTTCAGAATTTCCTGGCCGATGCAGCCGATGCATGGCAGACCGACGGCGACGACATCGCGCACTCGGGGTTTTGGAGCGAGCAGCCGGAGGCTGAGGAGCCCCGGCACTTTCATGCCATGGCGCTGCGACACGGTCCCAGCCGCCTGTTGCTGATCCAACACAGCACGGCAGCCTATGACCAACAGGCCACCCTCCTCCAGCGGGCTCGCGATCAGGTGCTTCGGCAGCACGAACACAATCGTGGGCACCAACGCGCCCAGCACGAGCTCACCACCAAACTGGTGGATATGGAGCGGTCTCGGGACGACGTCGCTGTCATCTTGCAGCAACTCGGACTGGCCACCCTGCTGATCGACCAAGAGGGGCAGGTGCGGTTTCTCAGTGCCTCCGCAGCTCGTCTGCTGGACACGCCCGCAACCGGCGGGCCGAACGGCCTGCTGTGGGAGACACTGCTCCCGCTAACGAAACCGGATCGGCTGGCCCTGCAGTCGATGTTGCAGCAACCCGCATCCCGGCGCGAACGAGTGCAGTGCCATGTCGAAACCCAGGCAGGGCGGCACCTCTGGCTGGAGATAGAACTGCAAGACGATCCACGAGACACCGGAACCAAGATCATGTTTCTCCACGACATGACCGACGTCCATCACTTGCGGCGCCTGTTGGAGCTGAAGGCGCACTATCATGATTTGGTCGGCAAGAGCCGCGGGATGACGCAGATCTACGAACAGATTCAGGATCTGGCCCGTGTCGACTCCACGGTCTTAATCGAAGGCGAGACCGGTACGGGGAAAGAATTGGTGGCCCGCGCCTTACACCAGGCAAGCGCACGACATAAGGGGCCCTTCATTGCAGCCAACTGCGCCGGGCTGACGGATTCGCTGCTGGGCAGCCAACTCTTCGGCCACAAGAAAGGCGCGTTTACCGGAGCCATCGACGACCAGCAGGGGCTCTTCGAGGCCGCGCAGGGCGGGGTCTTGTTCCTCGACGAGATCGGTGATATCCCCCACAACGTCCAAACCAACCTGCTTCGCGTACTGCAAGAGAAGGAAGTCACTCGGCTCGGTGAAACCAGACCGAGAAAAGTGAACGTGCGCGTGCTGACCGCAACCCACCACAATTTGAGTCAGGACGTGGCGAAAGGAACCTTTCGCGCCGACCTTCTCTATCGGATTCGAGTCTCACGGATCCAGCTCCCGCCGCTGAGGGATCGAAAGGAAGATATTCCCCTCCTCGTCGCCTCCTTCCTGACCGAGGGGCGGGCCAGCATGGGGAAAGTCATCCATCGCGCCAGCCCGGCAGCGATGGCGGCACTGATGGAGTACCATTGGCCCGGCAATGTGCGGGAACTCAAGAGCACGATCGAGTGCGCGATGATTCATTGCAAGGGCGACACGCTCGAAGCCACAGATCTTCCTCCCGAACTTCGGCAGGGACCGACAGACTCTCCCTCCGAAGTTGTGCCGCACGGAGACGAGCGCAGTCGTTTCGTGGCCGCCCTCGGACAAGCCCGTGGCAACCGAACAAAGGCCGCGCGCCTCCTCGGAATGAGCCGCGCCACGTTTTACCGCCGACTGAGTGAACTCGATCTCCCGACCCGCTAACCTGTCCCGCAGTCACTCGCCCCGCTCACTGTCTCGACATGTCTCGCAAGACACAGCGCGAGACAACGGCGCGTGTCTCATCCGTAGACAATCCTGGGAGCTTCTTAGGGGTCCTCACCCGAGAACCCAGATTTTATCGTCGCGCGGCAAAACGTACGGTGTATGGCATGGAGCTTGATAGGAGGGTACCCGAGAAAACCACTGCGTGCAAAGCCCTGAAGACGGGCGGCGCAGCAGACCTTTCGAAGCGATCGCAAGGAGAACCGATGGACAAGCTCATTCCCTTCTCACGACCACGGCCGGATGCGCCCACGGCAAGAGAGCGCGAGATACTCAATCAGATTTGGGCCGGCCTGACGAGCCAGGAAATTGCGGCGCGTTTACAGATCGCCCCCAAAACCGTGGAATCACACCGTGCCAATCTCTTGAGAAAATTCCGCGCAACGAACTCGGCACAACTGCTTCGCCTGGCACTGCTTGAGGGCATACTCCGTATGCCCTCATCCGATAGCACAGGCCCCTCCCCGACCTCGGCGGACTCGGAGAGTACCAAAGAGACACGGAAGCTGACCAACGTCAAATGACGGTGCACATATGAGCTGCGACCGCGGCGGGAGTCTCAGACTCACAGGACTGTCGCATAGTGATCCACGGCTCCGCACCATCGGCCCTGCTGGGTCCATGCGATGACACTCCGCTCTGTACGTATACCCAACAGAACGAGCCATTCATGCGTGCGGAAAGGCCGTCCTACGCGAGCCCTACAATTCAAATCGACCAGCCGCGAGACGGATTTCTTGAGCCAGAATGTTGATCTCCTACGCAGAATCAATTATACATCGCGAGCATTTCCCACTGATCAGGCAACCGACAGGCTGTTGCCGCTCGCAAGCCCCAGGAGGAGGACCTGAACGATGCGACGACTTGGATCTCTTTTTTTTGCGCTACTCGTGATGGCGCTCGCTGCCCCAATCGTGCGAGCGGAAGCTCCGGCACCGGCTGATACGACACCCGCAGCGCCCGCGCTCGATGCCGTCACGCTCAAGGACGGCACGGTGATTTATGGGCAGGTCCTGGGCATGATCGCGGACGAGCTGCACATCAAAACCGGTTTCGGGCCGACCGCAGGCGACGATATCGTCAAGATCATGTGGCCGAACGTCGCCAAGCTGGTGGTCAATCGTCCCGTCCCTTTCAGCCTCAAAGAAGGCACGACGGTAGTGGGGACGGCACAACCGGGCGAGCCCGGCACCATGATCCTGAAAGCCGCCCCCACGGGAACTCCGATGGCCATTCCACTCGACACGGTCATCGGCATGAACCAGCCAGCCGTGATCTATACCGGCGCCATCCAGGCCGGGTTTTCACAAACGACCGGCAACAGCCATCTGCGAAATGGCAGCTTGCTTGGCGAACTGTCGGCCCGCAGTGAATCACTGCGCCTGACCATCCTGGGACGCTACATCTACGGCGATAACGCGCAAAATCTGATCGTGCGGAACAGTCGTGGCACTATCAAGCTTGACTTCTTTCTCTCGAAACGTTTGTATTGGTTCGCGTCGGCGTACTTCGAGCAGGATACCTTCCAGGACTTGAAGTTGCGCACCGCACTCGCCACCGGTCCAGGCTATCAATTCCTCGACCGCGGCGACTTAGCAGGCCTCTTTAAAGATATGACCCTCTGGGCGGAAGCTGGCGCCGCCTACTTCAACGAAGATTTTAAGCTCGCCGACGATAAATCCAGCACCCGAGGCCGATGGGCGGTGAAATGGAATTGGCCGCTCTGGGGCGGCGACCAGGTGAGCCTGTATCACTTCCAGGAAGGATTCCAATCGCTCGCCAACTCGAAGGATCTCTACTTGACGGCCGACACCGGGCTGCGCTTTAAAGTCTGGGGAGGTCTCGTAAGCGGCTTTCAGTGGACCATGCGGTACAACAAGAATCCGCCGCCAGGCGTGTCGGATACGGACAACCTCTACCTGATTACGCTGGGATACAGCTTCGATACCAGCCGAAAACAGTAAGGGACGTGACGGGCTCGGCACCTATTCGGTTCACATAAGGAGGGAGCAGGATGAGCATGATGAGTGAATTTAAAGAGTTCGCCGTGAAGGGCAATGTGCTCGATATGGCCGTGGGAGTCATCATCGGAGGCGCATTCGGGAAAATCGTCTCATCCGTCGTCAGCGACATCCTGATGCCACCCATCGGTCTCTTGATGGGAAAAGTCGACTTCTCCAGCCTCTTTATCCCGTTGACCGAAGATGCCAAAGGAAAATCGCTGGCCGCAGCCAAAGCCGCCGGGGCCGCCACTATCAACTACGGCGTGTTCCTCCAAACCCTGCTCGACTTCACGATTCTGGCCTTCGTGATTTTCATGGTGATCAAACAAATGAACCGTTTTAAGAAAGCGGCCCCTCCCGGTCCGCCTCCTGCCCCGCCGAAGGAAGAGGTATTACTGACGGAGATTCGGGATCTCTTGAAGAATCAACGCCACTAATAGTTCGCGCTCGCGCAGGACTCGTCCCCGCTGCCTGGGATCGACCCGGCGGCTCCGATATTGTTGAAGGAGGATTGCATGACTACACTCCGTACCATTCCTGTACTGTTGAGCGCCCTGCTGCTCGCCTCGTGCGCAACGGCCCCGTCCCCTAACGACTCGGCGAGCCGAGCGTTGAATGAAATGAAGGCGGTCGCCAGACCGCTCCCGCCGAAGCCCGACCCGAAAGACGCACGAATTGCCGAACTCGAGCGGCAGAAAGCCGCGCTCGAATCGGAGCTGGCACAGGTTCGCTCCTCGCTCGCCGGCGATGTGGACCAGGCAAGAGCCAGAACCAGCGCGCTGGAATCTCAACTCAGCCAGCGTGATCAGGAATTAACGGCACTCCGCAACGCAACCGGAGACAAAGAGCGGCTCGCGGGACAGTTGTCGGATGCCGAACGCCAACTGTCAGCGAAGGACCAAGAGCTCGCAGCCCTCAGGAGCGGCGTCGGAGACAAGGACCGCCTCGCCGCGCAACTGGCGGCGCTCCAAGGACAACTATCCTCAAAGGATCAGGAACTCGCCGGACTGAAAGGGAATGCAGGAGACCGGGATCGCTTGTCGTCCGAACTTGCACAGGCCAAGCAGCGAATCACCCAGTTGGAGCAGCAACTGGAGGCCAACAGTCATGAGCTGGCAGGGTTAAAAAATGCCGCCGGCGACCGGGAAAAACTCGTGGCAGACCTCGCAGCGGCCAGACAGCGGGCCTCGGACCTCGAGAATGAAATCGGGCGCAGAGACCAGGAAATGACCGCGCTGAAAGGCGCGTTGGATCAGCAAAAAACCAGTCTGGCCGAAGCGAAGGACGATTTATCGAAACTGCTGCAGGCCGAAGTGGCCAAAGGCAACGTGACCATGAAGCAGTTGGGAGATCAGCTCACCTTGGGGCTTGCCACCACGTTGCTGTTCGACTCCGGCGAAGCGACACTCAAGCCGGGGGGAGCCGATGTCTTGCACCGCATCGGTGGTGTGCTCAAACAATACCCCGATCGTTCAATTCATGTGGCCGGCCACACGGACAACGTGCCCATCAAGGGGAGACTGGCCAAGACCTATCCGACCAATGTCGAACTGTCTCAAGCACGTGCCGAAAGTGCACGTCAGGCACTGACCGAAGGGGGCATGGCCCCGGACAAGATCGAAGCCAAAGGGCATGCCGACAGCCGGCCGATTGCGAGCAATTCGACCGCCGAAGGACGGCAGAAGAATCGGCGCGTCGAAATCGTCGTCGGACACTAACCGGCTATCCGCAGGTTCCCCAGCCTTGCATCAGCCCCAGGAACGCGATAGATTGCTGTCGTGTTCTTGGGGCCTGCATGTCGCTCGACAGATTCTGTCGGGACGCATGGCTCGCACCGGCTGATCACCATCCGTCAGCTCCGTCACAGTCGCCTCACGTTCCTGGATGCGTTGGTTCCTCTCTGGCGACTGTCGCCCCCATGCAGCCGGCACCGTCTTCCTACTTAATGACCGGGGAGAGATCGTAATGAGACGAGCAGTATGGGCGCTCATGGTTCTCAGTTCCCTCGCCGCAGGCTGTGAAACCGCTCCACACGTCCAGCCCATCGCATCGAACCCGGCATCGGTAGAACCTAAGCTACTGGCCCTTCAACAGGAACGAGAGCAATTACTGACCACCCTGGGTGAATTCCACGATCGCATTCGCGACCTGGAAAGCAAACTGGGAGACCGCCAGAGTCAACCCGCCGCAGCATCGTACGACCAATTGCTCAGCGCGAAGGAAGCGGAACTTGTCGAACTGAGGCGGTTGGCACCGGAACGCGATCGACTCACCGGCCAATTGACGACCGCCACCAATGAGCTCATCCAAGCTCGTCAACGAATCGGGACGCTTGAACAACAGTTGGCCACGCGAGACAAAGATCTGGCTGCCCTCCAAACCCGAGCAACGGCCGTCGCCGACCTGGAAGTCGCCCGGCGTAAGATCTTGGAGCTGGAAGCGCACATCGCCCGTCAAGACCGCGACCTTCACACGGTGCGTACCGGGTCAGCCGAACGGGACAGCCTGGCGGCTCAACTACAAACCGCCACCGCCACCATCGAATCCTTAAAAGCCCGTATCAGCACACTCGATCAGCAGCTCAAAGACCGCGAGCAGGCCTATGAAACAGTCCGGTCACGCCTCATGGAGCGCGACAAGCTGGTCCCCCAATACAATGCGATGATTGCAGAAATCTACCAGGCCAGGCACCGCATCGCAGCACTCGAACAGCGTCTGAACGAGAAGGGGAGAGATCTGTCGCCGCGCCAGAAGGGGACTCAACTCACCACCGGTCAGCGCGACGGAGGACCGCTGAACCAGCGCTCCGGCGCTGCCCACCAATCTCTTGGCGATACGACCAAATCGATACCCGATGGGAAATCAGCCGCCCAGGGAAAGGACTCCACACGCAGCGGTGTTGCATTTCCAGGAAACCCCGCTCAATCTGAGGCTCGGAACGGAAGCATTGCGGCGGTGAAAGAAGAACTTCTCAAAGTCCTGCCGGGCGACAATAGACAGAAAACCATCAGCATGAGGCAGGATGGAAATCGATTAACGGTCGCGCTGGACAGCAATTTGCTGTTCACATCGGGTGACGCTGCGCTGAGCCCGGAAGGCGCAACTATCCTCAAACGCATCGGTGCGGTCCTGGGACAGCTTCCAGACAAGTTCGTGCAGGTCGCAGGACACACCGACAATCAAGCACTCAGCAAGACGCTTCAAAAAACCTTCCCCGACAACAAGGCACTCTCATGGGCTCGCGCTGAAAATGCCCGCAGGGCATTGGTCAACGGAGGGATACCCGCCGACAAGACGAAGGCCGTCGGGCTGGCCGATACACGCCCGCTCACATCCAATGCCACCGAGCAGGGCAGGCAGAAAAATCGCCGTCTTGAATTGATCATCGTCCAAGGGCCAACTGTTGCCGCGACGGTCGAGGAATCGAGGCGCGGGCAGGTTCGACTCGCAACCCTCAGCGCAACACCCTAGCCTGTCACGCAAACCGAATCGCCGCGTACTGACGACTCACCACCGTCACATCACGGCCTGTTCGCTATAACTGACAGACACCAGCGTCAACAGGCGCCGCAAGACTGTCGCCTGAAACCGTCGCCAGAACCTTGTAATGCCCAAGCCCCAGTTCCTTCCCGTAGGCTTCCCCGACCAGCACATCCTGCACATGCTGATGGTTTGAGGCCTGGAAGTAGGACCGTCCCTCTTTCAGCCCGTCAAACTCGCGCCCCTCCAACACCTTAATGAGTGCGGCAGCGTCCGTCGTTCCTGCTCGTTGAATCGCCTCAAGAATCTGCGTCATGGCGGCATACCCAAGATAGCAGCGCGAAGTTGGCGTGTGATTGTATTTATCGACAACTGCTCGAATAAACTGCTTGGATCCTTCCGTGTTGACCTTTGGATCCCAGATGAGCCCCCAAATGCCGGCATTGTTGGCATAACCGAGGGGCCGTCCAATTTGTTCACCCGCAATCATCCCACCCACGCCGATCTTCTCCTTCGCAAACTCAAGTTTGCTGTACGCCTTCAATGCATGGACCAAATCCCACCCATAGAGATTGAGCACCACCAGCGTCGGATGTTTGTCCTTGGCGGCCGTGAACGCCGCAGTGAAGTCCGTCGCCCCGAAAGGCACTAGTGTCTCCCCCACAAACTCAACGCCATGAGCCTGGCCGGCCGTCACCATAGCCTGCGCCATGGCTTTGCCGTCCACTGAGCTAGTCGTCAGCATATACCAACGGGTGCCGTAGGCCTTCACCAAGTGGGGCACGACAGCTTGCGCCATCATCGAGGCATTCGGCATAAACACGAACGTGTGCGAGTTGCACGCGGCTCCGGTCAGTTCGGGGAGAAGGGAGCCCGTGACCATGAACAATTTGTTCTCCTTCTTCGCCAACTCCGAAACCACGAGCGCACAATCCGCATTAAACGTGCCCATCAGGACATCAACGTGATCGTCCCGCACAAACTTTGCGGCAACTTTGATCGCCGTCTCAGGATTCGAGGCATCATCGCCTTCGAGAATCAGCACCGGCCGCCCTAACACACCGCCACGTTTATTGAACAGATCGACGGCCACATTGGCCCCATGCACATCATGAATGGAAGAGGTCTTGTAAGGGCTCGAGAGCGGATCCAGGATCCCGATCTTGATCGGCTCTGCCGCGGAGTCCACCGCTTGACCGGGCGACGCACCGAGCACTCGGTCGACGAAATCGCTACAGAGCAACGCGCCGCTGGTCATGGCTGATAGTTGCAAGAAACGCCTGCGTGAGATCCTATTCATATACTTGATCCCCCCTGGTTTTCACTTGCCCTCTCATGCAGCGCGACCCCGATGGTTAAGCCGCGATCACACCGAGAGGGATTTTCTCTCTTCACAGAGTCATCTATGTTTTCGTAGCACGAAGTTAGACCTCTGGGACGACGATCTCCTCTCACAATGGGCGAGGCATAGCCCTCGTAAATGATGGTTATCAAAACAACTGGGAGAGTCGGACGAGAATCCTCCTGGCGTGCGGGGGATTCAAATATCCTTCGCTGGTTGTGGCAAGAGGACGAAGCGGGACTGAGAACACACATCTCAGGCTCCATCCCGGTAACCGCCGATGGAACGGCAAGAAAGAACCGGGAGAGTGTGAATCACGGGTTAGCTGTACTGGTCTTCCGTATAGACCTGCTTAATCGACCAGAACACTGCCTCTTTTAGCTTCTTGATCTGAGGGTCGGGGGGATCGTTGCGGATCTTCTGCAGTTTCCTATCGAGTGCAAACAGTGGCTCAACCGATCGTCGGTCGGGAACCCGCCCCAACGCCCAGGCAATCTCTGTTTGAACAGCAATGTCGATGCCCGGTGCGTCCAACATCTCAAGAAGCGGCGGAACCACTCTCGGGTCACTATGGGTATTCCCAAGATCGCCCAACCCCTTAGCCGCCGCGGCCTGCAAATCTGGCTGTTTGGAATGCTTCAAGATATCGATGAGCACTGGGATTCCCTCCTTCCCCATATTGCCCAGCGCCACCGCCGCTTGCTTTGCCAAGTCTTTATCCTTCAACGCCTCTGTCAGATGAGGCAGTGCTTCATCGGCCACCATCTCTCCCAAGAGGGAAATGATATTCAATTTCCGAAGCTGGCCGGTGTCCGGAGAATCCATTAGCTTCAGCAATCGATCTGGCTGCCCCCATTCGGCCGTCAAGAAGAGCGGAAATTCATATTTCTCTAACTCGCCCTTAAGCGCAGCCAGGGCATAGGAGCCGGGCGCGCCCCCCTGAGCCAATTGAGCGGCCTGATTGGCATCTTCAAATTCCGTACGAACCTCTTTCTGCCATTTGATCTTCATGCCTCCCAAAGCATATGTCACCTGACACGCCGGTCCCTTCCACAGGCGAGAAGGGGCATCCGGCAAATCATTATCTCCACCGGCCGCCGCGGTACCTTCCCACGTCTTACGTTGCTCACACTTTACCCGGACGACGACATCGTGTGGAACGGCCGGATCCGCAATGACTCCATAGCCCATTTCCTTCATGCGTCGCATCACGACTTCTCTGATTCCATCGGGACTACCGGCGCCCGTATCAGTAAGCGCGACCACCTCAACGAGCACGGTCTGGATATGTGCCAATTGCGCCTTTTGCGTTTCACTGAAGTAGTCTCGATAGGCCCACGCTGAAGAGCCGATGCCAAGGAGAAGCAGAGGGTAGATAGCTGCGGCAAAGAAAGTGCTCCGCGCCATTTGGACATCCTCCTTTTCCAATAGGGTCTTGAATGAAGGTCGCCAACAAAGAATGGAAGCTTCATTATACGCTCCAGGGCCTCCGGACTCTATGGAAGGAGCGCTAAACATCGCCACGGAACCGATAGGGCATAGCCCCCCGCCCAGCGCCTTATCATCAGCATCCTTTTTCCACTCCGACCGACATGCCAACGCGCAGGCCCCACCTGTGTATGGGTTGACAGGCAGACTCGATCGACGGTACAAAATGTCATTATTGATCCTGTCTTTCCACGCGCAGGCACATTCCATATGTAGCATCGGTGAGCAACCTAGTACTCAGCGTCGCGCGAGAGTGGCGGAACTGGCAGACGCGCGAGACTTAGGATCTCGTGGGTAACCGTGGGGGTTCAAGTCCCCCCTCTCGCACCACCTCTCACAGATCCGCATGGCGCAAATAACTTTTCGGACCCGGAGGACGTGAACAGCTTTATGAAAATGGAAATGACCGAACTCGGCCCCATGAAGCGGGCCCTCAAAATTGAAGTCCCGGCAGATGAAGTGAACCTGCGATTTGTTCAGGCCTACTCCGAATTGAACCGGCAGGTTCGCATTCCCGGATTCAGACCGGGTAAGGCTCCGCTCCAGTTGCTCGAGAAGCGGTATGCAAAAACGATCGAAGAGGATGTGATTCGCAGCCTCGTCCCGGATTATTATGATCGAGCCATCCGCCAGGCGGGCATCGTTCCGGTTCTCGTGGAAATTCCTCCACTGGAACGGGTCAAAGTCAAAAAAGACACGCCCTTTAGCTTTACCGCAACCGTTGAAATCAAGCCGACCATCGAGCTTCGAGATTACAAGGCTCCGAATCCTATCTCTCTGAAGCAGGACCAGAGAACCGTCACGGATGAACAGGTCGAAAAAGCCCTCAACGTTCTCCGCGAGCAAATGGCCCAATTACACCCAGCTCCCGCCGGAACAACATTGGCCGATGGCGACTATGCGGTCCTAGATATTGAAGGGACCTTGGATGGCAAAGCGCTCGAAGGAACGACCAAAGAAGGGCACCTTCACAAAATGGGCTCACATGCCTCCGTGCTGGGCATCGACATTGAAGCTCATCTCCCAGGCAAAAAGGAAGGTGAGTCGATAACTGTTCCACAAGCCTATCCCGCGACACACCCTGATACTCGCGTCGCTGGCAAGACCGTGAACTTTCGCTGTACCATCAAATCCGTAAAGCAGAAACAGCTCCCCGCGCTAGACGACGAGTTCGCAAAGGATTGCGGGCCCTACCAATCTTTGCAAGAAATCCGGGAGAAGCTTCGCGCCGAAATGGAACGGGCCCTAAAGAAAGATATCGAGGATAGTTACAAAGACACCATCTTAAAGCGCCTGGCTGAAACCCATCATTTCGAACTTCCCGGAACACTGGTCGAACGAGAGCTGTCAGCCATGGTCCGGCAACAATTACAATCCCGCCAGCGGAAATCCGGCGACCAATCTGACACTTCACCTACCTCGCCTCAGACAGAGGATGCCAAGAAACTTCAAGAGGAACTGCGCCCGGAGGCCGAACGGCGCGTCAAGGTCGGACTTATCCTTGAGGCACTGGCGGCAAAGGAAAGCATCACCGTCACGAGTGAGGATCTTAGCAACGAAATCACGAGGCTCGCTGCAGAGGTCAAACTCTCGGTCGAAGAAGTGACTCGCATGATTCAGGCCGGTGGGCAAGACACCCTGGACGACCTTCGATCCCGGATTTTGGCCGATAAAGCTTTGGATTTTGTCTACAAGCACGCAATGATCCAGGGGTAGCATAGTCGGCTGCCATGGTCGCAGCACTGGTTAACCGGACGGTGATCACCAAAATCCAGGTTAAATGAGTATGGTAAACTGAAGAGTTTCCACCTGTCAGGCCTCTAGCGGAAAGGATTCAGCTGAATGCTAGTTCCGATTGTCATCGAACAGACGAACCGCGGCGAACGTGCCTATGACATTTACTCGCGCCTACTTAAAGACCGCATCATCTTTCTTGGCGCACCGATCGATGACGTCTTTGCAAACCTGATTATCGCTCAATTGCTGTTCCTGGAAGCCGAAGACCCTGAAAAGGATATCAATCTGTACATCAATTCGCCCGGGGGAAGTGTCACGGCTGGACTTGGCATCTACGATACGATGCAATACGTCAAACCTGCCATCAATACGATCTGCTTAGGCCAGGCTGCCAGCATGGGCGCCTTCCTCCTGACAGCCGGCACAAAGGGCAAGCGCTACGCCTTGCCGAATGCCCGAGTCATGATCCATCAGCCCATGGGAGGATTTCAGGGTCAGGCCACGGAGATCGATATTCACGCGCGAGAGATCCTCAAGATTCGCGAACGTCTGAACGAAATTATGGCGAAGCACACCGGGCAGCCACTCGACAAAATTTCGCAGGACACCGAGCGAGACTATTTCATGTCGAGCGAAGAAGCAAAGCGATATGGATTGATCGATGAAGTCATCACGCGCCCCCTGAAGAGCCTCAAGCCCGTAGGGTCCACGGACTCAGGGAAGGACGGCGGAAAGAGCTAGTTGACCTTTGGTGTACAGGAGGCAGCATGGCTAAGCAAGAAAAGATTGATCGGCACCTGCGATGCTCGTTTTGCGGAAAAAGCCGTGACGAAGTGCGTAAGCTCATCGCCGGTCCCACTGTCTACATCTGCGATGAATGCGTCAACCTCTGCAACGATATCATTGCGGAGGATTGGGAGGAGGCGAAGGAGGAAATATCTTCAAAGCTGAAGAAACCTGCCGAAATCAAACACCACCTTGATCAATACGTGGTCGGGCAGGATCGTGCCAAGCGAATCCTCTCCGTTGCCGTCCACAACCACTACAAGCGCATTTCCGCCAAGGAGAAAGACGTCGACGATGTCGAACTCCAAAAAGGCAATATTCTGGTCATAGGCCCAACCGGCACCGGCAAAACACTCCTGGCTCAAACCCTGGCCAAATTCCTTGACGTCCCGTTCACCCTTGCGGATGCCACCACGCTTACAGAAGCAGGCTATGTCGGTGAAGACGTTGAGAACATTATCCTAAAACTGCTTCAGGCCGCCGACTACGATGTCGAACGCGCTGAGCGCGGGATTGTGTATATCGACGAAATCGACAAGATTAGTAGAAAGAGCGATAGCCCTTCCATTACGAGGGATGTCTCCGGTGAGGGCGTTCAGCAGGCGCTCCTGAAACTTATTGAAGGGACCGTCGCAAACGTGCCGCCACAAGGTGGGCGCAAACACCCGCATCAAGAGTTCATTCAGGTCAACACCTCAAATATCTTGTTCATCTGCGGCGGGGCATTTGTCGGGCTCGAGCATATCATCGAGCAACGGATGAACAGAAAATCAATGGGGTTCGGAGCGGAAGTCCGAGGCCGCAACGACATCCGATTGGGTGAATTGCTGCCACATGTCCAACCAGAAGATCTCCTGAAGTATGGCTTGATCCCGGAGTTCATCGGCCGCTTACCGGTCGTCGCCACCCTGGATGAACTCGACGAGCAGGCGTTGATTCGCATCCTTACCGAGCCCAGAAATGCACTCACCAAGCAATATGAAAAGTTGCTTTCCTTCGAGAAGGTCAAGCTCCGTTTTACAGAGGGAGCCCTGAGCGCTGTTGCACGGAAAGCCTTCACACAAAAGACCGGCGCGCGCGGGTTACGCTCAATTCTAGAAGAGGCCATGCTCGACGTGATGTACGATGCGCCTTCGCAGAAGCAAATTAAGGAAGTCGTCATAACCGAAGACGCTATCAGCGGAAAACACGCTCCGATCCGGATCTTTGAGCAGGATAAGGACGTGAAAAGCGCTTAGCTTACCCCTGCCAGCTTATTCACATGACTGCCGTTACCGTTCTAGAGGGGGCCCAGCGCCCCCTCATTTTTTAGCTCCCCCAGTGGCGCCTCCGGCCTGCCCCCTAGGCAACCCACTCCCCAAAATGTCTGGTTTTTGTCGACAAGACCATTTCGTGCGGTATACTTGCGGAAAGATGGATATCCCCCCACTGGTGCCTTTTCCGAAGGGCGGCGCATGTGAAATTCCCAGTCGTATCGAGCAATAGACACAAGGGCAAGACGCTTGAGATTGATTCCTCCAAAGAAGTGATCACCTTAGTGGGTATCAACGGCGAGCCAATGGGAAGCTTGGCCTGGGACTTTCTCGTCGATCAAATTCTGACCTACCGGAAACCACAGCAGTCCCGTGAGGCGCGGTCTGAGCCCCGCATCTCGCTCTCCATACGGGTCAAATACCACACCCCAGAGGGCACTCAGTTCGAAAGTCGAGCGGGCGGGATCGGCGGAGGGGGACTATTTATCGAGAGCTTTACGCCCTTAGCCGTAGGAACCAAGCTCGCCATGGAGTTTACCCTGCCGGAAAGTCCGGGCGAGTGGTTGTCGGCCAAAGGAGTGATCGCGTGGGTTTGTCCGAAGGCCGACCAATATACATTTAGCCCGGGGATGGGCGTCCGCTTCAGCGACATCGCGACGGAAACACGGAATCGAGTACTCAGCCTGGTCCATTCCGTCAAGGGCATCCCCTCGGACGAACCAAAGTAAATAACTCCCGTTCAGAACCGCAATTCAAACCTCCTAATACACAGGCAAGAGATCTGAGCCAAGGATGAAGTTTCCCGTTACCGCCACTCGCGAACACCAAGGGAAGACGCTCAGCATTGACTGCGACCAAGAAACCCTCTCTTTATTCGATGCCACCGGGCAACGCCTCTGCATACTTACCTGGGGCACGTTGATCGAACACATGCTCTCGGTTGACGAAGACGCACGCTTCGCGCATAGCCGTGTGCATCCCCGAGCGCCGCTCGCAATCAAGGTACACTGCACCACCACCGATGGAAAACACTTCGACAGTCTGACCGGCGGGATCGGCGGGGGGGGACTATTTATAGAAAGTAGTGCGCCGTTGGCACCCGGCACTGACTTGAAGATTGAATTTGCCTTGCCCGACCGGCCGAGTCAGAAATTCGAAACGCGCGCGAAGGTGGCATGGACGCGTTCAAAACCAGAACGATACTTGTTATTTCCCGGGATGGGCATTCAGTTCACCGATATTGACCCGGAAGCCCAGGCACGGCTCATCGACTTGGTTGCCTCTCTGAACCGAACTCGTGCAACAGCGTAATCTGTTGCACAGCCCATCGAGCCCACCCACGGACCCTCATATCTGGATCCGCCTCAACCACCCTTGACAGCTCCGCCAAGCCTGCGTGATCACCGATTTTGCCTAGACGAAACGCGGCCTCCGCGCGAACGCTTGCCGCCACATCTGTCCTGAGCAGTGAGCGAAGGTGAGAAACGGCACCAAGATTCCCTGTCTCCCCTAGTGCGGCCGCGGCTCCTTGACGCACACGCGCATCCGAATCTCGAAGCGCATTGATCAGATCAGCAGAGAGCGACACGGTATCGAGGCTGAGTAACGCCCAAGTCGCGGCAAGACGAGCGGACCCCTGCGGATGCCGAAGAACCGCAAGAGTCTGAGCCTCACGATCCGCAGAAAACTCAATTTCACCGAGAGCCAGCGCCGATGCCATCCGAACCGGCTCAGAAGAATCGGCCAAATGCCCTGCGAGCGCTATCCCACTCTTCCCGTCACCCAGTCGACCCAGTGCGAGTGCCGCGGCTTCCCGGACACGAGCGTCCGGATCATCGAGCGCCACGATCAGACTGCCAGTGGAAGACTTATGGCCGACCTTCCCCAAAGCCTCTGCCGCAGTGCGCCGGACATCCGAGTCCTGGTCGGCAAGCAACTCCATAAGGCGTCGAGATACCGTCTCCGGCTCCACCGATGGAGTATCGACGTAACACCCATACACCACGGAGCACAGCAGCAGGTAGACGAGGAAATGGAATGGAAAATAAGCACGCATTGAAGGAGCACGACGTATAGGAATGACCGAATTCAACGGAATTGAAACAGCCATCCAAGCAGACAGAAACTAACCCTAGACCATACATTTCCACGAAACTGGCGGAGAACTGAGACGACGTGTTTGGCGGGATTGCCCCAAACACCGATCAACACGATACCGGTGGAAATAGAATCGGTCGACATCCTCCAACCAGCTACACACCCACTTCATCCGCAGAACGGCAGAGACTTCTCCAGCGTCTTCTAAACCGATTTTGCGGGGGCATCATCGTCCAGCACAGGTGCCTGCTTAGCTGCTTCGATGGACTGCTCCAGTTCCTTTTGCGCCGAATCCATCTCGGCCCGAATTGTTCGCATTTCAGGATCAACCGAACTTCGTACATCCGCAACCGCCTGACGGAAGGTGCGCACGGCATCCCCCAATCCTTCCCCTAAACCCTGCATATCTTGGGGAGACAAGCCAGATGGTTGAGCCTGAGCCGCTTTTGCCCGCATGGCTGCCTGAGCCGCCTGCACCCGAGCCACGGCATCTTTGTTCACAATCGCCGACGGACGCTTGGCCACCGGCTTGCTCTGAGCCCCGGCAGGAAGGGGCGGATACTGCGCCCGCATCACAGGTGCCGGAGCCGCCATACGATCTTCCATCGTGGGAGGCTGGTGGCTGTGCGCAACCGCCGACCCCGCTGCCGCTTGCCCCGGCGTGACCGTCGCCACCCGCGGTTTTGCCGGTTGGGTCGATTGCGGGCCCTGAGGCCCAGCCGCAGCCATCAGCGCCGCAGTCGTACCTGGAGTCAGCTCAGGCCCCGGCGTGTACGGAGAGGTGGCTTTAGGAGCAGATGCCGCCGGCGCAACGGAGGTGGACTGCGCAACCTGTGTGATATCCGTCGCTGGCTGAGCTTGGATTTGACCAGGCGTTGCGGCGACCTCGTTTTGTTCGGGAGCGCTGTCAGGAGGTGGAATATCATTCACCTCCTTCTTAAACCCTTTGAGCGCCTTGCCAACCCCCTCGCCGATTTGCGGAAGTTTCCCGGCCCCAAAAATGATCAACACAATGACCAGGATGATAATCAACTCGGAAAATCCCATAGTGCCAAACATGTTCGATATCCTTCCTCGGCAGATAGGAGTCACTCCAGCGCCAGAGGGCCTCTTCGGCCATCCGAACTCCCACGATAGCTGCCCGATGCAAAGGGTGTCAAGAAAGGCGGAGGGCTCAGGCCCACCCGGCTGCGCGATCGTATAAACTAGTTGAACGGCACAGGAATGGGGACAAGATCAGCCTGAACCGGCTGTCCGTGAACCACCGCATCGTGGGGAGAGAGATAGACATCCAATTCACTTCGAATACCGAAATCCTTGGGCAGGTAGATCCCGGGCTCAATCGAAAAACAGGTACCCGGCAACAACCGGCGAGCATCCTGCGTCTCCAGATTGTCGATATTCGCGCCGTTGCCATGTACCTCCTCCCCGATGGAATGGCCGGTTCGGTGCACGAAATACTGCCCATACCCCGCCTCCTGAATCACCTGGCGGCAGACATCATCCACTTCCCACCCATAGGGGAATTCACCGGCTCGCACACGACCCTGCACGAAGGTGACGGCCGCATCCCGGGCCCGTCGAACAATCTGGAAAATGTCCTGGTGCCGGACAGGCACAGTCGCCCCGACGAACGCCGTCCAGGTAATATCCGCATAGACCGCCCCTGGTCCGGGCTGTTTAGCCCACAGATCGATCAGTACCAAGTCACCCTGCCGGATAAGGGCTGATCCCTGGGACTCCGGCGCGTAGTGAGGATCGGCGCTGTGCGCATTCACGGCAGCAATCGGCGGACTGGAGGTCACCAACCCGCGGGCCTGCATGCGGGAAAGGATGTATTGCTGCAATCCGTATTCCGTCAGGTTGGACCGAGCCGCCAGTGAGGTTCCGACAAATCCAAACGCCTCGTCGACGATTGCGCGGAGACCTTCGGCTGCCACCTGATGCGACGCCAATTGTGCATCATCCCACACCGCCTCAAATTGCTGAACTAGATCGGCAGAGGTCACCACCTCCGCGCCGAGACTGCGCACCAGATCAATCGTGCCGGCATCCACGCGCGAAAGATAGGGAATGGCATTCATCGGCGAATATTGCATCGCGATCCGCTTGGCAGAGTGCAGCAGGGAACCGAGAGCCGACTGCTGATCGCGCCAAGAGACGTACGCACGCGCGTCTCCGGGCAACCCATCCAGGACATGAGGCTCAATGCGATGCTGGAGCTTCACCGGGGTACCCTGCGCAGGAACCCAATAGTACCAACGCCGCGTGACATGAAGCGAGGGGTCTAACAACAAGACGCGATAGGCGATGGGGTCGAGGTGGCGAAAGTCGTAAAAGAGCCACCCATCAAGCCCAGGCTGCTCCCGGATGGCCTGCTGAATCCGAAGCACCCGTGCGTGAGACCGATCTGCTACGTTCATGGTTGCCATCATAGCGTCATTCCGCCATCGATGCCACTGGGCAATCACGCTGTTCTCTGCCCTCCACGCAATGCTAGAATGAGGCCAGTCCCGCTATGGCTATGGTCCCCTCATCCGATCCCGCACAATACCGCGTCACCTTCTTCTTCGGCCCTGAGGCTGTTGAAGAACGACCGGATCATTTCCGATGTGTCTTCAATGTGAAAAAGCGCAGTTGGAAAGGCGGCGTGCAAGTGGCAGTGGATGTAGCCCAGGATCACCTCGACCGGGCCCGCGAACGAATTCGTTATACGTCCTGGCTGGCTGGACTCGTTCAAGCAAGCAGCCAAGAAGAACGCCAGGAGCTGACCAGCCGCGCCGATGACCTATTCGTTCAATCACTCTGCACCAGTGTGCTCAACCTGGCCCTCCAGGCGGGAATTGAACAGGTGAATCAACTCATCGCCGCCGCCACGTTCTCAGACGAACTGCACCAGCTCCTCGACGAACAACCGGAACAGGTGACCGATCGAATTCGCCTCGAATTGGACTTGGGGGAGACTTCCGAAATCTAACGAGCCACGTGCGGCAGCAAATCCGGAAGGGGTTTGAAAACGGGGGGGAATTTGTTATAACGACAACGGACTCATCGGCATTCATTTTTCTTTCCACCGCATCAGAACTTCAGCACGAAGGAGGCACCCAACGTGAACGTCTCTGTCTATTCGCCCCTTAAAAGACGACGCAGCCTCTGGGCCCAAGTCCTCGTCTTCAGTCTGGTCACAGTCTGTTCTCTGGCCTTACTCATCGCCCCCGTCTCCGCGCAGGAATCGGGAGGGGCTTCCAATGTGCCGGTCTCGTCGACCGATGCGAGTCCGTCGGGTGTGGGCATTCAAGCGGGCTCCGCACTGGCTACCATCGTCTATTTCCCGCTCAAACTGGCCTTCGCGATCGGCGGCGGGGTCGTCGGTGGATTGGCCTATGGCTTCTCAGGAGGCAGTGAGCAGACGGCCAAGAATATCTGGATCCCCAGCATGTACGGCACCTACATCATCACACCGGACCATCTCAAAGGCGATAAACCCATTCGCTTCCTCGGCGTCTCAGGGGAGCCTGCGCGAGAGGCCGGCGATTACACCCCGCAAGAACCAGCGCCTCTACCCTTGGAACCGATCCGCTAGCATGAAACCCGTCATCGGAGTCACCCCCGACTTCAATGCCGGTGATCGTCAAGAATGGGGCGGCAAGGAGCCCACATATTTTTTGCGGGCCCGGTATGTCCGCGCCATCGAGGAACTCGGCGGCGTGCCGGTGATTCTGCCACTCGTGGGGAACCGGGCCGCACGCCGGCGCCTGCTGGAAGGAGTTGACGGACTCCTCCTGACAGGCAGCGGACCGGACTTGGATCCAGCCCTGTACGGAGAACGCAAGCGATACACCTTTCCGGTCGTCGCCGAACGCCGCTCCAGCTTTGAATTGGACTTGGTGCGGTCGGCCATCCGGAACCAGATCCCCACCCTGGCCATTTGCGGAGGCATGCAAAGCATGAATGTCGCCTGCGGAGGGAGCCTGTATCAGGATATCCCGGCCCAGGTCGACCATGTGTTACAACATCGACAGACGACGCCGGCGGTTCGACTCTCCCACAGCATCTCCATCGCGCCCGGCAGCCTGCTCAATCGCATCGTCAGGCGCGCCCGCATGCAGGTCAACAGCTCGCACCACCAATCAGTGAAAGCGGTCGGGCGCACCCTTATTGCCAGCGCAACCGCGCCCGATGGCATCATTGAAGCGATCGAACTTCCGACGCACCCATTCTTTCTCGGCCTGCAATGGCACCCCGAATTTTTGTTTGAGCGACACCTCTTACACCGACGACTCTTTCAGACATTTTTACGGGCAGCCTCGCGCCGCCCATCACTCCGACCTTCACCTGCGAGACGCAGGAACAACTCATGACACGGTGCTCCTTCCGCCATGGCAGCGGACATGGACGTGGGGCCGCCGGAGAGAGGACACTGCGTGGGCAATCCGCTGTTTCGCACCAAATCCATCGAACGAATCCTCGCTGATTCCGACGCCCCTGAACATCGCCTGAAACGGACTCTGACGGCCTGGGACCTGACCGGACTCGGCATCGGCGCGATTATCGGCACCGGCATCTTCGTGCTGATCGGCACCGCTATTGTCGGTGATGCGCACCGGCCAGGCGCGGGGCCCGGCATCATGCTGTCGTTCATTCTTTCAGGCATCACCTGCGCACTCGCCGCCCTCTGCTATGCTGAATTTGCCGCCATGATCCCGGTCGCCGGCAGCGCTTATACCTACTCCTATGCCACCTTGGGAGAATTTCTGGCCTGGCTGACGGGCTGGAATCTGATCCTGGAATACGGTGTAGCCTGCGTAGCCGTCGCGATCGGATGGTCCGGATACTTTAACAACATTCTCAAACTCTGCGGCCTTGAACTCCCGTACTGGGCCACTCATCCTCCCGGCGCGGACGGCGGCATTGCGAACATTCCGGCCGCGATCATCGTGCTGCTCGTCACCGGCATCCTAATCGTCGGAGTCAAGGAGAGCGCGCGCGCCACTTGCGGCATCGTGCTCATCAAGCTGGCCGTGATCGCCTTCTTCATTGCGGTCGGCACATCCTCCGTCGACATGGCCAATTGGTCCCCCTTCATGCCGTTCGGATTTGCCGGCGTCGGCGCGGCCGCAGCCATCGTGTTCTTCGCCTATATCGGGTTCGACGCTGTGTCCACCACCGCCGAAGAAGCCAAGAATCCCCAACGGGATTTACCCATCGGCATCTTTGCCTCCCTGGCCATCTGCACGGTGCTCTACATTTCCGTGGCGGCGGTCCTGACCGGTCTAGTGCCTTATTCGCAGATCGACGTTCACGCGCCGGTGGCCGAGGGGCTTCGCATGGCCGGATTCAAATGGGGAGCCGCCATCGTGGCGACAGGAGCGGTAGCAGGCATCACCAGCGTCCTGGTGGTGATGATGTTGGGGCAGATCCGGGTCTTTTTCGCGATGTCCCGAGACGGCCTCCTCGGGCCCTGGCTCTCAGGCGTCCATCCGAAGTTTCGAACACCGCACCACGCGACGTATTTGACGGGAGTGGCCGTCGCCATCATGGCCGCACTCATTCCGATCGGTGAGGCGGCGGATATGACGAACATCGGAACCCTCTTCGCCTTTGTCCTCGTCTGCATCGGCATCATAGTCCTGCGCTACACGCAGCCAAACCATCCACGCCCCTTCCGTATGCCATTCATGCCGGTCGTCCCCATTTTGGGAGTCTTGGCCTGCCTGGGTCTGATGTATTTCCTACCCTGGATGACCTGGATACGGTTCTTTGTGTGGACCCTGATCGGCATCCTGGTCTACGCCACCTATGGGATGCGCCATAGCAAACTCGCCACAAGGCCCTCAACAGAACAGGCCGAGGCACCTCGACCGGCATAGTCGAATCACGAGTCAAGCACCGGGTGACGGGAACAACTAGGACGACGCTTCGGTTGGAGCCACAGGAGCGGTTGCGGAAGGGACCGTTGCAGCAGGAGCCGTCGGCTTTGCGGCCACTGCCGCGGGAGAAGAAGAACCGGACGCCACAGTCCCGGTGGCTACCGCTGCCGGAGCGGCCGTACCGGCAGCCGGGGCAGCTGGTGGCTTTGGTGGAGCAGGGGGCTTCGGCGGAGCAGGTCGCTCCGGTTTAATGCCACCTTCCCAGGAAGGACCTGAATACATATCGGCGGCCAGCCCCTTGCCTTTCCACTTTTCTTCGAAATCTGCAGCCGCCTTATTCGGGGTTTCTCCCGCACCCACGACATCATTCCATGGGTAGGCCCGGGGACCGATCTGGCACCCGGTCTCCGTGCGCCTCAAATAGAGGGCAATCGGGTTCCCCCGGTACGGCCCGAGATAGATATGCACTGACCCCACATATTCGAGCAATGTGGCCACCGCGCCTCCAAGAAGAGGTGCATGATGCCATAAGAGGCGGGAAGAGGGCAAGATGGACCTATCCCCCCCCTGCTATTCGGTCCAGAATCGATTAGGTCGTAGCGGAGCGCTCTCTCGTAGGGCGCATGCGCAGCAGGTACACACCCAGGATGAGGACAATAATAACGGTCACGTTGAGGCCGACATCCATCAGATACTGCTGGAAGAGTTCCTGCCGAGCCTCTCGCGTCACCACCTCAAGCTGATGGGATAATTCCGCGCTGGCCGTCAACACCCGTCGCGTGCAGGCGATGATGCCGACCGCCAGGTAGGGCTCCAATTCAAGCACCTCGGTCTGAAGAAACCGCACCACCGTGCGGAACAATTCCAACAAGATGATGACAAGCAGCAGATCATTCAACAGCTTGAGGCCGGCAGGCAGGAGCGGGACATCGGTGGAGCGCAAGAAAAATGAATACCAAGCATGAACAAAAATCAGCATGCCCAGGGCTAGCAAGCTGAATCCCGCCGCGACATAGCCCAACCGATCTAAATGGTCCATGAATCCAAGCAACCACTGCATGGTTGCCCGACGAGACTTCTCAAGAGCCCCGGGAGAAGTCACCGGCGGGGTCATGCTGTACCTGCCGGACCAGTCTGCACGGGGAAGTCCTCACGTGGTTCAACGAATTTCAAGCCGTTGACCGCCTTGGCTGTGATGATGTGACCACAACAATCGATCCCCTGAAACCCGGCACCGCCGTCGATCACCATGAGTCGCAGACCGCAGGAGTCGGTGAACTGCCGCTTTTCCTCCAGCATAGCCCCGGGAAGCAATGCACCCTTTTTCCGGCCTCTCGACGAGATGATATCCGGTACCACATCCTCTTCAGTTAGCTCGTGCCCGCAACAGAGGATCTTCTGGAAACCCTCACCGCCCCCGGTCACCTTGATCACCAACCCGCACGAATCCGGAAAGCGTTTTCGCTCGTCCAGAATGTCACCTTTTTTGATCGCCATAGCGCCTCGATATGAAAGGAGAGAAACAAGCCGCCGGTTGAATTGATAGTGAATCAGATCGTCTGGCGAAAAGCCAGTACAGACTCGAGTGACCGCGGTCTCCACCAGACAGCCTGGGAGGCTGGCCAGGCATCAGACGGGCACCCATTGCTCGCAGGAAAGGACAGGCCGTTGCGCGATGGGCTTCGAGCGAGAAGCGATGGCAACAGGATACGCGCCGGTCACACGTGCGTTACCGGAGAATCATGTGAGGATGTGGCTTGCACCGTCTCGACTGACTTGGGTTGGGGAATACGCGCATAGGCCTTGTGCCATGAATCGAGCAGGACTTTGTGCGACCGGCACCCGACCACCAGCCGCGCATCGGAGATCGTGACCGGCTTGTAGGGATGGAGATACCGTGCCTTGAGCTTGGCCACGCGGGCCAGCGACTGCGCCAGTCTGTCCTGGGTGATTCGACCATCGTTCACGGCACGCTCCATAGCCTGCATGGCGGTCATAACACGATCCTGGTCCTTGCAGATCAACAAAACATCGCATCCGGCCACAAACGACCGAACAGCCGCTTCGCCAATCCCGTCGTGATCGATAATGGCATGCATCTCCAGATCGTCGGTAAAGACCACCCCCTCATATCGGAACTCCTCGCGCAGCAAGCGCTGGATCACCGCAGAGGACAGGGTTGCCGGCGCCTCCGGGTCCAAGGCCCGATAGAGCACATGGGCCGTCATCAAGCTGGATACGCCATAACGAATGGCCTGTTGAAAGGGAGGAAACTCCGTCTCACGCAATCGATGAAGTCCGGCATCGACCACCGGCAGCTCCTTGTGGGAATCCGTCGCCGTATCGCCATGGCCAGGGAAGTGCTTCCCGCACGCGACCACCATGTTGTCCTGCAGCCCTCCGATGGTCGCCAGCCCCATTTCTCCGACAAGCTCTGGAGCAGCACCGAACGCCCGATCGCCGATGACCGGATTGTCCGGATTGCTGTTCACGTCCAGCACCGGCGCCATGTTCATATTGATCCCCACTGCCCGCAACTCTTTGGCAATCGTCGCGGCAGCGGAGTAGGCCAATTCACTCGAGTTGCACTGCCCCAGCTGTCCGCAAGGAGGGAAAATCGTAAATTCGGCCGGCAACCGGGACACCCGGCCGCCCTCCTGGTCAATCGCGATCAGCAGCGGCTGAGCGGGCGACAGTTTCTGCAGCCCGTTGGTGAGATCGACGATCTGCTGAACCGACTCGAGATTGCGACGGAAAAAGATGACGCCGCCCGGCTTGGAGGCTGCCAGAAACGAGGCCAGGTCTTTGGTGACCGTGGTCCCGGTGAAGCCCATCATAAACAGCTGACCGATCTGCTCGCGTAATGTCATCACTCGCTACTCCGACGATCTGGTGAGAAGCAGGCACATCCCCCGTGGCGTTCGCATACCGAAGGCAGGGCCTACGGCAACGTACGGTCCAGGAGGAACTGAATGAGCAGGCGTGTACCGATTCCGGTGGGACCCTTCGGCAGATACGCCCGCTCACGCTCGCTCCAGTCGGTGCTCGCAATGTCCAGATGGATCCAAGGGCAATCGCCGACAAACTTGCTCAAAAACAAGGCGGCAGTGATCATCCCTCCGCCCCGGCCGCCGATATTCCGCATATCTGCCACGTCGCTGCGCAGCTGCTCGAAATACTCCTCCCACAACGGCATCTCCCATACGCGCTCGCCTGCGCGTTGACCGGCGTTCCGGACCTGTTCTTTCAACTGATCGTTGTTGCCGAACATGCCGATGGCGAACTGGCCGAGCGCCACCACGCAGGCGCCGGTCAGGGTCGCAATATCGATCAACACGGCCGGTTTGTACCGGGTGGCATAGGCCAACGCATCGGAGAGGATCAGTCGGCCTTCGGCATCGGTATTCTGAACCTCCACCGTTTTTCCGGACAGCGTCGTCACGATATCGCCCGGCCGCATCGCGCGCCCGCCCGGCATATTTTCGGCTACGGGCAGAATGCTGACGAGGTGGAGCGGAAGCTTGAGCCGCGCTGCGGCCCGCATCGTCGCCAGAACTTCAGCGCCGCCCGTCATATCGGCCTTCATATGTTCCATATTCTCGGCCGGCTTCAGCGAAATGCCGCCGGTGTCAAAGGTGATGGTCTTTCCAACCAGCACCACCGGAGGATCTCCCTTCTTCGCCTTGGCGCCCTTGTATTCCAGGATGATGAACTTCGGCGGTTCGTGGCTGCCACGCGCGACACCCAGCAAGGCCCCCATGCCCAGTTGTTCCATGTCTTTTTGTTCGAGCACCTTGAGCCGTACACCCGATTCTTTCGCCACCGCCTTGGCCTCGCGCACGATACGCGCCGGCGTCATCACATTGGCCGGATGGTTGCACAGGTCGCGAACCAGCGCGGTCGCTTCGGCCGTCGCCACCCCGCGCCGGATGCCCTCGGTCATTTGGGGGAGCAGGGAGGCTTGCGAGGTGTAGATCGTCAGCCGTTCGACGTCGATCGGCTTGCTGCCGTTGGCAGTGCGATAGGCGGTAAATTGATAGTTACCGAGAATAGCGCCCTCCGCCAAGGCCTGCGCCACATCCTGGACCGGAATCTCCTCCAGCATAGCGGCCGGCAACACCACGGAGAATGAGGTCACTTTAGCTTGACGGACACGTTTGACGGCGGAACCCAAAGCCTGGCGGAAGGCATCCACCCGTAGATCTTTTTCCTTGCCCAATCCAGCCAACAACAGCCGTTTTGCCCTGGCCTTGCCCTGGGTATGGACCAGCAACCCTTCACCGAGCTTCCCTTCGAATTCTCCGCGCTGAATCAAGGCGGCAAGCTGGCCTCCGAGTTGGGCATCGATAGCGGCAGTCTCTTGCGTGAGACCGGCGGTGCCCTCGCAGTGGAGCAACACCAGAACCTCAGCGGCCTCGTTTTCTGCCCGTCCGACCTGTGCGTGAACTTGGATCTTCTTCATCAATCCTCCCCTGGTTCTTGCCATTCAGCGTTCATCATCAGCCGTTCACAGACCGCCCCGTTCTTAAGAATCACGACTCCCTCAAACACCACGCATATCGGGCGCCCAGATGAATTTGTGCATTTGGAGCTGGAAACGCACCGGCAGCTTATCGGCCAGTATCCACTCCGCCAGATGCCGCACCTCTACTTCGCCGAACACCGGACTCATGAGCACCGTGCACCGCCCCGGAAGCTCGTGACGATGGAGCACCTCTCGCGCCCATTCATAGTCCATCCGATCCTTGATCACAAATTTCACTTCATCCTGAGGCGCAAGCCGGTCGAGGTTCGACCAACACATGCGGTCGGTCATCCCGCTTCCGGGACATTTCACGTCAAGAATCACATGCACCCGCCGGTCCACGCCGATGGTTTCGATGGCCCCGCTGGTTTCCACGAGCACCTCGAAGCCCTCATCACACAAGCGAGTCAATAATGGAAGAGACGCCGACTGGCTGAGCGGCTCTCCTCCGGTCACTTCGACGAGATCGCACGAGAACGCGCGGACCTGATTGACGATGTCGTCGATCGTCAGATCCCGCCCGCCGTAGAAGGCATAGGCCGTGTCGCACCAGGTGCACCGGAGCGGACAACCGGTCAACCGGACGAATACACAGGGGCGGCCGGCATAGGTAGACTCGCCCTGGATGCTGTGGAAGATTTCGGTCACCTTGACCATCGTCGATTGATCCGGCAACTCAGCGTCTCACTGATGGTTGATACGGGGGACTCATTTCCACGTCGTCACCGGCCATCCATTTCGTCGCGCGATGCGATCCATCCCGCGAATCGGATTCACGACCAATGGATGCCCCACCATTTCGAGCAACTCCACATCCCCGGGACTATCGCCATAGGCAAACGATTGTGCCAGATCAATGCGCAATTCCTGCGTCAGCCGAGTGATCAATTCACGCTTTCCTGGACCATAGGGAAGAGGGACACACACGTGACCGGTAAACCGGCGCTGTTGCCGTTCCAGCCTGGCCGCCAGCAGGGTCGGCACCTCCAGCAAGGAGGCGAGTGGAGCAATGAGGAAGTCGAGGGATCCGGTCACCAACACGATATGATGCCCGGCCCGACGATGTTCGTCCATTCGAGCGAGCCCTTGCGCGGAAAGACGCGGAAAGAGCTCGGCACGACAGAACTCCTCAGCCAGTGGTTCGATTTCGGCCGCAGCCTTCCCGGCCAAATACAGTTTCCGTTCACGCAAGGGGTGCAATGACACGGCAGGCGCCTGACGGAGCACCCAGCCCACACTGTCCCGAAGCTCCCGCCATCCGACGAGACCTCGCTTCCAGAGAAAGCGAAAAAACCGAACTTCGCTGGCCTGTCCGGGAAGCAACGTGTTGTCGACGTCGAATAACGCAGCAATGTCAGTCTGCCGGCTCGTGCGCGAAATATGTGAAACAGAGAGAGGCGTCATCTCGATTGCCGGCCTGCTGATCGCTGTTGATGAGGAAGGATCTGCGACGTGTCCGCGCAGCACGCGTGAATTCTACTGGACAACTAGTTGATTGACAAGCATTTTGGACCACTTCTATAATGCGCTTCCTCTGAAGCCTTGTGCCTGCGTAGCGAGAACGCGCGTTTCATCGCCGTCCGGCTGGTGTGCACCTCGCTTCATGTTTCGACGGAGAGACTCTCGGTTGCCGAAGTGGTGGAATGGCAGACACGCACGTTTGAGGGGCGTGTGGCGCAAGCCGTGCGGGTTCAAGTCCCGCCTTCGGCACCAAACTCAACAGTCGTTCGACGAACTCGCGGTCCTTCAGCAACTCCCGCAGGTACGGCACGTTCTTTTCAGTACTATCTTCAGGCGCCTCTTCCTCCGGCAGAATTCACCCAGACCAGTCCCTACGCCGTCCGGCTCGTTGTGCGGCCACCAGCCAGGATCGACGGCTCTGCGATGACTCCTCTGCCACAGATAAACGGCCCTATTCCACTAGGGCCCAATTACATTCCCAATTGTCAATCATCTCTAACCGCCTGATCCGGCTTGGTGCTATGATGTGCGGCGTGCATGCCTAATCACTGGATGGTGAGTGCAACACTGCAAACCATACGAACGTTCCGCCGACGCAGTCCCGCCACCCTCTCGCATCCACTCTTGGTGAGAGTACACCTACTGAGTATGCAACCCGCTGAGAACAGACGAAGGAGGCACCTGTGACTGCGCAAGACGTGACAACGGCCCTCCCGCCATCGGGAGATTCCAGCACCGTTGAGGCCCTTGTCCGAACCCTGTCCGGTCAAGCATCCCTCGGCATCTTTCTGTCGGACCCCGCGGGCCGCACGCTGTACCTGAATGAGCGGCTGCGCCGCATCGCGGGACTTCCTGTCACAGCGACGCCCGGGGAATGCTGGCGTAATGCGCTGGCACCTGAAGACCATGACCCGATCTGTAGCGAATGGTCTGGCGCCACCAGCGCCGAACGGAGCTTTTCACGGGAGTTTCGCTTCCGGCGGTCGGACGGGTCGCTACGCTGGGTCATGGCGGAAGCCTTCCCGTTGCGCACCGGCGGAGGACCCTCCGGCGGTTACGTCGGCATCGTGCGCGACATTACCCCCAGACAACTGGCATTGGACGCCCTGCACGCAAACGAGGAGCGCTACCGGACGCTGGCGCAACAATCGCCCCACGCAATCCTTGTCTATGCGGACAATGTCGTCCTATTCATCAATGAAGCCGGGGCCCGGATTTTCGGACTCGCAGCCGCACACCCTATCGAGGGACGCGCGTTGTGCGATTTTTTCCCGAAAGAATTTCTGCACGACCTCCCCTTGGCAGAAACCATGCCCGCTCCCCCAGTCGAACGACAATTGGTACGACCCGATGGAATGGTCATTGACGTCGAATTGACAGCGGCCCCAGTCATGTTCGATGGACATCCGGCCATCCAACTTCTGGGCACCGATATCACCGAACGGAAGGTCATCGCCGGGCAACTGCATCGGGCAAAAAAAATGGCGACCGTGGCGACACTGGCCGGCGGCATCGCCCATGAATTTAACAATTGCCTGACCGCCATCATGGGGTTCTCGGACTTGGCGCTGCCGTCACTCGTGCCGGACAGTCGCGTCCATGGCCACATCCAGCAGGTAATCCTCGCGTCGAAACGAGCTCGTGATCTCGTCACACAAATGCTCATGGCCGGTCGACAGGCGGACGGCGCGAAACAGCCGCTCTCCCTGGATATCCTCCTCAAAGAAACACTGCGAGTCCTGAAGATGACACTGCCGGAGTCCATCAGCCTCCGCGAATGGATTCCCGGCGCAACCAACCCCGTGCTTGCCGACCCAACCCAAATCCATGAACTCTGCCTGAACCTGCTGGCACGGGCCCAACAGGTCATGACGATCGGCGGCGGGGTCTTGGAAGTCCGCCTCGACAATGTGGGTCTTGACGCTTCGATGACCGGCCACGACCTTCCGCTCCCACCGGGTCAGTATGTGCGCCTCATGATCTCGGATACCGGTGACGGCATTCCCCCTGACGTCCGGACGCCCAACAGGTATCCGCTTTTCGCCCTTCCCCCGACGGGAAGCAGTGCAGGAGCGGGGCTCGGGGAGCTGCAGCGAATCGTGAGCGAGCATGGCGGAACACTCCGCGCCACCAGCACGGCCGGCCAGGGCACCACTATTGAGGTCTATCTGCCCGCAATGCTTCAGCCCCATCAGACGGTGGCCCAGGAAACAAGCTGCAAGCGCGCGACACCCCTCACGGAAGCGAAGGAATTTCTTGCTGAGCATGACAAAGAGCGGTAAATTCACGGTGGTAATTAAACGGTGCCGAAACGCCGCCTCCGGTCGTCTCCTGAGCGCCGCAATCCAATGCCCAGACACTCGATACGAATACTCCTGTGAGGAATGTTATGCCCTCGGTCCTGATCGTGGATGATGAAGAAGCGATTCGCCGACTGATTCGCAGCACCCTGGAGCAGGCCGGCTATCATGTCCGCGAAGCGGCCGACGGCAAAGCAGGGCTGTCCCACTATCGCCAATCCCCGGCTGATCTCGTGATCATGGATATCCTGATGCCTGACCAGGACGGCCTCGAGAGTATCTTGACGCTCCGTCGTGAATTTCCCGAGGCCAGGATTATGGCGATCACCGGCGGAAGCGACATGATCGGCATTTTAAACTTCCTCGATGTGGCCCGTATGCTGGGCGCGCGCCGCACGCTCCAGAAACCCTTCGAGATGCAGCAGCTCCTGGATGCGGTTCAAGCTGAAATTGCCGGCTGACCGACGCCTGCCTCTTCTGGTCCGTTCGCCATACTGCCCCACTGTGACATTGACTTCCGGTTCATCGCCCCGCACACTGACGCCCGCTTTTCGGGCTCCTTCATACATACAAGAAAGATGTGGTCATGAAAACGTGGTGGACTCCGCAACTGCACGCGGTACTCGGCGGCATCGTCGTCGCGATCGGGATTTTCGTCATGTGGGAGCAGGCGGCGACCACCTGGGCCCTGCTCGTCGCCGTCGCGTCAACGGCCTTTCTCTGGTGGCAGGGACGCAGCATCGCAGCCGTCTGGGCCTGGACCACCATGGGACTCGGCATCGAAAGTATGACCTGGCCGATCGTCACGATGATTCGAATGAGGATGGGAGGAAGTCAGCCGACCGAGGAGCAGATGGAAACGATTCTGAACGCCGTCCTGTTCGGACTGTTCACATCGGTGTTCTGGATCACCTTCGCCTTCGGGCTCTTCAAGCGTATACGCGAACAGAATGCCCCGCCGGTGCCACCCCCCGGAACCGAGCCGGTCCCGGCACGGAGTAAGAAGAAACGGGCCAGGCGCTGACCCACATCACGTCATCGCAACCGGATCGACATCGATATCGAACCGGAGACCACCTCGTCGCGACTCCCGATCAAGCACCTCCCGAGTCCGCACAACGATTTCTCTGCCCGCCTCAAGAGACAGGGACTTGACCAGAATCTGCCAGCAATAACGACCTCGCGCCTTGGCATGTGGTGCCGGGGAAGGCCCCAGGATAACAATGTGGCTCGTCTCTCCACCCAGCCCTGTGGAACGCTCCGGCAGAGGCAAACCGCTCCCGGCTGCGGCTTTACGCCGTTCTAGACTCATCACCTCCGCTCGCAGCAATGCCGCCCAACGACCGGCGGCCTGGGCTACCGCCGCTTCAAGCGTCCCGGTTACATCCAACCTCATAAGCGAGGTCAGCGGCGGATACTGAAGCATCTGGCGAAAGGCCTGCTCCTGTTCAAGAAACACCGAGTGATCGCCGGTGGCAACCGCCACGATCGCATGGTGATCCGTTAACCGGGTCTGGATCATCACCACGCCTCCAGCATGAGCGGGTCGGGCTAACTCCACGGCATCCACCAGGCCGTGGTACATCCGTTCCGCCGAGCGAAAGTCCGGCACATGAAGACCGGCATCGGCATCCGGAACTCCGACAAACGCCGCCCGCGCCTGAAGGCCGAACCGGAACAGCATCTGCGTGCCGATCACGATGTCCAATTCATCGGCGGCAAGCAGCCGACTGAACGACCGTGCATCAGCCGGTCGGCGGATGGTTTCACCATCCACACGGCCCACCCGCGCTAGTGGAAACTTTCGCCGTACAGCCTCCTCGATGCGCTCCGTGCCTGACCCGACCGGCTCCAACTTGAGCGATTGGCACCGAGCGCAATGATCCGGCACGGGCTTTGTTCGCCCGCAGTAATGGCACCGCACATGATTGCTCTGCCGGAAAAACGTCAGCGCCACACTACACGCATCACATTGCGGCATCGCGCCACAATCGCCGCAATGCAAGACGCTCGCAAACCCCTTGCGGTTCAGATAGAGAATCGCCAGGGCCTTCTGCCGCAGGGCGTCCTGAATGCCGTCATAGAGCGGCGGCGATAACAAGGTACCCGCGGGGGTCTCCCTGGAGTACTCTCTCAAATCGATGACCTGCACTCTCGGAGCACCTGCCGGGTCTCGGTAAACACAGGCCGTCATGGCCCCTTGCTGAACCGCCGACCAACTCTCCAGCGACGGATGGCCCGAGGCCAGCACCAACAAGGCTTGATCGCAGAGCGCGCGCCGCCGTGCCACCTCCCGCGCATGGTACCGGGGCGATTGCTCCTCCTTAAGGGACGCATCATCCTCGCCTTCCACCCACACCAATCCCAATCGATCGATGGGCGCAAACACCGCCATGCGGGTGCCGACCAGGAGCGTGGCCGCGGAATCCTGTGCCGATTGCCACACGGCTGCGCGTTCCCTAGCCGAAAGACCACTGTGCAGGAGCAACGGCCGTTCTCCCGCTGCCGCCAGGGCTTCGGCCAATCGAGCGGCATTTTCGACGTCTCCCGTGACAACCAACACACGACGTCCACGATGTCTCGCAGCCCGGGCTGCCTGCACAAGACACCAGAGTCTGGTGGATCGAGCCCCCTGAACCAGAAATGAGCCGTATGTGTCCTGCGAAAGCGCCCGGCCAACGGTATCAGGCCACGTGACTGCTTCCAGCGGTGGCGGCACGCCATCCACTGTCACTCTCGCGAAAACCGCCTGCTCAGCCCCCGGGGAGGGGGATTTTTTTGCTTGAGCCGCCCTCGGAACAACCGCATCATCGCAGCGCACCACAAGCCCTTTTCGAATCAGTATCTGCAACGCGCGCATGACACGGGACTTGTCGCCCTGTACCAGGGAGGTCTCCATAATGCCCTTGGGACGACGACGAAGACGCGAGAGCACCTGAGTTTCCACTTCTCCCACCCCCTCAGGTAAGGACGGATTGTCCATGCCCTGCGCCGTCGGCCGATACCGTGATGGCCGCCGGTCGACCTGATCGACAAAAGGCGCCACAAGCTTGATGCATTGCCCCCACGGTGCAGCATACCGGTCGGCCACCCACCGGCTGAGATCGATTTGACTGGAGGTGAGCAGGTGGTCCGGAGACGCTGTGGAAAGGGAGCGGAGGGCTTTTAGCCCCTGCGCGGGAGCGCCGAGCGGAAGGCGGTCATACACCGCCGTGACGAGACCGTGAAGGTACTGGGACCCGAACGGCACGATCACTGATTGCCCTATTGCGACCTGGCCCTCAAGTGAAGAGGGGATCACGTAGGTGAAGGGCCTGTGAAGGCGGCGCGGCAACACCACGTCGGCATACGTGGGGGGAAGCGCAGGCGCCACCGAGGAAGTTCCAGACGAACGGTGGTCGAACATGCGGCATTCTAACAACACCGGATGAGAGCAACAATCACGGTCCTTGCGAGAGGGGCACCGAGAGAAAACGGTATTGGAGGCGGGAATCTATCTACCAGGAAGGCGCACCAACAAACCTACGGCGGCCGGCCTCCTCGGAAGAGACCGGTCGCCGTCACTCATTACGAACCGGACGGGGGCGGGGCCGTCTCACCACCGACAGGCGAAACCGGCACTGCGACATCCGAGGGAGCGGGAGCAATCGGTGCATCCACCGACGCCGATCCTGCCTGCGTTGCTGAAGCGGGTGGCACGACTGCGGTGGATGCCGGTGCCGTGTCCAGTTGGTTATACGTAAACTGCGCAGGGATCGGATTGCTCTCACCCAGCGACGCCTTCGCGGACTGGGCCTGGGTGCCCTCCTCCGGCGAATCGAGCACAACCTCGATACGGCGGTTCTTTTTGCGGCCCTCCTCGGTCCCATTGCCGGCGACAGGACGGCTCGCTCCATACCCCACGGCGGACAACTTCGCCGAATCCATGCCGCCCTTCTCGATCAGATACCGCACAATCTCGGCGGCACGGGCCTTGGACAGCTCCCAATTGGTTGGGAATACTCCTTTGAGCGACGGCCCTATCTCCATATTGTCAGAGTGACCTTCTACGCGCACTTGCTGAGAACCCGCAGCAGTCCTCAAATACTCCGCCAGTTGTTCCAGAATAGGTACGCCGGCAGGTTTCACTTTCACCTCACCGGAGTCATATTCCAACTGATCTGCCAGATCATCAAGATTGATCCTAGTGCTTCCATGAGCGCGCTCGACCCTAGGTTTGCTTATCGAACGGAACTCGCTCGGCATCATGGCAGCGCTCTCCGTCCTGGCGGTCATCACCGGTTGGACCGTCGCAGCCGGGACATCCGAGTCCCCGTTCTCATATTGCGTGACCTCAACAGGCGAGGCGTGTTTGGAGCGAACGCGGTCGCCGATCAGAGCACGGGCCGTAGCCTTGGACAACAACGCAGTAGCCGTGTGGGGTTCGGTAGAGAGAATCTTCACTTCCCCGATTTTCCGCTCAGGAAGCCCACCGCCCGTGCGAAAGACTTCGAGATATTCGCCGGAACGAAGGCCTTCATCTTGTCCCTGGTCGAGATAGACCAGGTTTCCCTGCGACACGAGCGACATATGTTTATCGGCTTGAAGTTCAACAATCATGGCTTCAATCTCGGCATGCGCAGATGCGGTCTCGACCACTTCTTCCGCTGAGGGCGGTGTGAACCGCATAACCGGATCACCAGGGGAGAGGGGAGCGTAGGACCGAACAACCTGGACACCGACCAGCGACGCGTCTACCTGAATGACTTTCACCACCCCTACTCTGTTGATGATATAGCCCATGTACTGCTTGGTCATAGGGTGAAACACTTTACGCGAGCGCCGGTATACGGTGTAGAGATCACCGAGCGCCGCCTCACCGGGATTCTTCAACTTGAGATAGAGGGTATCAGTCCCGGACCAGCCCAACATCATCCGGTTCCCGGAGAGTTGGTTATCCCCGGTAATCACATTGATAACCCCGTCTATCGGCATCTCCTGTCGAATCGAGCCGGCGGCATACGTGAGGGCAGCTTCCCCCAGGCGAACACTTTGAGCATTCTGAGCATGAACAGGGATGGCCGTCACAGCTGCGAGACTGCAAGACAGGATGATCAGGCTGGCGCGCATGGGTAATGTCCTCATATTGATCACACCTAGGAGGGTTATCTGTAGCAACCTTAGCAAAGAGCAGGGGCTTGTCAAGAAACGGAACGGCGCTGGACGGTTTGCTTCAGGTCTCCACTGGTGCTATCGTGATCCTCGCGCCGGAGTGGCGATTCGGCAGGCACCGATAGCAGGGCGTCTGAAGAGAGAGGTATGGCGTGGGAACAGAGAAACGGCGCATCAACACTCAAATGCCCCGCAGATTGAAAGTTCGAACCGCCACGCCCATGGCTTCAGAATGGGATATCAGCGTCGGATCTCCACCGAGTGCCCTAAGAACCCCGGCCGACAAGATGAGGACGGGATCCTCGAATAGCCAAGCCACCCCCGACACGTCGCCGGCACTTCCCAAGAAGAACGCAAGCCTCCCCGGCTCATAGCCACAAACCGCGGTGGCACCTAACTGCTGGACAGTATTCAGTTTCTAGGACTTTCGGGACTAAAGGCCTAGGTCCTTTGTGCGCTTGCTATTAAAAATAGGCAGGGGCTAAGATTCCGACCTCCTAATTTAGCCCTATAAGCCCTCAAACCCGTTGAGGTTCGAGCCAATGGCCGGTTCCGAGCTCCTCTTAGAGTACCTAAGCCGATATTTCCCGATCCTGGTATTTGTGTTCGTCGCGCTGGCGTTCGGGGCGGGCACATTGCTCATCAGCTACTTCGTCCAACCGAAGTACCCGGAACCGGAAAAACTATCCACCTATGAATGCGGATCCGAACCGTTTTCCGATGCCCGCATGCCATTTCCCGTTCGCTATTACATCTTTGCCATGTTGTTTGTGATTTTCGACGTGGAGGTCATCTTTCTGTATCCCTGGGCTATTGTTTTCAACAAGATCGGCCCGATTGGGCTTATCGAAATGCTGATCTTTATCGGACTTTTCCTCGTCGCCTATGTTTACGCGTGGCGAAAAGGAGCTTTGGAATGGGATTAATTCAACTGGGAGGCCACGACAAAGACGGGACTCCCGATGTCATTACTCTTACGGTGGAAAAGGCCGTGAATTGGGCCAGGAAGGGGTCCTTGTGGCCAATGACCTTCGGACTGGCCTGCTGTGCCATTGAAATGATTGCCGCCGTCTCGTCCCGTTACGACATGGATCGATATGGTGCCGGGGTCTTTCGGGCCTCCCCCCGCCAGTCCGACCTCATGATCGTGGCCGGAACTGTCTGCCGCCGTATGGCGCCGGTTATCCGCAAGATTTACGACCAGATGCCGGAGCCGAAGTATGTGATTGCCATGGGATCGTGCGCGACATCAGGAAACATTTATGACAGTTACAGCGTCGTGCAGGGAGTGGATCGATTTGTGCCAGTCGATATTTATGTGCCGGGATGCCCTCCGACTCCAGAGGCCTTATTCGATGGCATTCTAAAACTGCAAGAGCGCATCATGCAGAAGCGTGTGTTCCTCGCGCAGCCGAAAGAAGTGAAAGACGCCCTGAAGGTCTGACGCACGGAAACTAAACGAATGAGTCAACTGGCCAAACGTATCGAGGACACCTTTCCGGGTGTCTGCACAAAGGTGGTGGAGTGGCGCGGGGATGTTTCCGTCACCGTCAAACGTGAGGCCTTGCATGACATCGGCAAGTTTTTGCACGATGACCCGGCCATGAGGTTCGATTACATCGTCCATGTCAGTTCAGTCGATTGGCCGGATGACGAGGAACGCTTCGAAGTGGTTTATGAAGTGTATTCAATTCGAACCCGGCAGCGTATCCGTCTGAAAACCCGGGTTCCGGAGTCGGATTGTATCGTGGATTCCTTAACCGACATCTGGAAGGGCGCTGATTTCATGGAACGCGAAGTGTACGACATGATGGGAATCCGGTTTCGGAACCATCCCGACCTTCGCCGCATTCTGATGCCGGACGAGTATGAAGAAGGCTACCCCCTCCGCAAAGATTTTCCGCTCCGCGGCAAAGGGTGGCGCGATACGTTTGAATTCTTGGACGAGCCGACCCGTTAGGGCGGCGATGTTGGACTACTAAACGATCATGGCACAGTTCGAAGATCAACGAACTACAGTCTATAAAGTCGACCCGGAACATCCGGAGGACGCGACGCTTCCGACGCTGCGAACGGAAGAACTGCTCCTCAATATGGGTCCTCAGCACCCCAGCACGCACGGCGTGCTGAAAGTCATCCTTGAGCTGGAAGGCGAGCGCTTGGTCAAGTCTACCCCGGTGATGGGCTTTCTCCACCGCGGTGTGGAAAAGCTGGCTGAGGAAGGCACGTATCATCAGTTCATTCCACACACCGACCGCCTGGATTACGTGTGTGCGATGTACAACAACTTTGCCTATTGCCGCGCCATCGAAAAACTGATGAACATCACCGTGCCGGACCGCGCCGAATACCTGCGCACGATCGTCGCAGAAATTCAGCGCATTATCGGCCACCAGTTCTGGCTCGGCACGCAGGCCCTCGACATCGGGGCGATGACCGTCTTCTTCTATTGCTTCCGGGACCGTGAAATTCTGCTCGATTGGTTTGATGAACTGTGCGGCGCTCGCCTCACGACGAGCTGGTACCGTATCGGCGGCGTCGAGCGCGATTTCACACCTTCCCTGTTCGCCAAGCTGAAACAGTTTCTCGACTACTTCCCTCCCAAGATCGATGAGTACGTGATCTTCCTGGAGAAGAACCGTATCTGGCTGGCGCGCACCAAAGGCGTGGCCGTGATTTCGGCCGAGGATGCACTGAGCTTTGGGTTGAGCGGACCGACGCTACGAGGTTCTGGGGTCGATTACGATCTTCGCAAATACGAGCCATACTCCGCCTACCCCAAGTGTGAATTCAGCGTCCCCGTCGGCAAGAACGGCGACACCTATGACCGGTACTGGATCCGCGTGCAGGAGCTCTACGAAAGCGTCAAGATCATCCGCCAGTGTCTTGAGCAAATACAGGACGGCCCGATTATGGCGGATGTGCCGAGCGTGACTCTGCCTCCAAAAGAACGCGTGTTCACGAACCTGGAGTCCATGATTCAGCAGTTCAAACTCTTCTCGCAAGGGTTTAACGCGCCTCCCGGAGAAATCTACTGCGGGACCGAAGCACATAAAGGAGAACTGGGTTTTTACATCGTCAGCACGGGCGGCGGGAAGCCGTACCGACTGAAAATTCGCGCCCCGTCGTTTATCCATATGGGCGCATTCGATCATATGTCGAAAGGCTACATGATCGCGGACGCCGTGACGATCTTCGGCACCTACGATATCGTCATGGGAGAATGCGATCGATGAAGACCGATACAGCACGAAGGAGAAAGTGAGCGGCGCTGATTCATTCTTTCGCCCCATCGCTTTTGACTTGAGGTAACTCCATGGGTTTGAAACCAGCAACCAATCCAGACGTCGAAGCGGCCACGATCGAACTGTCGATCGACGGACGGACAGTATCGGCCAAAGACGGCGTCTCGCTGTACGATGTCATTGCCAGCACCGGCAAGATTATTCCTGCCATGTGCTACCACTACACCTTTGATCCCTTCGGATCCTGCGGTATGTGTCTGGTCATGCAGGAAGGCAAGAAGGCCCCTGTCCGCTCCTGCACTGCCAAGGCAGCAGCCGGCATGGTGATCCGCACAGACGGCGACGACCTCTTTGCGGCACGAAAGAAGGCCGTCGAAAAACACCTCTCGGTTCACCCGCTGGACTGTCCGGTCTGCGACGCAGACGGACATTGCGAGCTCCAGGACATGGCCTTCCAGCATGGTGTGACCAATCTCGCCAATGCGAAGCAAAAGTTCATTCCCGAAGACACGCGGAGCCTGGTCCTCGACTTCAACATGAATCGCTGTATTGCCTGCGCCGAGTGCATCAACGTCTGCAAAGATGTCCTGATGATCGACGCGCTGCAATTCATGAAGAAGGGCGGATTCAACCAGGTCGTGGCGAAAGGAGATCAGCCCCTTGCGTGTGAATTCTGTGGAGACTGCTTAGCTGTCTGTCCGGTCGGCGCCATCACGAACAAGTATTCGAAGTATCTGTACAAGCCCTGGCAGATGAAGAAAACCACGACCACCTGCAATTATTGTGGCGATGGCTGCCAGATGCATCTCGAAACAAAAGATACCGAAGTCGTCCGTGTGACTTCGCCGCTTTCATGGAAGAACAAATGGGGAGACCGGACCGAAACTGCCAAGGGACACGGTGGACTGTGCGTACGCGGCCGGTTCGGGTTTCAGTACATCGACAGTGAACAACGGCTTCGGCAGCCCCTCGTCCGCACAGGCGAGACGCTGACGGAAACACCGTGGCTCGATACCATGCAGACGGTGATCGACCGGTTGTCCGACATTCATCGGAAGCACGGACCGGAATCGATCGCCGGACTGATTACCGCGCGCTGCACGAACGAAGAATTGTATTTGTTCCAGAAACTCATGCGCGCCGGACTGAGAACTAACCAGCTCGATAGCAGTGCACGCTACGGCCACCTGAACTATGTTCATGCCGTACGTCAGGCAGTCGGCGTCGGCCGTCCGCTCAATGACTGGGAAGATTTGACCAAAGCCAAGGCCATACTGGTCATCGGCTCGAATATCACGGAGACCAACCCGCTGACGGCTGTCCGCATCAAGGAAGCCATCCGCGTGTATCGCTCGCAAGTCATCGTCGTGGACTCGGCCAATACCAATATTGCACAACTAGCCTCGCATCCGCTCTTGGTCAAGCCAGGCAGCGAATCGTTCTTGATCGACGGGTTGGTGAAGTCGGTGATTGAGCAAGACCTCGTCGATGAAGCAACTACCGCCCGGCATCCGCAGGCCTTTGCCGCATTGAAGGAAGCTATGGCACAGGTCTCTCTGGACCACATCTCAGCGCAGACCGGCATCTCAGCTGAACAGATCCGGGAAGTGGCTGCGATTTTCGCTGAAGCGCCGCGCGCCATTGCCTTGTGTGCCGAGGGCATCGTCCGGCAGCCGAACGGATACCACAATGTTCTCAAGCTGATTGATCTGGCCTGGGTGACCGGCAAGTTAGGCCAGCCCGGCAGCGGTGTCACCACCGTCACAGAAGAAGTTAATGAACAGGGTGCAGTGGACATGGGAGTTGCGCCGGAATTCCTCCCCGGACAGGCACGATTCGATGACCCGAGCGCAAGGGAACGCTTCGGGAAAGCCTGGGACGTGACCCTTCCTGCCAGCGCAAGCGGCGCCAATTTCCTGGAGATTCTCGCCCGTATTCGAAACGGCCAGGTCAAAGCGCTGTATGTCATCGGAGAAAATCCCCTGGCCACCTTACCGGCTTCCATGGATGTGAAAGGGACGCTCGAAAAGCTCCAGTTGCTGATCGTTCAAGACCCCTTCCTCACCGAGACAGGGAAAATGGCGCATGTCGTCCTCCCAGCCGCGACCTACGCCGAAAAGGAAGGCACCTTCACCAATCTGGAGGGCAAAGTCCTGCGTGTGCGTCAGGCAGTTGATCAGGTCGGGGAAAGCCTGCCGGACTGGCATATCATGACGGCGCTGGCCAACGGCTTGGGATACGACTGGACCTATGAATCGCCGCAAGACGTCCAGAATGAAATCATGAAGCTGCTGCCGGGCTACTACAATCTCGGCCAGCCTCGCCGTGTCTCGCCCTCCGCCGATGCCTATCTGTCGAACGGCTATGCGGCTGAAGTCGCGAGCCGGTATCGCAACCACACGGCACAATCAACGCCCAACGACGGCACGCAGCCCTTTACCCTACTAACCGGACAAGTGCTCTATCATTCCGGGAAAATGTCCACGCGTGCGTCGGGGCTCATCAATATCGAACCGAACAATGGGCGAATCCGCATGAATCCGGCCGACGTGGAACGGCTCGGGCTGAACGAGCAATCGACCATACGCCTCACCTCTCGGCAGGGTTCCGTGCAAGCCGGCGTAAAAGCCGATCCCGATATCCAACCCGGATCGTGCTTCTTCCCAGAGCATTTTAATGAGCCGGCCGTGAAGGACCTGATGATCGTAGATGTGGATGCAGTCACGGGAGTTCCATACTTCAAATCCACGCGTGTAAAGATTGAAAAGGTTGGTGCGTAAGAGTAAGCTCGCTCGTCTTTTTGATGTCGACAGAGGTGGTGGGAATGAGTGTCGGGGCCTTGACCAAGAAAATTCTTCAGGCGGCGTTGTTCTACGAAATTTGGGACGCCATGAAGGTGACCTTCAAGCATATGTTTCATCGCCCCATCACCTTCCAATACCCGCGCGAACAACGCACCATCCCCGACGGTCACCGCGGCGCATTAGGGCTGCTTCGCTACGGAGACGGCAGGGACCGCTGCGTGGGATGCGACCTTTGTGAAGCGGCATGTCCGTCCCGTTGTATCAAAGTCATCAGTCAGGAAGACCCAGAACGTCCCTTGCAACGTTTCGCCAGCGAGTTCTATATCGACATCACCAAATGCGTGTTTTGCGGCTACTGCGTCGAGGCTTGCCCTGTCAATGCGCTCGCGATGACCAAGATGTATGAATACTCGACCCACGACAAGCGCACCCTCCTCTTCGACAAGAAAAGGCTCTACGAGGTCGGCGAACGTCACCTCGAGGACGCCAAAAAATATCTGTACGCCCATAACCAAGAAAAGAATTCGGACGAGAGCCGGGAGTATCGTTATTACTTTCCGCAGTCGGTTCTCAAACCCACACAGTCACAACCCAAACATTTGAGCTGATCGTAAGTTATGGCCTTCGTGTTTTTCGCGTATTTCGCAGTGGTCAGTATTGTCGCCGGCATTCTGACCGTCGCGCTCAAGAATCCCGTGCAATGCGGTCTGGCGCTCCTGGCCCTGCTCCTTCACGTCTCAGGCCTCTTTGTCCTGCTGAACGCGGAATTTTTGTGGGCGGTCCAAGTGATCGTGTACGCCGGCGCCATTTTGGTGCTCTATCTATTCGTCCTGATGCTGTTGAATCTCAAGACAGACGACCGCTATTTTCACGCCAAGGCCCCATATCTCCTCGCGCCTGCAGTCATCGGCTTGGCCTATCTCCTGTTCTTGTTGGTGCGATCCCCGTTCGGCGGCTCCAGGGGCGATGCCTCAACCGCGGCCATTCTCATGAACGGAGACGCCCATGCCATCGGCATCAAGATGTTCAGCGACTATCTGCTGCAATTTGAAATCATCGGGGTGTTCCTGACGGGAGCCATCGTCGGCGCGATCGTCCTCGCAAAGACCCCCAAGTCGATCGAAACGAGGCGTGACGCATGATTCCTCTGTCCGCCTATGTGGCTGTGAGTGCGGTGTTGTTTGCGACAGGTTTGCTCGGCGTCCTGATCCGTCGCAATTTTATTATTGTGCTGATGTCGGTCGAAATCATGCTGAACGCGGCCACCATCAACCTGGTCGCCTTCTCCCATTACCTGGAAGCCATGCAGGGCCAAATCGTGGCGCTCTTCATTATCGCCATTGCAGCGGGGGAAGCGGCCATCGGACTCGCCATCATTATCGTGGTGTTCCGCGGCAAGATTTCAACCAACGTCGACGAAATGAATTTGTTGAAGTGGTAACGTGTCCGACTCTATTGATCTGATCGTCAAACTGATTCCCCTGTTCCCGCTGATGGCCGTCATTGTGAACGGCCTCTTCGGACATCGGTATTCCCACGACCTGGCTCACCGGTTTGCCTGGGGATCGGTACTGATGTCCTTCCTCTGTGTGCTGGCCGTCTTCACGGAAACCCTCCGAACAGGCGCGGCTCGCGAAGTGGTCGCCTACAAATGGATTTTCGGCGGCGATCTCACAATCAATCTCGCCTATTTGATCGATCCTTTGACCTGCATCATGCTGCTCGTCATCACCGGAGTGGGATTTCTGATCCACGTCTACTCCGTGGGGTACATGCACGGAGAATCCGGCTTCACGCGATTCTTTGTGTACATGAACCTCTTTATGGTTTCGATGCTCTTGTTGGTGATGGGCAATAACTACGTTGTCCTCTTTATCGGCTGGGAAGGCGTCGGACTCTGCTCTTATCTGTTGATCGGGTACTACTACGACAAGGTCTCCGCCGCCAAAGCGGCCACCAAAGCCTTTGTGGTCAATCGAATCGGCGATGCCGGATTCCTCCTCGCAATCTTCCTGGTGTTCGTGAACTTCCGAACCCTCGACTACACCCAGGTGATGCAGAACGCCGCACAGCTCTCGCCTGAAATGGCCACTGCGATCGCACTCTGCCTCTTAATCGGCGCGGTCGGCAAATCGGCGCAGCTCCCGCTCTACACCTGGCTGCCAGACGCCATGGAAGGGCCGACCCCGGTCAGTGCGCTCATCCATGCGGCCACTATGGTCACGGCCGGCGTCTATATGATCGTGCGCAATCATGCCATTTTCGATCTGTCACCCACCGCCATGACGACTGTTGCCTGGATCGGCGGACTCACCGCGCTCTTCGCCGCTACAATCGGCCTGGTACAGACCGACATCAAGCGCGTGTTGGCCTATTCAACCGTCAGCCAGCTCGGGTACATGTTCCTCGGTTGTGGTCTCGGAGCGTATACCGCCGCCGTCTTCCATCTGATGACCCATGCGTTCTTTAAAGCACTCCTGTTCTTGTCGGCCGGGTCCGTCATCCACGCATTGTCCGGCGAGCAGGATATCCGCAAGATGGGCGCGTTGAAGTCGAAGATCCCCTGGACCCATACACTCTTCCTGATCGGCACGATAGCGATTGCCGGAATTCCGCCCTTAGCGGGCTTCTGGAGCAAAGACGAAATTATGGGCCATGCCTTCGTGCATCACCACTATGTGCTCTATGGCATGGCGGCGGTCGGCGCATTCCTGACCTCGTTCTATATGTTCAGACTGACCTATCTCACGTTCTATGGCACCTCGCGGCTGGATCACCACACTGCCGAACACGTGCACGAATCCCCTATGGTGATGATCGGGCCCCTCGTCGTGTTGGCTTCGCTTTCCGTCATTGGCGGGTTCCCCGGTGTTCCGCCTGAAAACGGCTGGTTCCACCACTTCCTGCACTCAGTGGCAGGCGTGGCCGGGGAGGAGCATGCCACCGCACCGGCCCTGATGCTCGGGCTCATGGGCACGGCCACCGTCATTGCGCTCCTCGGCTGGGGACTGGCGCATTACTTTTACAGCGGACCTTCCTCCGCAGCGGATGCGCTCGCCGCTCGAATGCCCGGCGTATACACCACCCTGCTGAACAAGTACTTTGTCGATGAACTGTACGACCGGCTGTTCGTGGAACCGACCAAGCAGATCGGGAGACTCTGCGACTGGTTTGACCGCACGATCATCGACGGCCTGGTCCGATCTATCGATCGGGGGACGGACGCCAGTTCAGCGGCCATCACCTGGACCGAAAAACATGTGGTCTATGCCGGCTTGAACATCATCGGCTATGCGAACCACCTCCTGGCCCGCTCGTGGCGGCGGCTTCAAACCGGCATGGTGCATCAGTACGCGGCCATCATTGTGGCGGGACTCTTTATTCTCGTGCACCTCATTCTCTTGATTTGGACGGGAAGCGGTTCCAACGGGTATTTATCACGCTGACGCAGCAGAATTTCTGGACACACAATGCTTGAAGAGTTCAGTTTTGGATTCCCGATCCTCTCGTATCTGATCTTCCTCCCGCTCGCGGGCGCGGCGGTGCTCTGGCTGATCGAAGACGAAGATCTCCTCAAGACGACGACACTGTGTATCACCCTCGTGGAACTGGCCCTGGCCTGCTTCGTGCTGGTGCGCTTCGTGCCGGACTCCGCCGCCATGCAATTCGCCGAACATGCTCGCTGGATGCCGGCCCTGGGCATCGGCTACCATCTCGCCGTCGACGGCATCAGCGTGCTCTTTGTCGGGCTGACTGCATTTCTCACCGTACTGGTCGTCATCTATTCCTGGGATACCGTGCGCAATCAGGTCCGCTTGTACTTCATGGCGCTCTTGGCCCTCGAGACCACCACCATGGGTATCTTTGCGTCGATCGACCTGATTCTGTTCTTTGTTTTCTGGGAACTCATGCTCATCCCGAGCTACTTCCTGATCAAATTGTGGGGCGGGGGAGCAGAGCGCCATTACGCAGCCCTCAAATATGTGCTCTACACACTCCTGGGCAGCGTCTTTATGCTGGTCGGCATCGCCTTGCTGGACATCAACTATCACCAGTGGGCCGTGACTCACCACCTCGACCACGTCTACTCATTCGACCTGCTTGAGTTGCTCTCGGTCCCGATCCCACTCTCCCAGCAGATTTTGATCTTCTGGCTGATGTTTATGGGATTCGCCTTCAAAGCGCCGGTGTTCCCATTTCACACCTGGCTCCCTGATGCCCTCGTTGAAGGACCCATCGGTATGGCCGTCATGTTGGCCGGCATGAAATTGGGCACCTATGGCTTCCTTCGCTTTACCTTCCCATTGCTTCCCGATGCATCGAAAAGTGAAGGCGTCGTCTCGATCGTCATGGTCCTGGCCCTTGCGGCAATTTTGTACGGCGCAGTCGTGGCACTCATTCAATCGGACTTCAAGCGCCTCCTCGCATTCAGCAGCATCAGCCACCTTGGGTTTGTGGTCGTCGGACTCTTCGCCCTGAATTTCCAAGGCTTGCAGGGGAGCCTCCTGACCATGATCAACCTTGGTTTCAGCACCGCCGGACTCTTCTTCATGGCAGGCTTCTTATCCACCCGACAGCAGAGTTCCCAGTTATCCTCCTTCGGAGGATTCGCGAAACAGGTACCGCTCCTGGCCTCGTTCCTCCTGTTGATCGGCATGGCCTCCATCGGACTGCCTGGGACCAATGGTTTTGTGGGCGAATTTCTGATCCTCCTCGGCGCCTTCAAAGCCAAATGGTGGTATGGCGCCGTAGCGGTCACCGGCGTCATCTTCGGAGCGGCCTATTTCTTGTGGTATTACGAGCGCGCCATGCTCGGCCCGCTAAGCAAGAATATTTCCGCCACGATCAAGGACCTGCATATGCGGGAAATCACCATCGCACTCTCACTCTCGGTGATGATCTTGTGGATCGGCCTCTACCCGTCACCCTTTTTGAGAATGATGAATGGGTCGATTCAAGCCCTCGTCGATCGATTGGATCGTGCCAAAGTGGCCTCGGTAGACACTGTCATCCACGTGCCGGCGAAGTAGGACCATGGCTGAATACACGCTGCTCATTATTCTGTTCGCGCCGTTTGTCGGGGCCCTGGCTCTGATCTTTGTCTCCAACCGCCAGCTGTCGCTGGTCCGCGGCATTGCAGCCGGCTCGGCCTTTGTCTCATTGATCGCCTCAGTCTATCTTTTCTACGCCTACGATCCGTTGAAAGGCGGCTACCAATTTATCCAGCGCATTGAATGGTCACGCCAGCTGGGGATCTCCCTTCATCTCGGGGTGGATGGTATCGGCACCCCGCTGGTCCTCGCCTCCGGCATTCTTCTCTTCGCCGGTATTTTCGTCTCCTGGCATATCAAAGACCGGGTCAAAGAGTTTTACATCTGGATTCTCATTCTGGCCGCAGCGACGATCGGCGTATTCATGTCGCTGGATTTGTTCTTCCTCTATTTCTTCTACGAAATGTCCGTGATCCCCATGTATCTCCTCCTAGGCATGTGGGGGAGCCACACGAAAAAGTATCTCGAGATGACGGACGCGGAAGGCCTCAAACAGCGAGATTCCGTCGGCTTTATCTTCAATTTCGGCGCGAACAGCAAAGAATATGCGGCCATGAAACTGGTCCTGTTTCTGTCCGCCTTCGCCGTCGCGGCATTGATGGGTATTCTCCTGATTTACAAGTTCTCAGGACTCAACACCTTCGATATTCTGGTGTTGCGCGAGCAGGCCCATTTCTCGGGGCCTCTGGCCACGCTGATCTGGCTGCTAATCTTTTTCGGCTTTGCGTCGATCGCTCCGATCTGGCCGCTGCACTCCTGGTCTCCCGTCGGCCACGCGGCCGCCCCGGCTGCAACCAGCATGTTGCACGCAGGCGTGCTGATGAAATTGGGACATTTCTCGATTATCCGGGTCGCCTTTGAAATCCTGCCCGAGACCACCCGCGAACTCATGCCCATTGCCGCGGTACTGTGCATCTTCAGCATCATCTACGGCGGACTCGTCGCCTATTACGCAAAGGACACCAAATACGTCATCGGCTATTCCAGCTCCAGCCATATGGGCTACGTGTTCCTGGGAATGGCCGCCCTCGACTACATCAGCCTGAGCGGGGCCGTCATCTATATGTTCGCTCACGCCATGGCCACCGGGATGCTCTTCGCCATGGCCGGCTGGGTCTACGATCAAACCCACACCCGCGACATTCCCTCTTTGGGAGGGCTCTCCAACCGGATGCCGTTTATTTCCGCCGCCTTCGTCATTGGCTGCATGGCCTCGATCGGAATGCCCGGCACCGTGAACTTTATCGCTGAAGTCATGATCATCGTCGGCAGTTGGAACAAATACCCCTTCCAGGTCGTCGTTGCCGTCCTCGGTATCGTGCTGACCATGGCCTATCTCTTCAAGATGATGCGGGGCTTGTTCTATGGCTCCATGGCGGAGAAATACAGCCACTCACACGATGCCGTGACCGTCGTTGATCGCATGCCGCTGCTGATCATGATCACCGTCAGCATCAGTTTCGGAATTTTCCCAGGGCACCTCTACTCCGTCGTCAGATCCGGGGTCGATCCCTTGATCGCTCGTATCACCAAGGTCGTCCCGGTTGCGGAGCACCCTATGAACCTTCCACATGCCACCTCGCCAACCGTACCTACATCCGCTTCCCGTGAAGCACTTGCGAAGGTGACCCCGCGATGACTTTTTCCCTTACCCTGTCAGTCAGCGATCTTCTGCTCCTGCTACCGGAGCTGTTCCTCACTGCCTGGCTGTGCGTCGTCCTGATTGTCGATTTTTCGTTCAAGCGGATCGTTCAGGAACAGCTCGCTTACCTGAGCATTCTTGGATTGGTCATCACGCTGGCCTGCCTGGCCTGGTTCGATGTCACCGGCATCACCGGCACCCTCTTCGGCAAGATGTTCGTTCTCGATCGGATGGCCATCTTCTTCAAAGTGATGATCCTCCTCGCCACGATCCTGGTCATTCTCTTGTCGATCGATTATGTCCACCGCTTTTCTTTCTTCCGGGGGGAATACTATTTCCTGGTCGTCATGTCGGCATTAGGCATGATGTTCATGACCTCCGCCAACGACTTGCTCTCGCTCTTCGTGACCCTGGAATTCGCGACATTCGGCTTTTATGTCCTGGTGTCCTATCTCCGTGACGATATGGCATCCAACGAAGCCGGGCTCAAGTTCTTCATCCTGGGCGTCTTTGCGGCGGGCTTGCTCGCCTATGGCATTAGCCTCGTCTATGGTGAAACAGGCAAGCTCGTCTTCTCGGACATGACTGGCGCAGCCCCGACTACCGGCCTCGTCATCGGCTTCCTGCTTATTTTTGCCGCCCTGGGATTCAAGATCGGCGCGGTCCCGTTCCATTCATGGATCCCCGATACCTATCACGGCGCACCGACGCCGGTCACCGCATTCCTGTCGATCGCACCCAAAGTAGCCGCCTTTGCGATTCTGCTGCGCCTCTTCTTAGTGGCGCTGGCCACCTTCAAGCCGGCCTGGGCATTGCTCATCGTGGCGGCCTCCATCCTCTCGATGACCTACGGCAACATCGTGGCGATCGCACAACGAAATGTGAAGCGGCTGTTGGCCTATTCCGGTATCGCGCAAGTCGGCAACGTGCTCATCGGACTGGCGGCCGGGACCAAGATGGGGACCGACTCTATTTTGTTCTACCTCCTGACCTATCTCTTTGCGAACCTCGGAGCCTTCGCCGTGATCATGGCGATCAGCAATGCAGTGGGCAGCGATGAAATCGACGATTACAGCGGACTGAATCGGCGCTCGCCGTTTCTCGCCTTTGCCATGTTGATTTTCCTGTTGTCGCTGGCCGGAGTTCCTCCGCTCGCCGGCTTCATCGGCAAGTTGTATATTTTTGTCGCGGCGATCAAGGAGGGGCTCTATATCCTGATCACGGTCGGCCTCGTCAACATCGTCGTATCGATGTACTACTACCTGATCGTCGTCAAGAAGATGTACATCAGCGAACCGCTCGATTCTTCCCCCATCAAGACGACGGGTCCCTTGCGGGCGGTCATCTATGTCGGATTGGCCGGCACACTCGTGATCGGCATCTACCCACAGCCGTTCCTCGACTGGGCCGTGGCGGCCACGCTGATGTTTTCCAATCTTCTAGGCCCTGCCGCTTCCATTCCCGTACCGGTCGCGCCGTTCGGCGGATAAGGCTCATCCCGGATACGCCTTACGACTTCAATCAAATCCCTTCGCTTATCAATAGCTTCTGCTACAATACAATCTCCTGATCTCTGAGCGGTTCGCCGAGGCTCTGCAACCTTGATCGGACGCTTCCTACTACTCCGCCTGGATCTCGCATGGGTATGGACGAACCGAAACCCCAACAGGCCGTCAATACAGACGTCGAGGCCGTTCTGCCTGCCCTTCCCTGGAGCGCACGTATACTTTCGCATCTTTCTATTCTTGGGCCGTTGGTCCTGGCATTTCAGAAACGCTCCATCGAACAACGCGTACTCGCGGGATTCGGCCTCGTGTTCGCCGGCATCCTGGTCATTTCCGCCATTTCGTATCGCAATATGACGGTCCTCATCAGAAACGGTCATCACGACCAACGAAGTCATGAATTCATCCAATCCCTGGCCGCGACCGGCGAGGCCATCGACGATGCGGAAAACGGCCATCGACGATTCCTGGTCACCGGGGACGAAAGCTATCTCGCCGCTTACAACACCCTGCGAGAACGCGCACCGGAGTATCTCGGCTATCTGCGGGAACTCACTGAGCCGGACAGCATTCAACGCGCACGCGTCACGCAACTGGAACAGTTGATCACCCAACAACTGCGGGAAGAGCGAGCCGCTATCGACCTGCGAAAGGAGACAGGGTTCGAATCCGTTCGGACAATGGCCCTGGCCGGTGTCGCGACTACCGCACTCGATTCCGCCCGTCGCCTGCAAGCGCAGATGGAGCAGGATGAAACCAAGGCCCTCGCGCAACGCGTCGTCGAATCCACCACGACCACGCGCTCCAGCATTATCCTCCTGATCATCGGCGCCCTGCTGCTGTTCGTGCTGCTCGCTGCCGTGTACTACCTGATTCGGCATGACATTACGGCACGGCGGCGGATCGCCGATGAACTCCAACGCCGCGGCGAACTGCTGGAGGCTGCCAATAAAGAGCTGGAGGCGTTCAGCTATTCCGTCTCCCATGACTTGCGAGCCCCGTTGCGGCATATCGACGGCTACGCCTCGCTGCTGGCCAAGGCCGCCTCGATCTCGCTTGACGACAAGGCCAAGCGGTACCTCCAGACGATTTCTGAATCCGCCACTAGGATGGGGCAACTCATCGACGATCTGTTGGTGTTTTCACGAATGGGTCGGCAGGAAATGTTACGTGGAACAGTCAACCTCAACCAATTGATCGCCTCCGTGCTGCACGATCTACGACATGACTTGCAAGATCGGACAATCTCGTGGACAATCGCTCAACTCCCGGAAGTCACGGGTGACGCAGCGATGTTGCGGCAGGTGTTTATGAATCTCGTGGCCAACGCAATCAAATTTACCGGAACGCGGCCGCAGGCCACCATCGAGATCGGAAGCCGTGACAACGGGCAGGAGGAAGCGGTGTTATTCGTACGCGACAATGGGGTAGGATTTGATATGCGCTACGCGAACAAGCTGTTCGGCGTCTTTCAGCGGCTCCACCGAGCGGATGAGTTCGAGGGGACGGGTATCGGACTGGCCAATGTCAGACGCATTATTCACCGGCATGGCGGGAAAACCTGGGCAGAAGGTGCGCTCGGCGAGGGCGCAACCTTTTACGTCAGCCTCCCGTTGGCGAGGACATCGGCATGACCCTGACCAAACCCATATTACTGGCGGAAGACAATCCACGCGATGCCGAGCTCGCTCTGGCGGCGATGGAAGAACATCACCTGGCCGACAAAGTCATCCTCTGTCATGACGGCGCGGAAGTATTGGATTACCTCTACTGCCGTGGCCACTTCAAAGCCCGGCTCCAGGGCAATCCCGCAGTGGTGCTCCTCGATTTGAAGATGCCCAAAGTCGACGGCCTCGAGGTCCTGCGCACCATCAAGAACGACGCCGCCCTGAAACCCATCCCGGTGGTGATGCTGACGTCATCCAGGGAAGAGCGGGATCTGGTTGAAAGTTATGCACTGGGCGCCAACGCCTATGTGGTCAAGCCGGTCGAGTTTCATCAGTTTCTCAAGGCCGTGAAAGAGCTCGGTGTGTTCTGGGGGATGATCAACGAACCGCCTCCCGAGGGGGCGAGCCGCGCAACCGGCCGGTGACCTCCGCCTGTTCAGGATTCTGTTCCCGATACACACGATGACTCAGCCGTTGCGATTCATCCATCTTGAGAGCAACCCCGCCGACGCGGAACTGGTTGCCACGACCCTCCGGGACGCCGGCATCCAGTGCCAACTAAAACAGGCGCCGACACGGGAGGAGTTTCTGGCTGCACTTCGCCAGGAGGGGTTCAGTCTCATCCTTGCCGATACCACCGTCCCCGGCTTCGACGGAGCCGCAGCTCTCTCCCTCGCCCGTACCCTCCATCCCGACGTGCCGTTTCTATTTGTCTCCGGCACACAAGGAGAAGAGTTTGCCATCGACATGATGCAGCACGGCGCCACCGATTACATTTCCAAGCAGCGCCTGGGGCGACTCGTTCCCTCCGTCAAACGAACCTTGCGGGAACTGGACGAGCGGCTGGAACGGAGACGGGCGGAGGACGCCCTGCGTGTGAGCGAAAAGCAGTTTCGTCAGGCCCAGAAGATGGAAGCCGTCGGACGTCTCGCAGGAGGACTTGCTCATGATTTCAACAATCTGTTGACGGTCATCATGGGACACAGCCAGGTGCTCATGGGGGAACTGCCCTCAGGCAATCCCATCCGCGCCAAGATCGAAGAGATGCAAAAGGCCGGGGAGCGAGCCGCGAGTTTGATTCGCCAACTCATGGCCTTCAGCCGGAAGCAGCCGCTGGAACCGAAAATCCTGCCCTTGAATTCGGTCGTCAGCAATGTGGAAAGCATGCTCCGGCGACTCATCGGTGAAGACATTCAACTCGTGATCCGCCCGGATCCTTTTAACGGCCATGTGAAGGCAGACCCCGGACAACTGGAACAGGTCCTCATGAATCTGGTCGTGAATGCCCGGGATGCCATGCCCAATGGCGGCCTACTGGCGATCGAAACCTCGCAAACGGAACTGGCACGGACCCCGATGCATCATCTCCACCCGCTGCCATTGGGGCAGTATGTGAAACTCACTGTCACCGATACCGGATGCGGCATGAATGCCGACGTGCTCGCCCATCTATTCGAACCGTTTTTTACGACGAAGGAAGAACACAAGGGTACCGGACTGGGTCTGTCGACGGTTTTCGGCATCGTGACCACCTGCGGAGGCGGGATCGATGTGTGGAGCCAGGTCGGGCATGGCACCACCTTTGACCTGTATTTCCCGCGCGTCAACCCGCAAGCCCCTACTGCGGATGCCACCGCACCGCTAGGCCGCCTGCGCCAGGGATCGGAAACCATTCTTCTCGTCGAGGACGATAGTGGAGTGCGCAACCTGGTCCGTCACGAACTGGTCAAAACCGGCTATCAGGTGATCGAGGCCAAAAATGGCGTCGAGGCCTGTCTCACGGCCACACAGCAGAGTTACCATGTGGACCTTTTGCTCACCGATGTGGTCATGCCGGGAATGAACGGTCGCGAACTGGCACAACATCTGTCCGTCATCAAGCCGAACCTCAGGGTGCTGTTCATGTCGGGCTATTTGGACGATATCTCCGTGAACAGCGGCATGGACCCGCATCGAACGACGTTCCTCCAAAAGCCGTTTACCCCCGACCTCCTCTTGCGCACGGTACGCGCGTTGCTCGATTCCTCCGCTCCCGCGACGGGGAGCGCACCGCACCACTTTCCCCCCGACCAGGCACCGCGCACCGCACGAGCCTCCTAACGCCGCGCCTGCGCACACCGCAGACAGCGCCTGAAATTTGACCCTTTTGCGCATCCTTTTTATACTGGGGTCGTGCGAGACCGGGAATACACACTCACAGAGGTCGACAGGATGAAGGAGAGACGCTCGTCATGCGTGGCCGCTGCCTGAAAGACCGACGATCCGTTCACCGGCTGAAGCTCCTCTGCGGGTGCCTGCTCGCGCTCTGCCTCAGTAGCGGACCCCAAGCCGATGCGGCGCCTCCCGCCGGGGTACCATGGGAGCGTTTGACCACAGGCATGCAGGTGGCGCTCTGGAACCCCATCGAAGCCTGCCCCCAGGTCCCGTCTCTGCTCATGCTGCACATCGACCCGGAACGGTTTCGGTTCTCCATCTATCAATATCGCGATGAAGGTCTCCGCGCCCCGCTCTCGATCCACGACTGGCAACAACGGACCGATGCGTACGTCGTATTCAATGCGGGCCTGTTTCGAGAGGACTACTCGTATTTGGGTGTCTTGTTGAAAGAAGGCCGGTCACTCGGCACGAAGAAACATCACTCATGGCAGGGACTATTCGCAGCGGAACCGACCGATGGGAGGCTAAGGAAGGCCCGTGTGCTCGACCTTGCCTTCGACGGATTTACAGAAGAAACCCCTCCCTACCGGGAGGCCGCGCAATCGCTGATGCTGTTCGACCGGACGGGAAAGCTCCGGGTCCGGGACAGCGGGAAACGGGCGTTTCAAACCGTGGTTGCCGAAGAGGGGGAAGGCGCAATACTGGTGATCAAGACGGTGGATGTCGTCTCGCTCCACCACCTGGCCGACTGTCTCCATCGACAGATCCCGTCGATCCAACAGGCCATGGCCATGGACGGGGGTGCCTCTTCGGATGTGATCGCCAGCCCGGATCTTCTCCATGCCGCCCAGGAAACCACGTCACAAGCCACCTGGCGATCACTCCTGGCAGGCAATATCGGCGTGCACATTCCGCTGCCGACCGTCATCGGCATCAGCCCCCGAACACAGCCGCGCACCATACCCGCTCCGGATGCCTCACCATCATCACACCGCCGATGACCAACGCCGATCTACCGCCCGGGCGAGACGGGAAAGCCGGCCTCGGTCCAGGCATTCATGCTGCCCACGACATTGTACACGTGCGTATAGCCCAGATCGGCCAACGTCTCCGCCGCAATGTTACTGCGATGACCGGACTGGCAATACACGACGATATGGTCATTCAAGGCCGCGCCGAGCTCCCGATGCCGCGTCTTCATCTCACGAAAGTCGATATTTCGATCGGTCCCCGGAATCATGCCGGACGCATGCTCCTCGGACGAACGCACATCGACCAACAGGAACCCCTTCGCGCCGGTCGATGGTGCCTTAAGCAGACCGGCGCGCAGTTGCTGAACCGTCAAGGTATAGGAATGATACGCGAAGGTGGGCTGCGGCCACTCCAAGAGGAGACCGCACAGCACACCCATGCAGAGAAGACCACTCAGATATCTCATCGTCGCCGCTCCTTTGCTCATACCGAGAAGGTTGACGAACGTCCTATGATAGGAGCCTTATGAAAAGCTGGTCAAGAGTGGTTGCCGTTTTCTTGCTCCTGGGCACATCCGGCTGCGGGGAGGGAGCCATCATGGTCAAAGAAGTCGACAACGGCGGCGTAGTCGTCTACCCCTATCGCGCCGAACAGGGCAACTTACTCTCGTCCTTCCGGAAGGAAGCTGTGCGGCTCATGGAGCAGAAATGCCCAGCAGGGTGGATGACGGTGCGCGAAGGGGAAACAAAAGGACGGCTGCGCCAGGCCAGTCCCATCGCGGGCTCGAACGATATCGTCGAAGAACGCCGTTGGGGCATTCAGTTTCAATGCAAATGAGCTAGGAAGAAATGTTGCGCCCCTGCATGAGATCATCGATCGTCAGGAGGCTCACGACCTTCACTCCCGCGGCCTCCACGCGAGCACGGCCGTCCTGTTCTTTCCGATCGACGATGACCAATGCATCGGTCACCTTCAACCCCGCCTCCCGCGCGGCCGCGATGGCCTTCAGCACGGACCCCCCGCTGGTCAACACATCATCGACGATGAGGGCCCGATCTCCCGCCTGCACGACACCTTCAACCAACCTGCCCAACCCATGGTCCTTCGGCTGCTTGCGGACAAAAAATGTCCGCCACTCTCGACGAGGCGTGGCCGCATAAGCGAAGTCTGAAATCGTCGTCGCAATCGAGATCGCTCCGATCTCCAACCCTCCCAGACAATCGATGTCGAGCGCCTTGGTGACTTCCCACGCCCGGTGCGCCATCAGGCGACGCGCGTGAGGAAAGGCCATCAAGGTCCGGCAATCGACATAAAAGGGGCTCGTCAGACCCGAGGCGAGTTTGAAGCCGCCCTTCGGATCCCACTTGAACGACTGAGTCTTGTGAAACGCGGCGATCAGATCATCGTGCAGCATAACCGTTCTTTCCATGCGGTAATGAAATCTTACGTATCCACATCTAATGAGTTCAACGTCACGAAAACATGAATATAGATGGACCTCGCCCACCCTTCAGGGTACGATCAAATGGCCCTACTCAACAGAGCCGTCCCTGCGCGACAGACACCTAGCAGGATCCTCTCATCGCCGGCGGGCACGTGGTCGACGGCCGCTTTGGCGGGGCTGTTTGTTCGACCGCGGGAGGAGGTCCCGCTTCACCGGCAGCCGGCCGAGAGCGTGACTCAGCGGAATGATCCGAAGGACTCGCGCAGCCTGACCACATCCCGATCACGCTCAGAAGCAGCAACCACTTCAGCACACCACCGCCTCGCGGTGAACCATTGACGGGCTCGATGTCGGGCATTCTGACATAGCCCGGCGGCAAAGTGAAGCAAGGGCAGATGCGCCATACGATGTGTCGACTTCTTTCGCGACTCGCCCGGGGGTTCCTGATCGTGACCTGCTTCTGGACGATCCCTGCGACGCACGCAACCGAACAACCGAACATTCCCCCCGCTATGCTCGTGAGGGGCTTTTCATTCAGCGGGAACACCGTCATCTCCCAAGCTGAACTCGAAGCCCTCACGCAGCCCTATGTCGAACAGGCACTGACCCTCCCCGATCTCGAACACATCGCCGCCGCCGTCGCCGACCTCTACAAGCAGCGGGGGTACACTCTCGCAAGCGCGTACATTCCCCAGCAGCGCATTCAGTTCGGGATGGTTGAGATCAGCGTGCTCGAAGGCCGTCTCGGCGACATCTCGGTCTTTGGGAACCGGTTCTACTCGACGGAATTCATTCGCAGCGGATTCGCCGGCGTGATGGAAGCGCGGGTGATCCGGAATACCGACCTGGAACGAGCCCTGTTGTTGCTGAACGACTATCCGGACCTCAAGGTCTCCGCGGCGCTCGAACCGGGAGAATTCACGGGCAGCACCAATGTACGCGCCAGTGCTGAGGACAAGCGACCGATTCACGCCACGCTCGACTACAACAACTACGGATTCAACAACATTTCGAGAAACCGGTTCGGAACCGGCATTGAAGTTGGAAATGCGTTGAGGGATGGAGCCCTACTGACGGTCAACGGAATCGTGGGGGACCATCCCGAACGGCTGCAATTCATCACCGGCGGGTACGCCCTGCCGGTGGGCGTGCACGGCACGAAAGTGGTGCTCTCAGGATCCACGGGCCGGTTCGACGTGGGCGCCGAGCTGGCCGCCCTCCAGATTCGCGGGAAAATACAGACCTACGACCTGTCGATCACACATCCGGTGGTGAAGACACGCTGGCAATCCCTCCTGCTCGATACCGGATTCGCCGCCAAAGATAATCGCCTGTTCATCAACGGCACTCTCACCGGTCATGACACCGTCAGAATGGCCAAGCTCGGAATGAACTACGATCGAGTGGACCTCTACGGCCGGACCTATCTGTCGGCCTACGGCTTCCATGGCTTGGGCGAAATCCTGGGCGGGATGGACGATCACGCGGCCATCAGCACCAGGCCGGGGGCCGACAATCGGTTTCTCAAAGGCACGCTCGCCGTGGGGCGTATTCAGAGCCTGGGTCATGATGCGCTGTTGATCCTCAAAGGAACCGGACAAATCACGAGCGGCCCCATGGTCGTCATCGAGCAGATGTTACTGGGCGGGCCGGATTCGGTCCGGGGCTATCAACTCGGGGAACGATTTGTAGACGAGGGCTACGCGGTAACCGCTGAAACACGGATCCCGCTCCTGCCCTCCATGCTCCCCTCGACGCAGGCCGCGCTGTTCTTTGATCACGGCGCCGGTCACCTGCGAACCCCTCAACCGGGAGAGCGGAGATACAGCAGTCTGAGCGGAGCCGGTGTCGGCCTTCAGACTGAACTCCCGTATTATTCGATACACCTGCGCGCAGACCTGGGGTTTCCGGTCGGTCCAAAACCGGGCGGGGGAACCATTGCCGGGGACCGTAGCCCGACGATGTATCTCCAGGCGGCGACCAGATTCTGATGTACGATTCCCCCATTCATAACACGGCACGGGTTCCGAAAGCGGGCCCCGCTTCATGTGCCTTCAGCAAGCCATCGCTGCGGCGACCGCGAATCCTCTGCGGGTTGCTCGCCGCGGTCCACCTGCTGGTTCCCTGCCTTACCCTCGCCCTCCCCACAGACGGCCGGGTCGCGGGAGGTGGCGCGACCCTTCAATCCACCTCAAAATCGATCACCATCCAACAAACCACCGACAAAGCCATCCTGAATTGGAAGAGCTTCTCCATCGCCGCCGATGAAGCGGTGCATTTCAGACAACCATCGGCCGACTCCATTGCACTCAACCGGGTGATCGGAGGAGATCCCTCCGTCATTGTGGGCCGATTGCAGGCCAACGGGCGCATCTTCCTCCTCAACCCCAACGGCATCCTCTTCGGCGCCGGCGCACAGATCAACGTCGGCGGCCTCCTCGCGTCAACCTTGCACACGCGCGATGAAGAATTCATGGCCGGGCGTTACCTCTTTGCCCAAGATCCGTTGAAGGGGATCAAGACCGTCGTCAACCAGGGCACGCTGCAGGTCTCCGAACACGGTTTTGTCATCCTCGCGGCACCCGCCGTCTCCAACGAAGGCATCATCGTCGCCAATCTGGGCACGACCTTATTGGGCTCCGGACAGAAACTGACGGTCGATCTTATGGGCGACGGTCTCATCAACTATGCGCTCACCGGCAAAGTCCTCGAACAGGTCACGGGTATCGACGAAACCGCCTCCGCCTCGGCGGTAAAGAACAGCGGGACCATTCATGCGGACGGCGGACAGGTCATTCTGCAAGCCAGCGCCGCCGGCGATATTTTCTCCTCCGTCGTCAATCAGAGTGGAGTGATACGCGCCCGCAGCCTCACCCACGAGGATGGAATTGTGCGACTCGACGGAGGAGAGAGCGGGCAAGTCATACTGGCGGGAACCATCGACGCCTCCGGACCTGCCCTCGGCCGAACGGGCGGGCGAGTGTCCCTGCTCGGCGAATCGGTCATGTTAACGCCGACCGCGCGCATCGATGTCTCCGGCGATGCGGGCGGAGGCACCGCGCTGATCGGCGGGCAGTTCCAGGGACGGGGCACGGGACAGACCGCGACCACGACGGTGGTTGCCGACCGTGCCTCCATCTCGGCAGACGCCCTCACACAAGGTTCCGGTGGCACAGTCATTGTCTGGGCAGACGAGGACACTCAGTACGCAGGAACCGTTTCGGCCCAAGGCGGAACCTTAGGGGGCCACGGCGGCTTCGTGGAAGTCTCGGGCAAGCAGGCGCTCGATTTCACCGGCCGCGTGGACACAACCGCACCGGCCGGGAACACGGGAACGCTCCTGCTGGACCCGAGCAACATCACCATCTCATCGGCGGCCAACGCCACTATCAGCGCCACTCCGACATTCATGGGCACAACCGCCACATCGACGCTGAACGTGACCACGCTGCAAACCGCCCTCACAACCAACAACGTGATCGTCGACACGACAAGCCCCTTTGCGAGCGCCGGCAATATCACGGTCTCGAATGCCGTGACCTGGTCCAGCGCCAACTCCCTCGACCTGCGCGCCCACAACACGATCACCGTCAATGCCGGACTTTCCTCCACCGGATTGGGCATCCTCCGCCTGATCGGAGATCAGGATGGAATCGGAGGCGGCAACGTCGCCCTCAACGCCGCGATCTCAGCCCGACTCGGCGGCATTGAGAGTTCCGGCGACGGCATCACCAGCAGCACAGCCGGAACGATCACCACGACCGGACTGGCGAGCGGAGACGCGGGCCACATCACGATCAACGCGACCGGGGCCGTCAATCTGCGGGGAGCCGTCACAGCCAACGGCGGAACCGCAGGCGCCGACACCAGCGGGCGAGCAGGTGGTACGGTGGCGATCACAGGCGTCGGGGTCACCACCGGAGCCCTCACCGCCAGCGGCAGCAACGGCAACGGGGCCGATCAACCCGGCGGCGCAGGCGGCGCCCTCAGCATCACCTCCACCAACGGAGTCACGACCGGCGCCCTGACCGCCAGCGGCGGCCACGCCGGACCCGGCACCGCCGCCGGAGGACAGGCCGGGAGCCTCGCCGTCACCAACAGCACCGCGGGCAACCTCGCCGTCGGTGCCCTCACCACACGCACCGGCAACGCCACCGGCGCCAGTGCCAGCGGCCCCAGTGGCACCGTCACCATCACCCAGCACAATGCGGCCGCCGGCGCCTTCTTGCAAACCGGCGCAATCAGCACCATCGGCGGCTCCAACGGCGACGGAGGCACCGTCACCCTGTCCTCACAAAGCGGCGTCCAGTTTGCGACCGCCGCGACCATCCAAACCACCGGCGGCACTGCCTTGGCCGGCACAACCGGACGCGCCGGCGGGGACCTCACAATCACCGGCCGCACGGTCACCACGACCGGCGCCCTCACGACTTCCGGCAGTAACGGCAACGGCGCCGATCAACCCGGCGGCCAGGCCGGCGCCCTCTCGATCACCTCGGCCGGCACACTGACCACCTCGGCCGGGGCGTTGACCGCCAGCGGGGGCCACGCCGGGACCGGCGATGCGGCCGGGGGGCAGGCCGGCGCCCTCACGGTCACCAATACCTCGCCCACCACCGGCACTGTCACCACCGGGGCCTTGACCAGCCGGACCGGCAACGCCAGCGGCGCCGGGCTCGCCGGCACGGCCGGGACCGTGTCCGTCACGCAAACCAATGCGACGGCCGGGGCGACGCTCCAGACCGGCGCGATCAACACCAGCGGCGGCACTCAGGGTGCCGGCGGGGCCGTCGTGTTGGACTCTATGGGCCACGTCACGGTGACGAGTACGATCACCACGACCGGCGGAGCGCCCGTGACCGGCGGGACCCATGCCGGGGCCGCCGGCGGCGATGTCACCATCACCGGCGTCAACCGCACGATCACCGGCCTGATCACGGCCAGCGGGGGCGCGGCTGTCGGCACCGATCAGGCCGGAGGCCAGGCGGGCGTCGTCGCCGTCACCGGCACCGGGACCGTCACCACCACCGCCGGGATAACTACGTCCACCGGCGCGGCCACGGGCACCGGGCCGGGCGGCGGCGCCGGCTCGATCACGCTGACGGGTACCGCCGTCACCGCGGGGCCGCTCACGACGACCGGCGGCAGCAACGGCTCGGGCGGCGCCGTCGCGCTCACGTCCACCGCGGGCGCGACCACCCTGACCACCGTCACCACCTCCGGAGGTACCGCACTGGCCGGGACGGCCGGACGCCCCGCCGGCTCCCTCACCCTGGCCAGTGCCGACACGCTCACCGCGACCACCCTCACGGCCAGCGGCAGCAACGGCAACGGGGCCGATCAACCCGGCGGTGCAGGCGGCGCCCTCAGCATCACCTCGACAGGAGGCAATGTCAGAGTCGGGACCATCTCGGCCATCGGCGGCCATGCGCTCGCCGGAAACGCCGACGGCGGCAACGGGGGATCGGTCTCGCTCGATGCAGGCGGTGCAACACCCACGATCACTCATCAGACAATGACGACAACAGGAGGCAATCGGATCGGCGGCGGGACTGCAGGGACGGGCGGGGACATCTCCGTGGCCGATGCGTCACTGCTCTCGGCCGCAACGACCATCGCGGCCGGTGGAGGAAGTGCCGGTGCCGGCACCGGAGGCCACGTGACATTCGGGAATACCGTCGACTCATCCGGAGCCAACCGCACACTCGCCGTCAATACGAACGGCATCACAACCTTCGCCGGAGCAGTCGGGGAGACATTTGCGCTGACCTCTCTCGCCACAGATGCGCCGGGAAGCGTCAGAGTCGGCGGCAACGTCACCACCACCGGTGTGCAGACCTACAACGACCCTCTCACACTGCTCGCCCATTCGACGATGACCGGCACCACCCCGACCTTCGGCTCGACCCTCACAGGCGGAGGGTTTGATCTCACGTTGAACTTCAGTGGAACGACCGGCATCAACGGAGCCGCATTTACCGGCATCAATCAGTTCGTGAGCGGTAATGGAGGGACGACCAGTCTCACCGGCGCATTCACCACCACCGGTGCACAAACGTTCGGCGACGCGGTCACACTGGCCGGCGGCACCACATTGACGAGCTCCGGCAATCACGACATCACGTTTCACAGCACCGTCAATGGAGCGCGGGCTTTGGCCGTCAATACGACCGGCACGACTACCTTCGGCGGGTCGGTCGGAACCACCACCGCGCTCACGAGCTTGACCACCGACTCCGGCGGCACCACCGCCCTCAACGGCGGAGCAGTCACCACATCCGGCAACCAGACCTACAACGATGCCGTGACCATGAACCAGTTCACAACCGTCACCTCCACCGGCGGGGCGATCACGTGTGCGGAACACGCGACCAATATCCTGGCGGGAGCCGGCCTGACGGTCGACGCACCGACCCTTTCGCTCACGAGCGGAAAGACGGTGGCCACGACCGGGAGCGGCCCGATCAGATTTCTGACGAACAGCTTTAATCCCAACGGAGCGAATATCGACGCGGGAACGGGCACGTTCACACTGTCGCCGACTACCCTGACGAACACCATCGAGTTCGGCGATGTAAATACGGCGCGGGGGACCACGGTGTATTACGGATCCCTGTTCGGAAGACTGACGGCCGGCAGCTTTACCATAGGCCGCCCCACTCACAGCGGCAACATCTTCGTCACAGGCGTGGCGGCTGCCCCCAGTTCGATCCAGATCGTGAACGGCGGAACGGGATCGGTCACCTTCGAAAACGCCCCCTATGCCGGCGGGAACCAATCCCTCGGAGTCACCGGCGGAACCGGCGGCATCACCATTGGGCAAAGCCTGACGCTTGGTACCGGAACCTTGCGATTGACGACAACGGGGGCGATTTCGCAACCGGCAGGAACTCTCATCGCCGAGACCGCCGGGGTCTCCGCCGCGAGCGGGATCACGTTGGCACAGCCCCTCAATGACGTGGCCACACTCGCGGCTCAGACCGCGGCAGGCGACCTGACCTTCACGAACAACAACGGATTCACGATCGGCGCGGTGACAGCTACCGCAGACGGGTTCCATCCCGCCCTCACAGGCGTGAGCGCGGGTGGCGCCATCACGCTTCAAGGCGGCGGCGCCGTCGCGCAAACCCAGCGGATTCTCGGCTCAAGCTTGAGACTTCTAGGCAGCGGCCCTTTCACGCTGACAGACCACACGAATGAGGTGACGGCATTCTCGGCCAATACGACCGATCACGTACTGTACACCGATGCGAGCGACGTCATTCTCGGCGCCTCGAATATCCCGGGCCACTTCGATCTCACCACGAACGGCGCCATCACCCAGGGCGGGGCCCTCACCGTCACCGGCAGAACGACAGTCGCGGCGGGATCGGGTGACATCACACTCACACAGGCCGGCAATAATTTCTCGCGCGTCGACGTCACAAGCGCGAACCACGTCGCCCTGACGGACAGCGATGCGCTGGTGCTTGGCGCCTCAACCGTCAACGGCACCCTGAACATCACCACGAATGGCGCACTCAGCCAAAGCGGGGCATCGACCGTGCGCGGCGCCGCCACCCTCGCCACCGGTTCCTACGACATCACCTTGATCGAGGCTGGAAACGATTTCACCAGCATCAGCATTACCGGCGGCAACCACGTCTCGCTCAGGGACACGAATGCGCTCAGGCTTGCCACATCCACCACCAGCGGGAACCTTCACGTCGATGCCGGCAGTGTGACGATCGGGGGCGCACTGACGTCAAGCGGCGGCAACCTGACCCTGACCGGCACGAACTCGGTGACACAGTTGGCCCACCTTTCGGTGACCGGCGCCCACACGGTCACGGTCACTGCGCCCAGCGGCCCGTTGGCGATGGCGCCCACCGCCACGACCAGCAGCGACACCGGCGCCATTGCCTATGCCGCAGGAGCCGATATCACCTTGGGGTCCGTGCGCACCGGTGCAGGAGTGACGGTGATATCGAGCGGCGGGTCGGTGTTGAGTGCAGCAGGTTCAGGCATGAACATCACCGCAGGCGCGAACTCATCCCTGCAGGCGCTCAACGGAGTGGTCGGAACGCAAGTCGCGCCGATCACCGTGCATGTGAGCGCCGGCACCCTCGGCATTCATGCGACAGCGGCCCGTTTCGGCATCTCGGCCTTTCTGAACGGCACCGTGTTCCCCGGCCAGGCGCTCACCATGCTGAATGTCCCCCCCGGCCTTGTCTGTTTTAATTCCTGCCGGTTCGGCACGATTCCCTCGTTCAACGTGGCCTCCGCCATCCCCTGGTATATGCGCCACGCGTCCAACCCCTTGTGGTACAGCATTCTCTCGACCTATCTACCCGAAGACGTGGTCGAGGGAACGCGCATGGATGTCTTCATGGACGAAGACCACGTGGCTCGCGAAATCCCTCCTTGCACCCCGACCGGCGCCTGCGCACCCGAAGCCACAGTCCTCACGCCACCTTCCGGCACCGAAGACGCAAGCGCGTACTGATCGGCGATTCACCACCTGACCGTCCGGTATCGCCCCATCATGCTTCACCGGACACACCTGCGCTCCTCCGCTTCGCAGCCCAGCGCAACAACAGCGGCAGTACGACCGCCCAGATGATGGCCAACAGCAGTAACGAGAGTGTCTCATTGCGGCCGAGCCGGAGCGCTCCGAGTTGTTGTCCTGCGTAATAACTCAACGGACCGAAGATCGCCCCGACAAGCGCCGCCGGCTGATTGCGCCCCGCCAACCAACGAAGAGACCCGTTCAACGTCGTCGCCAAGAGGCACCAGAGCGCGATCAACCAGGGCGGACACAGCCAGGGCGCGAAGGGATTCTCGACAAATAGGAGGAGACCGGCCAAGCTGAGGGCGCTGTCCAGCAGCGTTCCGAACAATCCAACCACGATGACGATTCGAGCGGTCGCGCGGCGATCGGCCGAGGAGCAGACATTCACACCGACCAGGCAGGCGACCAGGAAGGGGCCCATCCAGTGATAGGCCAAACCCGTGCCAAGGACAGCGATCCACCAGCCGACCTGAAAGACCACCGCATTGGCGATGGCGCCGCTCATCCTGCCAGGGGATCCTGCCGCCACCCGGATTTCGCGAAGAGGAGGTGGGCCGTCGAAATCGATCGTTCGAGGAATCCGCCTTCGCAGTAGGACAAATAAAAATCCCACAGCCGCAGGAACTCGGAACGAAATCCGAGCCGCCCCACGTGCTCGACATTCTTCCGCAGGTTGTCGCGCCATCCTCGCAAGGTCGGCGGGTAATGCGCACCGATATCCTGTAGATGCAACAGACTGAAGTCCGAGGCCTGCGCCATGGCCCGACACAAGGTATTCACCGAGGGGATGCAACTACCGGGGAAGATGAAGCGTTGGATAAAATCGACCGACCGTTTCGCCCGCTCATAGTACCGCTCATCGATGGTGATCGCCTGGAGCAGCATCAGCCCGTCGGGCTTCAACAGGCGACTGCAGACATCGAAGAACGTGGGGTAGTATTCATGGCCCACGGCTTCGATCATCTCCACCGAGACCAGCTTGTCGAACCGCAAGCCGAGCGCGGGCAAGTCCCGATAATCGGAGAGCAGCACCCGTACACGATCGGACAGGCCGTCCTCACGTACCCGGCGCACCGCCAATTCGTATTGCGCACGGGAAATCGTGGTCGTCGTCACTCGGCAACCGTAGGTCTTCGCGGCATGACAGGCCAGGCCGCCCCAGCCGGACCCGATTTCTACCAGATGGTCGTCTTCCGTCAGATGGAGCTTGCGGCAGATCAAATCGAGCTTGGCGCGTGACGCCTCTTCCAGCGTGCTGTCGGGACGTTGGAAGTAGGCGCAGGAGTACATCATGGTCCGATCCAGCATCTGCGTAAAGAATTCGTTGCTCAGGTCGTAATGGGCCGCAATGTTTTGCCGGCTTCCCGCTTTGGTATTCCGTCGGAGCCGGTGCGCAACCTTGAGCAGCGGTGCGGACAAACGCGCCACCCCCCGCTCCATCCCGTCCACGAGCAATCGATTCAACGCGAAAATTCGGACCAGCGCGGTGAGGTCGTCACAATGCCAATCGCCTCGGGCATAACTTTCTCCCGCCCCCACCGTCCCGCTCCACGCGATGTCGAGATAACAGTCGGGCGCGAGAATAGTAATCGTCGCCCTGAGCGTTGAGACGGAGCAGGGCTCACCGAAGACCGTGCGGCGCGGCCCCTCAATCACCGTGATCGTTCCCTGGATGAGCCGGCGCAGACGGGCACGGACGATGCGTCTGGCAATCCTGACCAGCAGGCCGGGAGCAGGATCAGACTCTGCGGCATGCGGTGGCTGCCGGTCCACGGCGGGTGAACAGCCGGTCGGCACGAGGTCATTCATCCGGATATCCTCCTTGCATCGATGGAATGCCTGGACCTGTCGGGATGGGGAATGACAGGACAACGTTTCAACCACAGGCGCAACGCCTGCCAATGAATCGCCGCGATGACTTGCGTCGTCATCAGCGGGTACCGCAGCAACACGCGGGCCAGGGACCTACCGGTCATCTCCTCCCGGCGCAGGACCATCGTGGCATCGAAAAACCGTTCTCCACTGCGGAAATTCTCCATGTGCACGGAGAGACCGGCGCCGGGCGTGCCGAACCGCCAATCGTAGTCCACATCCAGGTCCATGAACGGGGAGACGTGAAACTCCTTGCCGAAGCGATACCGGTGTCGGCGACCGATGCCCTCATCCAGGGATTGCCCGAGCACATAACAATGCTGCTCTCCCCACGGCGTATTCGTCACCTCAGCCACGACGGTGTCGACCAGCCGATCGGCAGGGTCGAAACAAAAATAAAAGCTGACCGGGTTGAAACCGTACCCGAAGTACCGCAGATGCGTGAGCAGCCGGATCGGACCGGACGGCCGACGACCCGTCCTCGATTCGACGAGGTCACGCACATTCTGATCCAGAGGCCTCTTCGGATCGCCCAGGTGGTCGCTCTGTCTGAACCAGGCCAGGTTGGGGGTCGCGGGAGACCAGAACCAGCGCTCACGGAAGAGGTCCGGCAATTCGGCCAGATCCAGATACATCATGAAGATCGAGTAGCGGAACGAATGTCGGGCCGGCGCATAGCGTCGGTGCCTGACCGTTCCTTCATACACGCAGCTCTTCATGCTTGCCCTGCCGTCAGCGTCTGACAGGCCGTCATGGCGCTCTTCACGCCGTCTTCATGGAAACCGAAGCCCCAGTAGGCCCCGCAATACCACGTCCGCCGACGTCCGTTGATCTCCCCATGCCGTTGCTGCGCGGCGATCGCTTCGGGGGAAAACACCGGATGGTGGTAGGTGATGCGCTTGAGGATCGTCGCCGGATCGATCGCCTCCGTGTGATTCAACGTCACACAGAAATCGCAGGGCGCACTCAGCCCCTGAAGGCGATTCATGTGATAGGTCACCAAGGCATGGTCCGGCGGGTTCGGCACCAGATGATAGTTCCAGGCCGCCCAAGCCAGGCGGCGCCTCGGGAGGAGCGACCGATCCACATGCAACACCGCTTCGTTCGGTTGATAACGGATCGCCCCGAGAATCTCCTTCTCCAGGGGAGACGGGTCCGCTAACAACGCCAACGCCTGATCGCTATGGCAGGCGAGAAGGACCCCGTCGAATGACTCGGTCCGGTGGATCCCGCGGGGGTCGCATCCCCGCACCTCGACACGGTCCGCGTAACGGGTGACCGACTCCACCGGAGACTGAAGCCGGATGCGGTCACGGAAGGGCCGCACCAGGCGCTCGACATATTGCCGGGAGCCGCCGGTAATCACCCTCCAGGTCGGACGCGCATCGACCGACAACATGCCATGGTTCTTGAAAAACTGAACGAGGTACCGCGCCGGAAACTCCTGCATTGTCGCGCGGCCGGCCGACCAGATTGCCCCCGCCATGGGAACGATGTAATGACGAATAAACGTCGGTGAGTAGCGGTTCTGCTCCAGATACGCGCCCAGCGAAGGACCGGGGCCCGGTTCATCCAACAGTTCCAGCGATTCCCGATTGAAGCGGAGAATATCCCGGATCATGCGATAGAACGACGGCCGCAGCAGATTGCGCCGCTGGGCGAAGAGGCTGTTCAACGAGGTGCCGTTATACTCCAATCCTGTCTCCTCACACCGCACACTGAAGCTCATGTCGCTCGGCTGTGAGGCCACACCCAGGCGATCCAGCAGGGCCACGAAATTCGGGTAGGTCCAGTCGTTGAATACGATAAACCCGGTATCGATCGCATAGGTTGTCCCCTGCAGGTCCACATCGACCGCGTTGGTATGACCCCCGATATACGCACCGGCCTCGAAGATGGTGAGGTCATGATCCCGGTGCAGCACATGCGCCGCCGTCATTCCCGCAATGCCCATTCCGACAATGGCAAGCTTCATGGCTGCTTCACCATTCTGGCGCAGAGGCCGATGTACCACCGGCTCGGGAGCAGGGTCAGGCACTTGAAGAGCAGGCTGAATCGCCTCGGGAAATGAATCTCCGGCTTCCGGGCCTCGATCCCGTCGACGATGCGTCGGGCCGCGTCCTCGGCTTCGATCCTGAACGGCATCGGGAAATCGTTCCGGTCGGTCAACGGTGTCCGTACGAACCCCGGACATACGACCGACACGCTGATGCCTTCGGGCGCGAGATCGACCTGCAGCGATTCGAAGAGGTTCTTGATCGCCGCCTTCGACGCCCCGTAGGCTTCGGAGCGAGGCAACCCGCGGTAGGCCACCGTACTGCTCATCCCCACGAGCTGCGGGGCCGGTGACTGCCGCAGCAGCGGGAGCGCCGCTTCAATCCCATAGACCATGCTCAGGAAGTTGGTGCGGATCGTCCGCTCAAACAGCGCACTGTCGAATGCCGCCACATCCACGTACTCACAGATGCCGGCGTTGAGAAAGGCAATGTCCAGGCCCCCTGCACGGCGGTGCATGTCGTTGACCGCCCGCTGATTGGCGGTCCGGTCGGTCACATCGAACGGAAGCGCCGTGACACGCTCGTCTCCGCATTCACGGACGAGTTCGTTGAGCGCCGATTCGTTCCGTGCCGACGCAAAGACGGTGGCCCCGCGACGAACGAGCTCCAGCGTGACCGCCCGGCCGATACCGGTCGAGGCGCCGGTCACCCACACCCGTCGCGCATTGAGACTGGTTCGGTTCATGAGTCACACTCGGCCTTTGATCGTCCGGATGAGCATGCCGATCAACGGAAGCTGTTCGTACACCATCGCACCGGCATCGAAGTAGTCGCGGTGATAGAACACCTTGTCTCGAAAACGAATGAGCGTCGAACCGGGAACCGTCACCACCGCGCCTGCATTCAGCCTCGGGTGGTTCAGCTGCATGGTCCAGGTCAACACGGCACAATTGCCTTGCCGGACATCGTCCTCGAACCGGAATGAACAGGCCTCCACCTGCGCGTAGAGTGCAGCCATATAGCGGCGCAGGGCGGGGAGTCCGGCGATCCGGTGAAAGGGATCTTGAAATTCGACGTCGTCGCTGTACAACTCGTCCAGCAGTCCCAACAAGCGAATCGTCAGTCCGCCGTAGATCTGTTTGAATCGTTCGACAACCGGTTGCACGACAGCGGATTCCTCTCCTGCTCTTCTACGAAGGTACCTGACGGACGGATTCTTTCAGCGCTCTCCATCGATCACCGGCGTCAGCCCCCCTCCCGCCGGTGTATGAGCCCCTCTTTCAAGGCTTCATTGATCGGATCCGGGCCGAGCCAGATGGCGAAGTACGCGGCGGCGAAGTCGGCCCCCTCCACAATGCCCTTCCGTTCGCCGTTGAAGGCGAGTTCGGTTCCGACTCCGGGGAGATAGGTCAGCCCGTACCGGTCCCCCGGCTTGACGTCCTGATAGAGCCGATGGAGCTGCTCGATGCGAGGCTTCAGGCGCGTGATCGTGGCCGGCGACACATTGTCGGCCAGCACCTTCATCGCTGCCTGCCCGAAGTCACCGGCCTGGATGGCTCTGAAGTAGGACAACTCCAGACGCTTCGGCCCGTCATCCAACACGCGCTCAGGGTTAGTCCCCGGCGCGAGATACAGTGCCCCGACATACACCTTGATCGTGCGCAGAAACTTCGCCAACCCTACCCCCTGAAGCGGCATCGGCAAGGGACCGTCCCGGAACGTATCGGCAAACGTCACGCCTTCGATTTCAACCGCTCCGCCGATGACGGGCGAGGACACGAGTGCCGAAACCGCCAGCCCGATGACGACGAGCCACTCTGAAATTTTCTCTGGTCCGTGCATCATCCGACTCCCAGGTCACCCCTGACCGGCATCCCGGCCGCGCCTCTCCATACGCAGGAACTCCGTCAGGAGAATCGCCGCACCTGCTCGGCCAGCGTCCCCGCAACCAGGCTCAAATCAAACGGCCAGGCATAGCGCAACTCGACCCCGGGATACTGTGGGCGAAGATGCTCGAGGATTTCAGGAATCTCGACTTCCGAATGCGAACCGCCCGGCGTGAACATCGTCGTCGCCACCGTAATGTGAGTCGCCCCCTGCTTGACGAGTTGCTCGACCGACTCTTCCAGTGTGGGGGCGCAAAATTCGTTGTAGGCCACGGCGAACAACACATCGCCCAGGTTGGCGCGCAATTGCGCCGCCACCGCTTCAAGCCCGGCCTGATACGGATCCGTCTCGGCGTTCCTCGGCCACTGGCGGATTTTGGCATCCAATTCCAGTTCTTCGGCCGAGGCCGGTTGTTTCGCCGCGCGCCGCTGCCCCTCCAGCCGTTTCAATTTCGTCACCAAGTCCTGCGGGCATCCCCTGGGGATGCCGCCATGCCCGACGAGAATCACACCCTGTCGCACTGTTGCCATGTCATCACTCCTCTGATTGAAATTCACACCTGCTTGCACTCACATCGACACCGGGGACTCCAGATACTCCTGAAGGTTGGTCTTGCCGTAGCGGCTCGCCGGGTACACCTTCCGGATGAGACCGGCCACCAGCGCCATCGCCTTTTTGACGGCCGGCGTCTTCTCGGGATCGGTGGCGGGAAGAAGACGGACGGTGATGGTCGTCTCGTGCCGTTTCAGCTGAATGAAAAAACTGCGCGCCGTACCCTGCTCGATCACGACCGCATCCAGCAGCGCTTCTCGTCCGCTCTTCGCCAGGTAGCACTCCTGAACCTTGACAATCTCCCCCTCCGTCCGTTGCAACATCGGGGCGAAGGCTTGGTACACAGCCTGGAGTTCACCGGTCGATTCGATTACTACGTGCGGCATAGCCGCTCCTTTCCAGCAGGATGCGGGGAAAGTCCCCCAGTGGCGTTCTCGCATCACTCAGAGGCGCACCGTACGGCACGGGTACGATTCACCTCTTCGTTCGCTGCGGCCTTGCTGGACGGCCTTTTTTCGCATCCTGCACGTGATTCAACTACCGATACGACGCACGAGTTGGTCATAACGCAATGCGCCATAATCAAGTTTCTTCCCAGCCTGCTAGACATGATTGCGGAGCATCAACTCCTTCGGATGCGGATTCAGATACACCTGGTCGCGAATGTATTCGACATCGAAGATCTGTACGTAGTGCTTGATCAATGTCAGCGGAACAATCAGGGGCGTGAGTCCCTGGTGGTAGTCCCCGATCACGCTCAACAGCTCGGCTTTTTCCTGCGCATCCAGCCGTTCTTTGAAATGACCCAGGATGTGCTGGAGCACATTCACATGTTTTCGCACCGTCGCCTTGGCCGCGAGGGCCTGCATAAACAGTTCGCCGTACCGGATGGCCAGGTCTTTCGGGCGATACTCGTTCACCTGCGCAACCAGTCGCCCGAGCTGACGATAGTGCGGGGCGCTATGGGCCAACAGCAGATATTTGTGGATCGTATGAAACCGCACCAACGCCTGCCTCGTGACGCCGCTCTGCATCAGATCCTGCCAACGACGATAACAGAACACCCGCTCGATGAAGTTTTCCCGCAGGAGCGGATCGCAGAGCCGCCCCTCTTCCTCCACCGGAATGAGCGGAAACCGATCGAGAAAGGCGCGTGCAAACAATCCCACACCCTTTCTGCCCGGCATGCCATGCTCGTTGTATGTACGAACCCGCTCCACCCCGCAACTCGGTGAGTCTTTCTTGAACACAAACCCGGACAAGTCCAGCTGCTCAAGATCACCCAGGCGCTTCCCGGTCATCGTCTCCAACGCCAGCGTGTGATCCCGCCCGCTCTTGATGGCGACCAGCCGCGGCTGTTGGGGATTGCCGATCAGTCGCATCGCTTCACGCGGTGTCCCGAGCCCGGCTTCGACTTCCGGACAGACCGGCACCCACTCAACGTACCGACCCAGCACCTCGGTCAGAAACACGTCCCGTTTGTGGCCTCCATCGAAACGGACCTCCTCCCCGAGCAAACAACGGCTGATGCCCAGGCGAAGCGGAGAGGTCATCATGCCTTCACCGGCGCCTTTCCGAGATCCAGATATTCCTGTCGCGCTTGTCGATGGTCCACGATCGGCTCCGGATAATCCGATCCGATGCGGCATCCGGCCTGCACCTGGTCCAACGGCGGCATGAGATGCGGCTCATGAATCCATTTCGTCGGCACATGCTTGAGTTCCGGGACATAGCGGCGAAGATATTCCCCCTCGGCGTCGAACTTTTCGCTTTGGATTCTCGGATTAAAAATCCTGTAGCCCTGCATGGCATCCGTCCCCGTCGAGGCGCACCATTGCCAGTTGCCGTTGTTGGCAGCCAGGTCTCCGTCGACGAGCCGTTCCATGAAATAACGCTCTCCGCTCTGCCAATCGACCCGGAGGTCCTTCACCAGAAACGAGGCGACCACCATCCGTACGCGATTGTGCATCCATCCTGTCTGGTTCAATTGCCGCATGCCGGCATCCACAATCGGATAGCCCGTGAGGCCCTGAGACCAGGCGGCAAACAACCGATCGCGCTCAGGCCCCGCGGGTCTGGGTTCGGGAAGACCCGGTTTCGCTTTGAACGGCCCATGCGCCACGTGCGGAAACGCCGCGAGGACTTGCTGAAAAAATTCCCGCCAGACCAGTTCATCGACCCAGGTGAAGACGTCCGCGCGCGATACCGCACCACCTTTGGCAAGCGCATTCAGCGCCGCATGCACCAACGTGCGCGCAGAGACCGTCCCGAAGCGCAGATGGGGCGACAACTTCGAGGTGCCGTCGATGGCCGGAAGATTCCTGCCGGTCACATACTGATGAACCGGCCCTCGCAGAAACCACTGCAGTCTGGCATGGACCGCCTGTTCACCCGGCTCGATCCACATCGGCACCGACTCATATCCCAGGTCGGTCACTGAAGGCCATTTGCGTGAATCCGGAGTAGACGCCTTGCCGGCCGGCGGAAACGAGGGGATGCCCAGCAGAGGCGGGGCAGCGGCCCGCCATTTCGTCCACCAGCGGTCGCGATACGCGCTGTAGCGCTGAAACGGGTCTCCGCTCAGCCCTCGCACTTCCTCCGCTTCGAACACGACATGGTCCTTAAACGTCCTGACCGTGCGACCCTGTTGCGCCAGCCGCTGCTGAACCGTGCGATCCCGTTCAAGCGCCGCCGGTTCATAGTCCCGATTCCAATACACCGCATCGACCTTGAAGTCGTCCGCCGCCTGCAGGACCGATTCAACCGGATCGCCCATCCGCCAAGCGAGGGACACACCGTGCAGGGCCAGAGACCGGCGCAACTCCTCCAGACACCCCAGCATGAACCCGACGCAGGCTGAGCCGAACGCGTGCGAACGCAGCAGCGGTTCATCGAATACGAACAGCGGCACAATCTCCCGACATTCCTGACAGGCCGCCGACAGGGCGGGGTTGTCACTGAGCCGGAGATCTCGGCGAAACCAGACCAGACCTCTCATAGGTGAACCTCGGGAGAGGAGGAGGTGAGCCGCTGTGCAGGAGGGACAGGATCGGCGAACAGGATTCGCCGCCAGGCGACATAACAAAGAAACAGGGCCGTGGTGGCCATGAAGCCCGTGCGCAACTGATGGAAACCGAATTGAAACTGGTTCATCAATTCGCTGGTAAGGCCGAAGCCCCCATAAGCCATAGCCAACCCCCAGGCCCACGGACGCAGAAACAGAAACCCGTAACCGATCAGAAAATGCACGGCCGGCGAATGCAACTTGACCACATAGGCCAACGGACCGGTGATCGTGACGCCGAACAGTTTCAGCGCATAGGCGGGAAACAATTCGATGATCAGCACATCGATCAATCCCACCAGCAGAAAGAGCGCTCCGAAGATTTTGATATCGATGCCCCGTGAAGTCGTGTGCCCGGTCATGTTCTCATGCTCCTTCCCCGCGGACGGACTCCCTGGCTCCGTGCTCGTTCATCGACCCCAGGAATCCGGAAACGCCCGCCACCATTCGGTGGGATGTGTGTGCCGCCATTGCGCCTGCTCCTGCCAGAGCCGGTCGGCCGTCGCCCTGTTCAGCCGTACTGCCATCGCAGCACTGACATCGGATTGCTGGCGTACGCTGGTTTGAATCATTTCCTTCGCCATGCGAGCCAGGCCGCCCGGTGGATCGACGAGATCCTCCGTGTGTCGATAAGCCAGGTTCAGATACAACTGTTCCACGGCCGTCCAGCTCTCATCCTTGGAGAGCTGTTCGAGGTAGGCATCGATCGCCTGGTAGACATAGGTGAGCTGAAGGTAGGCTTCTGCCGAGGGCCGCTCCTGAATGGCCTGCTCACAAGCCTCCAGCGCCCGGCGATAGTCGCCCGCCAGGAGGAATAACCCCGTTCTCTCGATGCCGGAGGTCCGTGAGACAGGCACCACCTGTCCATGCCCCTCGACGGCAAACGGTCCGGCCACGATCATCGACAATCCGAGCGCCGCAAGCATCCGTTTCACATGCCACCTATCGGCCCGAGCCGCCGTGTGATCCCATTTGTCCTTTGTACAGAGTCTGGCCCGATACACGAGTCACGGAGACCTCGCGCGAACCGCCCTCGCCTTTCACCCCCAACTTCACCACCGACCCGGGCTCGCCCCGAACTATGAGGGCCACTTGCTCGTAGGTCTTTCCGGTCACGGCAACACCGTCTACGGTCGTCAGCTCATCTCCTTGCTTGAGCCCGGCTTTCTCCGCCGGTCCATCGGGCAATACGTGCGCCACGTAGAGCACCGCGGTCTCACCCACACGCTCCGCCCCGACGTGCAGCGACACTCCGATCACGCCATCCGGAATCGTGCCTTCCAAACTGAATGTGGGTGCCGGCGCCCCTGCCTTCTCATGCCCATCGCTTGCCCGGGCTGTGCCGATTGCGGCAGAAGAGTGGCTCAGGCAGATGCTCAAGAATCCTACGACCAAGTAGACGGAGGTATTGTTCTGCTTCTTCATCGTCCATCTCCCTTCGTGACAATCAGAATTGACGCGCAACGCCCACCAAACACAAGCCTGCCAGCAACACCAGTGAGTTCAGATATAAGGACCGCTGATGCAATCGATTCCAGGCCTGCTTCAACGTCGCATCGACGACCCCGTGCTGTTCCTGCTCCTTCAATCGATCACGCATCGCATTGCTCTGGGGAGTAAGAGGCGCCCGGCAATAAGATTCTGCCGCGAGAATCACCAGCCAGATTCCGCCTGCGATCAGCACCGGCAGAGTCCACCCACGTGTGCTCCCCAGCACGGTGGCCGACAATAGCCCGGCCGCAGCGGTTCCCATGCCAAGTACATAGTAGGCAGGAAAGAGCCGGCGGACGACTTTCCCAAACGCTTCCTGGTCCAGACTCTTGGCCAGAATCGGCGCCACCACAAACGACAGCAGCACGACCTTGCCGACCAAGACCGCAACAGCCAGGGCCTGCAGGTACTGCATCACCGAGTCGAGGAAGGCAGACATGCCTGGTCCTCCTTGTTGACGATCGCTCGCAGGGCCGGCTCCAGGGCCGGATAACGGAAGGGATAGCCCCCGGCTCTCGCCTTCGCCGGATCGACACGTTGTCCGGTGGTCATCAGCGTCCCCAACTCACCCAGCGCCAGATGCAAGGCCAGACCGGGAACCGGAAGCCAAGAAGGACGATGGAGCACCTTGCCCACTGTGGTACAGAACGTCTTCATCGTGACCGCCTCAGGCGCCACTGCGTTCACAGGGCCTGAGATCGTCGCCGTCGCGATGACCCATTGGATGAGTCCGATAAGATCCGCCCGGTGAATCCATGACACCCATTGCGTACCCGGCAACACCGGCCCTCCGGCAAAGAGCTGAAACGGCAGCAACATCTTCGGCAACGCGCCACCGCCCTGTTCGAGCACCATCCCGGTTCTCAGCAGGACGACACGCGTCCCAAGCTGACCGGCGCGCAAGGCCTCCGCTTCCCAGGCTGCAGACAGCTCGGCGAGGAAGCCCCGACCGAGCGGCGACGCCTCATTCAGAAGCCGATCGTCGCTCGGGCCGTAGTAACCGATCCCCGATGCGCTGATCAACAGGGGAAGGGGCGCAGACCGGCCGGCCAATGCGTCTACCAGCAGTCTGGTCGACAAGACCCGGCTCTCCACCAGGAGCCGTTTGCGGGCTTCCGTCCATCGCCCATCGGCGATCGGCGCACCGGCAAGATTGATGACGACATCTGCCGTCGCCGCTTCAGAGTGCCAGGCTCCGGCATAACGAGCATCCCATTCTACGAACCGGACCGACGACTGAGACGCATGACCGGACCGGCGGCTCAAGACCACCACCTCATGCCCCTGTCGAGCCAGCTCTTCGACCAACGCATGGCCGATGAATCCCGTTCCTCCGGCGACGATTATCTTCATCTGTCCGTCCTCCCGTCTGGCACAGTCCACAGCTACGATGCCCCGTCCAGGTCGGCTTCATCGGCCGACTCCTCGTCACTCTCGTCCGGTGCTCGATCGTCCGATGACTGCTTCACAGGCCTGCTGTCGGAAACGGCCGTCACGCGCTGGCTGAACTTTCTCTGCTTTGTGCCATACAGCAGGTTCGGCGGCGGGCTCCGGCGATTCTTCAGGATGACCGGGTCGAGCACCTCGCCGCACATCGTGCAATGCCATGCCGTAATATCGATCTGACCGGTATCATCAAGCAAATCGATATAGTGCTGTGTCAACAACAATCCTCCGCAACGCGGACAGATGTGATGTCCGGGCTGCGGAGTGGAAAGAGATTCTGGCGTCCCATGTGTTTCCATTGGAACCCCCGACTGGGATAAAAATGGACGACCACGAACTGAACCGGGCCCACTGCATACCACTGCTCCCGTTCCGGTGCTCACCCATGCTCTATCGCACCCGTGACCTTCTCGGCCGAGCCGGCCGCACGACCGCATAGGCAGCGCGCCGCTGCCTGGCGAACAGGGCCGCTCCAACACTCACCACAATCGCCGCGATACCATATACGAACATCTGCGTCATGAATGCCTCCTGATCGTGGCGCCTGGGGGGCGCCGTCCCCTCTGCTTGTCATCCGATGATTCGCTGAGGGGACGGATTCCTCCGAAGGAAGAACCCGCCCACCTCAACGGGAGGCCGCGTGCGGAGTCGCGGTACCTCCTGACAGTCACTGCATCGGACCGGCCTCACTTCCACACGCCTGTGCATGGCTCATTTCGCTGTCTCTCCCCCCCCGGACGCACCGGAATCCGGTGCCGTGTGTCTGCAGCGCGAATCCTCCGCGTCCTCGCGCCGTCGCGGTGATATCCGACTCGGGGCTGTGCCACGACCCTCCACGAATGACCCGAACGATCCCCTTGTCGGGCCCCTGCGGGTTCTTGTCGGGAGCATTCGCGTAATAGTCGGGGTCGTACCAATCCTGCACCCACTCCCGCGCGTTGCCGGACATATCCTTGATGCCGTACGGCGAGTCGCCTCCGGACAACGAACCGACGGGGTGCAACGTCTTGTCGTCGACCCACTCCCGGTCGAAGTTCGCCCGAATCGGACTCGGGTGTTCATTCCCCCAAGGGAACATCCGGCCATCGGTGCCGCGCGCGGCCTTTTCCCACTCCGCTTCGGTGGGCAGCCGTTTCTTGGCCCACGCGCAATACGCTTTGGCGTCGTACCATGTCACCTGCACAACCGGCAGCTGCTCGATCCCTTTGGCCGAGACCAAGACCCCCGTGCCATAGGGATTCGGCGGGCTACGATGGCCGGTGGTGGCGACAAACGCCATATAGCGCTCATTGGTCACTTCCACCTGATCGATGGCGAACGTATCGACATGAACCGAACGTTGCGGCCACTCGTCGGCCCGCCCCTTGGGATTCTCACTGCCCATCAGAAACGGTCCGCCCGGAACGGTGACCATCGGAACCGGATCCAGCTCCTTGAGAGTCGGCGCCGCGAGCACAGGTGTCAGGGCGACCGCACAGGTTGCCGTCACGAACAGGCTCATGCATGTCCACCTGGTTCTTCTCCTGGTCAAACCTTGAGTCATTTCTTCTGCTCCTTGCTCCCCGCGATTGCCTGGGCCGTATGAATCTTGATCTCACCGACAAGCCGTTCCACCTTGCCCGTGTCTCCCCGGTCGGCCGCCTCCTGCGCCTGTGTCACAAGGGTTCTGGCTTCATGCAGATGATGTTCGATCTGCGCCTGCAGGTCAGGCGAGGCCACGGTGCCCCCCAGGGCCGCGCGGTGATACACCTCCCACGCGTGATCCACGCTGTGTTCCGCCTCATGCACCATCTGGAGTTTCTCCGGATGAGGGTGGCGGCTGGCATCGATCGGACCGGCGTGGAGATCCGCCGTCATCAAGAGCGCGGTGAATCCGCCGACCAGTGTGATCATCGTGCTGTACGTCATACCTCTGCCTCCGTGGGGTGTATGGCGGGCCGGCCCCTCCCGCCCTGTGCACTCATCGCTGCTTCATCGACTGTTCGATGAGAGGTCGCAGCTCCAACAATTCAACGTTCGCCGAATCCATGGCCAAACCCCGGCTCACCGCCTGCATGGCCTCGGTGAAGCGTTCCCGCCCCATTTCCACCAACGCGGTGATGTAGCTGTCCCTGATGCGCTGCTCCCAGTCGGCTGGAGCCGCCTTGGCGCACCGGAAACCGAGACCGACGCCGTAACTGTTGTTGAGCGGATGATTCCAGAACCGGTGCGTCGAGCGAATCGTGCCTTCCGGCGCGATCCACGAGCCGCCGCGGATGACTCGCTTTTCACCGACGGTCAAGCGGTCGACGTAGGTTCCGGTTCCACCGATCCATAAGGGTTTTTCCGGACCGGTGGGATTCACCATGGTTTCGAGCCTCCCGTAGTATTTCGGGTCATACCAGTCGCCGACCCATTCGAAGACATTGCCCGCCATGTTGTACACGCCGTAGTAGCTCGCGCCCTCCGGATGAGAATCCACCGGCAAGGTCGCATCATGATGCCTGTCATAATTTGCCTTGTTCGAATCGAAGTCGTTGCCCCAGGGATAGAGGTTGCCGTGCGGGCCGCGAGCCGCCTTTTCCCATTCGGCTTCGGTGGGCAACCGCTTCCCGCGATATTCACAGTAGGTTTTAGCATCGATCCAGTTGACGCCCACCACCGGCTGCTGAGGCTTGTTTAAGCGCGGATCGTCCCAGTAGGCCGGCGCGGGATGTCCGGTCGCCTTAATGAAGGCACCATAGTCCTTGTTCGACACCTCGTCCTTGTCGATGAGATAGGAATCCAGGAACACCATATGCGCCGGCCCTTCGTCGTTGAACGCTTCGGCAGACAAGGGCGTCTTCATTCGCTTGTCGTACAGCGTCAGTCGGCGCCCTGAATCTGCCGGGGGGACCTTGTCTAACCCCATGATCGACGGTCCTTGTCCCACGTAGACCATACCTTCGGGAATGATGGAATCCTCCGCCTGTGCCGTCGCGGCCATGACAGCGACGGTCATGATCAGTCCTGCCTTGACTACGCTCCTCATTGTCTTCATGCGATACCTCCTGCACTGAGGGCCGGGCCGGGGGACGGTCAGCCGCCCCCTCCACGGCTACGTGCTACTTCTTCATGCTCTTCTTGATGAGATCGCGAGTGGCCAGATACTCTTTGTTGTCGGGATCCGCCGCCAGAGCCTTCTCGATAGAGGCGAGGGCGTCGGCATTCTTCTCCGCTCCCATGCCCACAAGCGCCTGAATGAAGGCATCACGCCCGGCTTGAGCGGCCTCATCAGACACCACGCTGGCCGACTTCGCGCAACGGAAACCCAGCCCGACTCCATAGGAGTTATTTTCCGGCTGATTCCAGAACCGGTGGCTGGTGTGCAGCGAGGTTTCCGGAGCCAGCCAGGACCCGCCACGCAACACCTTCACCGGCCCTTGATTCGCGAAGTTGTAGCCCTTATCCGCGCCACGTGGATTCAACGCATTGCTGGTGCGGTAATATTTTGGATCGTACCAGTCGTCCACCCACTCGAAGACATTACCCGCCATGTTGTACACGCCATAGCCGCTCACCCCTTCAGGGTAGGAGTCCACCGGCATGGTGCGTCCCACATTCTGTCCATAGTTGGCCTTCTTCGGATCGAGGTGATGTCCCCACGGGTAGTGATTGTCTCCCTCCGGACCCTTGGCAGCTTTTTCCCATTCCGCCTCGGTGGGCAACCGCTTGCCGTCCCACTTGCAAAAGGCGTTGGCATCCGTCCAACTCACTCCCACGACCGGTTGCTCGGGCTTGCTGAGACGCGGATCGTCCCAGTAGGCCGGTGCCGGATGACCGGTGGCCCGCATGAACTCCTTGTACCGCGCGTTCGACGCTTCGAACTTGTCGATCAGGTACGCATCCAGCACCACCTGGTGCCTCACCTCATCGGAATGTTCGTTGCTGCCCATGGTGAATTCGCCGCTCGGGATGAGGACCATGTCCTTATGGTCGCCGGCCGCCTTCGCCGACACGGCCATCGACATGGATCCAGCCACGAGCATCGCTCCTATTCCAATTTGAAGACCTGTGTGCCTCCGCATGAGAAACCTCCTTGGTTGAGAACCCTGACAGACCCCCGGCGGGGTCACGATTGTTGCTAAACAGAGACCTGGCCCTGCAGGACCGGCTTCGACGACCTCATCTCCCGCACTGCGCCGGCAGACTGCTGTAGGTACCGGTTCCACCGAATGACTGGATCGACGACATCCCCGCATTGCACACAACGCGAAGTGGTGCTATCGAGCCCGCTGGCTCCGCTCAATAGGTCCGTGCAGAAATCACGAACCATTAGTCCGCCGCACCGCAGACAGCTCGACTCTTGCTGAAGAGTCAGGATCTGCCTCCGGATGTCACTCAGTCCCGCAGTTCCTTCCATTGTCTTCGTGGTCGCCATGATCACTCCTCGCATGTTCATGTCCAATGTTTGCAACCTCTATGTCCAACGTTTAACCTTTTTTGTCCAATGTGTCAATAGTTATTTCAATAAATATTTGACAAACATTGGACACAGCCATATACTCCGAAACACAACAATGAATACGCACAGAATTCATAGGGTTGCGAAGCTCACCGGTCTAAGCCGCGATGTCATTCGGGTGTGGGAGCGCCGATTTGGCCTGCTCAAACCGACACGCGGCGCGAATCGCTATCGCAATTATTCGGATGAAGATGTGGCCTTGCTGCGCTATCTGAAGCAGCAACTGGATGCGGGAGCATCAATCGGTGATCTCGCCAAGCTGGGGCGCGAGGAGTTGATCACCCGCCTGCGAGCGGAAGCGCCACGCACCGCCGTGGTAGACAATACCTTCGACCGACTCTTGCGAGAACTCCTCTCGGCCTTGGAACCACTCGACCGCGTCACATTCGAGAAACGCTTGAACGGCGCGGTCGCAGTCGTGCCGTTTGAAGAGGCACTCCACGGAATTCTGCTCCCGCTGCAGGAACGCGTCGGAGACCTGTGGCACAGCGGGCGCATCAGTATCGCCGTCGAACATTACGTGACCAGCCAAATTCAGCAAAAGCTGTATGCGGCCATGAATCAATTGCCGGTGGCGGAATTCGGCGCGAAAGTCGTCGTGGCCTGCCCCCCCGGCGAAGAGCACGACATTGCGGCACTGGCAGTCGCCTACCGGTGCCGCGTGCGTGGATGCCGGGTCTACTACTTAGGATCCAACGTGCCGATCACCTCTCTCAGCAGGCTCTGCAGGGAGGTCGTCCCGGATCTGACCATCCTGTCGTTGACCTTGGTGCTGCGGGACGGCCCCGCAGCGGAATTGATCCACTCGCTCGCGGAGGAATTGAAACCCGTCACCACGGTCATAGCCGGCGGCCACGGCGCGCGCATGATGCGCGGTCAGTTTGCGCAAGACGGCATCGATGTCCTGGACACCTTCAGCGAATTGGACGAAGTACTGGAGCGATTCACCCGGCGCTTTACGATCCCGGGATGACAGAAAGGCACCGTTCGGATGGCCGTCTATCCACTCACCGTGTTCTACGACGGAGCCTGCCCCATTTGCGCCCGAGAAATGGCACTGATGAAGCGTCTGGACAGGACACAACGCCTCACCCTGCTCGATTTTTCTCTTGCCGGCTTTAATGCCGCACCGGCCGGCCTGGCTGTCACAGATCTGAGCGCAGTGATCCACGCCCAGTGGGCGGACGGCACCGTCATCACCGGGGTCGAGGTCTTCCGTGCGATTTGGGAGGCGATCGGTCTGGGATTCCTGTCTCGTCTCAGCCGGCTTCCGTTGGTTGCCCCACTCATGGTGACGGCCTACGGGTGGTTTGCCAGAAACCGGCTCTGGCTCACCGGCCGCAGCAATGCCTGCCCTGGAAATGCCTGCGCCGCAGCTTCCCCCGCATCAATACAAGCCCCGTAATAGTCCGCCTCCCTCTCGTTCCCAACGCGCCAGTCATGACGGAGCACAACGGAGCCGCGAGGCCCGGATCAGGCCTTTGCACCTAAACCATACATGTTCATCTATCGCGACAGACCTTGAGAGGGAGCGAGACGTAACGAGCGGATCGTCGACTCACTCCCGGTTGGTCGAACCTAACCTCGTGTGGAGGAAAAGTCTGACAGAGGCGCCCTACACATCCATCCGAATCTCACCCAACAGCACTAACCATCAGGAACCGCCAGGCCTGGGTAATTTCCTAGTGTCTACCTGGGAGCTCCCTTGCTGACAATTTCCAAGGAAATGCTACTGTTATGCAGAACGTCGTCCTGGCGCGAGACCGCGCACCAGAGTCGTCGGAAACAGGACCGCCGCTTCACGTCACATTCATCCGCTTCAGCATGACATTACGCGTCAGCCTCATCGTGCTGTTCAGCATCGCCGCGATCCTGCTCCTGGTAGGTTATTTGGCGGGCCAGTACCACCCGGACCTCCTGCCGCATACGTTCTCATTGCAAACCGCTCCCCCCGATCCCTCACAGGGGCAGCCAGGTGTGACCATCAACCTGCCGCCCGTCGTCGCGCCCGTGGATGACGGCCAGCGCTACTATTACGTGCAAGTCAATTTGGCCTTGGAGCTTGATCGCTCGGGGACCGCCGGATTGATCCAGGCCCGCCACGACGCGATCGATCGGCAGGTGATGGAAATTCTCCACACCTATGCCGTCAACGATCTGCGCGCGTCCGGGCAGTTACCGGCCTTGCGAGCAGACATTCGACGCGCCATCAACAAGTTGCTTCCCAAAGGACAGGTCCAGAACGTCTACATCACCAATTGGTTGATGACCCCGGTCGGGTACTGACCCGCCTCCGCAAGAGATACGCTTGCCGACAGATCTGCCGTCACACTCTGGTGCTTCTGAAAGACTGAGACAGCTAGTCCGGATGAAACCCCGCTTGCGTTAGGCGGAGGGGACCGGCTGGTGTCGTGGCTGGATTGTCATGCGGATGCCGTGTTTCGGACGCAAGGTCACCATGATTTCCGGCTCGACGTGTTCCTGCGCCAGCTGCAGATCGTAGGAGCGACCGATCAGCGCCAGGAGCAGCGGCCCCTCCACCGTCGCGAAGTGCGTCCCCACGCAGGCCCGGGGTCCTGCGCCGAACGGCAGATAGGCGCATCGGGAAGCCGGCCGTTCGCCCTCCAGCCATCGCTCCGGCATGAATCGCTCTGGATCTCGCCAGAAGGCCGGGTGTCGGTGCAGGTGATAGATGCCCACCAGGACAAGCGCCCCGGCAGGCAGGGTCAATTCCCCGATCCTTGTGCGGGTGGCGGCCTTTCGCTGGACCGCCGGAACGGGGGGATATAAACGAACCGCTTCATCGAAAACCGCGTGAGTGTACGGGAGCTGTTGAAGATCGTCGGCCTGAGGCGTTCGACCCTGCAGCACACGGTCCACCTCTTCGTGAAAACGCGCCTTGACCTCCGGATGGATGGCAAGCAGGTACCAGGTCCAAGCGAGGGCATTGGCGGTGGTCTCGTGTCCGGCTGCAAAGATGGTCAGCGCTTCATCCCGCAGGTCCTGATCGCTCAGCCCGGCGCCCGTCTCCTCATCACGGGCCCTGAGGAGAAGATCGAGGAGATCGTCGTGCTGCGCTCCGGTGCGGCGGCGCTCGGCAATGAATCCATAGATCAGCTTGTCCATGAACTGCAGAGCGAGACGAAATTCACGGTTGCGCGGGGTTGGCACCCACAGGGGCAGGCGCACGGGACTGTGAAACGAATCGAACGCATACTTCAGACTGACCCGTAGCGCATGACTGATGTGATCGATCTGGTCGGCCACGTTCGTGTGAAACATCGTGTGAGAGATCACTTCGAGGGCCAGTCGCATCATTTCATCGGCGATATCGACCGAACGTGCCGCGTGGACCGTCCAACCCGCGATCCGCTGCTCGCCCACCTGCGCCATACGCTCGGCCATCGCCGCCATGCGGGCGCGATGAAAGACCGGCTGGATGATGCGCCGATGCCGCTTCCAGACGTCGCCCGAACTGGTCACCAATCCGTTACCCAAGACCAACGCAAGGCCGGTGGGACGCCGCGGCTCGTACACTTTCACGAAACGATCGGCCTGATGGACAAGAACCTCTTCGGCGAGATCGGGATGGCTGAGGAGGTAGAGCGTCTTAGGACCAAGTCGAAAGCGCAGGGCATCGCCGTGCCGTCGCCACCACTGCGACATGGCCTCCAACGGTTGCCGCCTGAACGCACGCAGGTGGCCCAACAGAGGCTCGCCGCCGGGAACATCGACCAGCGTAGGAGATGGGTTCACATCGACAGGCATTGAGTGGGATGAGACGGGTGATTGTTGGGCGTGCCGGGCATGGGATCTCGCAAGGACTTTTCCGCATGGTACAAACTTCGAGTGAAGAGTGGTAGGGCCGAAGCACCAGGGCTACATGGCGTTTGGCTATCCAGCGTTTAGTGGCTCTGCAGATTCGGCTGCGGCTGGCACTCGTCGGCCTCGTACAGGCCCGGTCGAAGACGTGTGGCAATTGAAATACTGCAGAATATTCGAACGGTCGAGAAAAGAGAGGAGGGGGCAGAAAGACCGGTAGAGGGCTTTCTCCCGTCGCCAAGAACGATCTAGAGAGGCTCCGGGGCGAGCAAGCTGTGTGTGGTGCCGAAGCCGGGAGTTGAACCCGGATACCCTTACGGGCGCTGGTACCTGAAACCAGTGCGTCTGCCAGTTCCGCCACTTCGGCATGAAGAATAGAGCGGGATTATCGCTGATCGGTTTCGACCCGTCAAGGTGAGGGGCGCGAAAATCTCCGTCGGCTGAGGTGAATCCGGTTCACCCGACAGTCAGGACCCCGTCGGTGAGGTTCCAGGCGCCACCGGCCGTCACCTGGCGCAGGTCGCCGCTGAGCACAATACGCTCGCGGACCAACCCCGCGGCCGCCAGCAGGAAGGCCGCGCGAATGCGTGGCGCCTCATCCGCAATCAATACGTCGAACCGCACCTTGCGAAACAACGGATCGGCCGCCACCCGCGCCGCCGTCGTGACGATGACCCGACGGTTCTGCACAAAGGCCTGCCGGTTCGTATCCTCCTGCGCCGCCAACAGCTCGCGAATCTTCTTCGTGCCCCCCAACCGGATCACGTCTTCTTTGAGTTCGGCAAATTCCGGCTTGAGTTCCTTCGGGACGGTCGCCTCGGGGATCAATTCAGCGATTCGTTCCTTGGCGATGTCGACCTCCTGGCGAAGCCCGGCGCAGTGCCGCTCATAGATCGCTTTGTACTCACGTAGCGATTCGACGTTTTTTCCTACCGCCTGCATGGACAACCGCTTCCATATGGGGAGCTGTTCATAGTCGGTCAGGGTCTGGTCGATTTCCTTGATCTTCGCCTGGAAATCGGTCAACTGGGTCACGAGTCGCCATTCCAACAACCGCACCTCGTCCAGATCCTTCTGCTTTTGAGCCTTGTAGGCCAGAATCGGCGTGAGCTCACGGAACCGATCGTATTTTTTGCGCAAGACCGCCTTGTCGGATCGAGACTTGGCATAGAACTGATGCATCTGCGCCTCGAATCCCAAATCCGGAAGAGGAATGCCTCCGCTTTCCTTGCTGGTCGCCACTTCGTACCGACTGAGCCAACTTTTGAACGTCAGCCCGGCGGCTTTCATCGCCCGGGCCGTGAGAAGGGTGATCGCATCGGCGCTCTGGTGGTCCGGGGCCACGAGAAGAATGCGTTTGTTGCCTCGAAGCAGCTCAATGACGAGCGTGGCCAGCTTTTGCCGGCGCGTCGTCAAGTCGTCTTGCCACAAGGGCGTCAGCACGGAGGTGGGCACCAGGGCCTCCAGCGCGGCGCGATCTCCGGATTGCCCCGCCTCGAGAACAGGCAGAAGCCGCTCCGCCGGGCCCAATGTATAGGAGGCGCCCGCCTTGCTCATCTCGGCCAAACGGCGGCTGGTGGTCAGGGCCATTCCACTGGCATCCGGCACCAGCGTGGCGCTGGGCACCACATCGCCGACAGCATCGAACAATTGCAGCACGAGGCGCTCCCCGTCCTGAAACAGCACAATGCCCTCCGTGGGTTCAGCCTCTTCGCCCAGGAGCAGCGTCGCAGACAGATCGGCTCCGACCACCACGTCGACGGAGAGATAGAACTCATACAGGTGCAAATTCCCGACGGTCTGAAGCAGCCGGCCTCGCGTGAGCGGAATCGATTGGTCGAGCCCCTGCTCCGTGCTGCGCGCGGCATCACCCTCCAGCGTTGCGGCCAGTTGATCGAGGAGATCGGGCAAGGTGTCTGGTATTGCGGTCATGTTCCGTTCTTCCCCCGCGTGTTGTCGTGGCGCAGCCTGCGGTGCCGATCGCACACCAGCGCATCGTTCATCGAATCGGGAGCGTATCTTAAAGAGTTCCCAAAGATCCTGTCCACCAGCGACGCACGCACCATTTCATCCACCGTCGAAACGCGAAAACGAACGGAAAGAGCCGCACTGAGCGCCTGCACCGCCATTTCGAGCCGAATGAAGAAAACCGCCCGATGGCTCCAGATCAATTGACTTTTGCACAGCCCGCCAGTATGCTTTTTCCCTTTCCAACAGAAGGAGTTGCAGTATGAAGGTGATTCTCCAAGAAACACTCGAAGGCGTGGGCGACCTCGGCGACCTTTTGGACGTCTCCAATGGGTTTGCCCGGAACTATCTCTTGCCCCGCAAGAAGGCCGTTGAAGCCAATAGCCGGAACATTAAAGAATTCGAACATGCCAAGCGGGCCGCGGCCGAGAAGGCCAAGAAGGAAAAGCAGGACATCGAGGCGCACGGCAAGAAGATCTCCGCGGTCTCGCTGACCATTGCCGCCCAGGTCGGAAAAGACGACAAGATGTTCGGGTCCGTGACGGCCAAGGATATTGCGGACGGGTTGGCTGAGCAGGGATTCACCGTGGATCGCCGCAAGATCCAGCTGGCCCAGCCCATCAAGGAACTCGGCACCTTCGCCATTGCCATCAAGCTGCCGCGCGAAGTCACCGCGACCATCGCGGTCCATGTGGTGAAGAAGCAGGAAGAACAGGCAGAGCCGGAAGAAGCCGCACCAACCGCATAACCCGTTGCGGGATCATGCGTGGCCACCGGATAGCAAGCCACGCTCGGAGGAAGCATGCAGGAGCTGATCGGTTCGTTGGACGCGTTAAAATCAACCGACCCTGAAACCTACGAGGCCATCGTCGCCGAGGAGCAGCGGCAGCGGGACAAGTTGCTGTTGATCGCCTCGGAAAATTTCGCCAGCCCCGCCGTCCTGGCCGCCCAGGGCAGCGTCATGACGAACAAGTATGCCGAAGGGTATCCCGGCAAACGCTATTACGGCGGTTGCCAGCATGTCGATACGGTTGAAAGCCTCGCCATCGAACGCGCCAAAAAGATCTTCGGCGCCGAGCATGTGAACGTGCAGCCGCATTCGGGATCGCAAGCCAATATGGCCGCGTACCTGTCCGTGCTCAAACCGGGCGACACGATTCTGGGATTGGACCTCGCCCAGGGCGGACACCTCACCCACGGCAGCAAGGTGAATTTCTCCGGCATTATCTTCCGTGCGTTTTCGTATGGCGTCGATCGCCAGACCGAAACCATCGATTACGCGGCGGTTCAGAAGATTGCCGAGGAATGCCGTCCCCGCATGTTGGTGGTGGGCGCCAGCGCCTACGCCCGCACGCTCGACTTTCCCAAGTTTCAGGCAATCGCCAAGTCGGTGGGCGCCTACCTGCTGGTGGATATCGCGCACATTGCCGGGTTGATCGCGGCCGGTTTGCATCCCAATCCTGTCCCCTACGCGGATTTTGTCACGACCACGACGCATAAGACGCTGCGCGGCCCACGCGGTGGCGTGACGATGTGCAAGGCCGAATATGCCAAGGCCGTCGATAAGATTATTTTCCCGGGCCTTCAGGGCGGCCCCCTCATGCATGTGATTGCCGCCAAAGCCGTCGCATTCCAAGAAGCGCTGTCGCCGGCGTTCAAACGGTATCAGCAACAGGTGCTCGCCAACGCGCGCACCTTGGCGCAAGGCCTCGTCGACCGTGGCTATAAAATTGTGTCGGGGGGAACCGATACCCACCTGATGCTGGTTAACCTCACCAACAAAGGCATTACGGGCAAAGAGGCCGACGCGGCTCTCGACGCCGCCGGCATCATCGTCAACAAGAACGCCGTCCCCTACGACGAAAAACCACCGGCCACGGCCAGCGGCATCCGGATCGGCAGCCCCATCGTCTCGACGCGCGGCATGCGCGAAGCGGACATGCGTGAGATCGTGGCGCTCATCGATCGTGTGTTACAGCATCCCCAGGATCAACAAGTGCAGGCCGAGGTGCGGACGCAAGCAAAAACGTTGTGTAATCGTTTCCCCATCTTTCATGCCTACGATTCGTCTCCCGCTTAGGCAGGACGTTCGCCAGTGAAGTGTCCTTTCTGCGACGATGTCGAGGACAAAGTCGTCGATTCGCGGATGGCCAAAGAAGGCGAGGTCATCCGGCGGCGGCGCGAATGCCTGTCGTGTAAACGCCGGTACACCACCTACGAACGGGTCGAAGAAACGATGCCCGCCGTCGTAAAAAAGGACGGACGCCGGGAGCCCTTTGACCGGAGCAAGATCGTGTCCGGGCTCAAGAAGGCCTGCGAAAAACGCCCGATCAGCACCGCGACCATCGAAGCCGTCACCGATCGCATCGAAAAGCGCATCCAGGATTTAGGTGAAACCGAGATCGTAAGCACCGCCGTCGGTGAGGAAGTCATGCGAGAACTGTCTCAGCTCGATCAGGTTGCCTATGTTCGATTCGCGTCCGTGTATCGGGAATTTAAAGACATCGACCAGTTCATGGACGAGATCAAAGCCCTGGCCCAGCAGCGCCGGGAGCGTTAAGCCCTCCCCTTCTCTTCGCTGTTTCGGATCAGTCCGCTCGGTGTAGGTCTCGGCAGGATGGGCACCAACAGAGGAGAGGTCTGCGCCCTTCCGATAGGTTCTGAACCCATGGCAACGACCAAAGTCACCCGCAACCGACGAACAGCCAAGCGGCCAAGCCGACGCCGATCGCCCGGGGCCACCCACGTGGTCATCATCGGCGCGGGCCGCGGCGGTACCGCCTTGATGGAAATTTTCGCCAACGATCCCTTGGTGCGAATCGTCGGCGTAGCCGACATCAGCGATCAGGCACCCGGCCTCGGCCTCGCCAAACGGCTGCACATCCGCGTGACGCGTAACTATCGCCAACTGCTGAAAATAGGACCGGTCGATCTGGTCATCGATGTGTCGGGCAACCCGGAGGTCGGCGAATACCTGCAGGACATTCGCCGCATGGGCGTCTCGGTCATCGGGGGGGCCAGCGCCAAATTCATGTGGCAGTTGATCGAGGCGCGCATTCGCGCCACAGCCGACATCGAAAAAGCCCTGAATAAGTATCAGTCGCTCTACCGCTTGTACGTCAAAGAAACCGGCGCAGCGGTGACGGAGGAACGGACCCGCATTGCCTGCGAAATTCACGACGGGTTAGTGCAAAGCCTCGCCGGCGTGAACTTCAAGCTGGAACTCTCTCAAGAGCTGCTTCGGAAAAATCCCAAAGCCAGTCTCGCGACGATCCGTGAATCCAAAGCTCAGTTGAAACTGGCCATCCAGGAGGCCAGACAGGTTATCTTCAACCTGCGTCCGCTCCACTACGACAAAATGGAGCTCATCCCGGCATTGACGAACTATCTCAAGTCCTACGAAACCCAATACCACATCAAGACGGCCTTTTCCGTGACCGGAGACGAAACCATCCTGTTCCCGCGGACCAAGATCTTTTTGTTCCGAATCGTCCAAGAGGCGCTGAGTAATGTGCAAAAGCACGCCAAGGCCGGCCGGGTCTCGGTGCAACTCGATATCCGGCTTGATCTGTTGCAAGTGACCATTTCCGACAACGGGATCGGATTCGACATGGATGCGGTCCTTCGCGATCCCGAAAAGTGGGATCACTTCGGCATTCGGGGCATCCTGGAACGCGCACGACTGGTGGGCGGGGAAGCCACGATCGACTCGAAGAAAGGGCGCGGCACGCGCATCGTGTTGCGAATCCCACTAGCCGACAAGGAGACGATTCGTCATGGAAAAAATTAAGGTCCTGATCGCTGATGATCACCGCGTGGTGCGCGAAGGCCTGGCGGCCATCCTCAAAACCAAAGACGACATCAACGTGGTGGGCGAAGCGCAAGACGGCGTGGAAGCCGTGGAGAAAACCAAAACCCTCATGCCGGACGTCATTCTCATGGATGTCAGTATGCCCCGCATGGGCGGCATCGAAGCCACCCGGCAAATCAAGCGGGAGTTTCCTCACATGGGCATCGTAGCGCTGACGATGTACGAAGAGCAGCAATACATCTTCGATCTCGTGCGTGCCGGCGCCACCGGGTATCTGCTGAAAGACTCTGAATCCTCACAAATCGTGGCGGCCATCCGGGCGATCTACCGGGGTGAGTCGCTCATTCATCCGTCGGTCGCCAGCAAGATCCTGGCGGAGTTCTCCCTCATGTCACAGAAAAAGGGGAAAAAGCCTGCTTGGGTGGAACACGATTTGACCGAACGCGAAATCACCGTCCTGCGCCTCGTCGCAGACGGGAAGACCAACAAAGAAATCGCCAACAATCTGGATCTCAGTGAGAAGACGGTAAAAAACCACGTTCGCAATATCTTTCACAAACTGCAGGTGTATGACCGGACCCAGGCCGCGATTCTGGCCATTCGCAAAGGGCTGATCGAACTGGAGCCGAGACCCTGACGGAGGCGGCGCCACCCAGGCAGAGCCCATCACAAAATACAATCAGTTAACTCATTGAAAACCAAACACTTCCGTGCCTCGCATCCTCCAGCAAAAGATACAATTGTGTGAATTTCACAACAGTGAACATTTTCAACAACTGAACTAAATTAACTATATATCAATGCCTTATGATTATATTGCTGATTGGCACGAGCATTGCTCATATGGAAGTACACATTACCGAGGAGGCACCGTGCGGTTTCAGCAAACGATCGGATCACCAGTTTCATGTTCGGGCGTCGGGCTCCACTCAGGCCAACCGGTCACGCTGACACTCCGCCCAGCTCCTCCCAATACCGGCATCGTGTTTGTCTATCGCAACGGATCGGAGGAAACCCTCCTCCCTGCTGCAGTCTCGAATAAAGTACCGACCGAGCTCTGCACGGCCATCAGCGTCAACGGCCGTCAAGTGAAGACCATCGAACACCTCCTGTCGGCTTTGGTCGGCATGGAAGTCGACAACGTGTACGCAGAAGTTGATGCAGGGGAAGTCCCCGTGCTGGATGGCAGCGCAAGCCCCTTCGTGCGATTGATTCGCACGGCCGGCGTAATCCCCCAGACCCGTCGCCAATCGTATGTGAAAATCACGCAACCCATTGAGGTTGTTGATGGAGCACGGCGAGTCAGAATCGAGCCGTCTTCCACGCCGAAGATTACGTACTCCATTCACTACGATCATCCATTGATCCAAACCCAATCCTACACCTATGCCTGCTCCGCTCCGGCTTTTGAGCAGGACATCGCAACGGCTCGAACGTTCGGATTTTTGCACGAAGTCGAAGCCTTGTGGGCCAGAGGCCTCGGAAAAGGTGGAACACTGGAGAACACCGTAATCCTGTCCAAGGACGGTGTCGTGAATGAATCAGGCCTCCGCTTCCAGAACGAGTTTGTTCGTCACAAGGTCCTGGACTTGATCGGCGATATCGCGCTTCTCGGCTTCCCGTTCATCGGCCATATCATTGCGGAACGATCAGGCCATGCCATGCACACCAGACTCGTTGAGCAAATCCTGGCTCAGCGCGACAAATGGGCCCTCATCACCGGGGAACATGCAGTCACGGCACCAGAATCCCGCTCGTCGATCGGGCTCCTTCGTCCCGCGCCATCCCTCGCGATCTAACCGCTGCTCCTAAGCACCCGCATACACGGATGCACTTCCCTGCCTATCCCCATAAGACCACGGCTGCTTTTAGGCATAAAAAAACGCCGGAGGTAAGTGGCCTTACCCCCGGCGTGTAAATCCTGGTGGGACTTACTTCTTCTTCGCTGCCTTCTTCGCTGGTTTCTTCGCTGCCTTCTTCGTTGCCAAGACTCTCACCTCCCTTCACACATTTAGAGTTGATATGAACTTCTTCCGCCCGCTTACACTACTGCCGTTAACTCCTGGGTCATCACCGCAAACGTGTTCGGTCCGACTTTCTGGAATCGCTTATCCCGCTTCAATGATGTCGCCACAGACGTCAATGGTGTCTTGCCCTTGATCTGTAAACCGCCCTCCAGCAGGCGCTGCAAAAGCTCCTTGGCATGCATCGGCCGGCTGGCTTCGCGGAGAATCTGATAGGCAGCCTCCGGGACGCTCTTTCCGACGTACTTGCTTTTGCCGAGCAGGATTTCACGCGATTGGTCCGTGACATCGGTCACGGGGAGCGGTCGAATACCTTTTTCATCGGTAATAATCTGGCTAGAGAGGCTGGCGAGCTTGGCCTTGTCGGCTTCAACGCGATACAGCGTTTCCGCCAACTCCAGGTATTTCTTGATCATCGCGATTTCGTCGTCGAGCCGACGCCGCTTTTTCTCAAGCTCCTGGTAGCGATTCCGATAGGCGCTGATCCGCTGCTCCAGGCCCACCAGAATGTCGGTCAATTCTTCCACAAGCAAGTCCTCAATAAAGCATACTTGCTTTATAGCAAGTGATTCATTTTCTGTCAAGTGATTCAAAACAACTATTTGATCGCATTCTACGCGTGTACAAGCCGAATGCATACAATGCCTAGCCAAGCCTTGCCATACAAGAACAAGCGTTTATCGTATTGTTATTTTTCAACGTGTTATGGTGAATTACCAGCTTAAGTCGAAGTCCTAGGCGGAACCTGGAAGCGAGTCGTGCTAGGATGCAGCATCTATGCAGACATCTAAGCGTCCTTCTTCAGAAGACTGCACCGTATTCCTTGCGACCGCGATTCGAGCGGCTGAAGCAGCCGGAACCGTGCTCCAGGAACATGCCCGCTCCGGATTTCGGATCGACTATAAGGCCGCCATCAACCTTGTGACCGATGCGGATCGAGGCGCCGAAGAAAGCATCGTGCGCACCATCCTCTCCACCCACCCGTCCCACCGGATCCTGGCGGAGGAACGCGGGGAAGACGGGGCCGCAGACTCGCCATATCGATGGATTATCGATCCTCTGGATGGTACCACCAACTTCGCCCATGGCTTCCCGTTTTACTCCGTCTCAATCGGCCTGGAATGTGACGGGGAATGTATCGTGGGTGTCGTGCTGGACCCGGTTCGCCGTGAGTTATTCACTGCGGTGCTGGGGCAGGGCGCGTACCTGAACGGCGAGCGCCTTCGCGTGTCGATAATTCAGACGCTCGAACACTCGCTGCTGGTCACCGGCTTCGCCTACAACATCCGTGAGACCACCAACAATAATCTCGACCACTTTTCCCGCATCTCACTGCGCGCACAGGGCGTGCGCCGCACCGGTTCAGCCGCATTGGATCTCAGTTATGTCGCGGCCGGGCGATTCGACGGGTATTGGGAAGTGAAACTGAGCCCATGGGACATGGCCGCGGGAATCGTCATTCTCCGCGAGGCAGGGGGAGTGGTGTCCGGATTCAGCAGGGACCGATTTTCATTGTACGGACAGGAACTTGTCGCCACCAACGGACACATTCACGATCAGTTGCTTCGCGCCATCAATCAGCACCCCGATCCTCACTGATCACCATCGACTCCAGCCGGCGGGTCAGGGCGATGCTTCGCCGACGGCGGAAAGGCCGCACTGCCGGCCGTCCCATGTACAGCGCAATCTTCGATGCGGTATCATGCCGCTCTCACATGTCAGACTGAAGGAGCGCACGCACCATGGCAAGCCAAGTCCCTCCGCAGAAACCAGTCACCTCAGCGGCGAATCCGCAGGATGTCTGGGACGTCGAACTTTTACATGTCCACGTGTCACGCAAAGGACAACTCGTCAATGCCGAGTGGGCGCTGCACCCTCAGATCAAGGCAGACTTGAGCGCGGAGGAATGGAAAGAGCTCGGCGAGCTGATGAGCAAAGTCACCACCATCGTCGGGCACCGTTTTTCTCAGGCCCTCGGGGAGACCGATCCCACCCCTCCGGGTAACGCCTGACGCATCGGACAGTGAAAATCCTCTGATCGCCCGCCGACGTCATGTCGGGTCCGGAGCGAACCACACCTACTCACCCTGCGAGGCTATCCATGGACTGTTATTACCACTCGAACGATCTCGGCAAATTCGGAGACATGGGGAAAGGCAACCCGGTCTTGTGGGAAAAGTTCATGAGTTATTACAGCGCCGTCTTCGCGGAAGGGGCGCTCACGGAACGGGAAAAGGCGCTGATCGCGCTCGGCGTGGCCCATGCCGTACAATGCCCGTACTGCATCGACGCGTACACACAGGCCTGTCTGGAAAAGGGCTCCAACACCGAAGAAATGACGGAAGCCGTCCACGTCGCGTGCGCGATCCGCGGCGGGGCGTCGCTCGTACACGGCGTGCAGATGCGAAACGTCGCCGAGAAGCTGTCGATGTAGGGGAGGGGAGAAGAACCGAAGAGCTCGCAGAATCCGCTCAGTAGTAGGGGTGCTCGGGTATGGCCAGCGTAAAATACTTCCCGCGCTCTTCGTACAGAATACGACGACTCGTCAAGATGCCAAGCACCTCGGTCAGCTCGTCTTCCGAACACACCCTGTCGCGCTGTGCGTCGTTCAACACCGCACGAATCTGATCCCGACTCTTCGCAGCCTCATTGCAGGCCTCGATGATGCCCGCCGCGGGCCAGTCGTACCGCCGCCTCGTGGGCGTGTGCGGATTACGACCATCATAGATCGTGACATACTCCATGGCCTTGGAGTAATACAAAAACGGCCGGTCGCTGCTGCGCGCCAGCCGCTGCCATTCCTCCACCAAACCGGTCAATTCCTGATAGACATGGGGATCCACCGGCCAGTCGTCGAGTTCATACTCGAAATCATAGGCGATCTTGCGCAGATCGACGCGCGCCGCATCATACACATACTCATAGGCTGTCCCCGGGCCCGTGATGCGCACGCCATACTCATGCGGTCTCGTAAAGTAGGGACTGAACCGTTGCAACCAGAATTTCCCGGTCGCTTCCGGCGCCTGCAAATGGAACAGGGACGGCAGGAGATCGATCTGCCGCCGATAGTCCTCATTCGTCTCGCCGGGAAAGCCGAGCAGAATATTCCAGGATACCGACACTCGGTAGTAACAACTCCACTTGAGGCAAATGATGTTCTGCATGGGCGTCACGCCCTTGTCCATGGCCTTCAGCTGTGACAGGCTAAGGCTTTCCAGACCGGGCTGCATGCACTTCACGCCCCCCACGGCCAGCGTCCGGATCTGGCTCTTCTGCAGATTGCTCTTGGTTTCGATAAACACATCCAGGTCGCAGTGCTCGGCGGCAAACCGGCCGAACAGGTTCTCGACATATTTCATATCGATGATGTTGTCCACCAGCCGGAACCGTGTCGTATCGTAGCGACTGGACAGATACGCCATCTCGCGAGCGACCTGTTCAGACGACTTGGCCCGGAATTTCATACTCTGCGCATTCAGCCCGCAGAAGGTGCAATGGTGCTTCTCGCCCCACCAACAGCCGCGTGAGCCCTCGTACAACAGAATACGATCCAGGCCGCGCGACGCCTCGGTGCCGAGTTCGGCCAGCAGGTGATAATAGTCGTCGTAGTCCGGCGGGCCGGTCTGCGCGAACTCCGTAAAGAGCGCGGTATTCGGCTCACATCGAATGTCGCCCTGCTCCCGATACGTCACCCCTTTCGGGCAGGGTCCGGTCGATCCGCTCAAGATATGGGTCACCAATGCGGGGAATGTCACCTCACCTTCGCCCACGACCACATGGTCGATGAACGGAAAGGCGCGAAAATATTCCAGCCCCATCTCGCCGTCATAGTTGGCGCCACCGAACACGATCTTCACGTCCGGATACAAATCCTTGATGAGCTTCGCCATCGTCAGGCTGGCCACGTTTTGATCAAAGGTGGACGTGAACCCCACGATCTTGTACTGACCCCAATCGATGCCGGTCATGGCTCCGGTCAGAAATTGCGGCGCGGTCCGCGTGGCCATCTCCTCGAAGAACGAAATTGGCTCGCCGCTCTCCCGGGCAATCTGCTCGAACACCGGCTTGAATACCCGCGGATACTCGGCCCGTTTGGGGTTGTCGCGAAACAACAGATAGGAGAAGAGCCACTCGCCGAAGAGCGCGCGTTTCTCGCAGATCGATTCGTAGAGAGGAATTCCGATCTTGTGCGCGAATCGCACATTGAGGTGATGACAGTCGACCCCGATGCCCTTCGCTTTCAACAGCGCCGACAGCGTACCCAATTGAATCGAGGGATACTTCGAAAAACTGAAGGGCATGTTGACGAGCGCCACCTGAGCCTGCGAGCTACTCATAAGATCCCCAGTCCAGCCGGCACAAGCCGGGGGCCAACCCCGGATAACTCATGGGCATCGTCACGAGACAGTCGAGTTCGACGCTCGCCGCTAGCGCTCGCAGACAGGACGACGCAGGCGTATTTACCGCACTCCGTCGAAGAGAGCGCGCGAGAACGTCCGCGCCGAGCGAGAGGGTCGGCTGTCGCAATAGATGCGCCATACCTTCTCCTGGTTAGGCCCCCGCCCGGAACGGTTCAAACTCTCGATCCGCCTTGGCAGCCAGATAAAAATCGCTCTCCGTGAGGCCGTTGATTTTGTGTGTCCAGATCTCGACCGTACATTTTCCCCAGGCCACATACAGATCCGGGTGATGGCCCTCGGCTTCAGCCACTGCGCCGACCTTATTCGCAAATGCCAGCGACTGCGCAAAATCCTTGAACGTATAAAGCCGTTCAAGATGGCCTCGGGCATTCAACGCCCACCCACGCCCCAACTCTTGCAACAAGGTCTGTGTACGATCGGCGGGGAGGGGAGGAACTCCGCCTCGACAGGGAATACATTTATTGTCGGCCAGACTCATGACATCTCCTTCGCAGACAGTGACAGCCGTCGGTCGTTTCAAACAGGGGCCATTCTACGAGTTGCCCGTTCGGTCCCGCAACCGCCCTATCGCCCTGACGGTTGTGCAACCCTGCGTTCATCCATCGCGGCATGTCCTCGTTCGAAAAAAAGCCCTCGATTGATGTCGCCCACGCTGACCATCCCGACCAATGTCCCCTTCTCGACCACCGGAATCCGGCGAAAATTTTTCAAGCCCATATAGGACGCGGCTTCAAGCACCGGGGTCCGTGGCGTTACGGTCAGCGGGTTCAGGCTCATGACCTCCTCGACTCGTTGAGTGAGGACGTCCGCATACCCCTCCTCCATCTCCACAAAATCCCGGCTGTGCACATTGTCATGAATATATTCGCCGTAATTGGGATAGAGCGGAATCAAGACATCGCGCAGCGTCACCATGCCGATCAAGAGCTCACCGTCCTCGACGACCGGAATGGCGCCGCAATGACGGCTCAGCATCTTGGTGACCACACTACGAACCGATTCATTTCGCCTGGCCGTGACCACACCGGTGGACATGACATCCTGGACAAGCATGGCAGCCTCCTTTCAACAGGGCGACTCGCAGAGGAGTCACCGGAAGGGGAATGTATTCTGCATCATCACTCGCTCTGATCCAAGTCACCTCCGGCCGCATCATCCGATCCTGGCAGAGCCGGGACCGGATCTGCCGCTCACCATCGCACCAACTCACCGGAGGGTGGGCCCCTCGGCGTTCTTTGCAGACTTCCGCGAAATATGGTAGGGAAGTGGGGTTCGAAAAGAAAGCCCCTCCCTGCAGCCGGTCAACGCAGGATCGGGGAGGGCCCTCTCCCAGGGCATCTCACGCGAGGTCGCTATCGCCACCGTCCTTCGCATCGGTCATCGGGGAGCCGCCGGCCACGCCCCCGAGAACACTCTCGCCGCTATTTGGAAAGCCCGCTCGTTTCACGCAGATCTCATCGAAATCGACCTCCGCGCGACCAGCGACGGTCATCTTGTGTTGTTGCACGACGACACCATCGACCGCACCACCAACAAGAGCGGACACGTGTCCGAGATGTCGCTTGAGCAGATCCAACGGCTCGATGCGGGGAATTGGCAGCGTGTCCCCACGCTGGAGGAGGCCTTGGACGTTGCGGGACGCGCCGTCGGTATGATTCTCGAACTCAAAGCGGAGGGAATCGGCAACGAGGCCTGCGCGATCGTCAAGCGCACCGGCTTCCCCGGACCGTTGATTTACGCGTCGTTTCTGATGCCGGAGCTGCAGCGCGTGCGGCACACCGACCCCAACGCGAAGCTCATGGTCTTGCAGCACCGCCGGCTGCCGCCTGACCCGGTGGCGGATGTCGTCGCGTTGGATGCCTCCCATGTCGGACTCCACTTTTCGACGGTCACACCCATGCTGCTGCAGACGTATCACAACCTCGGACGACAGGTCTTCGTCTACACCGTGAATGAACCGCAGGACATCCAACGCATGCGCAACCTGGGCGTGGACGGCATCATTTCCGACTTCCCGGACCGCATCTGAGCTCGGCACAGAGCAGATGGCGTATGGCCGATGGTTGGGAAAGAGAACGGTCCGGTCACCGTTCCGGGCGATACGCCATCTGCTATTCGCTCTTAAGCCGCACGTAGCTTCACCACGATCTGCTGGGCAGCGACGCTATTCGGCACCACAATATGGCGGTCATCGACCGTCTTCACCAAAATATAGCCCATGGTCATCTCATCGATCACGCCGGTTTCGAGTCCGGTCGGCGCAGACAGTTGCACACGATCGCCCACCTCGAAGGGTTGATAGAACAACAAGGCAAAACCGGACACCAGGTTGCTGAGGGTGGTCTGCGCCGCCAAACCGAACAGGATCGACGCCACACCGGCACTCGCGAGCAACGCCGTCCCCACGGAGTGGAGTTGCGGGATCGCGTTGAAGTAGAGGATGACTGCCAGGGTATAGACCACCACTTGCCCCAGCCTGATCAGCAGCGTCGATGCCGCCTGATCGCTCAGAAGAGACGCCACCCGGCGCACGCCCAACCGGATCATACGAGCGAGGAACCAGGCAATCAGGATAAATAAGAACGCGTAAAACGCAGCCCCGACCAACGTGGCAGGGTTGATGAACTCTCCACGAACAAATACGTCAAGAAAAGACATAGGGACCTCCCATGGCACGGCACGTGATCAGAACCATCAACTCCTGGGACTGTATGCCATGAAAGAAGGAAGGAACAAGGGCAGAAGACCGGGTCGTATAAAATGCCACGGGCGACCCTACATTGCGGTGGGAGGTCGCCCGTGGATGGCGCTTGGGACGCCGAAAGTCGATTAGGTTGTCGGAAACACAGGACCCGGTCGAGAAGACGGGGTATCAGGATGTCCGTCGGGGGATAGTCTATCCCAGGAAACTTGTGTGCCTCGTGTTTGAATCGAATCCTTCTCTTTTTCGGTGGCTGTTATCCGGTTATCGGATAGTGCCGAGAGGCACAAGCCAGTGAAGGATCGTCAAACCCGACCGACGTTCAGCCCACCCTCAACTCTGCGGGCCGTTCTAATCCGGTGGCGTAAGTTCTTCCATCTGTGAACCTCCCCGGTTGAGGAGTGGCGAGGTCTCCCGAACAGGCGCGCACTGTCCATCGCCTCGTCACGGTTAACACAGCCCTTGGAATACACGATTCCGTATTACGCTCCTTAGAAAATCCTGTCAATAGGAAAATCGGCCCTAGTCATATTTCCTGATCCGAATCCGATAGGTCTGTTTGAGATGCTCGTAACGGCAAGGGCCCCTGCTTGGACAGGAGCCCTTGGGTGGCGCTTAGGACGCCGAGTGCTGTCTGTGATGTAGCGGCCCGTGAAGACCCGCCGAGTCGAACAAGAGGGAAGAACATCTCGCCGGAGAAAAACAGCCTGTCATCAACAGGCGACCTGCGGAAACCGAAACCAGTTCTCCGCTTAGGGGCATGACGCGATGATGAAAATCGGTGCGCCTTCGATGCCGCGAGGCATAGCCGAGAGAGAACTGCCCGGAAGCCCCGGCGAGCCGCTTGCCTGCAATTCGGCAGGCCGTACGGGCCAGGTGGAGTCGTATCGTTCATCGTCCACCCTCCTTTCCGTTGCGGGACTCAGTGGGAGATCTAGACGGCAGCCGCGCGGTCTGTCCGGTCTCCCAGCTACCACGATGGAATCGGGCCGCAAATCCTATCTACGCTCCTTGAAAAATTCTGTCAATACAGGGTGTCGTTGATATCCCGGTGACGGCCCGACCGATCCCATCACTCGAGGCCGGTACCATGCAGCCTTACCGGTTGGCCGGTGAGCGCCCCTCCTGCATCGCGTCGCCGGACTGCTGCCTGATCACGGCCATGTCCTGCTTCTTATAGTCGGCGGGAGGGAGAAACAGCCTGTCGTCAAGGCTCTTCTTTTCGATGGTCACGACTTCCCAGCGAGCCTCCTCATTCCCCTTGGCATCACGATCCACACCCTTGATCGGAAACCCGCCGTCCTTGAACAGCTCACGCATCCACCCCGGCAGCAACGAACCGCCGCCCGCTTGCGCGCTCATCATCCCGAGCATGGCCGCATTCCCGATCCCCCTCGCGATACAGAGCTCGCCGGTGCTGCCGTCCGACTTGTCTTTCGTGTGATAGATCTCGCACGAATACCCCGCGGCCTGGTCGCGTGTTCCAGTCTTCGCGACCACGACATCCTCCGACCTGTCCGGCGCAGCCTTCGACGTCTCCCCCGTGGGGATCTCCATATAAATCTTTTCGTCGTGCTGAAGGCTGTACATCACCTTCTTTTTCGCATCGAAGATCATGGCGCCCTTGTCCGCATCCGGACCCATTTCTTCGAACCGCAGCTTGTCGCCCTTCAGAAACCACTGCTGCTGCATGGTGATCCCGTCGCTCGTCTCATTCAGGACCATGAGGCCCTCAAAATCACTCGCCGACGCGACGGCCGAAACAGCCGTCAGCAGGAGGCCTCCCGCCAGACCCAGTATGACCGTACGCATGTCGCTCTCCTTTCAGTCCGGATACGCGGAGCTACTGCCCGCCTTGCGGTTGCACCTGCTGTTTTTTCATCGCCTCGCCGAGCTGCTTCATGATCTCTTGCATATCCGGTTGCTGCCCTCCTTCACCGGCCGGCTCACCTCCACCGCGGCGCGCGGCTTTGCGCTTGTTCACGTCCTCCAGCATCCTGGAGAGATCCGCCTTACCCTGTCCCTTTTGCTCCCGCATCGCCTTCATCCGTTCCTGCATCGCCGACATGTCCTGCTTCGCCCAGTCCGCCGGAAAGGCAAAGAGATCGGCCCCCAAGCTCTTTGTGTCAATGCTGGTCACTTCCATGCGCATGGACTCCTTGCCCGCCTCGTCATACTGGATGCTACGGATGGCGAATCCTCCCTCTTCGGCGAGTTGCTTCATCCAACCGGGCTGCGAAGATCGCCGCCCATCCTTCTGATCAGCCCAGAACGTCGCGGCTTTTCCGAATCCCTTGGCCACACAGACGTGACTCTTCAGTCGATGCTGTTCCTTGTCGGTGATGCGCCAGATCTCGCAGGAATATCCCGCAATCGTCTCGGTCTTGCCCGTCCGCTCGACGACCTGATGCTCAAACGCCTCCGCGAGATGCTCCCCACGCTCGCCCGCCAAGCTGAATTCCATATAAGACTTCTGTCCGGGCATTGCCATCTGCATCGTTCTGGTCGTGGCGTCGAAGATCATGACGCTCGTGCGCCCTTCACCGCGGGACATTTCCATGCGGCCCTTGTCACCCTTGAGGTACCAGTCCATCGCGCTCTTCATATCGGTGTCCGCATGACTGGTCGTCATGTGGAGCACGCCTTCAAACTCACCCGCGCGGGCAGAGAGGGGAGCGAGACTCAGCGCAACGGTCGCGACAACAATCGGCCATGTTTTCTGCACGATTCACACTCCTGGTTGGACGAGCGCCTGCAAGGCAGGCTGCAGTGTAGCCGAGTGTAGTGGCCGGAACCAGTCTGGACCGGCCAAGCGTGCCCCTGCGAGCAACCACGCCTAGACGATCTTCAGCGTTTTGAAATTCACTCCCTTCGGAGCCGGAGGGGTCGAGAGCTTCATCGCGGTCAGCGCCTGAACGACCAGTTCCGCCACCACGAGATTGCGATACCATTTTCGATTGGCCGGCACGATATACCAGGGGGCCTGCTCGGTGCTGGTCGCCGCGATCACCTCCTCGAACGCCGTCATATACTCGTCCCACAGCTTGCGCTCTTCCAGATCCCCGGAATTCCACTTCCACCGCTTTTCGGGATCGCGAATGCGGGCTTCCAGCCGGGCCTTCTGTTCGTCTTTCGAAATATGGAGGAAACATTTCAGAATGGCCGTCCCGTTCTCGGCAAGGAGTTCCTCGAATTCCTTGATCTGATTGAACCGGCGCTTCACCACCTTGTCCGAGACCCAGCCATGCACCCGCGTGATCAATACGTCTTCATAATGCGAGCGGTTGAAGATCCCGATCTGGCCCTTGGGAGGCGCTTTCTGGTGCACACGCCAGAGAAAGTCGTGGGACAGCTCTTCGTCGGAGGGTGGTTTAAACGACACCACCTTGCAGCCTTGCGGATTGACCCCGGACATGACGTGCTTGATCGTGCCGTCCTTGCCGCTGGTGTCCATGCCCTGCAGCACGATCAAGAGGGCGTGCGTGCCGTTGGCATAGAGCCGCTCCTGCAATTGATCGAGTGTCGCAATGAGTTCGTCCGCTGCCGCCTTGGCCTTGGCTTTTCCATCTTCATTCTTCTTGTATGCCCCGGTGTCATCGGGATCGAACCGTTTCAATGCCAGCCGGCAGCCGGGCTCGATGCGATAGGCCTTCATGTCATCCTTCTCCACAAGAGTGCCTCCCTCCACTGACCAGGACCAGCGCTTTTCTGCACGATCTCTTCATGAAACAGCTGCCTGCACGCTGTCATGGCGAGCGACGCTATCGGCGATGAAACGAGTCGCATTCCAGGCTGCGAATTAAATTTCTCCCCCCCGCTCCATTGATTGAAACGGACGCAGCCTTATGTGATAAGACATGATCGTATTCCCAAATCAAGGAGGCGTCCGTCATGCTCAAGGAAGTGACCGGAGACATCCTGTTATCCACCGCCGGCGCGATCGCACACGGCATTGCCCCCCACGACAATTTTAAGCAAGGCTTGGCCTTGTCACTCCGTGAGCAGTGGCCCGGCATGTACAAGGATTTTCGCCACTATTGCCAAACCTACAATCCCAAACCGGGCGGGGCCTGGTCGTGGAAGGGCCCGAACTCTCCCGTCATTATCAATCTCTTTACGCAGGAGGCGCCGGCCACCGAACAGGATCATCCCGGGAAGGCGACACTCCCCAACGTCAATCATGCACTGCAGGCGCTGAAAAAGGAACTGCAGGAACATCAGGTGAAAAGCGTGGCGCTGCCTCGTCTGGCAACGGGAGTCGGCGGACTGGAATGGGAGAAGGTCTATCCCTTGCTCCAGCAGGCCTTAAAAGACCTGAATATTCCTGTGTACGTCTACGGTCAGTACAAAAAAGGAGTGACGGCCCAGGAATCCTAGCAGGCCCCACCGGTTCCGGCGCCGGGCCGATGAGTATCAGGAGCTAGGCCGACGCCAGACGGCCTCGGACCCGGGTCAGATATTGCAGCAACAGTCCGATCTGCGACTGCCGCGCAAGATACCATTGTGCGGCAGACGCAGCCTTCTTCCCGATGCGCACCGTGACGATACGCTCATCCGGAAGCGAAAACACGTCCTCATCGGTATCGTCATCGCCGACATATAAGGCGCCCGACGTCTTCAACTGGTGCATCAGCTCCAACATCGCAGACCCCTTATGGAGATTGCCGGAGGGGATGGCATTCACCACGGCTTTGCCCAACACGAGCCTTGGCGCAGGCGCCAACATCGACACGGTATGAAAGATCGCCTCACGCGCAACCTGCGGTGAGCAAGCCTGCCGATAGTGAAAGGTGACCGAATAGGTTTTGTCCTCCACCACCACGCCCGCTCGCGTCAGATTCCGCTCGTCCTTGGAGATCGTCTTCAACCAGGCGCGGCAACAATCTTGAGCCTGGTGCATGACGCGCTCCGACGTATGCAACCCTTCGAGCCCGTGGTTGCCGATCAGATGGGCGGGAATGCCCTCCACGCGCGGACTGAGGTCGGCAAGTGAACGTCCCGAAATGACCGCCGTCGGCGCCGTCACTGCCAGGGCATGTAAGGCATCGCGAATGGGGTGAGTAAGAACGGCGGCATGCCGGTCCTGAACGATTCGTGCCAGCGTGCCGTCGAAATCGAAGGCAAACAACGCTTCGGCCTGACCGGCCAGCCGATCGAGGACACGCTTACCTGCGGTGCTGAGCACGTCCTGCATCGGTGCGATTACCGCCCCCGTCCCGAAGCCTGTCCCACTTGCTTCATCACGCGGATACGGCGGCGCATCCGGGCCGCATCCATCAGCATACGACCGGCCCACCGGTACACATTGAACTCCTGAATCAGTCCGCGCATGCTTCGCATACGGGCGCGCTGCTCCTTCGGGGTCATGGAGAGCGCCATGTGCAACGCCGCCGCGCACTGGTCGATATCGTAGGGATTCACCACCAACGCTTCCGGCAGCTCCTGCGCCGCTCCGGTGAACTGGCTGAGGATCAGCACACCTTGTTCGTCGTCGCGGGCCGCGATGAATTCTTTCGCCACCAGATTCATGCCGTCATGCAGGCTCGTGACAAAGCAGAGCTCGGAGGCCCGGTAGTACTCATACACATCCGGCGGCTCGTGATGCTTCACCTTCAGCACGATCGGCTCATACCCTTCGCGCCCGAACCGCTTATTGATGCGCTCAGCCAGCGCATAGACCTGGTCGTGGAAATGCTGGTACTGGTCGATGATCGTCCGGCTCGGCGCCGCAATCTGAATGAAGGAAAACTTGCCGACCCACTCGGGCTGCAGCTCGAACAATCGTTCCACGGCGAGAAATCGCTCGATGATGCCTTTGGTGTAGTCCAAGCGGTCGACGCCGATCCCCACCAGCCGATCCGGTCCCATGGCATGACGCTCACGGATATGTACCCGGCAGTCCGGCACCGGCCGTTGATTCTCCAGCCACCGCGAGGGCCATTCGATGGAAATCGGGTAGGGGTTCACCGCCGTGAGGCGCCCGCCGTAGGATACCGTGGAACTGTCGCGATCGATGCGCGCTTCCAGGATGCGATCGATGCAGGAGAGGAAATGGTTGCCGTGCTCGCGGGTGTGGAACCCGACGATGCTGCTGCCGAGCAAGCCTTCCAGAATCTCCTGCCTCCACGGGCAGATGCCGTAGCTCTCGGAGTTGGGCCAGGGAATATGCCAGAACATGATGATGGTGGCGTTCGGCAGCTTCTCGCGCACCATCTTCGGGAGCAAGGCAAAGTGGTAATCCTGCACGAGGACGACCGGATCATCCGTCTTCGCCTCTTCCACCACCGCCTGGGCGAATCGTGCGTTCACGGCCACATACTGCTCCCAGTCCGAGGTCCGGAACGTCGGACGGACATGCGCGTTGTGGCAGAGCGGCCAGAGGCCCTCGTTGGAAAAGCCGTAGTAAAACCCCGACTCCTCATCGGGCGACAACCAGATGCGACGAATGTCGTAGGAAGGATGGTCCGGCGGCACGCGCACATGGTCGCGGCTATCCACGACTTCCCGGTCCGCTGAACCGTTACCGTGGGCGATCCACACACCTGAGCAAGCCCGCATCACCGGCTCAAGGGCGGACACCAGCCCGCTGGCCGGCAGTTGCACCTCGATCTTCTGTCCCCGTCGATTGTGGATGTAGGGCTGGCGATTGGAGACGATCAGAATTTCGTCACCCGACAGATGTTCATGCAGAATAGTCTTGAGGCTGGCGGGACTCCAGGTGATCTGGCTTTCATCGCGCATCCGGCGATCGGCTTCCAATTCCCTCACCAGCGCATGGAGATCCTGCGCCACCGGATGCAGTTCGGACGAATGGGCTCCAGAGGATTCAGGCGCCAATCCCTTGCTGGTCAACATGGCCCGCACTCCCGCCACCCAACCTCGCCAGCTGAGCTGCGCCACAAGCACCGTCACCGCGGAAATCAGTCCGGCAAGTCCGACGAAGAGATAAAAGATGTACCACTTCGTATCGGTGCTGCGCTGATGCACAAAACTCATATCGTGGACCAGCATCAGGCGGCCCTGAACTTTTCCCCCCGACTGAATGGTCGCGACCACCACGTGCAGCGGTCCTTGCGCGAAGTCCACCACTTCCGAAGAGCCCGGCGCCAGGTGCGCCAGACTTTCGCAGGACAGTTGGTCGGGATAGGTCAGCGTCTGGTAGAGCAGGCGCTGCTGCGTATCGCAGAAACCCAGCGCATAGAGCCGCTCGTCCTGAATGACTTTGTGAAAGTAGGCAAAGATCTTCGTGCGTGAACGCGACACGACCAGGTCCGCCAACGGCACTTCCATCGTGCTGGCCAGTAGTTTGGATCGGCTTTCGAGGTCGCGCGTGAACCACTTCAGCGTAAGCGAATCGACCAGGGGGACGACGCTATACGCCACGACTCCCAAAACCAGCAAGAGGGGAAGGATAAACCGGAGGGACAGCCGCATTTTTGCTCCTGCAGTTTACTTTGAGATCAAAATCTCTTATGGTCGGAGGCATGTACCCTTACGGACTCATCGGCAATTGCCACGTCTCCGCCCATATTCATGAAAGCGGGTCTGTGGACTGGCTCTGTCTGCCGAGACCGGACAGCGACCCGGTCTTCGGTCGAATCCTCGATCCGGAGGGAGGGCACTTTTCCATATCAAGCCCTACCAGCTCCGCTCAAGTCAAGACAACGCAACGCTACCTCCCCAATACAAATATCCTGGTGACCGAGGTCTCCACGTCCAAGGGCGACACGTTCAGGATCACGGACTTCTGCCCGCGCTTCGAACAATACGGCCGCGTCTACCGTCCCGCCGCCCTCTTTCGCATCGTCGAACCGCTGGCCGGCACTCCCTCCATCCGCGTGAGCTGCCGCCCGGTCACGGGATGGGGAAAGGAATACGCACGAGGCATGCGCGGCAACAGCCACGTCCGGTACGACATCCGCGGGGAGTACCTCCGGTTGTTGACCAACATGCCCCTGACCTATTTGTACGAGGAGCGCCCCTTCGCCCTTACTGAGAAAACGTACTTTGCGCTCACCTGGGGCCTGGGCATCGAAGACGATCTCGCCAAGGTCAGTCACGAGTTCCTCGACCAGACGACCCGCTACTGGCGCATGTGGGTGAAACATTGCTCGATTCCCGTGCTGCATCAAGAAGAAGTCATTCGGTCCGCGCTCGCACTCAAACTCCATTGTTATGAAGACACGGGCGCCATCCTGGCCGCCTTGACCACCAGCCTCCCGGAAGAGCCGGGCGGCCCGCGCAATTGGGACTATCGATATTGCTGGCTGCGTGACGCCTATTTTTCCCTGACCGCCTTCCACAATCTCGGGCACTTCGAGGAGATGGAAGGGTTTCTCAAGTTCCTGCTCAACATCGCCTACACGCATGAACATTCGCGGGAGCGACTCGCGCCCGTGTATACGCTCAGCCAGGATCTCCCGCTGCCGGAAACCGAACACCGGAACTGGGCCGGCTTCTGCGGCAGCGCGCCCGTGCGCAATCACAATCAGGCCGCCGAACATATTCAGAACGATGTCTACGGCGAACTGGTCCTCGCGCTGACCCCGATCTTCTCCGACAATCGTTTCTACGACCTGCGAACCAAAGATCAGGAACAACTCGTGGCCAACCTCGCCCGACTCTGCGAGCGCACCATCGCCCAGCCGGATGCGGGGCTGTGGGAAATTCGCAACGGCTGGCAGGAACATTCGTTCTCGAATCTGATGTGCTGGGCGGGGCTCGACCGGGCCCATCGCATGCACAAGGCGGGCTGTCTTCCTTCGTTGACGCTCGACCTCGATGCGGCGCGCACGCGCGCCGCACAGGCGCTGCTGGCCGCCTCAAAAGACGGCTCGCTGCGCAATGGCCCCAAAGACGACACCTACGACGCCTCGCTGGCCCAGGCAGCAATTCTCGGCTTTCCAAACCGGGAGGTGTGCGAAGCCACGATGCAGAGCATCGCGCGCGCACTGGCCGTGCAAGCCGGCGGGAAGGAAACCGGCTTCTACTTCCGCTACCTGCGCACCGACGATTTCGGCCGGCCGCAATCCAGCTTTGTCATCTGTTCCTTCTGGGTCGTCCAGGGACTCGCGCGGCTCGGACGAATGGCTGAAGCGCAGCAGATCATGGCGCAGGTGCTCACCGGCGCAAACCATCTGGGGCTCTTCTCAGAACATTTCGTTCCCGAAACCCGCACCCAGCTGGGAAACTTTCCTCAAGCCTATTCCCATGTCGGCCTGATCAATGCCGCCTTCGCCGTCAGTCCCTCCTGGACCACGGTGCTCTGATCCGTCCAATCGGCACCAGCCCATCGCTGCAAAGAGATCCACACCACACGACGGGAACCCGGCAGGCATCGACGATCTTCGCGCACCGACGCGGATCGTCCCGCGTACCGGATATCTGCCACTCTGTGAGGAACGATTGATCGGGAGGGGTGGCTCACCCCGGAGCCCATGACGCGACTCCGGGGCGAAAGCCGCAGCGGATCGCTATTGAGCGGGAGCCACGACGCGAATCGTGCCCGGCTCGATCTGCATGCCGCCCGGTGCGGCCGAGCGCATACGCGCGTTGTAGCTAATGACAATGGGTCGGTCGAAACAGAGACTGGCGCTCTCATTCGGATCCAGCTCCGTGAGTTCCCGCGGACTTCCGAACAGATTAGTGAAACCCCGTTGGCAGGACAACATCTCCGACTTCAGGCCGGGAATATCGATCAGGGCCGCCAACGTACGATGGTTGGCCCACCGCACCTCATCGCCCACATGCACCGTCAGCTCGGCTGGCGCCAAATGCGTTTCCATTTTGACCTCGTGGATCACCGCCGTCCTGGTGGTCGGCGGCAGCCCCGCGCAACCGGTCGCTAAGACGATTCCTGCTAGTGCAACCCCTGATCTCCACATCCTGCACCTCCTTATGCAATGTGTGTCTGCCGATCGCTCCCGCCTGCGGCAGGCCGACACACAACGTGACCATGAACGTACTACGTAGCGTAGCCTCAGGTCACTATACCAGGGCGTGTGGAGTAGAAGCCAACCAGGTTGCGACGACAGAATTATCTGACGCGGGTTACTCGATTCGTGTCGGTGTGGTGGAAGAGATCGCTCCGGCCCTTCATCTTCAGCTGCGTGTCTTCGTGGTAGCTGAAACTGTCCGGGCCGTGCAGGGTCACCGTGAGTTCATACCGGACGGTCTTGAACTCGCGATCCAGAAACTTGTTCGAGCAGATGCCATACGTATCCGATCCGGCATCCGCCGAAATCTGAAACGACGTGGCATCTGGTTCCACAGTACCACCGGCCAGCACCGTGACTCCCCGCGGCACAATGAAACAACGGAGAACCTGCTTCGCCGCCGCATCCCACAGCCAGTAGCCGGTTTCTTCATGAAACGGCGCCCCATCGCTCAACCGCCAGGCCACGGTCGCATAACGAAGGCCATAGAGCTGTTGTTCATGATTGTTGACCGGACCGAACGGCTCGAAGGTCAACCGTTCACGATAGGCATTCTGTTCCGTGCCTCGATCATCGGAAGGCGCCACATCGGCGCCCTTATCGCCTTCCCACACACCGGCCAGCGCAGCCAACGGACCAAGATACTTCAACAGATCGTCACCCATGTCATCGTTCCTCCCTGTCGTTGAATATCGCCGCCAGGAGAGTGCCTGACGGACCAGACCGGAGGCTCTTGTACCAGAAGTCGGGAGAGCGACTCAAATTGAAACAAAGCCGACGCTAGCCGGTACTCAAGAGCCCTTTGGTTCTATTCCTGTGCAACCCGCGCGTCGGCGGCCAGCAGGTCTTTCAGCCGCCCCAACGCCTCTGCCACGATGCGGCCTTGCGCGTCGATGTTGGCGATAATCTCCACAGGAGTGCGCTGATCGACCACGGTCACCGCGTTCGGGTTGACCGCCTTGAGATCGAACACCGACGCATCGATGGCAGCCGCCTGCGATTCAAGATCGCGTGCGGCCTTGTCCTTCTCTCGAATCTGAGCCTCCAGCGCCGCGAGCGCGTTCGTACCGGCTTTATTTTTCTTGAGGCGCTTCAGCCGCTCCTTGAGATCCACCACCTCGGCCTTGATCTTGGCCGCCCCATCCAGCAACGGCTGCATCTCCTCGCGCGCCTTCGCGCGGCGAGCGGCGAAGTCCACCGTCCACGAGTAGCGGCTTTCGCCTTTGGGGGTCCCGCGCTGCGGCAAGAGGCGCGCATAACTGGGAAACCGTTTACCGCTGTTCGATTCGTCAGCCCGCCACTCTGCCACCAAGGAGGCGGGAAGGGCCACATCGTCCAATAGCGTCCCGCTTGGAGCAAAGCCAAAGTGCGCCAACGTCAGCGGGGTCTTCTTACCCATTTTCACCGGCGAGAGGTCGTAGTACCAAATGCGCTTGGTCTTCTTACCCTTCGTAAAGAACAGGAGATTCGTCTTCACGCCCGCGCCCGCCGTCGAAAAGACACCCCCCGGCAGGCTGACGATGGCCCAGAGATCGCACTCGTCTACCAGCTTGCGCTTGGTCTCCACGAAAGCGCTCTCATTGGTGCGAAACAGCAGCCCCTCGTCCAGCACCATGGCGCAGGTACCGCCGGTAGCCAACTCCGCCAAAACGTCCTGCAGGAACAGCACCTGCGTAGCGCTGGTCTCGAAGGGGAAATTCTTCTGCGCATCCTTCCCCTCTTTGCCGCCGAATGGCGGGTTGGTTAGGATCACGTTGAACTGCTTAGGAGCCTGTTCGAACAGCGCCGCATAGGTAGCCCTCTTCGTCAGCGCGTTGCCGTGCCAGAGGTTGGGCCGATCAATGCCGTGCAAGACAAGATTGGCCAGCGAAATGGGAAAAACCAGGTTCTCCTTTTCACGGCCGAAGAAGGTCTCATGCTTTAGCCGATCAAGATCAGTGCTGGCAGGGCCCTTGCCCAGTTTGCGTGCGATGTGCTCGTAGGCGATGGCTAAGAAACCGCCTGTGCCGCAACAAGGGTCATACACCGTCTGCCCCAGCGACGGGTCCACGGTATGCACCATGGCGCGGATGACCTCGCGCGGCGTGAAGAACTGGCCGCCGTCGGAGTTCTTCTCGCCCATCTTCAACAGCAGGTCTTCGTAGACCTGCGACAGGGTGAAGAAATGCTGGTCGTCGAGGTGGTCGATACTGATCTCGTCCACCTTGTCGAGAATGTCGCGCAAGTTGGATTCTGAATCCACCCGGACGCGTTCGACCGCCGTCATGATACGGCCGATGATGCGCTGCTTCGGGGTGGCCCCGATGCGGGGCAGGTTGGTACGCGGGTCTACGTCCAGACCATGCAAGTGTGGCAGCAGGTCCTTGTTGATGAAGTCGAACAGCTTCCCGTCCCCCGCCGCGAACAACGCCTGCCGCTTCCAACCAAAGAGTTTGCCCTCCGGCGTCTTCGGATGGTTGGGCTTGTCCGCCTCATTCTTGGGCGGCGGCGCAGCCCAATCCTGCCAACGGTAAGGGCTACGCAGAGCTGACGTGAAACTCGCGCCCACCGCTTCGGCCGCATCCTGGTCCCGCGCCTCCTGCGCGTCCAGGATGCGCAGGAACAGAATCCAGGTCAGCTCCGGCACGTATTGCAACGCGCTGGCGCAATTCGACCGGCGCATCACGTCACAGATGCTCTTGACAAAGGCCGACAGTGATTGCGTGGAGGCGATGGCCTTGGGTTGTTGTGCGGTGCGTTTCCGGCGGGCCATGTTCAGTCGGTATCCCCATTCTCTCTGTGTGTGTTTTGCAGATAAAACTCATGCAGCTTCGCCCGCAGCAAGGCTTTGTCCGGCAATTGGGTCTGGTATTCGGCGATCAACGCAGGCGAGGTGCTGCGGCTCAGGGCGTACTCGACCACCTCGTCGTCTTTGCTCGCGCACAGCAACAGGCCGATGGCCGGGCGTTCGTGCGGCTTCTTCACGTCCCGGTCCAGGGCTTCCAGATAGAAATTCAGCTTGCCCAGGTATTCCGGCTCGAAGCGTCCGACTTTCAGTTCGATGGCCACCAGGCTATTCAGACCGCGATGGAAGAACAGCAAGTCCAGCGCGAAATCGCGCCCACCGACCTGTACCGGATATTCGCTGCCCACAAAACAAAAATCGCGCCCCAGCTCGATCAAAAAGTCCTTCAGCCGCAAGAGCAAGCCACGATGCAGGTCAGCTTCGGCATGGCCCTGGGGAAGATCAAGAAACTCGATCAGATAGCTGTCCTTGAAGACGCTGGCCGCTTCCGGGTGTGCGTCCGACAGCACGGCCGACACCTTTGCCGGTGTCAGCACCGTGCGCTCGAACAGCGCCGCCTTGCACTGGCGTTCCAGTTGCCGTTTGCTCCACTTTTCCTGTACCGCCAGACGCATATAAAACGCTTGTTCCTCCGCTCGCTTGCTCTGGCTCAGGATGATGAGGTGGTGCGTCCACGGCAATTGTGTCACCAGTGGTGACACTAATTCGTTGCCCGCATAGGCCTCATAGAACTGCCGCATTCTGAACAAGTTTCGGCGGGTAAACCCGCGCAACCCCGGTTGCGTCTGGGCCAGATAGCAGGCTAGTTGATCCACCACGCCATCGCCCCATTCCGAGGCGGCGATCTTACGGCTGATGTGTTCGCCGATCTGCCAATACAACTCGATCAGCGTGGTATTGACTGCCTGCACGGCGCGTTGCCGGGCCGCGGCAATCAGTTGCGCGATGTCGGAAAAATCGGGAGGTTGCGGGGTGGTGGTCATGACCTGACCTCCACGTCGTTGAAGGTTTGGGCGAGGATCTGTTTCGGAAGTCGGTCGATCTCGGAAAGCTGGCGCTCAACTGCTCGTCGCAACGGCTTCAGTTCTTTGAGCGCGATCGAGGCCTGTTGTTGCACGGGATAACGTGGCAATTCAATTTCACCTTCGGATAAGCGATTGAACAACATACGTTCCCGAACTGCACCTCGCGCCAATGACATGATGCACTGCGCACCGAGTGGCGACCGCAGCCAGTAGTAGAACCACCTCGAATCAACCTTGTCGGGTTTGCCCGTCAAAGCCACATAGTCTGGGCTCGTGATACCTGGAGTTTCGTCATCATCCACAAAGGCAATCGAACCGATGAGGATGCGCATCGGGTTATAGAACACCGTTCCGGGGAAAGCCGGCTTATATTTGGGCGCATGTTTGCCTGGCGGCTCCTTAGCGGGCGCTAGCCCGTCGCGTGTTGCGCCGAGCACAGGATACTCAGCCCATCCTGCACCGATACCCTTTTTGATTTCGTTCAAAACGCTGCCCAGATCATGCCGATGGGTCTGGTGCTGACGGACGCTATCCAGCACGATGCTATCAGCAAGACGCGCCACTTCTCGCAACTGCGCCTGCGCCGCCTGGCGCGCGCGGGCTACCTCAGCCAGTTGGGCTTTCAGCCGGGCAGTGATGCGGCGTTGCTCATCAATCGGGGGCGAAACTAAGGGGAACGCGCCAAGCACGCGCTGATTAATTGAAGCAATGCCTGTCGTCTTCTTAGCGTGCGCCAGAAAGTACGCCTTTCCGTAGGGCGATCCGATCTGGAATGACACAAAGTCGGCGTCGTAGCGATCTGCAGGCAACCTTACCCGAAAGATATGGTTTTGATGAATACACAACGGCAGCTGCTCGCGCCAGCAAGCACCTCGTCCAAGCTTATCGAGATCGCCACCTTCAGTGAGCAACAAGTCGCCATCTTTCAAAGCCCATTTCTCGGCCTCCCGGCGAGTTGCTGCAATCATTTTTAGCTCGCCAAGCAACAAATGCCCATCCTGGACATTCGCCACTCGCAAATAAGGCACTTCGATAAGTTCGCTCTCCTTCGTTTTTCGGCCCAATGTGATGCCGGCGGAAATGTCGGCAACGTCCGACAAGGGGAAAACGGGCAGAGAAGTCATACCCCGAACAACCTTCCCTTCGCCTCACGCATGACGTCCGTCGGTCTGCCGAGCGCACGCAGCGCATCGAGCCCGCCGGCTAGCCTGATCTCGGGTACTTCCCACAGTGCCGGGGTTTCCAGCGCATCGGTGCCGCCTGCGGCGAACTGGTGTCCCAACCCCCTGAGCACGATGGCGGCCTTGGGGTCCATGTCCGCAAACCAGGGCTGGTTGTCGCTGACGTACAACGCGCCGCGTTCGGGGCGCTTCAACGCTCGGGCGTGGTAGCCGTGGTGGCCGAAAAAGTCATAGAGGTCGAAGTCGGTCATCTGGTCGATTTCCCGGATTACGTCGGGGCTGAAGTTGTCGCCCAGCAGGTGGTCGATGAGGCTGCGGCGCTTCTGTGCCTCGATCCAGAGCTGACGGAATTCGTCAAGGTTGTGCGCTTCCGACAATACACGCTGGATCACTTCGCGGCGGTATTCGTCCACCGGGATGGGTGTGTCACGCCCCTCGCGTCGCACGAGAATGAAATGGCCTTGCGGGTTGATGCGCACATAATGACCGCGCATCTCGGCCACGGGTAAGCCATCGCTCTCGCCACCACCGCCAGGCCCTTCGCCTCCGCCCTTGCCTCCGCCGCCAGGTCGCGGCGGCTTGGAAATCAACTCAGTGCCGAACAGGCTGGTGACATCGGTGTAGTCGTAGAGCCAGAACTTGTACTTCTGCGTTTCCTCGTGGATGCGCGTGCCGCGTCCGACCATCTGGTAGAACTTGATGGGCGACTGCAGGTAGCGAAAGAACACCACGGCATTGAGACGCTCGATGTCTACCCCGGCTTCCAGCAGATCCACGGTGCAGGCGATGAAGGCGCGCTCGCTCGATCCGCGCATCGGTTCGATCAAATCGGCTCCGTTGTTGGCGCCACCCATACACTTGAAGGCGTAATGGTCCTTGGGCTCCTTCCCGTTCTCCCGACACCAACGGACGTAGAGGTTGTTCATGTGCTGAGCAACGCGGTCGGCGTGGATCTCGCGGGTGCAGAAGATGATGACCTTTTGCTCCGGCCCGCCGTTCTCGCACAGCAGTGTGAACAGGTCAGCGCACATTTGGGGGGTTCGCAGCTCGATAAAGAGTTCGTCGTCGAAGTCCTTGCCGGTGTAGGTGTCCTTGGTCAGATCAGCTTCGGTGAGCGGCTTGCCGGTCTTGATGTCCTTGGCACCGGCTTTGAGGACTTCTTCCTTCGTGAACGTGGCGCTGTCGATGCTGGCCTTCCGCTTGACGATTTCACAGGCGGCCAGGTAGCCGTCTTCCTGAGCCTGAATCAACGTGTATTCGTAGACCGACTCGCCGAAGTACTTTCGATTGTTGGCGGTGATGTCCTGGTCTTCCTTACTGGCCTTCTCCGACTCCTCCAGTTTGCGCGGGGTGGCCGTCAGGCCGATATGGATGGCATTGGGATTGCGCCGCAGCACTTCCGACCAGCGGCCCCAAGCTGAACGATGGCACTCGTCGATGATGATGACGCTGAAGGCATCCTGACCGTAGTGCTCGGTGAGGAAGCTGGCATCGCCTTCCTCATCTATCCCGAGCGTGTGATAGGTGGCGATGTGGATGCGGGCGTTGGCCGCCGCGTTGCCACCCTTCCCGGTCCGGACGATGCGAGCGTTGTCGCCGAAGGCCGCGCTGAGCTTGGTGTACGCTTGTTCTCGTAACTCGTCTCGATCGCATAAGAACAGGGCGGGTTTGGGTAGCTGCCCGGCCTGCGCAAGACGCCACAAGAGGTTGGTGGCGATAATCGTCTTGCCGGCCCCTGTGGCAAGCGTGAGCAACACGCGCGGAGGCTTGCCAGCCTGTCCATCGCGCAGGAGTTTTGCAAATGCCGCACGGATAGCTGCGTCTTGATAGTAGCGGCTCTGCGACCAGGCGGGGCTGTCGGCCTGAAACAGCATGGCCGCTTCGGGTCTGGTCAGGTCGATGCCGCTGTCTTTGGCGTACCGTGCCGTGAGATCCGGGTGCGCGGGAAAGTTGCTGAATTGAAATGGACCGTCGATCAATTCCGTAAGGCGGTCATACTCGCCGTACCTGTGGCCGTTGGTGGCAAAGACGTACTTCACATCGAAGCGCAGCGTGTCGGCGTACCCGCGCGCCTGCTGCATACCCTTGAGCGGATCGTCGGCTTCCTTTTTGGCCTCAAGCACGGCCACGGGTAGGGCCTTCGGCATCTCGCCCACCTGGACACACAGCAGATAATCGGTACGCCCCGGCCCCCTGCGCCTGCGGCCCTTTGGCCCACTCGGTTCAACCGGTGCTGGGGTGAGCACAGTCTCCAGCATGATGCACTCGCGGCTGACGTAGCCCTTCTCGCGCAAGACAGGATCGATGAGGTGGTAGCGGGTGTCCGCCTCATTCATGCTCATGCAGTCTCTCCCGGTTCCTGGTCTTTGCCTTCATCGGCATTGCCGGCGCATATCCACTCGTTCCATCTCGGAGGGCTGGAATATCCAAAGCCGTCTGCTCCTTTGCGCAGTACCCCACGGTTCGGTGGTTATGGCAGGGACGCTAAGGACGTCACGCCTCCGACTCAAGCGGGCGCCAGTTTACCAGACAGTCACATTCGCAACCAGGGCAGAACGGGCGACTTTGCGGAGGTCACCGCAGGTAGAGGCTGCAGGGCTTGTGTTAAGGTCCGGTAGGGGAATCTCGGGTAACAAAAAAGGCCCGGAGGACATCCGGGCCCGGGGAGTTTGGTGAAGGGTGGTTGATCCGGCATGGGTTGATACGAGTCAGGCACCGAGAAGCCGGCGAGCCAGCACCGACTGCATGTCACGCCGGCCATCGACGATCAGGTAGATGATGACTTGGCTGCCCACCACGCGGTAGATCACCCGATAGGATTTCAACGCGGTCTGGCGATACTCCTTGATGCCCAGCGTCACCAACTCCTTCGGGTAGCTGCCTCGCCCGGGGAACTTCGCCAGACCTTCCACAACCTCCATCAGCCGGTCAAGCACGTCGTTGGCGTTTGCCAGGCAGTCGAATTCGGCGATGTAGTCGTAGATGGATTCCAGATCTTGTTCAGCGCCCTGGGTGAGCAGAACCTCGTAGCGTTTCGGTTTGGTGACCATCAGGCGTCACGGCCAATGTCCACCCGCTTGACGCGCAGGCGGGTCACCACGTCAGCCACCGGCTTGACTCGACCTGCTTCTACATCCTGGTTGCCAAGCGCCAAGACCTTGAGCAGTGCCAGGGTCTCCTGGGTTTCTTCGAAGGACGCGACGTCCTGCAGCACGGCCTTGGCTTCGCCGTTCTGCGTGATGACCAAGGGCTCACGCTGCTCGGATAACTGCGTCAGCACTTCGGCGGCGTTTGCCTTCAGGTAACTGATGGGTTTGACTTGAGACGAATAGCGCATGGTCTTGCTCCCTTGATCCTGACAAGACTTAATATAGTCCTTTTTTAGTCTCAATGCTATGGACGGTGGCCACATGATTCACCATCGCGCCGCCGCAGAATGGGTGGCCGTTCGTGCCAGGCGGGATACTGTGAAAAGAATGGAACGACTTGAGGTGGTTCATCCCGTCGCCCGGAACCATTATCATGGCTCCGCGTCTGGCGAGATGCGGAACATGTTCGTTTGAGATGAAGTATCCCCGCGCCCATTGAAGGCGCGGGGTCGCACGAAAAAGAGAGAAACTCTAGAAGGGGTTTATCCCGTCGCCCGGAACCATCATCATTGGCTCCGGGTCGAGCGAGCTTTGTTTGGTGGAGGCGAGGGGAGTTGAACCCCTGTCCGAAGATCGTCGGCACATCGCATCTACATGTGTAGCCGATTCTTTAAGCTTCGCAGCGACCCACGCCTATCGGCCGGCTTAGAACCGCCGCTA